>Ga0209278_1000482_pt1 | contig 30995 bp, 28 predicted proteins | sample JI81BgreenDNA_FD_187504 | JGI IMG/M metagenome (GOLD analysis project Ga0209278, IMG submission 187504) | Wastewater effluent complex algal communities from Wisconsin, to seasonally profile nutrient transformation and Carbon sequestration -... | ecosystem: Engineered > WWTP > Effluent > Algae...
GCGGATCAGGTCGATCATCGTGCCCGGCACGCCGGTCTCGACGACACTATCGCCGACGACGATGCCGGTGCGGGTCTTGCCGGCGTGGGTGAAGGTGCAGAGTTTCATACGGTCAGGCTTCCTTGGGGGTGCGGGAGAACAGGCGTTTGATGCGCAGCTGCATGGCGGTGATCCAGGCGACGAGACCGGGGGGCGGGGCTGCCTTGCCGGCGAACATCGGATGGGGGCTGCCCCATTGCACCGCCAGCAGCGCCTGCATGGTCTGCTTCGCCGGCGGATCGGCGGCGGTGAAAAGGTCGCCATCGGTCCAGTGTTCGAGCTCGTTGCCGAAGGGATCTTTCCAATAGTCGAAGATCTGGCTGCCCATGATGTGGCGGCCCACGCCCCATGCAGCCTGCCGCTCGCGGGCCTTGAGCCATTCGTGGCCGCACATCAGATCATCAAGGCTCTCGACTTCGAAAGCGGCGTGAAGCAGGCCGAGTTTGCCGGGGAGCTGCGCGAGGAAGATCGTATGGTGGTCTGAAGGCACATCGCCCCGGTCGCAGCGCATGAAGGCGCCGAGCGGCACATTCGGCGCCGCCTCGATCTCGTCCGAGGTGAGAAAGCCGAAGCGCTCCTTCCACCACCGCTCCGAGGCGCGGAAGTCACTCACCTTCAGCACCGCATGGCCGATGCGGCGAACATGGGCAGGCGCGGGTTCGAGGCGGATGGTGGCGCGCTGGCGCGGCTTGTCAGCGGCGCTGTTGAACTGCGGGGGCGGGCAGGGGGTCGGTGTGCCGCTGTCCTGACCCGCCACGACATCGACGCGGTAGCCGTCAGGATCAGTGAGCCGCACGACCATGCCCCCGCCCGGTTCGGCCAGCGGCTCGACCTGCGCGCCTTCATGGGCGGCGAGGCGTTCGAGATCGGCAAGGCTTGCAGCGCGTAGGCCCACGGCAAGGAATGTCGGCTCGCCCTGTTCGGTCACATGGACGAACGCTCGCCCGTCGCTGCCCTTTCCGTAAAGCCTGCCGCCCTCCTCGAAACAGGTCAGGCCGAAATCTTCCAGAAAGCCGCGCATCAGCCCCAGATCGGGCGCGGCAAAGCGGACGTGCGCGATGTCTTCGACCTTGATGATGGCCATGATCCCCTCCCGCGCGCCCGCCGTCGATCCGGCGAATCAATTTTGACTATTTGGTCAAATATCTTGAACATGACTATTTGGTCAAGTATGTATAAGCCATGGCCAGCAAACCCCTCGCATCGCCCCGTTCGCAGCGCACCCGTGCGGCGCTGATTGCGGCGGGGCTTGATCTGCTGTTCGACCGGCCAATCGACGCTATTCCGATCGACGATGTCGTCGCCCGTGCAGGCGTGGCCAAGGGGAGCTTCTTCAACCACTTTGCCGACAAGCATGATTTCGCCGCTGCCGTGGCGGCCGAGGTGCGGCTCGAGGTCGAGGCGCTGGTCGGCGCGGCCAATGCCGGGATTACCGATCCGGTCGCACGGATTGCTGGCGGGATGGCCGTCGCGGCGCGGGCCGCGGTCGAGCAGCCTCGCCGGATGATGGCGCTCCTGCGCAGCATGGTGCCTGCCACCAGCCAGTCCCACCCGCTGAACCGCGGCCTGAAGGACGATATCGAGGCGGCGCTGGCACAGGGACTGATCCGGCCTGAGGCTCGCGAGGCGGGGGTGCCCTACTGGCTTGGCCTGTGTCAGGTGCTGATGATGCACCTCATCGAAACGCGCCCCTCGCACGAGGAGGCGGCGCGGCAGTTGGGCGATATGCTGCTGCTCGGCCTCACAGGCCTTGGAGCGCCGCAAGCACAGGCCGCGGCACTGGCCGACGCCGCCCGGCGCGCGCGGATCGGCTAACGGGCTGGCCACACGAGCGGGAAGGGGAGGAAAAGTGGTCGGGGAGACAGGATGCGAGTCCACTCTTCCGACCACCCGCAAAGCCCGGAAAACCGCGGGTTGCAGCACGCCGCGAACGCCGTGTGCACAGGCATGTGACATAGGACGAATCCCGCTGCAAGGGCCGAATGCGGGCGGGGCTGAGGACTGATCGGCGAACGTGATCAGGGGGGCGTGACCGCCCCGCTAGCAAAGCTCATTAAGTCGCCAGCTAGCCGCTTCGGCGATCGTTTAGGGGCTGCGTCGGCTATGCCCGGTTCGCAAAAATTTCCTGTCCGTCAGCTATCGACCCCATTTGTACCGTCCGGTCACGACCTGCGCTTTCCCGAAAGCGGCCACATATTCTCAAGGCTCGAACCGGTCGGAAAGTGCTCTATGCCGAACCAATGGCCGGATCTGTCATGCAGTCGTTTTCTGGCGCGAAGGCGTAATGCTACACCCATGCAGAAGGGGTGAAGGGACCTTCAGCGATGCAATGCCGCCGCATCAGTGCACGGCACGGCTTCTGTCTGGATCGTGACGTGATTGATTGCGAACCGCGCTTCCAGCATCTTTGCAACGTCGCGCCGCACAGTATCCGCATCCTCAGTGTCACCAATCGCAACATGCGCAGTCAGGCTGGCGTCATCGCCCGCCACTGACCACAAGTGCAGGTCATGCACTCCCGAGACGCCCCTAATCTCGCCCATCGCACCCCGGATGGCCTGGAGGTCGAACCCACGCGGCACGCCTTGCAGGAGGATATGCGTGGTATCGCGCAGCAATATCCACGTGCGGGGCAGCACCCAGAGACCGATTGCGATCGCAACGACCGGGTCGATCCAGTTGAGACCGGTGAAATAGATTGCGATGGCCGCACCAATGACGCCAAGCGAGCCAAGCATGTCAGCCCACACCTCGAGATAGGCCCCCTTGAGGTTCAGGCTGTCCTCTTTGCCACCGGCGAGTATCCGCATCGCAATGACGTTCACGAGCAACCCGAGCGTTGCGACGATCAGCATCCCGACCGATCCGACGGGCTGTGGTGCAAAGAACCGCCCAATCCCCTCGATCAGAATATATCCGGCAACCGCAAACAGCAGGATCGCGTTGAAGGCAGCAGCCAATATCTCGAATCGCCGATAACCGAAGGTACGCTGATCATCGGGCGGACGCTGACCGATCTTGACCGCCGCCAGCGCAATCGCCAGCGCCGCACTGTCAGTGAACATGTGCGCAGCGTCGGAAAGCAGCGCCAGGCTGTCAAAGACAATGGCACCGACGAGTTCGGCGATCAGCAAGGTCGTGGTCAGCCCAAGTGCGATGGCAAGGCGCCGGGTGCTAGCACCGGCACCGTGGCTGTGCCCTTGGTGACCACCCGCGCCATGATCATGGCTCGCGCCCATCAGCCTGCCTCCTCTGTGTTCAAGCACCGTTCGCAAAACGGCGATGCAAATCGCTTATCGCTGTGGTTCATCGTCTCTCTCTTGGTCCATTTTCCTATGCATCTGATCCTCATCCTACGCCGTCGCGGGCAATAAAGCCTGCGGCTCATCGTCGGGGAAGTTTCTGGCTTCCCGGTCGAGCACAAGCCGGGCCAGTGCGGGCAGGACAACCAATGTCAGCAAGGTTGCCGAGATCAGCCCCCCGATCACCACCGTCGCGATCGGTCGCTGCACTTCTGCCCCCGTGCCACTCGCCAACGCCATCGGTACGAAGCCGAGACTGGCTACCAATGCCGTCATCAGCACCGGCCGCAGGCGCATTAGCGCTCCTTCGCGCACCGACTCCAGCACGCCCTTGCCGTTCTGGCGCAGCGCCAGGATGCTCGACATCATGACCAGCCCATTAAGCACTGCCACGCCCGACAGAGCGATGAAGCCAACCGCTGCAGAGACCGAAAAGGGCATGCCACGCAGCCATAGCAGCAGCACGCCCCCGCTCAGCGCGAGCGGGACGGCGGAGAAGACCATCGCCGCACGGCTTGCCGATCCCAGCGCTGCGTAAAGCAGCGCAAAGATCGCCGCAAAGACGAGTGGCACCACGATGCTGAGGCGGCTTTGGGCGCGCTCGAGATTCTCGAACTGGCCGCCCCAGTCGATCCACAAACCCGGAGGGATCTGCACATCATTGGCAACCGCGTCTTGCGCGTCGGCAACAAACGAGCCCAAGTCCCGCCCGCGGACATTGGCCTGCACCACCACCCGGCGCTTGCCATTCTCGCGGCTGACCTGGTTGGGACCGTTTTCGATGCGGAAGCGAACGAGCTGGCCCAGCTGCACTGACCGCGCCGTGCCATCTGCCGATGGCAATGCCACTGGCAAGGCCGCAAGCGCATCTAGATCGCGCCGCTGTTCTTCGGGCAGGCGCACCACGACATCAAACCGCCGATCGCCTTCGAACACCAGCCCGGCTTCGCGGCCGCCGAGCGCGATCTGCACCACATCGGTTACATCGCCAACGGACAGGCCATAAGCGGCAATCGCGGCCCGGTCGAAATCGATCACCAGTGCCGGCAGGCCTTCGGTCTGCTCGACTTTGACATCCGAAGCGCCGTCGACCGCGCGCAGCGCAGTTGCAACGCGCTGCGCCGTGGCATTCAAAGTTTCAAAGTCATCGCCATAGACCTTGACCGCCACGTCGGAGCGCACGCCCGAAATCAGCTCATTGAACCGCATCTGGATGGGCTGGCTGAACTCAAAGTTGTTGCCGAGCAGCGTGTTCAGGCGGGCTTCCACTCGGGCAATCAGCGCGGCCTTCGTTTCAGACGGATCGGTCCACTCGTCTCGAGGGCGCAGGATCACGAAAGTATCGGACACATTGCCCGGCATCGGGTCAGTCGCAACTTCCGCCGTGCCCGTCTTTGAAAAGACCGTCGTTACCTCCGGAAAGCCAGCAATCACCCGCTCAACCTGCAACTGCATTGAGGCCGATTGCTCGACACTCGTCGACGGGATCCGCATTGAATGGAGCGCGAAATTCTTTTCATCGAGCTGCGGAATGAACTCCCTACCAAGGCTGGTGAAGGCGACGAGCGCGGTAAGGAAAATCGCCGCTCCCGAGCCGACAGCCACCCATGGCCGGGCCAGCGCCTTGTCGAGCAAGGGCTCATAGCGGCTCCGGGTTGCCGCCAGCACACGCGGCTCCTTCTCCTCGACCTTACCAGTCACGAGCAGCGCCACCATCGCTGGTACGAAGGTCAGCGACAGGATAAACGCTGCCGCAAGCGCCAGCATCACCGCGATCGCCATCGGCGCGAACATCTTGCCTTCCACCCCGTCGAACGCGAGCAGCGGCAGATACACCAAGATAATGATGGCCTGACCAAACACCGACGGGCGGATCATCTCGCGCGCAGCAACCATCACTTCGTGAAGCCGCTCCTGCAGACTGAGCAACCTGTTTTCATGATGCTGACGCTCGGCCAGACGGCGCAGGCAATTTTCAACGATGATGACCGCGCCATCGACAATCAGCCCGAAATCGAGTGCGCCGAGGCTCATCAAATTGCCTGAAACAGCCCCTTTGACCATCCCGATTGCCGCCAGCAGCATCGACAGCGGGATCACCAGTGCCGTGATGATGGCAGCGCGGAAATTGCCGAGCAGCAGAAACAAGATGACAATGACGAGGAGCGCGCCCTCGGTCAGGTTCTTGGCCACCGTGCTGATCGTCGCATCAACCAGCACCGAACGATCAAGCACCGGCGTCACGACAATACCGGGCGGGAGGGCCGCGCCGATCTCTTCGAGCTTTTCGGCGGATTCGGCCGCCACCGTGCGGCTGTTGCCACCTGCAAGCATCAGGGCGGTGCCAACCACAGCGCCATGACCATTGACGCTGGCTGCACCCGTGCGGACCTCGCGGCCCGACGAAATGGTCGCCACATCAACGACCCGCACCGGCGCCCCGCCACGCTGGGCAATCACGATATTGGCAATTTCAGACCCGCGTGACACACGGGCATCGGCGCGAACCACAAGTCCTTCCCCGCTGCGCTCGACCACGCCCGCACCGCTCGATACATTGCCTCGTTCGAGCGCGTCGACGAGATCGGTCATCGAAAGACCGGCGGCGGCCAGACGCACCGTATCGGGTGCGACTTCATACTGCTTCACGAAACCGCCGATGGCGTCGACACCCGCCACATTGGCAACCTGACGCATCTGTGGCCGAATGATCCAGTCCTGGACCGTGCGCAGGTAGGTCAGCCGTTCTTCCGGCGTCGTCAGCCGCTGTCCCTCAGGCGTAAGATAGCTGCCGTCATTTTGCCAGCCCGGCTGCCCGGTCCGCGCGCGCGGAGCCCCGCGCCCGTCGGGATGCGCGAAGTCGACTGTCCACATCAGCACTTCGCCAAGGCCGGTCGACACCGGTCCGATTTGTGGATCCACCCCGGGCGGCAATGTGCCCGCCGCCTGCGTCAAGCGCTCACCCACTTGCTGGCGGGCGAAATAGAGATCGGTATCGTCGGTGAAGATCACCGTGACCTGCGCAAACCCGTTGCGCGAAATCGAGCGGGTTTCAACGAGGCCGGGCATGCCCGCCATGGCAGTCTCGATGGGATAGCTGACCTGGCGTTCCATTTCCGTCGGCCCGAGCGAGGGCGCGACGGCGTTGATCTGCACCTGCCGGTTGGTAATGTCGGGCACCGCATCGACGGGCAGCTGTACAAGCTGGGTTGCGCCATAAACGGCGGCGAAGGCGGTCAGGAGGACCACCAGCACCCTTCGCTCGACGGCGAAGGCGAGGATTTTTTCAATCATGGTTCGTCCTCTCAATGATCATGTTCGGCCTCGGCCTTGCCGAGTTCCGCTTTGAGGACGAAGGCATTGACGGTCGCGACGCGTTCGCCGACGCGCAGACCCGAGATGATCGGCACGGCGGAATCGCTGCCGGTGCCCACCGTCACCGGCCGCACGACAAAGCCGCGCGGCGTGCGCACGAAAACAACACTGCGCCCCTCAACCTCCTGAATTGCGCTGCGCGGCACGACTGGCACCCGCTGGCCATCGCTCCCGGGCGTCGTAACCCGCGCGCTGACATTCTGGCCAACCCGAAGGTCGCCATCGCGATTGTCGATGGTGGCGATGGCCTTGGCCGCGCCAGTGGCTGGATCAACGGCGGGTGAGAGAAAGCGGATGCTGCCCGTGTGCGGATGATCGCTTCCCTGGACAGAAAGCATGATCGTCTGGCCGACCCGAACGCGCTGGATATCGCGCGCGGGAATCATCAACTCCGCCCAGACCGTGCGCGGATCGGCGACCTGAAACAGCTCGCGCTCGGGCGGAACATATTCACCCGGCGTTACGGTCACCGACGTCACTTCGCCGGCGACCGGCGAACGCAGCGTCATCAGCCGGGTGGTGCCTCCTCCCGTTCCCGCGCCGAGCGCGCGCAAGGCTTGCTCGGCTTGCTGCGCATCAATTCGCGCCGCATCGTAGGCGGCCCTTGCTGCTTCATAATCCTGACGTGCTGTGACGCGTTGGCGGAACAGACTTTCCTCTCGCGCAAGAACAGTACGTGCGGCTTCGGCTGCGCGCCGTGCGCGTGCCGAGGCGCCCTGCGCCTCGGCAACCTCGCGGCTGTCGATGACAGCAAGCGCATCGCCTACCGCGACCCGGTCGCCAAGCTGGCGCAGGATCCGCACGACAACGCCCGACGTGCGTGCGGTGACATGACCGACCGACTGTGTCGGCGGCACCAGCACGCCCGCCGTTGTCACTTCGCCCCCGGCAAAGCCTTCTCCGACCGCTGCAACCACGATCCCTGCTGTGCGCAGCTGCGCTTCGGTCACCATGATGGTGCCTTCCCCGGGCGCCGCCTCGGCATCGGCATCGCCGCCAGACTCAGCGCTTTGGGCAGCTTCATCACTATGTGCTGCGTCGCCGCGCAGCACATAGCCCGCGCCGCCACCCACAAGGGCAATGATCGCGGCCCCGCCGATCAGAGCCAGCATTTTCCGGTCAATCGTCATGATCAGTTCTCCTCGCGCGCGTAGGCGCGATTGAGCGCGGCAATCGCGCGGGCCCGGTCGAGCCGGGCTTCAATGATGGAACGTCGCGCCGTGGTCAGCGCGCCTTGGGCGTCGAGCAATTCGAGTAGCGAGAAGCGCCCTGCATTGTAGCCAATCTGCGCCAGCCTCACCGCCTCTTCGGCTTGGGCAAGGCCGGGCCCTTCAAGCGCGGCCAACCGCGTCTCGGCAGCTTCGACCAGCATTTGTGCCTGCGCCCTGTCGCGCCGCGCCTCGGCCCGGACCCGCTCTGCCTGAAATTCGGCTGCGGTCTGTTCCGCCCGCGCCGCTTCGATCCCGCCGCGATTGCGGTCACGGATCGGGATCGGCAGCGACACGCCTGCAACGAGGGCAGTATCGCGCCCGTCATTGAAACGCCGCAGCCCGCCGCTTACCGTAACATCAGGAACAGCAGCCGACTGCGCCAGCGTTACCCGCGCGGCAGCAACGCGGCGTTCCGCCTCGGCAAGCCGCTCGTCGATGCCGATAAAGGCAGGATCGTTCGTTGGTCGAGGTTGCGGCGGGGTGCCCACTGCGGCCGTCAGTTCCGGATCATCTGACCCAACTAGCACTGCGAGGTTTCGACGCGCGGCAAGCATGAGACTGAATGTTTCAACCTCGGCGGCGCGCGCTTCGGCGAGTGCCGCTTCGGCGCGCAATTGCCGGAGCGGCGGATCGCGGCCCGCTTCGACCAGAATGCGCGCCGTGTTGGCAAGCGATGCCGCCTGCGCGGCATTGTCGCGCGCCAGCGTTGCCTGATCCGTCGCCGCTGCCAGCTCGGCAAAGGCCAGTTCAACGTCACGGACCAGATCAATGCGCTCGCGAAGCAGGGCAAGGGCCGCCACCTCACGCTCGCTTGCCGCAACGGACCGCCTTGCGCTTCGCTGACCCCCGATCTCGAGCTGTTGGCTAAGCGCCAGCGTGGTTTGTGTGCTGTCCAAGCCGCGGAACGGACCGCTTCCGGCGAAATCCTCGACCTCGAGGCTGACTTGCGGATTGGGACCGACATTCGCCTGACGCGTGCGCGCTTCGGCAGCGTCGACACGCGCCTCAGCGGCTGCCAGGCGCGGTTGGCTTGCAATGGCGCGCTCGATTGCAGTCTCGAGCGTTATGGGTTCGGCCAAGGCCGGAAAGGCAGTGACGAGCGCCGCAGCCATAAGGGCGGCGCGCAAGGATATGGGCATGAAAAACTCCTGAACTTGGCATGCGTTCAGTGCGCGAACCCACAGGTCCGTGCGCCGTTACGGTGCAAGTTCAGGCAGAAGGCGGCTGAAGCGGCGGGGCTTGCGCCAAAGAGCTCAGGATGGCGCTGTCTTGTGGCCGCATCGCGACACGGGCCAGCGACAGGCTTTCGACCATGACCGGCGCGCCGGCATTAAGACCCACGCTGCAATGGTGATGAACCATGGCATGGCAGGGGGAATTTTCATCATCGGGAGCATGGTCGCGATGCGCTGCTTCGGCATGACCGCTTACGTCGGACGCAGCAAGGACAGCACTGTAGGGCAGAGCGTCGTGCGCCATCGACGGCGATTCTACGCCGCCAAATGCCAGTCCAACCGCCAGCCAAAACAGAAGAAGCACACGCACCATCACCGCCGCAATACTGAAAAGGGGTTAATCAAGCAATCTGACAGCTGCGATGTCACGAACTTAGTTCCTGCTGGCGCAACGCTTCCGCCAGATCCGCAGGTATCGGCATCGGCGCAAACGCGCTTACATTGGATCGCCCGGTGTTACCCACCGGCAACCGGCCCGTCAGCGAACCGAGCGGGGCCAGAATGATCCGGACCATCTGGCCCAGAACTTCGTTCCAATCGCGCCGTCGGATCGCAAACCCCAGCATGGCGCCATGACTGGCGAGATGCGGACCCAGAAAAGGCTGCGAAACGATATGAACCCGCTCCAGATGGTGCCACGCACGATCGTCGTCGCCCGCTTCTACCGCTGAACGGTTTGCCGCCATTTCAATCGCGATTACCCGCCGCGCAGCCAGGCTCTTGGCAAGCCCCCGCCAGCGCCGCTGCCGGTGCCAATAGAAGATTTGCGCAAAGGCCCAGATGAACGGGGTCAGGACACCTGCCGAAACTTCGACCTCGTCGCTGTAGCGCGTCCCGCCGTCCTTGTCCGGCGCGACCGTAATCCAATGATCCCACTTCGAGATGAGGGCACTATTGCCTTCATCGCGCAATCGCTTGGGCCATTCGCTGTCATTCGCTTCATGCAGCGAGGTCACAATCCACTGGGTCCCAAAGGGGATCATGCCGAAGAGCCGGACCTTAGCCTGGTAGCGCCCGCCGGGCTGAAAGCTCTCGAACGCCGCGTCATCGACCGGGATGAAGCGCACCAGCGGCCAAGCGATATGCTGCAACAGGCCCGCCGTCTGCACCTCGGCCCAGACCGTCTCCGGCTTGAGCGCGATATGTGTCGAACGGGAAACCTTCATGCCGCAACGCTCCGCAATTCACGCCGTGCCTGCTGGACAATCTGAATGCCGCCGCTGATCCCGAGCAGCGCCAAAATCGCTGCAACAATGAGGTCGGGCCAGGCTGTTCCGGTGCCGAACACGCCAAGTGCGGCCGCCATAACGGCGATATTGCCGATCGCGTCATTGCGCGAGCATATCCAGACCGAGCGCATGTTCGCGTCTCCAGTGCGAAAACGGTAGAGCATGACGGCGACACCGGTGTTGGCCGCCAGCGCGAGCGCGCCGATGATTCCCATCAGTTCAGGCTCGGGTGCAGCTCCGCCGAGCGCCGCCAGAACGGCTGTGATCATGACCCAACCACCCAGACCAATGAGGGCGAGCCCCTTGGCCAGCGCCGCCCGCGCGCGCCATGCCAGCGCCATCCCGGCGACCAGCAGGCTGATCGCATAATTGGTGGCATCGCCCAGAAAATCGAGTGCGTCCGCCTGCAACGCGCGGCTGTCCGCAGCGGCCCCTGCCGCCATTTCCACCGCGAACATGCCGGCGTTCACGCCGAGCGCGATCCACAAAGCCCTGCGCCAGCGCGGGTCGTTCAGAGTTGCCGTCGTTCCGCACGCGGCCTTGCAGCAATCATCAGCCATCTTTTTGCCTTCTCGACAATCTGCGAGTCGGCATTCTATCTACACCCTGTAGCAACTATAGGGTCAAGCCCGAAGGAGTGGCAGTGAAAATTGGCGAACTCGCGAGCGCCACGGCGACGAAGGTCGAGACGGTGCGCTATTATGAAAAGATCGGGTTGTTGCCGCCACCCGCCCGGACAAGTGCCAATTACCGTGCCTATGGCAATGATCATCTGGCGCGCCTGTCGTTCATCCGCCGCGCCCGCGATCTCGGTTTCACGCTCGAAGCCGTGCGCGAACTGCTCACGCTGTCGGATGACAAGGCCCAATCCTGCGATGCCGTTGACGGAATCGCGCGCGTCCACCTCACCGAAATCGACCGCAAGATCGCCGATCTGAGCGCACTGCGCGGCGAACTGGACCGGGTCATCGGATCCTGCCGTCACGGGACCGTGGCCGACTGCAAGATCATCGAGACCCTCGCCCCGCGCACGCTGACCGCAACGTGATCGAAGATCGCTGCTTTGGCGCCGACGCTTCGGCCTCGCGTGCATGGATCCACCAGACCGCGTTGACGATGCTGCGACACCCGGCAATGGTCTGCCCAGCCCCACTATCGCCACGGATCGAGCACTAACCATGCCAACCCTGCAAACCGGACTCATCTATGCGCTCGCCGCGCTGGCGGAGATCGCCGGTTGCTTCTCGTTCTGGGCATGGTTGCGGCTCGACAAATCTGCCTGGTGGGTTGCGCCGGGCATGGTGTCGCTCGCGATTTTTGCCTGGCTCCTCACGCTGGTCGATACATCCGCTGCGGGCCGCGCATTCGCAGCCTATGGCGGCGTCTACATCGCAGCGTCACTGATTTGGCTTTGGAGTGTCGAAGGCGCACGACCCGACCGGTGGGATGTAATCGGCGCTGCAATTTGTCTCGCCGGAGCAGGGTTGATCCTGATGGGACCGGGACGAGCGAGTTAGCAGTGGCGGGTCACAGCAACGGTCCATGTCCGTCCGACCAGAACTTGCGACATGTCCTCAGCTTGCGGTCCAATCTATCAAGCTGGAGAGGTTGGTTTGAGAAAAAACTCTCGCCGTGCCGTGGCTTCAAGAACGTCTTGGTTGGCGGCGATTGGCGATGCGTCGCTCGCCTGCGATCAACAGCAGCTATCGGGTTCTATCACTCGAAAGCCGCCCTTCCGCTCCCCACCCAGTTGCGGACATCAGCAGGTGATATCAGCGATGCCGAAAGCGGTCATCTCGGCGCTTGAACGAGTTCGCTTTCGACGTGAGCGGCGTTGTCTCGTTTGACGCGCAGCACAGCGCTAACAAGCGCAAGATGCATGCGAACACCTACTTCCAGTGACCTGGCGATCCGTGATGAGCCTCCATTAAGAGGCTCAGGTAGGAAAGTTTCCCATTGGAAAGTTGACCCTTAAGTCTCGGGATAACAAGCGCCGGACCTGTTCGAGCGGGGTGCAAAACTCGGCAGGCCTTCAGAAATAACGCTTTGCGAACTTCCTGAAAAAACCTCGCTAGCCTAAAATGCTGGTATGACACATGCACCAACACATTCCGCACCATCTCTAACATTCAGGCTGGATCCCCGACACACCCCTCCATGGGGCAAGAGAAGGAAAATCTATAGGTCAATAATTCTACAGGATGGATGGTGTCTGACACCATCTACTTTGCCCTGCTCGGCGCGTTGCTTCTCGCATGGCTGGGAGGGTTCACGATGACCCGGAAAAAGCGAAGCTCGGCTGCCCGTTGCAGGCTGTCGGTCGATGTCGGCGATATGAAAGAGGACATCGAATGGACTGCGAAGAAACTTGGTATGACGGTTTCGGAACTGACGCGTGAAGCTTTCCGCGCCTACGCAAAACGGGACGCCAACAGCGTCAGCTGGCTGGACGTGGCCATGCTTTGGGGACACCTGTATTCCCTTTCGAAAAAATTCGTTCGGTTCCGTGATGACCCCACAAGCAAGGAAGCGGCAGATGAATTCCAGCAGGCCTTGGACTGGTTAATTATCGAGGTTCAAAACCTGTGGGACGAGATGCGCAAATGACATCCGACCGATCAGGGGTGGTAATCAAGGAAATGAGGTCGAAGAGAGACTTGGCGGACTACCTCACGTCCCTGACCGGGCATGACCTCAGCCATCATGCGATGTTGGCGCACTATGTGGGCTCGGAAGCCCACGGCCGCGCCGAATTCTTCGAGGCACTCAACTGCGCAGCCGCCTCAAAGCCAGCCTTGCTCGCCGAGTTTCGACGCGAGCAAGATCGTAAGCCCAAGCGCGGCCAAGGCCGAAGCGTTTACCACTTTATGATCAGTCGCAGGGGGCGTACCGACCCTCAGATTCTTGCCAGTATGGCGAAACGTCTCTTGCAACTTGCTGGCCTTGATAAGCAGAAGGCCTTGATCGCGGTCCACACCGACACCGACGACAATCACGTACACATCGCTGTATCCGCGCTCGATGCGAGCGGCAGCCAGATCATTCTCGAACGAGGATACAGCAAGGTTCTCCTTGCACACATCAATGCGCAGCTGTGCCACGAGTTTGGTTTCGAGCCGGAGGCAGGCTTGGGCTTCCACGCGACCAGCGAGGGCGTTTTCCGAACGGTAGACGGGGCCAAGCTCCGCGACGCTGATTTTCGCAAGGTCACCAAGGATCTTCGCAAGGAACCGGCACAGAAAGCTCGTTCCGCAGCATTTGAACAGGAAACCGGATTGCCGTCGATACAGCGACGCATCCGGGAGAGCTTTGACCAAGCATTAAGAGCTGGAACACTCGAGATGTTCGCCGCGCACTTGGCGGCAGACCGCATTTCCTATCAGTTGAAGGGAAGCGGTGCGATGATCGGATTGGACAACCAGTGGTTCAAGGCCAGCGACATAGCCCGGGCTGCTCCACCCAAGAAAATTGCCAACCGTTTTGGTGTCACGCATCTAACCCAGAAAGAGGCTGAACGGTTAGGGCTCGTAACAGGTGTCGGCTTTTACGCACCAGACGAGGCGGGCTTACTACAACCGATCCGTCTTCCTGAGGCGCTGGATTATCGTGCCGATGCGCTACTTCCGATGCCGGGCGCTCAGGCGAGGTGGATGCAGCATAATGCTGATCAACGCCTGGAGCAGAACCTTCCCAAGCCAGCAGCGATGGACAGCGACCCAATACGTGATCGCATCAAGCGCTTGCTAGACCGGCCTACACCTGCGGGAATATGGCAGGCCGAACGGTTGCAACGCGCACTTCATTACTGCCAAGGGGCGCGGGGCAGGCCGCCACTCACCCCAGCTATCGCCCACGACCGCAAGCTGCCGGTGGTGAATCTCAAGCACGATACCGCGACACTTGTTGGCCCCGTCCATCACACCCGCTGGAACGGCCCTCCAATCTGGGGAGGTGTCAGGGTCAGAAAGGCAGGGCCGCTGTGGCATGTCACTCGAGGCTCGCAACCGGTGGCAACCTTTGGGCCGGGCCTGATCGTCGTGCATCAAGCGACCCCGGCAGACAAAGAGCATATCATGAGGCTGGCACAGCTCGACTTCGGCGGTGATGTGCAGGCGCATTGCAAACCGGCAGATCGGCGGTCGTGGATCCGCGCAGCACAGGCCTGCGATGTCATTTTGAGCAACCCAGAACTGGTCCTGGCGCAGGCGGAGGACGCGAACCGCCGTCAGAACCGGCTTGCGCGCATGACAGACCGCCTTGCAGCGGCCGGCGAAAGCCTGATCCACGCTGGTAGGCTGGCGCTCGGCGAAGCGCATGCGGCGCTGCAATCGGCATTACCTTCCATCCAGCGCAATCACGCCCAATGGCGTGCAAGATCGCTGCAATTGTCGACACGATTGTCGGTCGTACAGGAACGTCTCGCTGCCGAGAAGGAGCTTGCGCGCCGAGCACTCGAACAGACAACCATGGCCCGCGCAGAACCACAGCCCTCCATCAATCAGCCGATCACAGCACCCGCGCGCGGTCCTGCGCCCACAGCTCCGGTGCCGCCACCGGTCGAACCTGTCCGTCTGCAACCGCAGCGGCAACCAGAAGTTGCCCCGGACGCGGGCGTTGCAATGCCTCGGGGCGTTAAGCCCACGTCAAGCGTGCCAGTTGCCGCCAGAGCCCCGGCCATCTCGCACGAGCAGCCAAAGGTGGATGAGCGGGGCGGGGCTTCGGCATCCCTAACCAGCGATCCGGGACAAACGCAGCCAGATAGATCGGCGGAAGTAGCCCAAAGGCCAGCATCACATCACGACGCCCGGCCAGCCGAGATACCGTCAAGGCTTCCCACAGAACAGCAACAGGCACCACCGGAATCCGTACCCGCCCGCGAACTTCTCGAAATGAAGTTCCACGAGGCGATCAAACTGGTCGGCCAGCTCGACGCGGTAGGGCGTGTCGAGGGCGATCGCTTCCATGTGCGACTTATCGGCAGCGACGACTGGAAAATAGCGGCCATTCCCAATGGCTTGCGAAAGTTTGCGGAGGATGCCCTGCTCAACTTTCGCCAAAGGTATTTTGCCGTCAAAGACGCCCTCATCAGCGGCGTGGTGACCGTCGATGAAACCGGCAAGGTGGAAGTGATCAGCGCAAAGGGGGATACGGCATTACCCGATCTGCATAAGCTGTTGCGCGAGCCTGGCATGCTCGAAATCGCGCGCGCGGCAGCACGAGATGGGGTTAACAAAGTTCCTGATGTCCCGGAGCCGAGTCCGGCCAAGCAGCCTGAAGCGCCGACCATATCACCACCCGCAGCAACAGCAGAAGTGTTGCATACCGCACTTCGGCGCGCGATGCGTGACAGGAGCTCGCGAGCCAAGCAGTCCGATCAGTTGTCGCGAAGGATTTCACACACTCAACAAGATGCAAGCGATCCTGCGCAGGACCCGAATGCTGGCAGCGGACGATTTGCTGCGTCTGCTGTTGCGTCCAATCCATTCCCGAGCGACTCAGGGCCAGAGCTTACCCCACCAAACGACACTGCCGCCAAGAGGTTCTGGGTGATAGAAAAGGTGGATCAGGCTGATTGGAGGAGGGTGGATCGCCATGTGGGGCCCTTGGAGCGGATCGAGTGGCTTTTCGAAGGTCAGCGACGCTACGAAAGCAAACGTCTTGTCGGCCGCCGGGTTGATGAGTTCACGTTACCGCGCGATCTCCTCGAGCGCGTTGAACTGGGACCGGATGATATCGCTGATCAATCGGTACAAACGTGGCTCCGAACGGAACATGAAGAACAGCTTCAGGGATTGAGCGTGATCGTCGAGCATTTGGCCGCTCGCCCGGATTCGATGGTTCGAGACGAGCACTGCTGGCATGTCCTCTCAAGCTGCGACAAGACGATCGCAGACAAACTGTTTCTCTGGCGGAATGAACCCGTGGTCCAATCCGCGCTCGACACGCTTCGTGGCCTGCAACCGGCAGAGCGAGACAGCAAGGAATGGTCAAGGCGCCTTGAGGCGTTCCTTGTTACAATTTATCCGGACCTTGTGCCGCTTCCACCGCCAATTGAAAACAAGACAGGCGCGGCTCGCGCGGCGCATGACATATCGCGCGCAAACGGCTTTGGCCTTCCGACCGATCATGATGGAATAGGGTAGGATCAGAGGATTTCGGTGAGCCCGGTTGAGGGAGTGGAAAAGGGGGCAAGGTGCTCGCTTGCGCTTCGCCGGGTTCGGGCCGGAGGCCGAACTCGTGAAGTATCAGAAATTTCATCATCCAGAATGCTACCAGACCGATCACATTCAAGTGCTCGATATCGAGACGCTGGCGCCCGAGACCGAGGACGGCTCGTTCCCGCCCTGGCCGCTCCACGAGGCTGTTTGCGCCAGTGTGCTGACCCAGAAGAAGGTCGGCGACAGCTACGAGTTCGACATCCGCACCGTTGAGTTCGCAAACGAGCTTGACGGCCTGCGGCAGCTGTTCGGCCTGCTCGATGCAGGTGCTACGCTCGTTACATGGAACGGCCGCGGCTTTGATATCCCCGTGCTTCAGATCGCAGCCGCACGCCATCTGCTGTTCGCGGACAACGCCCTGCGCATAGCATGGCTGGCGCCGCGCTGGGCGATCAACCACGCCGACCTCGCCGAGCTCTATGGCCGCTTCGGCGGCGCAGGCAGGCCGAGCCTCGCGAACATTTGCAGGGCGCTCGGCATTGCCGCCAAGACTCAGGGCAGTGGCGATGGTGTTGCTGCGATGATCGCCGATGGCCGCGAGGAGCAGGTCTTCCGGTACTGCGAGGAAGACGTCGCCATCACGTGGCTGGCGTGGCTACACTATGCCGCCGCGCGCTATGCCGATCCGGGCAAACTGGCACACCCGCTTGCCGCATTCGACCGCTGGCTCGCCGATGACGATAACGGCCGGTACGCCCACCTCAAGCATTTGCGTGATCTCCCGCTGTTCCGACACGCCCGCGAGGCGGCCCCCGTCTTCCGGCTCGATCAACTTATCGAGCGGACCGAAAGGCGCGCGAGCATCGCCGCCATGCGACCCAGCGCCATGTGATCTGACCTTCTCTGCCAGGGAACGAGGCAGGGATGGGAATTGAAAGGAAAATACGAAATGACTGACACGTTCACCGCGTGCTGCCTGCGCACGCGTCCTGCCGATGCAAACGATCGCGGCGACACGATTTACGTCCGAGCCGTCGGAGCAGCTCGGTTCGTCTTCGAAAACGGGACCTGGACAGCCCACACATCAAGCTGGCTGTGCGGGGGACATTCTGATCCGGATGGCACAGCCCTGCACTGGATCGCACATCACGCCGCCGTGCAACCGCTGGTGTTCTGGTCGTTGCATGAGGCTGTCGAACAGGCGTTCGCCTTGGCTGATCAGGTTGATCTGATGGGCGATGCCGACCCGGCTGAAGATCTGAAAGCAATCCGCATGGCTTTTGGTCGGAGCGTGATCCCGTCAGTTGATGCCCATTATCCGCATGCGGGGTCCATGAGGCAAGCAGCGCGGGGCGACGATCGAAATCGCGAACTGGTCGGCATGATGCGAAACGCGAAGGACCTGCCCCTCGTCACGTTGCACAGGTCGGTCATTGCCGAGGCCGAACTTATCGGGCGCCTGGCCATCAAGGCGCTCGGGCGCGGTGCCGAGATCGGTTGAATATGATCGGGACCACCTATCGGCAACGCGCCCCGCCGGCTGCCCCGGCGACACCCAATCTCGAATTCTTCCGCCCGCTGAATGCGGGCTTTTTAATGCCCGGAGTACTTTACCATGACCAATCATACGACCAATCCCCTGCCTGACGAGCAGGATGCTGATTTTCGCCATCAGGCCAACACGCTCGGCGAAGAAGCCGCGCTCTTCCTCGCCGATCGATCCGCCCCCAGTCCGTGGCAGCGGGTCATCGTCTGCGATTTCGAATACCAGTACGATATCGACGCGTTCAAACGCTACCAGATCGCCGAAGACGATCCCACGCAAGGCTTCGTTCGCTGGCCGTTCCATCGCATCGTTGCCGGCGCATGGTGTATGCTGACGATCTCGCCGGACATGGATCGCCCTGTCGTCACCAACATCGAGGTGATCTCGAACCGCCCCGAAGCGGACATCATCGGCGCCTTCTTCACGATGTGTGCGACATTCCAGGACGCCCGACTCGTAAGCTGGGGCGGGGAATCGAAGGACTTCCTCTGTCTCAAGCGCGCCGCGATCGAGCGAGGGATGATTTTGCCTCCGCAGCTGCGCGATCCGGCACCGTTCGCGCGCATGCGACTGGATCTGGCGAGCGCTGTCCGTTCGCTCGGCCACTACGTCCATCTGCCGGAATTCTGCGAGGCAATCGGCGTGGCGTCAAAGCCCATGCCTTCGAAGGACATCTCGCTCGCGGTTCGGCATGGCGCATGGGACCATGTCGAAAAGCAGGTGGTGGCCGACGTCTGCACGATCGCGCAGGTGGCTTGGCGCTACTTCATCGCGACCGGCTCGGCAATTGGCTCGCCGGACGCCGGTGACGACGCGGTTGTCACCGCGCTCGTCAACCGGTTTCCCGCCGACGCATGGCTCTCGAAGTTGGCGAGACCCGGGCAACTAGCGGCGTGATTTAGGTGGACCCCGGCGATGGTGCCGGGGTCCATTCACCTCTGGAGATAAAGAGCTCCGGCAGCCCGGCAGCTCATGATGTTTCTGGGTGGCGATCGCTTCTTCCGTGTCGTCACCAGTCGGGCTCTCCTAGCCGAGCCCCTTTTTTGCAGCTACCCTCGCACCGGCTGTCGGCGACACAACTTGATCGAAACAGGGAGAGCCGGCCCATTTCAGTCAGGTTTAGTGTCCTTGTCGACTTCGAAGGGGGCATGATACCGCGCTTCATCCAAGGGGAAGACAGCGGCGTCGTAGTCGATTTCGGAGGTGATAGGATTGCGCGCTACATCCATGGGGAAGACCGCAGCATCATCGAAATCATCTACCGGGCTCTCGACATCATCGCCTGATCGCGCGTCATGGCCCGCGAGCGTAAGGCCTGCATCCCGTCCATCCTTGGCAGCATCGGCAACTTCGTCTGACCCATCACGATGGATGCTCGCGGCCGAAGATTGATCGATCTCTGACCGCTTGACTAGCCGTTCAACCATCCCGGCCAATGCCTCGTTTGTCCTACGAGCCTCATTCAGAGCGGCTTCGGCTTCAACCGCGCGTAACTCGAGCCTCAATTGCGCAACTTGGGCCGCATCTGCCGCGGCCTGTGCCTCTTTCCAGCGGCCCTCGTTTTCTGCCGCGACGTCCTCGAGATCGGTGACTCTCGCCTGAAGTGCCTTGATCTCTGCCCGTGATGTTTCGCGCTCGAAACCGGCCTGCGCACGATCCGCATCGATTTGTCGGGCGACGATACTGTTAATGGCGCTCCGAACGGCGGCAAGGTCTTCGTCGGTGACGAACTCTTCGGCCTTGGGCTTCTCCAGCTCGGCAAAATACTTGTCCCTGTGCTTGAGCAGGGTTTCCAGGCTTCCTCTGTCTCCTACCTTGGATCGAATGAGGCGACCTGTTATCTCGCTTTTGGTCCTGCCTTCTGCCAAAGAGGTAACGACGGCTTCGACGACCTCTTGGTAGGTCACGGGCGTCTTCGGTTCGTCGGGCATGATTGTACGCTCCTGTACGCCGTACGGGGTGTACGTACGGCGGATTGATCCAGGCGCGGTCTGAGATGATCGCGCCGCCCGGCGAATTTTCGCAAGGCGACATGCCTAATAGGACGGTAACCCCATTCCCTGCCAAGTGGCTTCGGGCCAAAAAGAGACAAAATGTGACCCCGCGAGGCAAAAAAACTCAATCGTTCACCGCTTGGCGTAAATTAGTATTAAATCGGGACACAATCAGCTGCTGCAAACAGTAAAATAACCCGATTTGTCCCAACGCTTCGCAGAACAGCCTCAATTTACGGGACATAGCCGGAGGGCGAGCTTTCAGGCCTGCGCGCTCGAGATTCTCGACGTGCAGCCCGGACGAGTCCGTCAAGGGTAGCTAAGGTCGGCCATTTGCGAGCGATGCGCATTCTATCAGATGGGCGTCGTTTTTGCTCAATATCGACCTTCGGCTATCGACCAGGGTCGGTCGTTCGCTCGCTGAAAAACGAATGGCCGCTCCTGCCGAAACCGGTTATCCGCGCGCTGCGAGGCCGTCTGGCGATCACGCTCTGCGATCCGACCGCTTCAGTGATATCCATTTTTTCTGAGGGGCGGGCGCATCGCTTGCGTATAGAACACGTGCAACACGGAGATTGCCTGTGTCCGAACTTGATTCATCCCTGCGACAACTCGCAAGCTTGCCCGTTCCTGCGGGCCTCGAGCTGATTGACGATGCAATTATCGCAGGGTTTGCCGCGCAACGCCGCGAAGCATCGTTTGGCAAGCGCGCGACATTCTTAGCAGGGGCCTTTGCTTTGTTGCTGGGCCTGACCACCGGTGGGCTTGTGACCGGGCCGCCTGCACAGGCGCAGGGGATCGCGCCGTTTGCCTCCGACAATCCTCTCGCACCCTCGAATCTTCTGGATGTTCATCCGTGACGAGACCTGCGTGGTTGGCTTTGCTCATCGTGGTCGCCTTCATTGCCGCGTTTGCGGGAACCTTTTTGGGTCAGAAGTTGCTCAACAATGGCAGGCAAAGCGAGACTGAGCTACATGCATTACTGCACGGCGACCTCGACTTGGACGCAGCGCAAGCGGCGAAGATCGAGGCAATCGAGCAGCGTTTTGCGATACGCCGCAAGGTGCTGGAGCTCGATATGAGGGCGGCCAATGCGCATTTGGCCGAAGCCATGGAGGCCGAGCACGGCTACGGCCCCGAAGTCACAGCAGCCGTTGATCACACGCACCACGTCATGGGCGAGATGCAGAAGGAAACGCTCGAACACCTCTTCGAAATGCGCTCCGTTTTAAGGCCCGATCAGGCCGCGGCATTTGACCGGGCTGTGGCCAAGGCTCTCGCCCCCGATACGAAGTGAGCCTCCCGCTTGCCGAGGGGAGCGATGCCGAGGTGGTGGCACTGGCGCTCATCGGAAGGCAGGATGCCTACCGGGAACTGCTCGCCCGCTACCGCGAGCCGATCTACCGCTTCATCCGTGCTTCGACCGGTGACGCGCAAGAGGCGCTCGATCTTACACAGGACACCTTCATTGCCGCATTTTCGGCACTCGATGGCTACGATCGTTCACGGCCGCTTCTGACTTGGCTCAGGCGGATTGCGCTCAACAAATGCCGCGATTGGGGGCGCAGGCGCCGGCTGCGTACGATGCTGTGGCGCACAGCTCCGATCGATGCGGCCCATGACATGCCCGACGATGCTATCGCGCCAGACGTGCAGACGGCCGACCGCGCCGAGCTCGCGCGGGTCAATGCAGCAATAGTGCGGCTGCCGGCACGTCTGCGCGAAACCTTGATCCTGCGAACCGTCGAGGGCCTTGGTCAGGCCGAGACAGCCGACGTGCTTGGTATCAGCGAAAAAGCGGTCGAAACGAGGCTCTATCGTGCGCGCAGCAAGCTCAGTGAGCTTCTGGCAAACGAGGGTGGACGAAAGAAACTTTGAGGGGTGAGCCGCGTCCATGCGTAATGCTGGGTATGGACCATCTGACACTTTCACGCCGCCACCTGCTTTCAGGGCTGGGGACAGCCTCGGCCTTCGCCGCTATGCCCGCATGGGCGCAAGGGCACTCTGTCCACCGCATGCGCGGCGGCTCGCCGATCCGTGTGGGCTTCGACGAGGTGTCAGGCGCAGTGATCGATCTTACTGTCGGCCACGGCCCTCGGACGGTGCAAGGGCGCAAGGGGCACGGGATCGCAGTCAATGGCTCGGTGCCTGGGCCGCTGATCCGCCTGCGCGAAGGGCAGAATGTCCGCCTCAATGTCACCAACACGCTCGATACCGATACTTCGATCCACTGGCATGGGCTGCTCCTGCCGTTCCAAATGGATGGTGTGCCAGGCATCAGCTTTCCCGGTATCAAGCCGGGTCAGACCTTCCCCTATGAATTCCCTATCCGGCAAGCGGGCACATACTGGTATCACAGCCATTCGGGGCTTCAGGAACAGCAGGGGCATTACGGCCCGCTGATTATCGACCCGGCGGGCGACGAGCCTGCCGCGTATGATCGCGATTACATCCTGCTCTTGAGCGAATTCACCCCCCTCGATCCGCATTTCATCATGGATCGGCTTCGCAAGGGCGAAGGCTATTTCAACTATCAACAGACCAGCTGGGCCGACGATTACCCGCTGACCGCCGCCGACCGCCGGATGTGGGCCGAGATGCGCATGCCTGCGACCGACATCGCCGATGTGACGGGTTCCACCTATACCTACCTCGCCAACGGGCGCGGGCCGAAAGAGGGGCTGGAATACCTGTTCAAGCCCGGTGAGCGGGTGCGGCTTCGCGTTATCAACGGCGCGGCGCAGAGCTTCTTCAATCTGCGCATACCCGGCCTAGCCATGACGGTGATCGCGGCGGACGGCCAAAACGTGAAGCCGGTTGAAGTCGATGAGCTCCAGATCGGCACCGCCGAGATTTACGATGTGATCGTCACCCCGCGCGACGCGGAGGCCTATACCATTATCGCCGAGAGCATGGACCGCTCCGGCATGGCGCTTGCAACGCTGGCGAGCCGTCCCGGCGCGCGCGCGGCCATCCCTCCGCCACGAAAGCCGCCCCTGCTCGACATGGGCGACATGGGAATGAACCATGGCGATGGCGGGCACGGAGATGACGGCGGCGGCGGGCATTCGATGGATGGCATGAAGATGCGTGACACGCTGCTGTTGCCGCCCGACGTGAAGGTGGGGCCAGGGATTGACATGGTCTCGATGGCTCCGGTGGACAAGATGGGCGATCCCGGTCTCGGCCTGCGCGATGTCGAACATCGCGTGCTCAATTACCGCTTGCTGTCAGCGCTGGAGCCCAATGCAGACAAGCGCGAGCCTTCGCGTTTGCTGGAGCTGCATCTCACCGGCAATATGGAACGCTACATGTGGTCATTCGACGGGAAGATGTATTCCGCCGTCAGCGACGTCCCGATCCGCTTTGCGTGGAACGAGCGGGTGCGGGTCAAACTCGTCAATAATACCATGATGGCGCACCCGATCCACCTTCACGGGATGTTCTTCGAGCTGGTCAACGGCGAGGATGCCGCCCATCAGCCCCGCAAAAACGTCGTCATCGTCCAGCCTGGAGCGAGCGCACAGTTCGACCTGACCGCCAATGAACCGGGCGACTGGGCATTTCACTGCCACCTGCTCTACCACATGCATGGCGGGATGATGCAGACAGTAACGGTGATGGGTCCGGAGAGCGGGCAATGAAACCCGCCCTCGCGATTGTCCTACTGCTGAGCGCAGCGCCGGCGCTGGCGCAGCATCAGGGTCACGATATGCCCGAGCCGGCCCCGGCAGAGGCCAAGGCTGACCCCCATGCCGGTCACGATATGGGCGATCAACCCGCCCCTGCGACAAACGACCCGCATGCCGGTCATGACATGGACGGACAGGCCGACGCCGATCCTGCCGATCCCCACGCAGGCCATGATATGGGAGCTCCATCGGACGGAAATGCCGAGCCGATGGACGGCATGGATCACAGCACTATGGGCCATGGCGCAGGCATGGCTGCACCGACCGCCTCACCTGGTCCGGACATGGAAACCCCGCCGCCGCCGGAGGCCGGAAGTGGGCCGCCGCGCGCCGCCGATGCAATATGGGGCGCAGAGGCGATGGCTTCCTCGCGCAACGACCTGCGCAGGACGCACGGAAACTTTCCGGTGTTCTGGTTCCAGGGCGACCGACTGGAGACGCAGGTGCGCGGCGGCGAGGACGCCTATTTGTGGGATATCCAGGGTTACTACGGCGGCCCCACCGAGCGCCTCTGGTTCAAGAGCGAGGGCGAAGGCGAATGGGGCTCCTCGCCTGAGGATGCCGAGGTTCAAGCGCTCTTCTCAAAGGCTTTCAAGCCGTTCTGGGATTTCCAGGCAGGCATCCGTCACGACATCGGCGGGCCGGACACCACCCATGCCGTGATCGGCGTGCAGGGCTTGGCACCCTACATGTTCGAGGTCGATGCTGCGCTGTTCCTGTCGCACCGCGGCGATTTAACCGCACGGGTCGAGGCCGAGGTCGATCAGCGCATCACCCAGCGCCTGATCCTTCAGCCGCGGATCGAGGCCAACCTGTCAGCGCAGGACATTCCCCTGCTCGGCATTGGCGCGGGGTTCGACCAGATCGAGGTCGGCGCGCGGCTGCGGTACGAGATCCGGCGCGAGTTCGCGCCCTATATTGGCGTGGAGCAATCATGGCGCACCGGGCGCAGCGCCGACTTCGCCCGCGCTCGCGGCGAAGACCCCTCTGCCACCAGCTTTATCGCCGGCATCCGTTTCTGGTTCTGATCAACACGAAGGATAAACTCACATGAAGATCGCATCACTATTTGCCGCCCTTGCGATTGCGGCATCCCCGCTCGCTTTGCCCGCTACCGCGCTGGCGCATACCAAGGTGGTTGCCTCGACCCCGGCTGAGGGCACGACAGTCGCAAGCGCGCGGACCGTTTCCTTGACGTTCAGCGAAGCCCTGCTGCCGCCCACTGCCGCAGCCAGCATCGTAATGACTGCGATGCCGGGCATGGCAAACCACGGCGAGATGGCGATCCGCAACTTCAAGACCGCATGGTCGAACGACAACAAGACCATGACTCTCAATCTGGCAAAGCCACTGCCCAAGGGGACCTACGAGGTTCGCTGGCAGGCAGCCGGGGCTGACGGTCACCGGATGAAGGGCACCGTCACGTTCATCATCGGCTGAGTCGGTGATAGAGGGTTTCTTCGAAACGGTCTTGCGGGTTGCGCAATATGCTCTGCTGCTGGGCCTGTTCGGGTGGTCGGCTTTCTGGTTGCTTGGCCTGCGAAGCGTCGACGGGCTGAGGGCTGACCGCGCGCCAGGCTTAGCCGTTCTGGCGGCTCTTGTCGCACCGGTGGTATCAGCGGCACTCATGCTAATGTCGATTGCTGCGATGATGGGCGTGCCGGTCTTCGACCTCGACCGGGCAATGGTCGAAGCGATGATCTTCGGCACCGACATTGGGTTTGCCTTCATTGTCCGCTCTGGGCTGCTCTTTGCAGGGCTGGCCGCTATTCTCGCGCTTCGAAACCGCCGGGCAGCGGTGGTATTTGCGGCGGGCTGCTACGGAAGCGCCCTTGTGACTCTAGGTTGGAGTGGTCATGCCGCTGCAACCGAAGGCGGATTGGGGCTATTCCATCGCCTCAACAACGGCATCCATCTGGTCAGCGCGGGCCTGTGGCTTGGAGCAATCGGTTGGTTCCTTGTTTTGACCATCCGATGTTACAAGGATCCTGACGTCACCCAGGCGCATGCAGTGCTCAGGGCCATGCACGCCTTTGCACCTAAGGGGATCTCACTGGTTGCGCTTGTCGCGGTTACCGGGACAGTCAACTCTCACCTGATCTTCGGTTTACCGAACGTTGCGGCGACCCTTTCAACGCCATACGGCATCCTTCTGGCGATCAAACTGGCCCTAGTGGCAGCCATGGTCGCCTTTGGCGCACATCATGCGCGCGTGAGCAGGAGCGCTGCAACAGCTGTGAGGCTTAGCAATGCCTATCCCGCTCAAACCTTGGGTGCGTTGCAGCGCACCCTCATTGCCGAATTCCTGCTCGGGCTTTTTGTCATCAGCCTGGTCGCGGTCTTCGGATCGATGTCGCCGACGATGATGTAAGCGGCCTTCGATCAGGATGGGGAGCGTTCGTCAGGTATCCGAAGCTTAGGCAACGCCGATCGGATTGAAGGCGGAGATGATGGGACACGGCCCGGCGTCTTCGGCTGCGCAGGCTTCCGCCAGACGGACGAGGGCGCCGCGCATGGTCTGCAAGGTCGCAATCTTTTCATCAAGGGCAGCGATGCGGCTGTTTGCAAGCGCCTGCGCTGCAGAGCGGTCTGCCATGTCCAGCGCCAGCAAGGTCGCTATCTCTTCGAGCGTGAAGCCTGCCGTCTGCGCGGCGCGAATTGACCGCAAGCGATCAAGGTCATCGATCCCGTAACGCCGCGGCCCTTGTCCGCGCGGCGGCTCGATCAAGAGCCCGCGTCGCTGGTAATAGCGGATTGTCTCAACGTTCACGCCGCCCGCGCGAGCGAATTCGCCGATTTTCATAAAGGCACTTGATCCCGTATCATGGTACGGAGTTTATAGCGGCCGCATTGCAAGCGAATCAAAGGAAATCGCCAATGCCCCAATCTGCCAAGATAGCCGTGCTTCATCGCATGGTCATGCCCGGCCATACTTGCCCATACGGCCTGAAATCGAGACACCTGCTTACGTCTCGCGGTTACGAGGTGGAGGACCATCACCTGACGACGCGGGAAGAAACCGACGCTTTCAAAGCTGAACATGGCGTCACTACAACGCCGCAGACCTTCATTGATGGGCAGCGGATCGGCGGCCACGATGACCTCCGTCGCTTTTTCGGCCTCAAGGTCGCCGATCCCACTGCGACCACCTATCGCCCGGTCATGGCGCTGTTTGCTATGACTGCATTGATGGCCGTGGCGGTTGGTATTGCCGCCGACGGCAACGCCATCAGTGTCCACGTGGCCGAGTGGTTCATCGCTTTTTCGATGTGTGTCCTCGCGCTCCTCAAGCTGCAGGATGTCGACAAATTCGCGACAATGTTCCTCAATTATGACCTGCTGGCGCAGCGCTGGGTTCCATATGCGCGCATCTACCCCTTCGCTGAGGGTCTTGCCGGCGTCCTGATGGTAGCAGGCGTGCTGCACTGGGTCTCGATCCCGGTAGCACTGTTCATCGGCACGATCGGCGCGGTTTCCGTGTTCAAGGCGGTCTACATCGACCGGCGCGAGCTCAAGTGCGCATGCGTCGGGGGATCGAGCAACGTTCCGCTTGGTTTCGTTTCGCTAACCGAAAACCTGATGATGATCGCGATGGCGCTCTGGATGGCAGCGAAGATGGTTATCTGACGATCGCCGAGGAGAACGATTACGTTGAGGAGCAAGGCATGACACAGCTCACCGCCAACCAGCGGACAATGCACGCTATCGCTGCAGCACTTGCAGAAGAATATCGTATGGGGGAAGAGGCTGCGCGGCAGGGTGATGTCCCGCTGGCATGGCACCATCTTGGGCGTGCGCACATCCTCGCCCAGACGCGCCTTGGCCCGCATTGCGTATCGCACCGGAGAATGCTCGCCTTTGCTGTTCAGCTCCGCGACTGGCCGGAAGCGCCAGGACAGCTCCTGCGGCTCGCGCTTGCACCGCTCGGCAATCTGACGGGGCGCCTGCCAATCGGCAACACCGGACGCAGCACGGTGAGCGCCTTTACCGCGATGGATATTCCGTCTGACCTGCGTGCGATAATCGACCGCACGCCCGATTGACTCTTCACGGCGCGACCTTGCGCCACCGTTCCAACGAAAGACTTGATGTGATCCACCGCTTCCACGCTGCGCTGCTACTTGGCATGGCTTGCGTCCTTGCTGCGCCTGTGCCTGCTTTTGCGCAGGCGCTTCCCGAAGGGTCGGCACACCTCCGCGAAGTCGCTGAACACGATCACGAGAGAGCGGAAGAACAAGAAGTCGAGATCATCGTTCAGGGCACGCGCCTCGGGAGGCGCTTGCAACATGAGCCGCTGCGGGTCGAGGTAATCGCGGGCGAGGAGATCGAGGAAAAGGCGCTGATGCGCCCCGGCAATATCGCAATGCTGGTTAACGAAATCGGAGGGGTCCGCGTGCAGGTGACATCGCCCGCGCTCGGCGCTGCCAATGTCAGGATACAGGGGCTTGAGGGCCGCTACACCCAGTTGCGCCACTCATGGCCGGAAGTGAGTAGGAACCCGATGCCCTGCTTAGTGAGCATGCCTTTTGGCGTCATCGCTCTCTTGGTTTCCACCTTGGTTGCTCGGACTTTCCGCGGCCATGTCTTTGCAGCAACAACAACCGTTGCCCTTCGCCATCATTTCGCAGCATGCCATCTTCTTTTCGGCTGCAGGGGCAGGCGAGCTTTTTGATGCCGGTGCCGGTGCCGATTGGGTAGCAACGCTCACTGCGATAATGGTAGATAAAATCATTACCTGTCTCCTAGCCCTTTACGGATATCGCACGCGCGAACTTCTTCGGCAACAGGTCGTTTCCTGGTTGGCGTGTTTCAGGAAACGAACCAATAGCCGCCAACTTCAGTGCCTAGCAGGCGCATGTCCCCTTCCGGCAATACCGGTCATTCGGCATGCCGTTTAGCAACGACGGCTTTGTCCCAAACCCAGTCATTGAGCTGATCGGCAGCCTCATCTGCATGCAAGCGACGAACTGGCACGGCGCCGAGACACGGTGTAAAACCTGTGCACTTGCCGGTGGAAAAGCTGCGCAAATCGGATGGTCGTCTTGCACCCGGAATCCGCTCGAATCATGGTGGCGAAATCAGGACCACCATAGGGTGCCCCGGCAGGGTGCCACGGGGTTTTTACTCGAAGAGAAACGCGTTATTTTTCAGGCGTTTGGATCTGAAGATTTTCTTGGCTGGGGCGGAAGGATCTGCAGGCAGTCAGCATTCTCGTGATCTTCAATACGACCTGCAGTCCGGCACGCGAATTCCAAGGACGGCGCTGACAGGGCTGCCACTGATCGCGGCAGCCCCGCGCCATCATCATAAAGCCTTTAATCGCGGTTTGCCCGTCCGCGACCGGTGATTGATCGGCAGCAGCTTTACCGGATGCGGCTGGAGGTGACTGGTAGCGACATCCGTCCACCTCGCCATGAACGCCTTGTATTCGGCGAGCACCTTATCGACACCATGAGTCTTGGTGCGCTTGGAGTAGTGCAGGGCATTGGTGCCGCTCCGTGCATGGCCCATCACGTCTGCCCGCATGAGATCTGGGGCTTCCGAGGTGGCGTAGAAGCTCGAGCCCAGCGAGCGGATCGAATGCATGTCCGCCTGTTTGCCAGACATCACATTGACCGGGATCGGCATGTGCAGACCGATCCAGTCCCTCATGTGGCCCCATGCGATGTTGCGGAACTGGTGGCCCCCGATCCGTGCCTGGTTGAGGTAGAGCTCGGGAAACAGGGCCGTGTGGCCTTCGGCCCGGATCGCTTGCACGTATTCGGCGAAGCCGAGGCGGAGGATCTCGTGATGGAGCGGGATCATCCGGCCGCGCTTGATGTTCTTCTCGCCACCTTCAACCCCGTCCTCTCCGCGCAGGTCGTTGTTTTTGATCACGAGATTGGGGACGGCATCGTCAATGTGCACCTCGTCGGTGCGCAGGCCGGCGATTTCGTTCAAGGTGGCATGGGTGTAGTAGAGCAGGATCGGCAGCCAATAGGCCGCGTCCTGATACACAGCCGGTCCCGCTCCGGCAGTCAGGCGGCGCAAGTGGCCACCGCCGCCGGTCCAGATCGGGGCTGAGAACAGGCACTTCATGTGCTCAGGGGTCCACGGCGGGCGCTCGGTCTTCTCGGATACCTTCTTGTGCTTCCCGAACTTGAACCCGGCGAAGTCGAGTGCCTTCGTATTCGCGGCCTTGGGTGCCCACTCGTCCTCGGCGAGGATCTGATAGGCGGTCGACATATAGGAGAGGTCGCGTTTGATCGTGTTGACCGAGCGGGCGTTGGCCTGGGTGACCTTCAGCGTGGCGAGCACCTCGTCAAAGGGGCGCTGGAAATCCTTGCTAGGCCGGTAAGTGCGCGGCATCTCGAGGAGAGCGTTCTTGAACTTGGCGACATCAGAGTGGCCGTAGTCGCCGAGGGGCTTGTCGCCTGTCACCCAAGCGAAGGTACGCAGCACGCGTTCGTATTGCGCCAGGCCCCTGTTCCAGTGTCCCGCCGCCCGCGCGAGCCGAAGAACCTTCGGGATGACGGCGCTGAACCGGGTGGCATGGTAGGTCTTGAACAGGCAATCGTCTCTGCCGGCTTCGACCCCCGCAACCGCCGGATCTACAGGGTAGGGCGGTGCAACAGGCTGCGGATCCTGGGCGGCAGGCGGCACAAATGTCAGCGGCTCACCGCCACGGCGGCGCTTGGCGAGCAGGGCCTCTTCCTGATCGAAAGCCGATTGCACGTCCTCGTCCATGAAGTGCGCCGCGAGCCGGTGCGCTTCGGCGCGGGCCTGGAGATGGATGTGGCGCAGGCGGCCGATTATCGCGTCGGTGGGCTCGAGGCCGAGCCCTTCTGCCATCAGAGCGAGGCTGTCATCGCCGACGCTGTCCTTGCTGCAGTAGCGGTCGAGATCGCAGGCGACCCACTCGATCGCAAATTCATCATGACCTGCGGCCGCCAGCTTTTGGCGCTGCTCGTCCGTGAGTTCGTTTCCAGTCCCGGGACGCTGGGCGATGTCATAGGCGCTTGCGTGGGTTCGGTGGATGGCAACCAGGGCGCGCGGATCGCGGACCCCTTCGTGGAACTCGGAGACGAAGGCGGCGAGGCAGTGGCGCAGCTCGCTCTCGAACAGGCCCTTGAGCATCGCGGGGTCGATCGTCTGGTCGAGCTTGAAGTAGGCGTTCACGGTCCGGCGCACCCTGTCGAACTGCGCGGCGAGAATCGCGGCCCGCTCCCGCGCTT
>Ga0209278_1000484_pt1 | contig 30920 bp, 28 predicted proteins | sample JI81BgreenDNA_FD_187504 | JGI IMG/M metagenome (GOLD analysis project Ga0209278, IMG submission 187504) | Wastewater effluent complex algal communities from Wisconsin, to seasonally profile nutrient transformation and Carbon sequestration -... | ecosystem: Engineered > WWTP > Effluent > Algae...
TCCGCAACAAATGGGCCGATGCCTGGGTTGCGGCGGGCAAGGAGCCGCTTCCCATGCCTTACCAGTCGATGATTTCAGGGCCGGTCATGGCTTCGGGCATCAAGGCTCAGCGCAAGGATATCATGCCTGGCTTCGCGGGGCAGGGAATTGGCCTGATCCACTCGATCCGTCCAGCGGCAGAGGTCATGCGCGATCTTGTCGAAGGGGCCGAAAGGGCGCTGGCCGATGCCAGATTCTGTTCCTGAATTGCGGTACGACGGGGACGCGGTATGAACGCTTCGCAGACCTTACCCTTTGCCAACAAGGCCGCCATAACCGGTGTGGGCGAAACCGCATTCGTCAAGGGCACCGAGCGGACCGCAGTGGACATGATGCTGGAAGCCTCGCGCCGCGCAATCGCGGATGCCGGGCTGAAACCTTCCGACATCGACGGCATGGTGCCGCCGCCGATCTATACAACCTCGGAGGAAATGGCCGCCAATCTCGGCATTGATGTGCTGCGCTACGCGGCCACAGTTCACATGGGCGGCGCCAGCCCGACGACGGCGCTGCAGAACGCGGCAATGGCGATCGCCTGCGGGCTTTGCGATCACGTGCTGGTTACGCTCGGTTGGAACGGCTATTCCGCCCTCAGGCCCAAACCGGGTGCCCCGCCTACTCGGCCGATGAACATGAACACGCTGACCAATACCATCCAGGGCTATTACATCCCCTATGGTGTGTTCCTGCCGGTGCAGATGTATGCTTGGCTGGCGACCCGCCACTCGAAGCTTTACGGCGTGGGCGCGGATGCGATGGCAGCGGTAGCGCTAGCCTGCCGGCGTCACGCGCAGTTGAATCCGCGCGCCTTTACCTATGGGCGCGAACTCGACGCGGAAACCTACCATTCGGCGCGCTGGATATCCGAGCCCTTTCGCCTTTACGATTGCTGCCTTGAAACCGATGGCGCCTGCGCGGTAGTCATATCGCGAATGGATCGGGCCAGGGATATGCCCCATGTGCCCGTCAGCATCGCCGGTGCCGCTGAAGGCCACCCCTATCCAGCCGACGACATCCCTTCGCGGCCCGATCCCTTCAAGATTGGCCTCAGCTATGCTGCCCCGCGCGCTTTCGACATGGCGGGCGTCAAGCGCGAGGACATGGATTTCCTGCAGATTTACGACTGCTTTACCTATGTCGTTTTGCTGCAACTGGAAGCGATGGGCTATTGCGAACCGGGCGCACAGGCCGAATTCGTAGCCAATGGCCAGATTGAGCTGGGTGGCCGCTATCCGATCAACACCCATGGCGGCTTGCTCAGTGAGGCGCATGTCTGGGGACTCAACCACGTGGTCGAGGCAGTACGCCAGCTTCGTCACGACTGCGGCGAGCGCCAGGTGCTAGGAGCCCAGACCGGCCTAGTTACCGGCTGGGGTGACCTTGGCGATGGAAGCATTGTCATTCTCAGGAGGTTTACATGAGCAGCGAGAGCGATCTGCCTCCCAAAATGCGGCCCTCCGCGCAGGTCGCGCCGCCCAAACCGCGACCTCGCCCGCAAGACCCGGTTGAGCAGGAATTCTGGAAGCGGTGCCAGGACGGCAATCTCTATTTCCAGCGCTGCGGCGGCTGCGGCTGCTTCCGCCACCTGCCGCGCTATATGTGCGCAAAGTGCGGCTCGCCGGAATTCTCCTGGGAACGCAGCAGTGGCAAGGGCACGCTGTTTTCCTGGACCGTTACCCACCAAGCCCTCCACCCGGCTTTTGCCGACGAAATTCCCTTCGTGGCGGCGCTGGTGGAATTGGAAGAGGGCGTACGCATGGCCACGCGCCTGATTGGTTGCGATCACGAGCGCTTAGCGCTCGACCTTCCGGTGGAAGTGGAATTCGAATTGATCGGTGAGGACTTCCGTCTTCCTGTTTTCCGCCTGCGTGAAAGTTAGAAGCGTCATGGATCTTGAATATGGGCCCGAATACGATGTCTTCCGCAAGCAAGTGCGGGCTTTCATCGAAGCGCACAGCCATCTCGCGCCGCCTTCTGCTGACCGGGCGGGCCGACCTTCGTGCAAGGCGGTCGAATGGCAGAAGCTGTTGATCGAGCATGGGTATGCCGCGCGAACGGTCCCGCAGGAGTATGGCGGCTATGGAGCGGAGCCGGACATTCTCCAATCGCGTATCATCGCAGAGGAATTTGCGCAGGCCAGGGTGCCGGGCGGGCTTGCTAATCAGGGAATCTCGATGTTCGTGCCGACCCTGCTCGAACTCGGCACCGAGGAACAGAAACGGCGCTGGATCGAACCCACGTTGAAAGGCGATATCGTCTGGTGCCAGGGCTATTCCGAACCCGGTGCCGGGTCGGACCTCGCCAACCTCAAGACCAGCGCGCACATCGAAAACGGCGAATTTGTTATCAATGGCCAGAAGATCTGGACCAGCACCGCCAAGCAGGCCGACATGATCTTTTGCCTGGTCAGGACCGAACCTGACGCGCCCAAGCATGGCGGCATTTCCTACCTGATCTTTTCGATGGACACGCCGGGCATCGAGGTTCGCCCCTTAAAGACGATGACCGGTCACGCCGAGTTCAACGAGACGTTCTTCACCGATGTGCGCGTGCCCATGCACCAGATTGTCGGCCAGCGGGGCCAGGGCTGGTTCGTCGCGAATGCAACCCTTGGCCATGAGCGCGGAATGCTGGGCGATCCCGACGCGCTTGAAAACCGGCTGCAGGCGCTGATCGCACTGATGCAGGAAGAGCATTTGGGCCTGGGTCGCGCGATCGACAATCCGGTACTGCGCGACCGGGTAGTGGCACTTCAGGCCGAAGTAGCGGCGATGAAATATAATGGGATGCGTATCCTTTCGAACAGCCTTAGAGGAGAGCCGGGTGGCATGGCGAAGCTGATCGTCAAGTTGCAAAGCTGTGAACTCGCTCACCAGATATCCGCGCTGGCAATCGACGCCATGGGCGAACTGGGCATTCTCTATCACCACAGCCCGCGTGAGCGGGAAGGCGGGGCGTGGCAATGGAACTATATGTTCCAACTCGGTCTCATCATTGGCGGCGGGACCGCTCAGATCCAGAAAAACATCATCGCTGAACGCGGCCTTGAAATGCCGCGTGAACCGAACCCGGCAAAGACCTCGAATGTAGGGCCAAAAGCCTCAGACATGGCGAGTCAGAAGCAGGGAGCAAACTGATGGATTTCGGACTTTCGCAGGACCAGCAGATGTTGCGCGACGCGGTTTCGCGGTGTCTTGCCAATACTAGCCCGCTCAGTCATGTCCGCGAATGTGCGGAGCGTGACAATCCGCTGAGCGACCAGTTGCTGCGGGCTCTCAACGATCTGGGCGTTGCCGGAATGCTGGTCCCCGAAGAGCATGGCGGGCTCGGCATGACCTTGCTCGACGCTGCGGTGGTAGCGGAACAGCTTGGCTATGCGGTAGCCCCGGTGCCGTTTCTCGCCAGTCAGGCTCTCGCACCGATCGCCTTGCGCGATGCGGGCAGCGAGGAGCAAAAGGCCCACTGGCTGCCAAAGATCGCGAGCGGCGAGGCGCGTATCGGTGTCGCTATTTCTGAGACGATTGAGGTGCGCGACGGCGCGGGGGTTTCCTCTGTCGGCGGGAAGCTCAACGGCACCGCCCTGTTCGCGCTCGATTTCGAAGGAGCCGATGCCTACATCGTCGCCGATTCCGGTGGCAGACTGCACCTTGTCGGTGCCAAAGCGTCCGGGTTGGTAGCTATCGCGCTGACGACTATCGATCGCACCCGCAGCGTCGGGGAATTGCATTTTGATGGGACCGCGGCGGAACCATTGGCTGACGATGGCGGAGTTGCAACAGCCCGGTTGCGCGCTGCGGGTCGTGTTATCCTCGCCGCCGACAGTCTTGGCGCAGGTCAGGCCATGATCGAAAAGGCTGTCGATTATGCTGGCCAGCGCGAACAGTTCGGCCGCCTGATCGGCAGTTTCCAGGCCGTAAAGCATATGTGCGCCGAGATGGCCGCGCGGCATGAACCGTGCCGCTCGCTCGTCTGGTACGCCGCCCACGCCTTCGACGCGGTGCCGAATGAGGCATCGCTGGTTGCCTGCTATGCGAAATCGCACACGGCCGAGGTCCATCGATTTGTCGCACGCACTTCCATCGAAGTGCACGGCGGAATGGGATTCACCGACGTGCTTGGCCTGCACTACTGGTTCAAACGGATCGGATTCGACCGGCAGGTCCTTGGTGGGCCAGAAGTGGTCCGGGCGGAGGCTGCGGCACTTCAGGGTTGGACCAAAGCTGCGTGATGTTTCTACCGGGGGACGCGCGCTAAAGCCGCCGCCCCATTCGGAGAGGAGAACTAATATGACCGACTGGAATCTCGGCGACATTCTCGACGCTTTCGAGCCTGTCATGCCAAAGGATGCGCCGGCCCTGATCCACGGTGACCGGATCATTACCTGGCCCGAAATGTCCGCGCGTTCGAACAATGTTGCCCGCGCGCTGCGTCAACGCGGCGCTGGCGATGGCGCAAAGGTCGCCTTTTATATGCGCAACCGCCCAGAATATGGCGAGTTGATGGCAGCCTGCTTTAAGGGGCGCTTGATCCATGTGAACATCAACTACCGCTATGTCGCCGAGGAGGTCTTTTACATCTTCGACGATTCCGACAGCGAAGTAATCGTCTACAACTCGGAATTCCGCGACTGTATCGTCGAGCTCAAGGACCGGCTCGAGAAGGTGCACACCTTTGTGGAAATTGGCGAGGCGTCGCAAATCGCGCCTTTTGCGATCCCTTACGAGACATTCGCGCAAGAAGGCGACGGATCGGCGCTCGGCATCGTGCGCTCACCCGAAGATCAGCTCTTCATCTATACCGGTGGCACGACCGGCATGCCCAAGGGCGTGATGTGGCATCACGACCAAATGCGCAAAGCACAGCTCGAGGCCCAGAAGCTGCTCGCCCCCGTTCCTCAGACACTCGAAGAGCATGTCGCGTTGATCACAAGTCAAGGGCCCGGCAACCGCACTGTGCCCTCCTGCCCGATGATGCACGGGACCGGCTTCATCACCGCGATCGGCACACTTATGTCGGGCGGCGCCATCGTTACACTTGCAGACCCGTCCTTCGATGCGACGGAATTGTGGGAAACAGTCGATAAGCACAAGGTGCAAAGCATCGCAATTGTGGGCGATGCATTTGCCAAGCCGATGCTGCATGCGCTGGACGAGAATCCCGGCCGCTGGGATACCAGCAGCCTCGTTACCATCGTTTCATCCGGCGTGATGTGGAGCAAGGAAGTCAAGGCTGGGCTGTGCAAGCATATCCCCCAGGTGGTGCTGATGGACAGCTTCGGCGCTTCCGAAGGGCTCGGCTTCGGCCGCTCCATCACAACCGCGCAAGGGGGCACCAACACCGCGAAATTTGCGATTGGCGAATGCTGCGATGTCTTTGACGAAAACGACCAGAAAGTGACGCCGGGAAGCGGCGTACCGGGATTTATCGCTCTCGCCGGGGCGATCCCGGCGGGTTATTACAAGGATCCCGAGAAATCCGCCAAAACGTTCCGTACAATCGATGGGGTTCGCTATTCGATTCCCGGCGACTGGTGCACGGTCGCGGCCGATGGCAGCCTGACCTTGCTGGGCCGTGGCAGCGTGTGCATCAACACTGCTGGCGAGAAAGTTTACCCTGAGGAAGTCGAGGAGATTCTCAAGACCCATCCCGCCATTGGTGACGCGCTGGTCGTGGGCGTGCCAAACGAAAAATGGGGTCAAGCCGTCACCGCCGTCGTCCACCTCAGCGGCGCCGCCCCGTTCGACGAGCAAGCCGTCAAGGACCATGTGCGGGGGCAGTTGGCAGGCTACAAAACGCCGAAGGCAATATATCCAACGAATACCCCCCTGCGCGCATCGAACGGCAAGGCCGACTATGCAACGGCGAAGGCAATTGCCGAGAGCCTGACTGCCGCATCATGACGACCCAGACTTCGCCCGATTACGACGCGGTGATCGTCGGTGCCGGCTTCAGCGGGATCTACCTACTCCACAAGTTGCGGGACGCCGGGTTCAACGTGCTGCTGGTCGATGCTGCGGCCAGTGCGGGCGGCATCTGGCACTGGAATTGCTATCCCGGCGCACGCGTGGATTCGCAGATTCCGCTCTATGAATTCTCGATCCCCGAAGTGTGGCGGCCATGGACCTGGAGTGAGCGCTTTCCCGGCTGGGCAGAACTTAGGGCCTATTTCCGCCATGTCTGCGATACGCTGAAACTTTGGCCGCTGATGCGGATGGGCTCGAGGGTCGAAAGCGCCGATTTTGAAACAGGGCCGGGACTATGGAATCTACAGCTTGAGGGCGATGAAACCATAAAGGCGCGCTTCCTGCTCCCAGCCCTCGGTTTCGCGTCGAAGCCATATATCCCCGACATTCCGGGCATTGAGGATTTCGAGGGTGAATGGTGCCATACGGCGCGCTGGCCGCAGGAGGGTATTGATCTGGATGGGCGCAAAGTTGCCCTGATCGGAACCGGAGCGAGCGGAGTGCAGGTCGCCCAGGAAGCGGCCAAACGTGCGGAGGCGCTGATAATATTTCAAAGAACTCCGATCCTGGCCCTGCCGATGCGGCAGGAGCGGCTGACGAGGGAAGATCAGGAGCGCGAAAAGTCTGGCTATCCCGCCTATTTCGAACAGCGTCGGCATACGAGCGCTGGCTTTGAATACCAGTTGCTTGAGGTGTCGGCGCTCGAAGTTGGCGAAGAAGAGCGCAATGCGCACTTCGAAGATCTGTGGCAGCGGGGCGGATTGAGGTTCTGGTATCACAATTTCGCTGACATTCTTACCAATCGCGAAGCCAACCGCCACGCCTACGATTTCTGGCGCGACAAGGTTCGCGCGAGGATCGCCGATCCCGATCTGGCCGAGAAACTCGCCCCATCCGAACCGCCGCATCCGTTCGGCACGAAGCGGCCTTCGCTCGAACAGGGATATTACGAGATTTTCGCGCAGGACAATGTTGCGCTGGTTGATCTGAAGGCAAACCCGATCACCCGTGTCGCGCCGCACGCAATCACGACCGAAGACGGCGAGGTCGAATGCGATTTCATCGTTTTTGCCACCGGCTTCGACGCCGGGCGGGGCGGGTTGATCGACATGAACATCACCGGCAGAGGCGGCCAATCACTTTCGCAGGCCTGGCAACACGGCTTGCGCGCCTATCTGGGAATGGCGGTATCGGGTTTCCCCAATATGTTGTTCGCTTACGGCCCCCTCAGCCCCTCGGGATTTTCCAATGGGCCGACAAGCGCGGAAATGCAGGGCGACTGGATCTGCGATTTCATGGTCTGGCTGCGAAGCAACGGTTTCTTCCTTTTCGACGCTCAACCGCAAGCCGAAGATGGCTGGACCGAAATGGTCGCCCAAGCTGGCGCGATGACGCTCTTTCCCGAAGCGGACTCCTGGTACATGGGCGCGAACATCCCGGGCAAGAAGCGCCAGCTTATCAATTTCCCAAGCATGTCGGCCTATGCCGCGATTTGCGTCCAAGTGGCGCGCGATGCCTACCGCGGCTTTACCGCCAGCACACCAGCGAACAAGGACTGCGTAACCTGATGAATGAGATGGTGAGAATCGAAGATTTTCCGACCGACATCGACCCGATTTGGGCTGGTGACGGTTCGCATCTGCCCGAATGGTTCGTGTCGGCCCTCAAGGTGCCGCGCGAAGAGGGTTATGTGGAAATCGATGGGGCCAAGGCGCACTATTTTCGCTGGGGTCACCCGGGCAAGCCCAAGGTGCTTATGACGCATGGCTTTCTCGCCCATGCGCGCTGCTTCGCCTTCATTGCACCGTTTCTTGCCGAAGACTATGATGTGGTAGCGTTTGATCTGGCCGGCATGGGCGACAGCGAGATGCGCGGGCGCGCCGACCTCTTGGCAAGGGGGGGCGAGTTTCGCGAGATTGCCGAGGCGCTGAATATGTTTGCGGATGGCCAAAAGCCGACGATTATCGCGCACAGCTTCGGATCGGGAGCGGCCCTGACAGCCGTGACCCAATCGCCCGGGACCTTTGCCGGAGTGGTGGTTTGCGATCTCATGATCATGCGGCCTGCTCTCCTGGACGAGTACTGGAACCTCAGCCGGTCCAGCCCAGGTTCTGGCGATCCGGACAAGCCCAGCAAGCGCTATCCCAACTATGAAGCGGCGCGCCAGCGGTACATCCTTTCCCCGCCCCAGCCGGTCGGCGCGCCATTCCTGCTGGACTACATGGCCTATCACTCCCTGCGGCAGGATGGAGACGAGTGGACTTGGAAGTTCACGACCGAGGTCTTTCGGAGGAGCAACAAGCCCGACGAATGGCTCACAATGGGCGAGCGCCTGGTGCAGGCACCGGGCCGGAAGGCCATCGTGCACGGTGGCTTGAGCCAGCTCTTTACACCGGAATCAGCCGAATATGTTCGTGAACTGGGTGGAGGTGACATTCCGATAATCGCCGTGCCTGAAGCCCGCCACCACCTGATGCTCGACCAGCCACTGTCATTCGTAACCGCGTTGCGGTCCGTTCTGGCTCTTTGGGACAACGAGAACCAAGCCAAGTCGAATTGAGTTCGTCACCTAGAATTACTTTTACAGAAGTGCTTTTTTGGACTTCCAAGGGTCGTTTGTTATGGTTCAATGTGGCAAGCGCGTGAAGGCTGGCGGTAGCGGATACTTGGCAGGACGACTTTGCGGAGTGGCTTGCGCTTTTTGTGTGGCTGTTACACGAACACGCATTGATCACAACCTATGTGCCGACTGTCGCATTCCGATGGACATGATGCTCCAGGGCTCATTGGTGAGGCTGTTCTGGGCGAAGCAGCAGTGGTCGACGATGTCGTAGTAGGATAAAAAGTCCCTGTTCGACAGCCAGTTGTCGCGCCTGAACTGCCACAGGCTCTCGACCGGATTGAGCTCGGGGCAGCGCGGCGGCAGCGACATGAGCGTGATGTTGGACTGCCCCACGAGCGCGGCCGAGCCGTGGCACCCGGCCTGATCGAGGGTGATGACAGCGTGTGCCCCAGGGACGACGTGGCGGGATATCTCCTCGAGGTGCAGGCTCATGGCCTCACTGTTGCAATAGGGCATGACCACCCCGCCGGCCTTGCCTTCTGCCGGGCAGATTGCTCCAAAGATCCACACCGATGTGCGGCGCTGATCCTTGGGTGCAGATGGACGGGTGTGCCCAGCCTATCTTGATGGTATGGTCCCGGCGAGCGCAAAAGCTTACAGCCGATGGCGATGCGCTGGCCGGGGATTAGATATGATTTGCTGCACCATTTATCGGCGGTGCCCTGTGGGACGGGGGCACTGGAGGAGAAGCTCTCAAGACAGCCTGATGCGCTGGTAGGTGGCGAAGACGCTTGGCTGATCATTGACGGCACGGCTTTGCCCAAGAAAGACCATGCCTCTGTCGGCGTGGCGCTGCGGTATGCCTTGGTATTTCGGCAAAAATGCTAGCTGCCAAACCTTGAATGTCGCCCCAGTAACAGCCTCTTGCCGGCGATGAAGTCTGGCTGGTCGGCAAGCATGGTTCCACCGGGGAGCGAAAATACTGCCTGAGCACCCTGCCAGCCGACACCTCCGCTCAAGAAGCTGTCCGACGCTATCGGAGCCCGCTGGGTCTAAGAACAGGCTCATAAACAGATCAAGGATGATCTTGGCCTAGATCACCTCGAGGGACGAACATGCCAAGGCCTTCATCGACGTGCACTCATGAGCATGATCGCTTTTGCCTTCCAGCAAGCCCGTCGCTTAAGAGCAGCGGGTCGGAAAAGAAGCCCAAACCCTGCGCCGCAGCCGAACCTGCCAGCCATCAGACAGGTGCTCCTGTTTCAGCTCAATCAGCCTCCGCCGCCAACATGCCCGCACTGCTGCAGAAAGTCGCCAAGCATAATCCGCAATATCTGCCAAAATAGCGTTATGTCTCGCGTGCCGCTCTGCCAATGCTCCGGCCCCTCCCCCAGGGAATGCTTCCATCTCTCCCATGACAGGCCATAGATCAGCTTTATCTCGTCGGAATGCACCAGCAAACCGCTCTTTAACGAGACCGCGCTCGATAAACCTAATGCTCTGCCCGACCATTTGGGGAAGGCGCTTATCGTGGACACGGCCTGATAACTTCTCCGAACCCGACCGCCCGCCGCGCTCATGAATTCCGTCATGGTGCCTATATTGAGCAGTCATAGGCCGTTACCGTCGGCGGGACATGGCCGAATGCGGCGGTCAGCCCGGCGTCGCATCTAGAACACCTGTGGCGTCCTCGAAAGCGGCGGGGCTGTTGAGGGCGACGGCGATTAGAATCGCGCCTTCAAGGACGGCGAGAACCTGCAAAGCGCGCACCGACGAAAGCCCATTCGCCCTCATCTGCGCAAGACCGGCCTCGAAGAATTCGCGCGCCTCGCTCCGCACCACGTGCGGTAAAATGCCTGCCGCAGCACCGAGCACGCCGCACAGGCACATCCCGCCGTCCGAGTCGATAGCGCGCAGAAATCCCGCTTTCCATGCGGCCACCAGGTCGCCGCCTGCGGCTATGTCGCGATCGACTTCGGCCAAGAAGCGTTCCCGGTAGCGCCGCGCCACTGCGGCGGCGAGCAGCTCCTTTGTCGGGAAATGATAGTGAACGCTGGCGCTTTTCACGCCGACATCCGCCGCCAGATCTCGGAAGCTGAAGCCCATGTACCCGCCGCTTCGGATGCGTGCTTCGGCGGCGTCCATGATGGCTTGGGCGGTTTCGTTCATGGTGGCTCCGAATATTCTATCACTCGATAGATAGATCTTGCAAAGCCATAGCGCAACGTTCATGATTGCCTACCTATGCATAGATAGACGGAGAATCACGATGCGCTTCGAGGGTAAAATTGTGGCAATCACAGGCGGCGGATCTGGCATCGGCAAGGAGGCGGCCGCGCGCTTCGCAGCCGACGGCGCGTCGGTCGTACTCGGCGGCCGCGACCTGGCAAAGCTGGAGGCGGTCGCGCGAGAGATCGATCCCAGCGGCGCCCGGGTCGGCGTCTTGGCGGGAGACATTGCCGACCCCGCCACCGGGGCGGCACTGATCGATCTGGCGATGTCGCGCTTCGGCAAGCTGGATGTGCTGGTGAATAATGCGGGCGTCTTCAATCCCAAGCCCTTCCTCGATCTGACCGAGGCGGAATACGACTGGTTCCTCGACACAATTTTGAAGGGCAAGTTCTTCACGGCGCAGGCCGCTGCCCGGGCGATGAGCGACAAAGGCGGCGCGATAGTACAGACAGGGTCGATGTGGGCGATCCAGGCTGTCGGTGCCACGCCCTCCGCCGCTTATTCAGCTGCGAATGCAGGGGTGCATGCGATGGTCCGCAACCTCGCCATCGAACTCGCGCCTTATGGGATCCGCATCAACGCAGTCGCGCCGGCCGTGGTAGAGACGCCAGTTTACAACACCTTCATGTCGGATGCTCAAGTTGCCGAAGTCTTGCCGGGCTTTAACGCCTTCCATCCGATCGGCCGCAACGGCCAACCCCGCGACGTGGCCGACGCGATACTCTTCCTCGCCTCGGAAGAGGCGTCGTGGATCACCGGCGCGGTCCTGCCGGTCGATGGCGGCGTGACAGCTGGTCGTCCGTGACCCGCTAGGGGCGGCCACCTGCCTCCCCACAATCGCAGGAGGAAGAGATGATCCAGCCGGTTCTGATAATTGGCGGTGGGCTGGCAGGCATAACCGCAGCGCGCGCGCTGGGCCGCGCCGGTGTCGCCTTTTAGTTGATCGAGGCCCGCGCGCGTCTCGGCGGGCGCATCCTGGCGGTGCACGGCATGCCGGACCTAGCAACGCGGCTGGCCGCCGACTTGCCCGATCACAGCGTTCTGCTGAACGCGCGCGCCACCGCCCTCATCCTTTGCCAAAATGGCGTAACAGTGAAGATCGACGGTGGGCACGACCTTCTTGCGTCCCATGTCCTGCTGGCCCTGCCCCCGCGCCTTGCCGCCAGCAGCATTGCGTTCGAGCCGCTCCTGCCGCCAGCCGTCCTCAACCTCTGGCGCGGCACGCCGACATGGATGGCGCCGCACGCCAAGGTCGTAGCAGTCTATGACCGGCCGTTCTGGCGCGCAGCCGGCTTGTCCGGCGCGGCGCTCAGTCAGGTCGGTCCTCTGGTCGAGATCCACGACGCCAACACGGCCAAAGGTAGCTCGGCCCTGTTCGGCTTCGTCGGCGTTTCTGCGCAGGAGAGGGCGCGCGCCGGACAAGCCGCGCTGATCGCCGCCGCGTTGCGGCAGTTGGGGATGCTCTTCGGCGCCGCCGCGGCCGAGCCCGCCGCCACCCATTACAAGGACTGGGCCGCCGATCCGTTGACCGCCACGCCCTTAGATCTGGCTGACGGCACGCACCCCACCCCCGTGCGCCTTCCATGGATCGAAGGGGATTGGACCGGGCGGCTCGACCTCATCGGATCCGAGACCAGTATCGATTTTCAGGGCTATCTCGCTGGTGCGCACGAAGCCGCCCTGCGCGGAACCACCGCGCTCGTCGCGCGGCTCGACCACCCACCCACAAGCCAGAGGAATGCGCCATGCGCCTGAACGCCGATCTTGATGAGCCCGTCATCGTCCACGCCGCCCGCCTCGACTGGACACCGAGCCCCGCCGCTGGGGTCGATCGCCGGATGCTCTACCGCGAAGGTGGTGAAGTCGCGCGGGCGACCTCCATCGTGCGCTATGCGTCCGGCAGCGCCTTTCCCCAACATGCCCATGACGGGGGTGAGGAAATCCTGGTACTCGAGGGCGTCTTTCAGGACGAGCATGCCAACTATCCGGCTGGATCATATTTCCGCAACCCGCCCGGCACGGCGCACAGTCCCGCCGCTGCGGAAGGCTGTACGATCTTCGTCCGCCTCTGGCAGCATCGCCGTGGCGACCATGCGCAAATCGTCTGTCGACCCGGCGAGGGGCAGGCCCTGCCGCCCCGCCCCGGGGCCTCTGCGGCGCGTCTGCTGTTTCAGGACGCCGCAGAACGGGTCTGGTTCGAGGAGTGGTCCGCCGGGGCCGAGATCATGGTCGAGAATCCGCAAGGTCTCGAGCTGTTAGTCGTCTCGGGCGAGCTGCACATCGACGGCGAACCGTGCACGGCGCTGAGTTGGGCGCGCCTGCCCGCCGGTCGGGTGCTGTCGGCGTCGGTCTGTCCCGCCGGCGCGCAGGTCTGGATCAAGGAGGGGCAACTGCGGCACCCCGAAATTCTGCCGATGCCGACATAAGGACGTGCGCCGGGGGCCGGCAGTGGCCTCGACGCTTTCAAAGTCCGCGTTGACGGCACCGGCTGAACGGGAGCGACGCGCGGTCACCCGCGCGGCGCTTTGCGGATTGGCGGTTAGATCTCGGCGCGCAGACGGTTGACCAGCAGATCGCGGTCCAGGATCGCCGATTTCATGCCGAGCAGCGCTTCAACGTCCCAATTGGCGCTGAGGTAACGCCCCGCCGCCCAGTCAGCCGCGCCCGAGCACAGCCAGACGGCGAAACAGGCTGCAAGTTCCGGAGAGTCACTCAGGTAGGCGTGCATGGCCTCGGGCATGGCTTTGCCCAGATCGGTGGCGACGCCTCCGGGATGGATGGCAAAGCACTTGACACCGTCCGCGCCATGATCGGTCTGGATGAACTCGCAAAGCCGATTGATCGCATGCTTCGATGTCTGATAGTCGGACGCCCCCGGCACAAGCATCTGCGCCCCGACCGACGACAGAAGGATCAGGTGACCCCCGCTCGATCCTTGCGCCCCATGGCGCTTCGCGCTCTGTGCGAGATGGGGGATCGCATATCGGGCCACGTGATAGGCCCCTCTCACATTGACTTCAAAGGTGCGCCACCATCCGTCCGGATCGGTCTCGGCAAGCCTCACCCAAGGCCCCAGATAGCCCGCATTGGCATCTGCCACATCGATGGCGCCGTGTTGCGCGGCGCAATCATCGACCGCCTCCGCGACTTGAGCGGCATCGGTTACGTCGCAGACATGTATCGTGCACGCGGTATCCGGATTGACCTGCGTAACGTTCGCGCGCGTATCTTCCAACGCATCCCTCGATCTTGCGGCAAGATGGATGGCCCGTGCGCCCGCCTCGGCAAAGGCGACGGCAGTGGCTTGGCCGATCCCGCGCGATGCTCCGGCTATGAAGACAACCTTGCCCGCCGCCGTGTCCTTCAGCGTGGTGCGCGGATCGATCGCCGGGTATCGGTCGTGGTGAACCCGCAGGGCGAGGTTCTGGGTATCAAGCGATGACATCTGTGTCTCCTGATGAGGGATCGGGGCGATCGCCCCGGTCTGGAAAGAGGGATGTGTACTGCCCCGCAAGGTAGATAGCTGATGCCGTCCCCGCGGGTTGGCGACAGGCGTCAGTCCGCCCGGTGGTCTCGGTATTGCGCCATCATCTGCATCATCCAGCCGGGATATTCCTCGGGCAGACGGCTGCATTCGTCTAGGGCGGCCAATTCGTCAGCGGACAGGTGGAGTTGGGCGGCGCGGATATTGTCCCTCAGCTGATCGGCGCGCTTGGCACCGATGATGACGCTGGTCACGGCCTTCTGGTGCAACAGCCAGGCAAGGGCGATCTGTGCGACGCTGACAGGCTCGCCGTCGATCTGCTTACCGGCCGCGATGTCGCGCAAACGTGCGATCGCGGCGGCACCCCGCGAGCGATCAACGGGCGGAAAATCGAACTTGGCGCGCCGGTTTTCCTCGGATGCGTCGGGCCCTTCGTATTTTCCCGACAGGTAACCGCCGGCCAGCGGACTCCACACCATCAGCCCGACCTTTTCCGATTGCAGCAACGGGATGATCTCGCGTTCAAGGTCGCGACCGACAAGGGTATAATATGCCTGCAGGGACAGGATCGGGCACAGGTTGCGCGCCCGGGCGATGCCGATGGCCTTCATCACCTGCCAGGCCGCCCAATTTGACAGGCCAACATATCGTACATGGCCGTGCTGAACCAGGGTATTTAGGGCTTCAAGCGTCTCCTCGATCGGCGTGGCCGGGTCGAAGCCGTGGATCTGATAGAGGTCGATATAATCCGTCTGCAGCCGCTCCAGGCTGGCCTTGCATTCGCTGAGGATGTGGCCACGCGATGCGCCGCGGGCGTTGGGGCCGTCCCGCATGGGACCGAGCACCTTGGTCGCCAGCACCACATCCTCGCGGCGGACTCCGAGATTGTGCAGGGACTGGCCGACGATGCGTTCGCTGCCGCCGTGGCCATAGATGTTGGCGGTGTCGATGAAGTTGATGCCGGCCTTCAGCGCGATCGTCATCAGCTCATCGGCCTGGTCCTGTTGCACCTGGCCGATCAGCCCCCAGATGTCCTTGTCGCCGCCAAAGGTCATGGTCCCAAGGCAGAGTTCCGAGACGAACAGGCCAGAATCGCCTAGCGTCCTGAATCGCAGGCCGTTGTCGGCGGAAAATCGGGGGAGGGTTTGGTTGGTCATGAGATACCTCGTCTTGTAGGGTTGATCTTTTCGCGCCGCGCACTCCGCTGCGCGATCACCTGCCCATCACTTCTTTGCCCAAGGGCGGTTTGCAGTCGCGCGACAAGCGATGTGGTGAGGTCGTGCAGCTCTGCGCCCTGCGCGTCATCCACACCGATCCGGGCGGCCATCCCATCGGGGATCTGCCGCGCCTCCTCGTGCAGCGCGGTTGCGCTCGGGGTCAATGCCACGATCACCCGACGCTCGTCCTGCCGGTCCCGGCTGCGGGTCACCAGCCCGTCCCGCTCCATCCGCTTGAGCAGCGGTGTGATGGTGCCGGCATCCAGATGCAGGCACTCGCGCAATTCGCCCACCGTGGCGTGGCCACGCTCCCACAGCACGAGCAGCACAAGATACTGCGAATAGGTTAGCCCAAGCGGAGACAGCAGAGGCCGATACAGCCGCTGGATCAGGTTCGTGGCCGCGTAGAGCGGAAAGCAGATCTGGCGGTCGAGGCGAAGCCGGTCTTCGGTTTCGGCTGCGTGCGGGGCGTCGTTCATCGCGTCTTCACGCTCAACGCGACATCGATATTGCCACGGGTCGCATTGGAATAGGGGCAGACCTGATGCGCCTGCTCGACGATCGCCTCGGCGGTCGCCTGATCTACGCCGGTCAGTATGACGTTCAGAGCGACCAACAGTGCAAAGCCGCCGCTGCCGTTTGGCGTAAGGCCGACGGTGGCCGCGACCTCGACATCCTCGTCCTTGATCGCGCGGTCCTTGTTGCGGGTGACATGGATCACCGCATTGCCGAAACAGGCAGCATACCCGGCCGCGAAAAGCTGCTCTGGATTGGTCGCGCCGCCCTTGCCCCCAAGGCCGTTCGGCATCGCAAGCCCAATTTCCAGCAGCCCATCATCGCTTTTGACCGTGCCACTACGACCGCCAATTGCCGTGACGACTGTCGAATATAGAGCGTTCATCGTACCCTCCTGCGCTGATGCCATGCTGTTCATATGGCTAGCGATATGATTTAGTCAAGACGGGTCGAGAAGCGCCCGATCCACCGACGAAATGTATGGTGGACCGGTCTGGCGGGGAGAGCGAGAGCGTGAACGGAAAGCTTTTATGCAGCTTAGGCGAGACACTTGGCCACTATGCGGATGGACGGTGTTGCAGTGGTGAAAACAGCCGGGCAGTCGGTTGTTCGCCGCTTTGGCGTTGTGGTTTTTGGCAAAGCAGGGGGCATGGTGTGCACGAACGCCTCGGCCAAGCCGTTGGATTGAGGGCTGTCGATAGGAGTGGCGAGCGGTCAGAGGTTGATCTCGCAGGCGAACGAGCGGCTCTTCCTGCCGGTTTAGCAGCTGATATTATCGTTCAGCTATTCAATGTTGAGCCCATCACCGTACCCGACCGAAGCGGTTTGCGACAGTGACGGTCATGAGATCCTGCGGGTCCTCGGCGGTTATGCCAGCCGGGGACTCTCGGCCGTGGTGGCAGCGAAGCCCATCGCCCCGCGATCGCAGCATTCGAGGAAGAAGGCGACCTGCGCCTTCTCGCCGCCGTGGCACCCGATCTCGAACCCGTCAGAGCAAAAAGGGGTGTTGCGGGTATCAACCGCGACACGCCCGTCGTGGCGACGCTGGTCCGCCTTTCCGCTATGGCGCTGGAGCAGCAGGCGATGAACCTTCTTCACCCGGCAGACCCACTTGGCATTGGTGATGATGGCCCACCATTGCGTGCCTGCCGCCTCAGGAGGAGGGTAGCCAACTGGGTAAGGCAGACGCTGCCCGTACCCCGATCACGAGACGGCCATCATGGTACTATGAAGGCGAGCTCCGGCCCTTCCTCGATACGGTAATCATCCGATGGAAAGGCCTCCCCATCAAGGATGACCTCATCGTCTATGGAAAGGCTGATTTGCGTTGTCAGGAGTTGGTGAATCCCGCGCTGGCGGAGCCTGAATTTGAGCTTGCTCATCAGCACAATGGGTATCATCATGGCGGCTCGGCGCGAAATTTGGTCTACTATGACCAGCTTCAACCCAGTCTTAAGCGCGCCAAACGGCCTCATCCCGGCCGGAAATCGCTCGAGCGTGGAAGCGAAGAGCAGCTGGCGCATCGACGGGTCCCCTTTTCCGCTATAGCCCATTGGCTTATCTGTATTGCCGAGCCCGATGCGCATCCGCGCCCCTCGGCGCCATGCATTCCCACGCGCAGCGAACATGAACTGCATAAGCGTCCACATTCCAGTTACCCCGACCACAATACTTCCGAAGGCACCCAATTTGTGCGCTCTCTGCCCGGCGTGGGTTGCCTTGGTGAAGGCTCCGGCGCCGAGGATGAAACCGGCGACGCACTTGCCCGGCTCGCTGACGGCCGTGACCTTCATGGGACAACGATAAACTCGCTTGCCGTGATCAAGCGCGGCTAATGCATCCTGTAGACCCCAGTTGCGTGGAATGGCAAGATCAACGCTGAGTGCGTTGGTCTTGCCCCTTGGGAGCACCGCGATGGCCGGCCAATCGTCACCGAAGATTTCCAGCCCGCAAGTAAGCACATCACGAACCGTACCGTCGCCACCGCATATCACAAGGAGGTGGATACCCTTCTCAGCGAACTCAGACATAGCCGTCGTAAGTTGCGCGAGAGAGTCAGGCTGGACTGTAAGGACATTCGGACACAAGCTAAAGTCGAAGTTGCCACGGATATTGCGGTGGCTGCGCGGATTGTAGATCACGCCGACTGCAGGGGCTTCGCCCGGATTTCGCACCCGCCTCATGCGCTCATGTGATCATGCGGCGAGGCAATGCGGAGCACCTGTATCAGCTCAAAGGCAGACGTTACCATGCATGTCCCATAAATGGCGATAAGTTCTCTGTTCCGCGATCTTGATGATAGAGCGCCCCTTAAACCTCCGCACCAATGGCCGGAGCCGCGTCGCATTGCGCCGTAGTGCACGATCAATTTCCGACTTTTCGAACATAGCTGGATACCAGCCTTATAGAACTCGAGGCGTTAGCGAACGCCCATTTCTGGGCATCATTGATAGGAGGTTTGACCATGTTATTTGATTGGCCCCGCTTGATTGCGTCGAACCCTAAAAGAAACTTCCAATCAGATGCGAATTGTGCCAAAAGACTGGAAGAATTACTGCTGCTGAATTGGTTCTTGCCAGCCAAGGCCGAGTGACTTCTGCAGCGCAATCCACGCGATGGTAAGAGCGCCTTTAGCCCGGACGAGATCTGAGGAAGCCTGCTGCTGGTCGCGCAGCGCACGATTGAGATCAGACTTTGAGATCGCTCCGGCCGTAAAGCGCTGGCGATTCAGATCGGCCGCGCTATCGGCCTGCAGCTTGATCTGCGCGCGCGCTGCCAGTGCAACCCGCTGCTGCCCAAAACGGGCAAGTGCTCGCTCGGCATCCTGCAGAGCCGAAAGAACGGTTTGCCGATAGTTGGCGACAGCCTCATTGCGGACTGCACTGGCTCGATCCACAGAAGCCTCAACCCTTCCAAAATCGAGAAAGTTCCATTCCAAGCGGGGAATTGCCAATGACGAAGGATCGCCCACATCAAAGATGTCGTCGGGTGAGGATCCGCCGAGGCCCAAAATTCCCATGAAGGACAGCTTCGGGAACCTTGCCGCTTCGGCCACGCCGATCCGTGCAGTTGCAGCGGCGAGATTCCGCTCAGCCGCCCTGATGTCGGGTCGTCGCTCAATGAGACTCGCCGGATCGCCGACATCAACCTGCTCCGGTGGCAAGGGAATATCGCGCGGCGTCGTGAGTTCTTCGGCCGCCGATCCCGGAATCCGGCCTGACAGGATGGTAAGCGCGTCGATCAGGACGGCTTGATCAGCCTCCGCCTCGGCGAACTGCGATTTGAGCACCTCGAGCTCGGCGTTTGCGTTGCCCACCGGGAAAAGCGGCAGCGCGCCCTGCTGATACCGCTGATAGGTCAGTGCAAGGATTTCTTCCTGCAACTTGATCTGCGCCTGGTATTGTTCGGCGCGGAACTGGGCCTCCCGCAAGTTGACATAATTGTTGGCAACCTCGGCGGTTAATTGAACCTTCGCGTCCTCCGCAGTGGCCACCGCAGCTGCAGCCTGCGCATTGCTGGCTTCGATGCGCCGTCGGGAGCCGCCCGCAAACTCCAGTTCCCAATTGGCATTGAGACCCACATTGTAAAAGCTGAGGGCGTCGTCACCTTCGGCATTCGCATCCGTTTGCCCTGAAGAGGAAGCGGGGCGGCCTTGGATGTCGAGACCGGGAAGACGTCCTTGAAAGGTGGTAGCCTGGGTCCCGAGCGTCGGCATTCTCCCTGCCCGATCCTGCCTGACCGATGCCCGGGCCTGCGCTATGCGCGCTTGCGCTGCCCGAAGCGAAGGATTCTCGGCCAGTGCAGCCTTGATCAACCGTGTCAGTTCTGGATCGTCGAGCAACACCCACCATTCGGCAAGAACCGGGCCCGACACGCCCTCATTGTCGCCGGCGCGGACGAAACGAAGGCCGGTATCCGCCGACAGGATTGCGGGTGGTCCTGAATAGTCCGGCCCGGCCGTGCAACCTGCCAGCAGAGCAATGGCGAGAAGCAATGGTATCGAATGGCGCATCATGTTGGGCTCAGTGCATCGAAAGGGAGAAATTTCTTGGAAGCGGCCTCAGGAAGAGAACCAACGGAACCGTTGCGAGGGTCAGAACCCCCATCACCAGGAACACATCATTGTAGGTCATAATGAACGCCTCGCGTTGGAGGGTGCGGCTCAGGGCCGCCATAGCCGCCTCCATGCCGCCGAAGTTTTGTGCCATCCCGTCGAGATAACCCTGCAGCGAAACGCTGTTCGCGTTAAGGTTCTCTTCCATCCGTCGGCTGTGATGCCAGATCCGCTGGTCCTGGAACGATGCCAGAGCGGAAAGAGCGAAAGAGCCACCGAGATTGCGGGCCGCGTTGAAAATACCCGATGCGTCCCCTGCATCCTCCTTGGCAACCGAAGCCACCGTGGCCTGGTTCAGGAACATCATCGACAAAATCATGCCGACCCCGCGCAGGAGCTGGCTTTCCGTGAAAACGGCTCCACCGGACTCGGCTGTAAGACTAGTGCTGACAAAGCAGCTGACCGCCATCAGCAACATGCCGGCGCCAACGGCGATGCGGATGTCGATCTTTCGGATCATCAAGGGAAGCACAGGCATCAACAAAAATGCCGGGACGCCCATCCAGAATATGACCAGCCCGGTCTGAAGCGCGTTGTAGTCAGAAATGATGGCGAGGAACTGCGGGATGACGTAGGTCGAACCATACATCACCATGCCCAGAGCGAGTGCCATGATCGCAACGCTGGCGAACTGTCGATTGAACAGGAGTTGGAGTTTCAAAACCGGTTTGCGTGATTTTATCTGTCCGTAAATGAGCGACGCGAAACCCACGACGGTGATCACTGTGAGCCAACGAATGAGAGAAGATTCAAACCATTCCTCACGGTGGCCCTCCTCAAGGACAACTGTCAAACCGCCAAGTCCCAGGATGAGCCCGAGAATGCCTGCCCAATCCGCGTCTGTAAGATATTCCCACTTCGGCTTTTCGTGGGGAAGGCCAACGAATAGCAAGAGCAGCAGCAGGCCGCAAACGGGCACGTTGACGAAGAAGGCGTAGTGCCAGCTCAGATTCTCGGTCAACCACCCACCTATCAGTGGGCCCATCACGGGCCCGAGGATCACGGTCATGCCGAACAGGGCCATCCCGATCGGCTGCTGATGTGGTGGCAGTCTTTTGGCCACGATGGTCATAGCTGTGGGAATGAGCACTCCCCCCATGAAACCTTGGCCCGTGCGGCCGATGATCATCGTCGTAAGGTCGGTGGCAATCCCGCAAAGAACCGAAAAGGCGGTGAACGCACTGACCGCGATGATGAGAAGGGTTCGCAAACCGAACAGACGCTCGAGCCAAGCGCTCAGCGGGATGACGACAATTTCGGCAACGAGAAATGAGGTAGCAATCCAAGTCCCTTCGGCGCCTGTGGCACCGATCTCTCCTTGGATGACAGGCAGAGCAGAATTGACGATCGAGATGTCCAGCGTCGCCAGCATAGCCCCGAGAGCCCCTGCGGCCACAGCAACCCAGGCGGTGGCATCCGCGTTCTGACGGCCCGAGGCCGGACCTCGAGGAGTACCAGGGGCTACCGGTGCTTCGGTCATTTCGTCCGGCTCGAGATCTCTTCCAGCTCACCTGCCGCATTCCGGGTGTCGACTGTCGCAACTACCGACATGCCTGGAACGAGCAGACGCCGCACCTCAGGGGGAGCTTCGATAGCAATACGGACCGGAATACGTTGAACAATCTTGGTGAAGTTGCCGGTGGCATTTTCAGGCGGGAGGATAGAAAATTCTGCTCCCGTTCCCGGGGATATGCTGTCCACCCGACCCGCGATTTCAAGGTCGGGTAAGGCATCAACCTCAAGCCTGACGTTCTGGCCGGGTCGAATCAAACCGACCTGCGTCTCCTTGAAGTTGGCAGTGACATATATCGCGGTCACTGGCACCACCGTCATCAATCGCTGGCCCGGTTGAACAAACTGGCCCACCCTCACCGAGAGATCGCCGACGCGGCCGGCCTTGCTGGCGCGCAGTAACGTTGATTCGACTGTAAGGTCGGCCGTCTTCAGCTGGGCACGAGCAGCGTCCGCCTGTGCCTCTGTCTGGCCAATCTGTTCGAACAGAGTCGCCCGGCGAGCCGTCGCTGCGGAAACCGCTGCCTGCGCTGCGGCGAGTTGGGCGCGCGCCTGTCGCGCCTGCGCCTCATATTGGTCGAGCTTCTCCTGCGGTTCGGCTCCGGTGATCGCCAAAGGCCTATAGCGGGCCACTTGGTCGTTCGCGAGGTCTACCGCCACACGGGCCACCGCAAGCTGGGCTCGCGCCTGGCGGATTGCCGCATCCTGTTCATTTACTTGAGACCGGACTGTGTCGGCGCCGGCGAGTGTTGCGGCAATCTGTGCGCTCGCTTGCTGCGCCTGCGCCTGATAATCGCGCAAATCCAATTGTACGAGGGCTGCGCCGCGAGCGACGTGTTCGTTTTCCCTTACGAAGACCTCTTCCACGTATCCTGCGATTTTGGAAGAGACAACGACGCTGTCGGCAGCGACATAGGCGTTGTCGGTCGATTGCATGTACTGCCCATAGATGACATGCCGGTAATACCATCCCCCCCCGCTAAGCAGTAGTGAAAGACCAACGATGAATAGCACCAAGCGTAGCCGTTGGCGCCCACGCGGGTCAGGCGATTGCGCGTTTTCCTGCTTCGGTTCGATGGAGGTATCGGTCATCTGACTCTTTCAGCAATCGAAGGAACTTGGGCAGCGCAGAGCGCCGTAAAGCGCGGGAGCAATTTAGTAAAGTGTCTTATCAATTATCGTTTGGGCATCTGCGCCGACCGAGCTAGACACGCATATGGACGAAGTTTCAGACCTAATATCGCGGCCTGAAATGAGGCGGGAGGTCATCACTGATGACGACGAGCTCATTTATCTTATGGACGAGATCAGTCGGGGCGCCCGACGGATGTACGATGCGCGGGTCGCCCGGATCGGCCTTAATCAGACACAGTGGAGGATCATCGGACAACTCCTACGTGAGCCAAGCTTGACCCAGACTGAGATAGCAAAAAAACTCGAGCTCGAGGCGGCGACAATCGGTCATGCGGTAGCGGGTCTTTGCGCAAAAGGATTGATGGAGAGAGTCAGAACTGAAAAGGATCGGCGCGCCTGGGATCTGATCCTCACGGAAAAAATCGACGATCTACTTCCCGCCCTCCGAGGTTCGGCAGATCGACTTCACGATCTTCTTTGGCGCGGCGTAACAGCTGACGAAAAACGCGCCTTGCAGCAGATTCTTGCCCGAATATCGGTTAATCTCGAACAGCACCGGACGAACACGGAATAAAGTGCATGTCCGTGCTGCCGGAAAAACCTATCGGGACCATCGCCCGCGCTGCGGAAATCGGCCAAATTCTTATAAAGCACGGGGCGAAGAATCTCGCTGCCGCTCTCGGATTTACGCCATCTTCGAACGGCATCATTGATCCGCGCGAATTTCGTCCGGCCGCTGTGGTCGCCTTTCTTCGAGATATCGGGCCGGTTGGTATCAAACTTGGTCAACTTCTCGCTACTCGCAGTGATCTGTTTGCAAAGCATTGGATTGCAGCATTCTCGACCCTGCACGATCAAGTGTCGCCATTACCTTTTGCAAATATCGAGCCCGTGCTCGTAGCAACCTGGGGTGAGGACTGGCGAAGCGATTTTGCACGATTTGACGAACAGCCTTTGGCTTCAGCCTCCATAGCGCAGACTTACACCGCCAAACTGCGGGACGGTAGCGAGGTTATCGTGAAAGTTCGACGGCCGGGCACCGCCACGCGGCTGGAAGCTGATGTGCGCATCCTTGTCCGACTTGCCCGGATCGCGGAAACACGGTCGCCGGAGATCGCCCGCTATCGGCCGGCAGAGTTCTTACAAACCTTCGGCCGCAATCTCGCCTGGGAGATGGATCTGGCCGCAGAATCACGCGCTTGCGAACGTATCGGCGCATTTCTTGAGACGATCGGCGTCAAGACTCCGACGATTCACTGGGAACTGACCGGGTTGCGGGTCAACGTTCAGGAACGCCTTTACGGCAGACCGGCTTCTTCGCTCGGCGCCGTCTCAGACGACCCGCAGGTAGCGGCCTTTGCCAAATGCTATGCCAACGCTGTCTTGCGCATGATCATCCTGAACGGTGAATTCCACGGCGATCCGCATCCCGGCAATGTATTCCTGATTGGCGAACGCGATGTCGGATTCATCGATTTCGGATCGATCGGAACTCTCACCAAGGGTCGGCGCGATCAAATCGTCCGCCTCGTGCTTGCAATCGCCGGAGAGGAAACGGGCGATGTTGCCGACGTCCTGTTGTCATGGGCCGGGGAGCCAAATGTAAATCGCGATGCGCTTACGGTGGACCTCGATCAGTTGATCGGAGAGTTCAAGGGAACTGTGCTTTCAGGTATCGAGTTCTCGCAGATTTTCTCGCGAGTTTTCGACCTATTGCGGGATTATCATCTAGTTCTACCACCCGATCTGGCAATTCTTCTACGAACTTTGCTGACGGCTGAGGGTTTTGTCCGATCCATGGCACCCGATTACAACATCGCCGAGGAAACCCGCCCCATCATGGTGGAGCTCCTCACGGAGCGGTTCTCGCTCGTCGGTGCACGGTCGGGTTTGAAGAAAATCCGCAGCCAGCTGTTGGGAATGACGGGGTTTCTGCCCGACATACTTGCCAGTGCAAGCTCGATCGCAAAGTCAGGCTACCTTCCGGTTCAGCTTGACCCCGTAACTGTCGAGCGGCTTGCGTCCGGTCATAACGATAGTCCTTCTCCCAAGGGTCCGGTGGCCGCCGCATTGATTGTGGCCGCCGCGCTGCTCGTCGATCAATCGTGGTGGCTTGCTGGTGTCACGCTCGCAAGTGCCGCTATGGTGCTCCTCCGCAAATGACAATCTCCGTTCTGAAAGACCAGTCAACTTATGGGGATATCTTCAGCATCAACCACGCAGATGGCAGTGACTTCTGCGATACATCCAAATCGCAACATTATGGATAATCCGACTCAATGCCGTGATTATCCAAGCTTCACTTATCTATAGAGGACCTACCGGTTTGACAACAGTGACCCGTAGTTGCTCAAGATCGCTAGTCGCCCGTGAACAATGCGATGTTCGGGTCGGGCCGGGGTACGGCGCGCTAGCCAGAGATGGAGGTCTCATCGACGTTGACCTTGCGGTCAGGCGGTGACCATTTCAGGCCGGGTGCAGGTAGCCAGGCTTTGAACAGGGCGCGCAAAAGCGCGGCCAGCCATGCGACGAGCAAGCGCAGGTTGTGCCCGGCGGCGACCAGGATGGCATTGATGGCATCGCCGGTGGCGCCGGCGAGGTGATTGCGCTCCAGCAGGCCATCGGCCTTTGTGTGGCCGATGATTGGCTCGATGGCGTTTCGCCGCCTCAATTCGCGTTTGATCGTGCGTGACGTGATGCCGCGGGTGTGGGCGATATAGACCTTGGCATTCCCGCCATGCTTGTGGCCCTTGTAGCCGCGATCCACGTAGGCACGCTCGACGGTGACGCCGGTCAGCCGCTCGACCTGTTCGATTTGCCCGCTCAGGGTGTGTCCGTCGTAAGGATTGCCCGGCAGTGCCTGCATGCCGACGATGAACTGCCCGCCGGCGGTGCGCGCGTTGGTGACCGCGATTGATGTCTTCACGCCGAACTCGTAGCGCGTCCTCGCTTTGCCTTTGGCGATGCATTCGACCTCGGGCGCGTGCAGGGCATAGAGCTTGTCGGTGCTGCCTGCCTTCTGGGTGAATACCTTCGCCACCCGCTCGCGGGCAACGGCGAAGGCTGCCTCGAGTTCTTCGTTGCCGGCGATCTTGCGACCGATGTCGCGGTCAAGCCGGCCCAGCCAGGTCCGCAGCTTGCGCACCCATCGCATGGCCTGTTTGTGTCCCCGGCCATGGATCAGCCGGGAGACATCGCGGCGGGCCTGTCGGCCAACGCGCAGGAACGACTGACGAAGCTTGATGCCGTGTTGCTTCGCCAAGCGGTTGAGCCACTCGATGCCGCGCATCAACAGATGGCTGTCGGTGGGATGGGCGATCGCCTTGGTCTGCACGGTCGTGTCCAGCGTCACCCGTTCGCAGGCTTGCGGCGTCACGGCGTTGGTGCAGATCGCCACGCGCAGCGTCTCGGATAGCAGCAGCTCGAGCTTGTCAGCCCCGATCCGGTCCCGCCAGCGCGTCATCGACGAACGATCCAGCGGCAGCTTGTGCCGGAAGTACAGCTCGCCGCAGAAGTACTGGAAATAGGGGTTCTCGACCCAGCGCGCGCAGATCGCTTCGTCCGACACGCCCTCCATGTGCTTGAGCAGGTGCAGCCCGGCCATCAGCCGCGTCGACAGCCCAGGCCGGCCCTTCTCGTGATAGGATGGCCCATAGGCCTCCTCGAACCGTGTCCAGTCGATCAGCCCTGCCAGCTTCACCAGCGCGTGCTTCATGTCGATCATGTTGTCGAGCTGGCTGCGGAACAGCTCATCGCTGCGGGGAGCGGGTTTCCTGGGCGGCATCGGCAAACCTCATCGTGTCGACCAGTGCATTGAATCACAGCCCGATTTCCGAGAAAAGCCCTCGCGCGTCCGGGCGTGCATAATCACAAACTTTTTGCCCAATCCGCTCAGAACCTTGCAAATCCGATTACTTGGTTTTCCCACAAACACACGCTTTCCTGCCGATCTCAGCGTTCTTCACGGGCGACTCGCTACAGCTTGAAACGATATCCATAACCGATCCCTATCGATGCTTGAAAGCGTTCGCCGCGCTCGCGGATTAATGGAGAGCGACCCGGCTCCACACCCAGGTAATCCGCTCCAGCAAATACCGTGATCGAGCTTCGCGAGCCGATTGGCCGGATCAGAGTGCCGCTAAGTCCAGCAGATACCAACCCACCGTTCGGTCTGTAGGGAGCCAACCCAGAGGTAAGCGACTGATCGGCGGTGATACCAAAAAATGGCTGCATGAAATTGTCATCTGCAAACGTCGCGCGAGGACCGATCGAATAGATAAAGCTATCGGTTCGCCCCTGGAAGGCTGCTTGCAAGTCCACAATCAGTCCGTCGTGGCCCCCACCCAGTCCCTTCCGGATTTCCGCTCGTATTTGGAACTGCTTCTGGGCGCCAAGCCGGGTTTCGACGAAGCCACCGAGTTCAGCTGTCGGATCGATATTGCCAAGGCCTATCAAAGCATCGCTGCCACCTGCGACCAGAAATGGGGACCCGCCATTATCTTCGTCGCGTCCAAAACCAAGTTTCACTGATGGGCCAGCTCGCCAATTACCCTCTCTCACTGCGTTCCATCCAACACCGTCAGGAATTGATGCGAATAACACATCGTCATAGTTCACCCGCAAGTCAGGAAAGATCGAGACTGCGTTTTCGTCGGCCCCAAGCCAGGCGGGAGCCACAACGGCTCCCAACCCAATACTGACATTCCAACCATCGCGTTCCGGATCCTGCCAGCGGCCGTCAGCTTGAGGAGGAGGTGAATCCGTTGTTTGGGCAGCAAGATGGGAGGGGAACATGGATATAATTGCTAGAGTTATAGCGGTTAAACGCATTTTCAATCTCCATTCACGAAACGTAAAAAAGTCAAAAAAGCGGTGATAGTGACGTGACCCCCAGCTTTGCCCCAGCAGGGATTAAAGCCGGGCGGTTGTTGGGCACTGCTACCCAACCTTGGACCGCTCGGGTCTGGAGTTTTCCGCCTTGCTCAGGTCCGGTGGACTGGTTTCACCGGCTGAGTTTGCCAGCATGATCGGGGGGATATTCCCGATCATGCTGTGCGGTCGCTCTTCGCTGTAGTGCCTACGCCAGGCCTCTGGCTTGCCATAAGTACTTGCCCTTGAGCCCTCGACGGACGCATTTTCTGGGGGTTTAGCAGGGCGCAAAGCCCCATGGGCGGCAAAGCGAACGCCACGATCACAACGAGAGGGAAGGCCCACAGAACCATCACGAGCGATCATTGACACTTATCAACAGTCCGATTCCGTTGTTGACTAGCCTCCGCCAAGCGAAACGAACAAGGTTGAGCGGTTCTGTAGCCAGGCACGCCGCGTTGCGAGCAACTGCTGTTCCGCGCTGAAAAGATTTCGCTCGGCATCAAGGACTTCGAGGTAGTCGGCCACGCCTTCGCGATAGCGCGCCCGCGCGATCCGTGCGATTTCAACCTGCGCATCGCGCGCCCGTTCCAGCGTGGCAATCTGTTCGGCGAGATATTCACGTCCGGCCAACGCATCGGAGACTTCACGGAACGCCTGCTGGACGGTGCGATCATAGGTCGCGACCTGTTCGACCTCCAGCGCCTTGGCCAGATCGAGATTGGCTTCGCGCACGCCGAAATCGAAGATTGGCAGCGAAATTGACGGGCCGAAACTCCAGCCCAGCCCATCCCCATCGAACAGATTGCCGAGGCTGGCGGAAGTAAGGCCCGCGTTGCCGGTGAGCGAAATGGAAGGGAAGAACGCGGCGCGTGCGGCCCCGATATTGGCCCGCGCCGCCCGGAGTTGTTCCTCCGCCGCGATGATATCGGGCCGGGCGAGCAGCAACTCTGATGGCAACCCGGCCGCAAGCCGCCGTTCGTCTGCCTGCGCGGCCAGTGAGAGCCCCTGCGGCAGGTCGTCGGGCGCGACACCGCCAACCAGAACGGCAAGCTGATTGCGCAACTGCGCCAGCGCCAACCGCTCGCTTGATATCTGCTGTTCGGCCTGCGTCAGCAGGGTTTCCGCCTGGCGATAAGGCAACGCAGACGTAACGCCGGCATCAAGTCGCAGCTTGGCGATCTTCAGCCCCTCCCGTCGGCTAGCGGCGGTCGCTTCGGCCAGAACGATCTGTTCCTCGGTTTCGATGATCTCGAAATAGGTCGTGGCCGTGTCAGCGATCAGCGAAAGGTAGAACGCGCGCTGGTTGGCCACCGTTGCAAGATAGCTCGCGCGCGCCGCATCGCTCAGGTTTCTGACGCGGCCCCAGAAGTCGAGCTCGAACGCGCTGACACCGACCCCAATGTCGTAGCGGTTGAACGTGAAGGAGGTGGGTAGATTACCGCCACCGGCACCGAAGACAGGGTTTCCGGCCGTGGCTTGCCGCGTCCGCGTACCGCTGGCCGTGCCAACGAGATTGGGCAGACGTCGGCTGTCTTCGATACGGAACTGCGCACGAGCCTGCTCGATGCGCGCCGTGGCGACCAGCACATCGCGGTTGTTCGCCAGCGCGGTGGCAATCAGGCTTTGCAGGCGCGGATCACGATACCACTCGCGATAGGAGAGTTGCGAAGCGACGAGGGTGCCGTCGGGTCGATAGGCGGGATCGAAAGCCGGCGCGGTTGCTAGCGCAGGACGCGTATCATCCGGTGCCAGATTAACGCAGCCTGCAAGCAGGGTCGAGGCCAGCGCGAGGGGGATCAGGCGGTTCATTGCGCGAGCTCCTCATTGCGGACTGGGCCATAGGGCGGAACAGGTTCGGCAGGCTTTTCGTCTTCCCTGCGCCCGATACGACGGACCATCAGGTAGAGCAGCGGGATCAGGAAGATGCCCAGAACGGTCGCCGCGATCATGCCGCCCAGAACGCCCGTGCCCACGGCAATGCGACTGGCGGCACCCGCGCCGCTGGCCAGCACCAGCGGCACCATCCCCATTGCAAAGGCAAGCGAGGTCATGATGATTGGCCGAAGCCGCAGCCGGGCGGCCGACCTGACCGCATCCAGCGGAGATTCGCCGCGCTCTTCCTCCTCGATGGCGAATTCCACGATCAGGATCGCATTCTTGGCAGCCAGACCGATGATGGTGATCAGGCCGACGTTGAAATAGACATCCGCCGAAAGCCCGCGGAGCATCGAAAACAAGACCGCGCCCAGCACGCCCATCGGCACGATCAGCAGTACGGCCAGCGGGATCGTCCAGCTTTCGTAGAGCGCTGCCAGCACGAGGAAAACGACCACCACCGACAGGGCTAGCAGCAGGCCAATTTGACCGCCCGCCTGCTTTTCCTCGTAAGACACACCGGTCCATTCAAAACCGATGCCTTGCGGGAGCTCTCCGGCGAGCCGCTCCATCTCGGCCAGCGCAGCGCCCGATGATTGGCCGGGCGCAGCCATCCCCGACAAGGTCATCGCCGGATAGCCATTGTAGCGGGCAAGGCTGGCGGGCGCCGCAGACCATTCCGCCGTGGCGAAGGCACCGAAGGGCACGAGTTCGCCCACCGCATTGGGAATCCGCAAGGCCAGCACATCATCTGGCGTCATGCGGAACGGTGCATCGGCCTGCACCAGCACCTGCAACACACGGCCTTCGCGGTTGAAGTCATTCGCGTAGGCCGAACCGAAGGTGATCGAGAGTGCGGCATTGACCTCGGCCATCGACAGGCCGAGCGCGCGGGCCTGCACCCGGTCGATCTTGATCTTGACCTCGGGGCTTGGTCCTTGATCTTCGGGCCGCAAGCCCGTGATGAGAGAGCTTTGCGAGGCCGCACCCAGCAACTGGTCGCGGGCGGCAATCAGAGCCTCACGCCCCAGCCCGCCGCGATCCTGCAACTTGAGCGTAAAGCCGCTTGCCTGCCCGAGCGACTGGATCGCAGGCGGCTGGATAACGAAGGCGGTGGCACCATCGTTCTGCATTAACACGCCCATCGCGCGTTGCAGCAGCGACCCCGCGCTGCTTTCGGCAGCGGAGCGTTCGCCCCAAGGCTTGAGAGAGGCGAACATCAGCGCGTTGTTCTGTCCCTGCCCGAAGAAACTAAACCCTCGCACAACCACTAGGCTGCGCACCTCGTCCTGCGCCATCCAGAAATCGGTGACGGGCTTCAGCGCCTCGTTCATCCGTTCTTCGGTAGCACCGGGAGGGGCTTGCACTGCCGTGATCAGGAAGCCCTGATCCTCGGTCG
>Ga0209278_1000485_pt1 | contig 30879 bp, 35 predicted proteins | sample JI81BgreenDNA_FD_187504 | JGI IMG/M metagenome (GOLD analysis project Ga0209278, IMG submission 187504) | Wastewater effluent complex algal communities from Wisconsin, to seasonally profile nutrient transformation and Carbon sequestration -... | ecosystem: Engineered > WWTP > Effluent > Algae...
GCCTGGCCCAGCGCGATGATCAACCGGTAGCGGTCGTCCCAATCGTCGAAGGCCTCGAACTCGGCCTCGACATCATCGAAAGTGGTGATGGCCATGACCGCAGCCCTTGGCCGTGCCGAGGGCCTGTGGTCAAGGGGTGTGCGGCATCAGATATCCACACCGGCCGCGATGGCTTCCAGCTTGCGGATGCGTTCCTTCAGATCCGCAAGGTCGATGCGCTGGCCAACGGCGGGCAGTTCGGCGCCGTTGGAGCGTGCATCCAGTTCGCGCAGCTTCAGCTTCAGCCATCCGGCCCAGCCCCAGGCGGCGAACCCACCGAGCAGGGCGAGGCCCGCAAGGGCGGCGCTGGAAAGAACGAGAAGGGATTCAATGGGAAGGATTGGCGGGGGCATGGCAAACCTCCTTATTTGTCCTTGAGGGAGTCGATTTCGTCGGAAAGCCGCTTGGCCGGATCGGTGGCGAGACGTTCGAGCACGCGGATCCGCTCGTTCAGGCGGGCGACTTCGCCGTGCAGCTTCAGATTCTCGGCGTCGGCGCTGGCATCCGGCCGGCTGGGCAGACGGCCCATGGCGCGGTAGCGTTCGCGCAGCACCCGGCCGATGGTGACGATCAACACGATCGCCACAATCATCGTTGCAACACTGCTCATCGTTGGTTTTCCCTGTTGCCGGCCTGGTGGGGGTCAAGCCGTTGGTGTCAGTTCAATTGTTTCGTGGCCAGCGCGTCGATTTCGGCCGCAAGCATGCTGGGCTTGTCTGTGGCGATGCGTTCCAGCACCGCCATGCGATCCTTCAGGCTGCCCAGTTCGGCACGCAGTTGCGCGTTCTCCTGGCTCAGCAGCTTGATGCGCTCCATCGCCTCGCCGCCACCATTGGGATACATCGGCTTGCCCCAGCTGTTTTCCAGCGGATAGCCGTTCTTCACCTTCAGCCAGGTGGTCGCCACCCAGCCAATCACACTGGTGAAGCCGATGATGGCCGCCACCGGGGCTGCGGCTTCGAGCATGATGGGATCAAGCGCCATTGGAGTGCCTTTCAGTTCAGTTGCTTCGGCGCGTCGCGCAGGGCTTCGATCTGCACGGCCAGGCCCTCGTTGCGGTCGGTGACGATGCGGTTGAGCACGGCCACGCGTTCTTCCAGCGTGGCGATACGGGCGGCATATTGGGCGGCCTGTTCGGCGGTGGCCGCAGCGGTGACTTCAAGCTGCTTTTCCTTCAGTTTCAGCCACTTGCTGATGGTGTTGGAGGCGATGGCCACGATCGGGATCGAGAAGATCAGGATCGGGATCAGCGCGTAGATCACATCTTCGTCCATGGAACGGTTCCCCTCAGCGCAGCTTTTCGATTTCGTCGGCGAGCTGGCGGCTTTCGCTGGTCAGATGGAATTCCAGGTCGCGCAGGCGGCGGTCGGCATCGCGGAACTGGGAATTGATGTCGCGCAGGGTGCGCTTGGGCGCCACCCGCACATCGCGCCAGAAGGCCTGTTGATCGGGGCTTGCGTCATAGAGTGCCGCAGGCTTGTCGTTGGCGATCCAGCCGATGATCAGATAGGCCAGGATGCCCGAGCCACTGCCCAGCACGGTGCCCAGCGCAAAGCCGATGCGCACCAGCGTGACATCCCAGCCGAAATAATCGGCGATGCCGGCGCACACGCCCATGAACTTGCCGTTGCGCTTGTCGAGGTAGAAGCGGGTGGGTTTGGCAGACATTGGAGGTGTCCCTGTTGGGCGGCCCGTGACGAGCGGGCCGCCGGATGTTGGTTCAGTTGGCGATCAGGCCGATCACCAGGTAGACGAGGATGGCGGAGCCGAACCCGAGCAGGGTGGCCAGCACGAACGCCACACGCACCAGGGTGACATCCCAGCCAAAGCGGTTGGCCAGCCCGGCGCACACGCCCATCAGCTTGCCGTTGCGCTTGTCGAGGGTGAGGGCGTTGCTCATCGGTTTGGCTCCTTTTGGCAGGTTCAGCGCAGTTGGCGGCGCTGTTCGGACAGGTCGGCGATGCGGCTGTCCTTCCAGTTGGGGTTCTCGGCGGCGACGATGCGCTCGACGGTTTCGATGCGCTGATCGAGGCGGCGGGCGAGTTCGTGCAGTTCATCCAGAAGGGCTTCGTCCTGCTGGCTGATGCCCGTCTGGCTTTTCCACTTGGTCACGAAGTGGAGGATCATGCCCGGCAGGCCGATGAACAGCATGCCGACGACGGCGATGGGAACGATGATGTCTTCCATGGCCTTATCCTTCCTGCTTGCCGAGGCGGGCCTTCATGGCTTCCAGCTCGGCATCCACTTCGTCGTTGGTCTGCAGCGCGGCGAATTCATCGGCCAGGCTGCGGGTTTCGCCGGGGCCACCAAGCGCCAGCGCGTCGGCCCGCCCTTCCGCCATGTCGGCACGGCGTTCCAGCACCTCGAACCGGGCGAAGGCGTCTTCCACGCGCGGGCCGCGGATCATTTCGCGCAGCTTCGAACGCTGGGTGGCGCTTTCGATGCGGTTCAAAAGGGCGTTCTGGCGGGTGCGGGCTTCACGCAGCTTGGCTTCCAGCTTGGCGATGTCCGCCTCGTTGAGGGCCAGCGTCTCGTTCAGCAGATCGATCTCGGCCTGGGTGGTGTCGATGAAGGCGCGGGCCTTGTTCTTTTCCACCAGCGCGGCCTTGGCCAGATCCTCGCGGCCCTTCGAAAGGGCGAGTTCCGCCTTGTCCTGCCAGTCGGTCGCGGCCTGGGTGGCCTTGATGATGGCGCGCTTCATTTCCTTCTGGTCGGCAATCGTGCGGGCCGCAGCTGCGCGCACCTCAACCAGCGTTTCCTCCATCTCCATGATGATCATGCGGATCATCTTGGCCGGGTCTTCGGCCCGGTCGAGCAGGTCGGTCACGTTGGCGGCGATGATATCGCGGGTGCGTGAGAAGATGCCCATCGGTCTTGTCTCCAGAAGTTCGAAAGTGGCGGTGATCAGCGGTGTGGCAGCAATGGGTCTGGCCGCATTGGGTGCGGCCGGGGCCGGTTCCGTGTGGAGGGGGCGTTGCACAGGAACCAGGGCCCCGGCCCGTTTATCGTGGATCACGCCACGATAACGCTGTTGGCCGCCGGCGTCACCAGCGCCGGGCCAGTGGCGGCGGCGATGAAGGTGAAGCCGATGAGAAGGGCGGCAACCGTGCTGATGAGGGTGTTGGTGAAGCTGAACTTGGTGGCGGTCATGGTCTCTCTCCTGTTGGTTGGGCGGTGGGGGAACCGCTCATGCCAACAGTATTGCAGGGGTCGTGCCAACTGCCGGGAAAATCATAAGCCACGGAAATATCGGCAGAACATTGTCCTTTGCATTTTTTCCTTTGCGCAGGGATTGCCAAGATTTGGGAAATCGTGCCAACTCCTTGCATGGCTGCGCCCGCCCAACTGATCGGCAGTTCCTCCAGCTTCCTGGATGCGGTCGAGCGCGCCTCTGCCGCCGCCGCGCTGAACCGCCCGGTGCTGGTCATCGGGGAGCGCGGCACCGGCAAGGAACTGATCGCCGATCGCCTGCATCGCCTGTCGCCGCGCTGGTCGCAGCCGCTGGTGTCATTGAACTGCGCGGCGCTGCCGGAAAATCTCATCGATGCCGAACTGTTCGGCTATGAGACCGGCGCCTTCACCGGCGCGCAGCGCGCCCGCGCCGGCCGCTTCGAGGATGCCGATGGCGGCACGCTGTTCCTCGACGAGATCGGCACGCTGTCGAGCCAGGCGCAGGAACGCCTGCTGCGCGTGGTGGAATATGGTGAGCTGACAAGGCTGGGATCGAACAAGGTGATCACCGTCGATGTGCGGCTGGTGGGCGCCACCAACGAGGATCTGCCCGGCATGGTGGCGCGCGGGCGGTTCCGCGCCGATCTGCTCGATCGCCTCAGCTTCGAGGTGATCACCCTGCCGCCGCTGCGCGAACGCGCCGAGGATATCGACGAGCTGGCGTTTCATTTTGCCCGCCGCATGGCCGCCGAACTGGGCTGGCCACGATTTCCGGGCTTTGCGCCGCGGGTGCAGGAACAGCTCGCCACCTGGCACTGGCCCGGCAACATCCGCGAGTTGAAGAATGTGGTGGAACGCGCGCTCTATCGCTGGGGCGATGCGGATCGGCCGGTGGGGCAGCTGGTGATCGATCCGTTCGAATCGCCGTGGCGGCCGCAGGGGGCCTCGAGCCCGGCGGCCGCGCCGGCCCCGGTGGCGAGCGAGGCGCCAGCCGCACCATCGCTGCCGCCCCCCGAACAGGTATCGGATCTGCGCTGCGCCGTGGCCGCCTATGAGAAGCGCATCCTCGAAGCCGCGCTGGAGCGGCACCGCCACAACCAGCGCCGCACCGCCTCCGCGCTGGGGCTGAGCTATGACCAGTTGCGCCACGCCCTGAAACGGCACGGCCTGCTGGGGGAATGATCAGTCCAGCTTGAGGCCGTGTTTGGCCAGCAAGGGCGCCTGCGCCATGGTGAACACGAAGATCGCCGCGGTGACGCCCCACACCTTGAAGCTGAGCCAGTCATCATAGCTCAGCATCCGGCGCGCAGCCTCGTTGGCGAACAGCAATGCGATGAACAGCAGCGCCCAGTTGCGGGTGAGCAGCTTCCAGCCGGTCGCCGTGAGGCCGGGCAGGGCATCTTCCATCACGATCTGCAACGTCGGCCGCCCCGTGGCCAGCCCGCCCAGCAGCAGCAGGGCGAACACGCCATAGATGATGCTGGGCTTCAGCTGGATGAAGGCCTTGTCTTGCAGCCAGACGGTGAGGCCGCCGAACAGCACGACGATCACGGTGGTGAAGATCATCGCGGGGGGGAGATGGCGGGTTTTCGCCCAGTGCCAGGCGGCGGCCACCAATGTGGCAAGGATGAACACGCCGGTGCCGACGACGGCAGAGGCGACCTCGGCATCCTTGACGCCCGTCAGCAGCCCGCGCTCGAACAGCGCCTTGCCGGCCTTGCTGGCAGCAAAGAACAGCACGAGCGGCCCCAGGTTGATGGCCATGCGGGCGCCGGTGGACAATTGCGGACGGGTTGCCATGATGCGCCTCCAATAGCGCGGCTTGGCGTGTCCGTCACGAGCCCCCCTCATGCTCTGGGGTGACGAAACCGCGCCAAGCCATTAAGCCCGAACGCGTGAGCACTGCGCTTGTCATCGAGGATCTGGCCTGCCGGCGTGGGCAGCGGCTGCTGTTCGAAGGCGTTTGCGCGCGCGTCGAACCCGGCGGCGCGCTGTTGCTGGTGGGGCCCAATGGCACCGGCAAATCCTCGCTGTTGCGGCTGCTGGCCGGGTTGTTGCCGGCTGCGGCGGGGCGGGTGGACTATGCCGGCCGCCGCGCCTTTCTGGGGCACGAAGTGGCGCTGAAACCCCGGCAGACACTGGGGGGCGAACTGGCGCACTGGGCGCGGCTGGATGGTGGTGAGGCCCGGTTGCCGGCGGCGTTGCGGGCGATGAACCTGGAAGCGTTGATCGATGTGCCGTGCCGGATGCTGTCTTCCGGGCAGAAGCGCCGGGCGGGCCTCGCGCGGGTGATGGCGGCGGGCGCCGATCTGTGGCTGCTTGATGAACCCACCGCCGGGCTGGACACGGCATCTGCCGCGCTTTTGGCCCATGCGATGGCGGCGCACCGCGCGGCCGGCGGCCTCGTGGTGGCGGCGGTGCATGGCGATATCGGCCTTGATGGCGCCCAAACGGTGCGGCTGGGCTGATGTTCCTCGCGCTTGTTCGCCGCGATCTGCTGTTGATCGCCCGGTCCCCGGCGCTGTGGCTGCCGGTGATGTTCTTCGTGCTGGTGGCGGCAATCTTCCCGTTTGCGGTCGGCCCCGATGCCCGCCTGCTGGCCCGCATCGCGCCCGGCATCATCTGGGTGGCGGCGCTGCTGGCGGCGTTGTTGCCGGTGGAAACGCTGCTGGCGCCCGATGTGGAGGATGGCACCATCGATCAGCTGATCAGCCGTGGCATTGCGCTGGAACTTGTGTGTGCGGCGCGCATCTGCGCGCACTGGGTGGGCTTTGCGCTGCCATTGCTGGCGGCGCTGCCAGTGGCCGGCGTTCTGCTGGGGCTTGATGCGGATGATGCCACGCGGCTGGCGATCGCGGTGCTGTTGGGCACGCCGGCGCTGGCCAGCCTGGCGCTGGTGGCCGCCGCACTCACCGCCGGCTTGAAGGGCGGCGGCGCATTGGCAGGCCTGATCGTGCTGCCACTGGCGCTGCCGGTGCTGATCTTCGGGGTGGGCAGCGATGTGGCCGGCGCCTTCCGGCTGCTGGGCGCGGCCAGCCTGGTGGCGCTGGCCATCGGGCCGTTTGCGGCGGCAGCGGCCCTGAAGCCCGACTGAGGCCGTGACAGTGCGTTCATTCGACAGTCAGATGACGAGATGTTAATGCGTTTGCCGAATTCGAGGAGGAGAGACCAATATGCGCCTGCTGCCCGTTGCCACACTGATCACTGCCGCCATGCTCACCGCTGCCTGCGGTGGCGGTGACAAGCCCGCCGAAGCCCCTGCCGCCGAAGCCCCTGCCGCCGAAGCGCCTGCCGCCGAAGCCCCGGCTGCGGAAGCCCCCGCCGCTGAAGCTGCTGCGCCGGAAGCGCCTGCCGCCGAAGCCGCTGCCGCCCCCGCCGCTGGCGTGACGCTGGCCAGCCTGACCGGCGATGCTGCCAAGGGCGAGAAGGTGTTTGCCCAGTGCAAGGCCTGCCATGTCGCCGAAGCCGGCAAGAACCGGGTTGGCCCGTCGCTGTGGGCCGTGGTGGGCCGCACCGCCGGTACCGTGCCCGGCTTCAATTACAGCAAGGCCAACAAGGAAAGCGGCGTGACCTGGAGCGAGGACGTGCTGTTCACCTATCTGGAAGCGCCGGCCAAGTTCATGCCGGGCACCCGCATGGCGTTCGCCGGCCTGAAGAACCCGCAGGACCGGGCCGACGTGATCGCCTATCTGAAGACGAAGGCGTGATTTCGGCTTCCGGACATCCGTGACGTCGAACGGGTTCAGGCAAGCCTCTGCCCCGGCAAGGCCGTGGCGCCGGCTTGCCTGAACCCGACGGCCGGGCGCTGCGCCGAGTCTGCCGGCGGCACGCCGGCAGCCGGCTTGGCCTAGAACGGCCCGTTCAATTCCACGATGGCCCGGTTGAGCATGGCAGCAAAGCTCACCCACGCCAGATAGGGCAGCAGCAGCAGCGCAGCCGGGCGCGAGATGCGCCACATCACCACGATCAGCGCGGCGATGCTGCTCCACAATATGCCCACTTCCAGCGCCGCATAATCGGGCCGGTGCAGGCGGAAGAACAGGAAGCTCCACAACAGGTTCAGAAAGCCGTTCAGGGCGAACAGGCCGATGATGCTTTCGGCCTGGGGCCGGCTGCGCGCCGAAAGCCAGGCGGTGGCGCCAGACATGGTGCACAGGCCGAAGATCACCGTCCATGCCGGGCCGAACAACCAGGTGGGCGGTGCCCAGTCCGGCTGTTTCAGCGCCATGTACCAGGGGCCGATATCGGTGATGGTGGCGCCAACCGCAGCCGTGAACGCTGCCGCCACGGCAGCAACGGCGGCCGGCAGCACCCAGGCCTTTTCCGACAATCGGGCCATCGGCCCCGGCCTCCCCCCCCTTTGGCGCGCCTCAAGCCTGCGCGCGTTTGCCGGCGTTGTTGCCTTCACGCACGCCGCCGCCCGACAGGATGCCGGTGATCAGCTGCACGCTGTCCTTCAGGAAGATGCGAACATGGGCCAGTGGCTTCCGGCGCACCAGTTCCTTGTTCATGTAGGCTTCCCAGGTCAGTTCCTGGATGTCCTTGTCCATGCACAGCTTCACGAATTTCTCGCGCATCGTGTCGCTGCGATACCACCACCACTGCATGATGCCGAGCACCTGGAACACGGTGCCGTGCTGCTTCAGGAAGCGCTTGCGGGCCAGCGCCAGTTTTGATGCATCGCCGGTCTTCAGCGCTTCGGCGGCGGCCCTGGCGGCTTCACGGCCGGCGGTCATCGCATAGAAGATGCCTTCGCCGCTGGCGGGGGCCACGGTGCCGGCGGCATCGCCGGCCACCACCACGTCCCTGCCATTGTCCCACTTCTTGCGCGGGCGCAGCGGGATCGGGGCGCCTTCGACGCGGACCGTCTTGCAGGTTTCCTCGGTCATGCCGAGTTCCTCGCGCAGCTTGCCGACGGCCTTCCTGAGTTCGAAGCCCTGCACGGCACTGCCGGTGCCGATGCTGGTCTTGGCTCCATGCGGGAACACCCAGGCATAGAAATCCGGGCTATGCTTGCCCTGGTAGAACACGTCGCAGCGATTGCCTTCGAAGCCGTTGAAGCCTTCCGGCGGGCTGTCCACCACCTCGTGATAGGCGGCGACGAAGGGCAGTTTTTCATCGGGCAGGGCGGCACGGGCGACGGCGCTGTTGCAGCCATCACAGCCGATCAGCATCTTGGTGCGCACCTTCACCGGATCGCTGCCGCGCGGCGCGCCCTTGGGGCGATAGCTGATGATGGCGGTGCCATCGGCATCACGCTCCAGCGCTTCGAACGTGCCGTCGCGGCGATCGGCGCCATTCTTCGCGGCACGTGCGCGCAGCCATTCATCGAACACGTCGCGATCAACCATGCCGACCCAGCCGCCTTCGCCCACCGGCATGTCCACCTTGCGGTCCTTGGGGCTGATCATGCGGGCGCTGTTGGCCGTGGTGCACAGCAGGTCCATCGGCACGTCGAAATCCTTCAGCAGGCGCGGCGGCACGGCACCGCCGCACGGCTTGATGCGGCCCATGCGATCGAGCAGCATCACCTTGAAGCCTTGGCAGGCCAGATCATTGGCTGCCGTCGCGCCCGAAGGCCCGCCACCCACCACCACCATGTCGAACGTTTCGGTCATGCAATTGCCTCCGTTGTATCTGGCGCCTTTGCCGGCCTGCCCGCCGAGTCTCCCATTTGGTCATTCAACTTCAATGCGATGCCGGCGGCAACCAGGAACAGCACGCCTTCGGCCGCAAACACGATTTCGAAGGCTTGCGCCGTGGTTTCCATCGTCGCCCGCAGCCAATCGACCGCAATGGCGCCCACGAAACCGCCGATGCCGAACGCCGAGGCCTGCGCCGCACCCCACAGGCCCATGCGGATGCCTTCATGGCCCGGGCCGCCGCGGCCGGCCAGTTCCAGCATCGATCCGATCGCTGCCACCGCGAACATGCCGTTGGCAAAGCCCAGCAGCATCACATTGATGGTGAGCGGCCAGCCCGGCCCGACCCGCGCCGCCATCGCCATCGCCGCCAGCGCCACGGCCGAAGCGAGGCAGCCGGCGACAATCCAGCGCTTCAGCTTCAGGCCGGCCCCGGGTCCTTTTGGGCCGCCGAAGGCGTGTCCGCCCACGCCGACCAGAATCATGCCGACCAGCACGCCGCCGTTCTGCGCGCCCGAAAGGCTGGTGGATTGGCCGGGCGTCATGCCGAACACCAGGCCGGCGAACGGCTCCAGAATGAGATCCTGCATCGAATAGGCCAGCATGGAAAAGAACACGAAGATGCTGAACAGCCGGGTGAGCGAATCGTTCCAGATCCCGCGCAGCGCCTGGCCGAAGGGGGCCGCCGCGCGCTTTTCTTCCACCTGCGGCGCGCCTTCGACGCCCCACACGGCCACGCAGGTGACGGTGAAGGCCACGGCCACCACCCCAGATGCCACCATGATGAGGCGTTCCGGCGAGAAGGGGTCCAGCAATTTGCCGGCGGTCACGGCCGAAATGACGATGCCGGCAATCATCATGATCCAGGTGAGGCTGGCGGCCGCCGGGCGCCGCGCCTCTGCCGTGCGGGTGGCGAGCAGCGCCAGCAGCGAGGTGCCCGATGCGCCCACGCCGATGCCGATCATCGCATAGGCAAGGACGAGAGCGGCAAACACCGGCCAGAACGGGCCATCCAGCCGCGTGGTGGCAAAGGTGGCCAGCACGCCGCCAGCGCCCAGCACCGCCATGCCGCCGATGATCCACGGCGTGCGCCGCCAGCCAGCATCCGATCCGTGACCCCATTTGGGCCGTGAAAGCTGCACGCCATAATGGAAGGCCACCAGCCCGGCCGGCAGTGCCGCAGCCGTCGCATATTCCACCACCATGATGCGGTTGAGAAGCGAAGAGGCCAGCATGACGATGGCGCCCAGTGCACTCTGCACCAGCCCCAGCCGGGCAATTCCCAGCCAGCCCAAGTGGGCCCGACCGCTCACACGATCACCGAAAGGCCGAAGGCACTGGTGAGCATCCCCAGCACATAAAGCGTGGTGCCGGTGGCGTTGTAGAAGGGCGCGTTGGCGGCCGGCGCGGCCAGCACGCGCTGCATCAGCACCACCTGCATCGACAGCGAGAAGGCGACCATGGCGGACGGCCAGTGCAGGCCCCAGCGCGCCAGCAGGATGATCACCACCACCTGCGGCAAGGCCATCGTCCAGCAGGCGATTTCGGCGGCATTGCGTTCGCCCAGCTGCACCGGCAGCGAATTGACGCCCGATTGCGCGTCACCCTTCACCGCCTTGAAATCGTTCAGCACCATGATGCCGTGGGCGCCCAGCGCATACATGCACAGCACCCAGATGATGCGGCTGTCGGGCACGCCGCCGGCCATCACGGCAGCGCCCGTGAACCAGCTGACCCCTTCATAGGCGGCGGCGCACACCAGCGGGCCCATCCAGCCATCGGCCTTGAAGCGCAGCGGCGGGGCGGAATAGGCCCAGGCCATGGCAACACCCACGATGGTGGCGATACCAACCACCGGGCCGATGATGAAGCCGACCGCAAGACTGATGATCGAGCCGGCAATCGCGATATACAGCCCCCAGCGCCCCGGAATGCGGCCCGACGGGATCGGCCGCTGCGGTTCGTTGATGGCGTCCACGTGGCGATCGAACCAGTCGTTGATGGCCTGGCTGTTGCCGCACACCAGCGGGCCGGCCAGCAGCATCCCGGCCACCAGCAGGCCCCAGCGATCGGCCAGCGGCACGCCCGATGAAACGACGCCGCACATGAAGGCCCACATCGGCGGAAACCAGGTGACGGGCTTCAAGAGTTCAAGCACGTCCCGTGGGCGCGGCATGGCGCGGGGAACGGCAGCAACCGGGGGGGGGACATGCTCCATGCGCCACCACTAGTCGGGCCGGCGCGCGCCCGTCAACGCAGCCCCGGGGCGGGAGCAGCCGGCCGCTACCTTCTGTCGCCGTCGCATGACAGCCAGTTCACATGCTCGGTTGACACTTGGGGGGCCGGTGATAGGGTTTTTTACCTACCACCAAAGGGGTCCTGGGGTTTGTCAGACGTGTCGTCCACCGTGATGTCGCCGCCGGAATCGGCGTCTGCCGCCGTGGCGTCCGGAGTCCGCCCGCTCTACACGCCGGAGGAACGCGCGCGCCGCGATTCGACGAAGTGGACCCTGGTGCAAGGCATCCTCGCCCCCATCCAGTTCGTGGTGTTCGGCGTCAGCCTCTATTTCGTGCTGGACTATATCTACACCGGGCAGAACTACGATCTCGCCATCTGGTCGGTCGTGGTGAAGACGCTCATCCTCTACACGATCATGGTCACGGGCGCGATCTGGGAAAAGGTCGTGTTCGGGCAGTATCTGTTTCACGAAAGCTTCTTCTGGGAAGACGTGTTCTCGATGCTGGTGATCGTGCTGCACACGCTCTATGTCTTCGGGCTGCTCACCGGCATTGCCGATGATGGCGTGCTGTTCGCCACCGCGCTCGCCGCCTATGCCGCCTATGTGGTCAACGCGGCGCAATTCATCTGGAAGCTGCGGATGGCCCGCCTTTCGTCGCAGCCGGCGAAACAGGCCGTGCATGCCGCCGATTCGGACGTGGTGGCCGGCGCGGGCGGCGCAGAACTGGCGCAGGCAGCATGAGCGAAGAGCGCGCCCTGCCTGGCTGTGATGCCCCGCCTGTTGGCGCCGATGGCATCCTGCGCGAACGGGGGCAGCGCGAGGTTTTCTGCGGATTGACGGGCATCATCTGGCTGCACCGCAAGATCCAGGATGCCTTCTTCCTGGTGGTGGGCAGCCGCACCTGCGCCCACCTGCTGCAATCGGCGGCCGGCGTGATGGTGTTTGCGGAGCCGCGATTCGGCACTGCCATCATCGAGGAAAAGGACCTCGCCGGCCTTGCCGATGCCAACGAGGAGCTTGACCGGGTGGTGACCCGGCTGCTCGCCCGTCGGCCCGACATCCGCATGCTGTTCCTTGTCGGCTCCTGCCCGTCGGAGGTCATCAAGCTTGATCTGTCGCGCGCGGCGCAGCGGCTGAACCAGCGCTTTTCGCCCAATTGCCATGTGCTGAACTACAGCGGCAGCGGCATCGAGACGACCTTCACGCAGGGCGAGGATGCCTGCCTCGCCGCGCTGGTGCCGGAACTGGCCTTCACCGACGAGACGCAGTTGATGATCGTCGGCAGCCTGCCCGACATCGTGGAGGACCAGCTCACCCGTCTGCTGGTGGATCTTGGCATTCCCAAGGTCGTTTCTCTGCCAGCCCGCAAGGCCGGGGGGATGCCGGCGATTGGCCCCAACACGAAATATCTGCTGGCGCAGCCGTTCCTGGCCGAAACCGGCACCGCGCTGGACAAGCGCGGCGCCGTGCATCTGCCGGCGCTGTTCCCCTTCGGTGCGGAAGGCACCACGGCCTGGCTGCACGCCGCAGCCCAGGCGTTTGGTGTGTCGGAAGAGCGGTTCGCGCAGGTGACGGCGGCGCCGCGGGAGCGGGCGCGCAAGGGCCTCGCCCTGTATCGCGACAAGCTCAATGGCAAGCGCATCTTCTTCATGCCGGACAGCCAGCTGGAGGTGCCGCTGGCGCGCTTCCTCGCCGGTGAACTCGGCATGGAACTGGTGGAGGTGGGCACGCCCTATCTGCACAAGGGCCATCTGATCGACGAGATTGCCGCGCTGCCGGCCGGCACCTTGGTGTCCGAAGGGCAGGATGTGGACAAGCAGCTGGATCGCGTGCGCGCCGCGCGGCCGGATTTGACCGTGTGCGGTCTGGGGCTGGCCAACCCGCTGGAAAAGGAAGGCCTGTCCACCAAGTGGGCGATCGAACTCGTGTTCTCGCCGATCCATGGTTACGATCAGGCTGGCGATCTGGCCGAACTGTTCGCGCGTCCGCTCCACCGTCGTGATCTGCTGAGGGTTTAGGCCATGCAGCTGACCGTCTGGACCTATGAAGGCCCGCCCCACGTCGGGGCGATGCGCGTCGCCACTGGCATGAAGCAGCTGCATTATGTGCTGCATGCGCCGCAGGGTGACACCTATGCCGATCTGCTGTTCACCATGATCGAACGGCGGGATCATCGCCCGCCTGTCACCTACACCACCTTCCAGGCCCGCGATCTGGGCAAGGACACGGCCGAGCTGTTCCAGAAGTCGGCGCGCGATGCCTATGAACGCTTCAAGCCGCAGGCGATCATCGTGGGTGCCAGCTGCACCGCCGAACTGATCCAGGATGATCCGGCCGGCCTTGCCGAAACCATGGGCCTGCCGTGCCCGGTGATCCCGCTGGAGCTGCCCAGTTACAGCCGCAAGGAAAACTGGGGCGCGTCCGAAACCTTCTACCAGATCGTGCGCAGCCTGGCCGACAAGGAGCGGCGGCCGCCGCCGGCGGTTGGCCCCGATGGCCCGCGCCGGCCGCTGGCCAACATCCTTGGCCCCACCGCGCTGGGCTTCCGGCACCGCGATGACGTGAACGAGATCAGCCAGCTGCTGGAAACGCTGGGCATCGACGTGAATCTGGTGGCGCCGCTGAATGCCACCCCGGCCGATCTGGTGCGGCTGGGCGAGGCGGATTTCAACGTCTGCCTCTATCCGGAAATCGCCGCGCAGGCGTGTTCGTGGCTGGAGCGCACGTTCCGCCAGAAAACGGTGAAGACCGTGCCGATCGGCGTGAACGCCACGCGCGAATTCGTGGCCGAGGTGTGCGCCGTGGCCGGCATCGCGCCGCCGGCTGATCTCGATTGCGGCCGCATGGGCTGGTGGTCGCGCTCCATCGACTCCACCTATCTCACCGGCAAGCGCGTCTTCATTTTCGGCGATGGCACCCATGCCGTTGCCGCCGCCCGCGTGGCGAGTGAGGAACTGGGCTTCAAGGTGGTTGGCCTTGGCTGTTACAACCGCGAATTCGCCCGCGAAGTGCGTGCCGCTGCCGAGAAATATGGCGTCGAGCCGCTGATCAGCGATGATTATCTGGCGGTGGAGGAGGCCATCGAGGCCGCCGCGCCGGAACTGGTGCTGGGCACCCAGATGGAACGCCACATCGCCAAGCGCCTGCGGCTGCCGTGCGCGGTGATTTCGGCGCCGGTGCATGTGCAGGATTTTCCGGCCCGCCACAGCCCGCAGATGGGCTTTGAAGGCGCCAACGTGCTGTTCGATACCTGGGTCCACCCGCTGGTGATGGGCCTGGAGGAACATCTGCTCACCATGTTCCGCGAGGATTTCGAGTTTTCCGATGCCGCCGGCCCCAGCCATCTGGGCCATGCCTCTGCAGCGCACGCGCCGGCCGCCCCGCCCGCTGCTGCACCGCAGCCGGCTGCAACCTCCGGCGTCGCCGTGGCCGAAGCGCCCCCTGCGACAATCGAGCGCGCCGCTGAACCGGGCGGCTGGACCGCCGAAGCCCTTGCGGAACTGGGCAAAATCCCGTTCTTCGTGCGGGGCAAAGCCCGCCGCAACACCGAGCGCTATGCTGCCGAGCATGGCGTGAACACCATCACCCGCGAGACCTTGTACGAGGCCAAAGCCCATTATGCGCGCTGATACCCCGCCATCCCGTCAGGACCGGCCGGACCATTGCCATGTCGTGATCGTCACGCTCGACAATCACCTGTCGGGCGCCATCGACCGGGCGCGCGTGCGCTTTCAGAAGATGGGCATGCCGGTTTCGATCGGCTTCCACGCCGCCGCCGATTGGGACAAGCCGGGCAAGCTGGAAGCGACGCGGGCTGACATTGCGCGCGCCGACATCGTTGTCGTCACCATGCTGTTCCTCGATGAACAGATCCGCATGATCAAGGACGCGCTGGTGGCGCGCCGCGAAGAGTGCGACGCGATGGTGTGCCTGATGAGCCAGTCCGACGTCGTGAAGATGACGCGGATGGGCGATTATCGCATGGACGTGCCGCCCAAGGGGCCGCTCGGCTGGCTGAAGAAGCTGCGCGGTTCGTCGAAGGATGGCGCCGCCAACAGCGGCGCGGCCCAGCTGGCCGTGCTGCGCCGCCTGCCCAAGCTGCTGAAGTTCGTGCCCGGCACCGCGCAGGATGTGCGCGCCTATTTCCTCACCCTGCAATATTGGCTGGCGGGCAGCGACGACAACGCCTTCCAGATGATATCGGCGCTGGTCGATCGCTATGCCGATGGGCCGCGCAAGGCCCTGCGCGGCCAGGCCAAGGTGGAAGCACCGCAGGAATATCCGGAAGTTGGCGTCTATCACCCCGAGCTGCCGCAACGCATGTCGGAAAAGCTTTCCGATCTGCCGTGGAAGCGCGATGCCGTGGGCACGGTGGGCGTGCTGATGCTGCGCTCCTATGTGCTGGGCAAGGACAGCAACCATTATGATGGCGTGATCCGCGCGCTCGAAGCCCGCGGCCTGAACGTCATCCCGGCGTTCGCTGGCGGGCTGGACCAGCGTCCGGCGATCGAGACGCTGATGATGAAGGACGGCAAGGCGACTGTCGATGCCGTCATCAACCTAACTGGCTTCTCTCTCGTTGGTGGCCCGGCCTATTCCGATGCCAAGGCGGCCGAGGAAATCCTGACCAAGCTGGACCGGCCCTATATCTCCGCCCATCCGGTGGAGTTTCAGACGCTGCAGCAGTGGGGCGCCAACCGGCAGGGCCTGCTGCCGCTGGAAGCCACCATCATGATCGCCATTCCGGAACTGGATGGCGGCACCCAGCCGATGGTGTTCGGCGGCCGCAGCGATGCCGGTGGCGAGGCCTGCACCGGCTGTTCGCGCCAGTGCAGCTGGCCGGCGTCCGATGGCGTGCGCGCCATGCAGTCGTGCCCGGAACGCGCCGAGGCGCTGGCTGACAAGATGCTGAAGCTGGTGCAGCTGCGGCGCGCCGAGAACAAGGATCGCAAGCTTGCGGTCGTGCTGTTCAACTTCCCGCCCAACGGCGGCGCGGCCGGCACGGCGCAGTTCCTGTCCGTCTTTGAATCGCTGCACCGCAGCCTGAAGCGGCTGAAGGCCGAAGGCTATGACGTGGAGGTTCCAGAAGACGCCGAGGCGGTGCGCCGCCGGGTGATCGAAGGCAACGCCATGCAATATGGCCAGGAAGCCAATGTGCACGCCTTCGTGCCGGCCGATCGCATTGTCGCCACCGAGCCTTATCTGGCCGAGATCGAGCAGGAATGGGGCCCGGCACCGGGCAAGTTCCAGTCCGATGGCAAGAACGTGCTGATCACGGGCGCCCAGTTCGGCAACGTGTTCGTCGGCATCCAGCCGGCCAACGGTTACGAAAGCGACCCGATGCGGCTGCTGTTCGATGGCCGCTTCGCACCGACGCACGCCTTCATGGCCTTCTATCGCTGGATCCGGAACGATTTCGGCGCCCATGCGGTGATCCACTGGGGCACCCACGGCAGCCTGGAGTTCATGCCCGGCAAGCAGACCGGCATGACGATGAGCTGCTGGCCGGAACGCATCATCCAGGATCTGCCGAACATCTATCTCTATGCCGCCAACAACCCGTCCGAAGGCGTGCTGGCCAAGCGCCGCTCTGGCGCCACTCTGGTGTCCTATCTCACCCCGGCGCTGACCAATTCAGGGCTCTACAAGGGCCTTTCGGACATCAAGGCCAGCGTGGACCGCTGGCGCTCGACCGAGCCGGGCAGTCCGGAACTTGCGGGCCTGGAAGAGATCATCCGCGAGCAGGCCGAGGCGATGGACCTCGATGGCAGCGATGTGTCGAAGCTGGCCGCCAAGCTCTATGAGATCGAGCAGGAGCTGATCCCGCAGGGCCTGCACGTGTTCGGCGAAGCCGAGAGCGAGGAGGCCCGCATCGACATGCTGTCGGCCAGCGCGCAGGCGCGCGGCGAGATTGTTGACCGCGACACGATCGAGAAGCTGATCCACGGCCGCATCGTGCCCAACACGCCGGTGCTGCGTGAACTGGCCAATCTGAATGCTGCCCTGTCCGTCAACCACGAGATGGACGGCCTGATCCGCGCGCTCGACGGCCGGTACGTGCCGCCGGTCGCCGGTGGCGACATCCTGCGCGATCCGGAAATCCTGCCCACCGGGCGCAACATCCATGGCTTCGATCCGTTCCGCCTGCCGTCAGCCTATGCCTGCAAGGACGGTGCGGCGCAGGCCCAGCGCATCCTCGATCGCGCCATGGAAGACGCCGGCAAGCTGCCGGAGACCGTCGCCATGGTGCTGTGGGGCACGGACAATCTGAAGAGCGAGGGCGCGCAGGTGGCGCAGGCGATGGCGCTGATGGGCGCCAAGCCGCGCTTTGACAGCTACAACCGCCTGTCGGGCGCCGAGCTCATCCCGCTGGAACAGCTTGGCCGCCCGCGCATCGACGTGCTGGTGACGATGTCGGGCGTGTTCCGCGATCTGCTGCCGCTGCAGACCAAGATGCTGGCGGAAGCCGCGCTGCTCGCCTCGGAAGCCGAAGAGCCGGTGGAGATGAACTTCATCCGCAAGCACAGCCTGGCCTATCTGGAAGAACATGGCTGCGACATGGCGACTGCGTCATTGCGCGTCTATTCCAACGCCGAAGGGGCCTATGGCGCCAACGTCAACCTGCTGATCGACAGCGCCAACTGGACCGACCCGAACGAGCTGGCCGACTGCTATGAAAAGCAGAAGGGCTATGCCTATGGCGTCGATGGCAAGCCCAAGCGCCAGCCGGGCCTCTTGGCCAGCGCGCTGAAGACGGTGGACTGCGCCTACCAGAATCTGGAATCCGTGGAACTGGGCATCACCACCATCGACCAATATGTCGACACGCTGGGCGGCATCAGCCGCGCCGTGACCCGCGCCAGGGGCGAGGCGGCGCCAGTGTATATCGGTGACCAGACACAAGGCAGCGGCAAGGTGCGCAGCCTGCAGGAACAGGTGGCGCTGGAAACCCGCACGCGCACGCTCAATCCCGTGTGGATCGAGGCGCAGCTGAAGCATGGCTATGAAGGCGTGCGCCAGGTGGAAGCGGCGGTGACGACCACCACCGGCTGGTCTGCCACCACCGGCCAGGTCGATCCCTGGGTGTATCAGCGCATCACCGAAACCTATGTGCTGGATGACGCCATGCGCCAGCGCATCGCCGAGATGAACCCGCGCGCGGCTGCCAAGATTGCCAACCGGCTGATCGAGGCGGCAGACCGCAATTTCTGGCAGCCGGATGCGGACACGCTTGCCGCGCTCTATGCTGCCACCGATGCGATCGAAGACCAGCTTGAAGGTGTCGCGCCCGCCGGCACCATGGCTGCATAAGGAGCCAACCCATGACCCTGATCATCGACAAGACCACGAAGCCCGGCCTCCCCGGTGACGGCGAGGGCAGCGTGCAGGTCAAGCTGGATCCCAGCCAGAAGATCGAGGGCGCCAAGGTGTTTGCCGTCTATGGCAAGGGCGGCATCGGCAAATCCACCACCTCGTCCAACCTGTCGGCGGCCTTCTCGCTGCTGGGCAAGCGGGTGCTGCAGATCGGCTGCGACCCCAAGCACGACAGCACCTTCACCCTCACCAAGAAGCTGATGCCCACCGTGATCGACGTGCTGGAACAGCATGAGTTCCACCACGAGGAACTGCGGCCCGACGACTACATGTTCGAAGGCTTCAATGGCGTGATGTGCGTGGAAGCCGGCGGGCCGCCGGCCGGCACCGGCTGCGGCGGCTATGTCGTGGGCCAGACGGTGAAGCTGCTGAAGCAGCACCATCTGCTGGAAGACACCGATGTGGTGATCTTCGACGTGCTGGGCGACGTGGTGTGCGGCGGTTTTGCGGCGCCGCTGCAGCATGCCGAACGCGCGCTGGTGGTGACCGCCAATGATTTCGATTCGATCTTCGCGATGAACCGCATCATGGCCGCCATCCAGGCCAAGTCGAAGAATTACGAGGTGCGTCTGGCGGGTTGCATCGCCAACCGTTCCGCCAACACCGACGAGATCGACCGTTTCTGCGAGGCCACCGGCATCGATCGGCTGGCGCACCTTCCCGATCTGGATGCCATCCGCCGCAGCCGCCTGAAGAAGTGCACCATCTTCGAGATGGACGAGACACCGGAAATCGTGGCGGCGCAGAATGAATACAAGCGCCTGGCTGCCCTGCTGTGGGCCGGCGTGGACCCATGCAACGCCGCGCCGATGAAGGATCGCGACATCTTCGATTTCCTCGGCTTCGAGTGAGCGGAACGGCGAGACGCATGAACCTGCACGTGCCGAAACACGCCCCCGGCTGGGAAACCAAGCGGGCGAAGCTGGAAACCTATTTCGATCGTACCGCGCTGGACGCGTGGGCGGCGATGACCAGCGATGCGCCTGTTTCAAGGATTCGCGCCACGGTGCGCGCCGGCCGCGAGGAAATGCGCAACACGCTGCTCAGCTGGCTGCCGCAGGACCTCACCGGCCGGCGGATTCTGGATGCTGGCTGCGGCACCGGGATGCTGGCGGTGGAAGCCGCGCGTCGCGGCGCCGAGGTTGTGGGCATCGACGTGTCCCCGCAGCTCATCGAGATCGGCAAGGAGCGCCTGCCCGATGACGTGAAGGGCCGCATCAGCCTGTTCGCCGGCGACATGCTGGACGCCAGCCATGGCGAGTTCGATCACATCGTCTCGATGGACGTGTTGATCCATTATGAAAGCGATCAGATCGCGGCGGCCACCGCCCGGCTGGCCGAACGCGCCCGCCATTCGATGCTGTTCACCTTCGCACCGGGCACGCCGCTGCTGCGCACCGCGCGCGCCATCGGCCAGTTTTTTCCGAAGTCCGACCGGTCGCCCAGCATCATCCCGGTGGCGCATGACCTGCTGAAATCGCGCCTGTCGCGCAGCGTGCCGCACGCACAACTGGGCCGCGACAGGCGGGTGAGCCGGGGCTTCTACACCAGCCACGCCCAGGAGGTGTTGCTGAAATGAGGGCAGGGATGCAGCAAATCATTGCATTGCTGTCACCTTCTGCTCTACCCACGCCCGCACGCGCCATGCTATGGCGCACGGCAGGGACTCGATACGGCCATTCCCGCAGGCGCGGCGGGATCGGGCCGGTTGGTATCGCGCTGGTTCGTCACCATCGTCTGCGCCCCATGGGCGCGCATGGCGGGGCGGGCTGCAATCTTGAGGGGAGACGCCTCGCATGACGAACGTGCATCTGGTGGGTGGCCTGGACATCGCCGAACTCACCTTCTTCGCCTTCTTTCTCTTCTTCCTCGGTCTGGTCTGGTACCTGCGTGGGGAAGATCGCCGGGAAGGCTATCCGGTGGAGGATGATCTGACCGGCGCGGCCCATGGCGGCACCGATACCGATTCGCTTTTCTTCAAGCCGGCCAAGACCTTCAAGCTGCCTCACGGCCTTGGTGAAGTGACCACGCCGACCGCCAATGATCGCGATGAACTGCCCACCAACGTGCTGCCGCGCGCCTGGGCCGGTGAACCGCTGGACGTGGTGGGCGACAAGCTGACCTCTGGCGTTGGCCCGGCGTCGATCGCGCAGCGCGCCGATCGCCCGGATCTCGACATGCACGGCCAGCCGCGCATCGTGCCGACCCGCGTGATCAGCCACCCGGTGGGCGTGCACCAGAACGATGTCGATCCGCGCGGCCTGCCGGTGTTCGGCCTCGACGGCGGCAAGGCCGGCACGGTGAGGGACCTGTGGATGGACCGCGCCGAATCGTGCCTGCGCTATCTGGAAGTGGAACTCGAAGGCGGCGCCGGCACCATCCTGATGCCGATCACCATGAGCGAGGTTTCTTCGCGCGGCGTGATGACCGATGCCATCACCGGCGCCCAGATCGCTGGTGTTCCGCGCACCAAGTCGCCTGATCAGGTGACCCTGCTGGAGGAAGAGAAGATCCAGGCCTATTTCGGCGCAGGTTATCTCTGGGCCACGCCGGAACGGGCCGAGCCGCTGATCTGATCCGGACCGGCCCAATAGGGTCTGGGCCGGCCAGGAACGGAAAAGGACGGAGCTGCCAGTGTCAATGGAGTATGAAGACGAGCCAATCCCGGGCCTGCCCGGCAGGCTGCCGCCGGGGGAGAATATCCTCTGGCAAGGCACGCCCGATTGGCGCGGCGTGGCGCGTGGCGTCTTCCACACGCGCCTTGTTGCGGCCTGGTTCATCTTTGTGGCGAGCCTGGCCTTCGTCGCCGGCGGCACTGGTCTTGTGGGTGCCCTGATCACGCTGGGCGTTGCGTTCCTGGGCCTTGGTGTGCTGGCCGTGCTGGCACGTGCGCAGGCCAAATCGACCATCTACACACTCACAAACAAGCGGGTCGTGCTGCGCTTTGGCGTGGCCCTGCCCAAGTGCGTGAACGTGCCGCTCGCGCTGGTGGGCAAGGCCGATGCCAAGCCCGCCGGAGCCGGGCTGGTGGACGTCTCGCTCACGCCGACCGTGCGTTTCCCGCTGGCCTATCTGCAAATGTGGCCGCACGTGCGCCCATGGAAGTTCGGTTCGCCGCAACCGATGCTGCGCGCCGTGCCGGAGGCGTTTGTGCCGATGCTGGCCGATGCACTGGCCAAGGCCGATCCGGCACGCGCCACTGCGGCTTCTGCGGATGCCGCCGCAGCGCCAGCCATGGTAGGCGCCGCAGCATGAGCGGCTTCACCAACGAGCGCTTCCCGAAATCGGCCCTGTTTGCGGCAGGTGCGCTGATCACCATGTCGATCATCACTGTTGGCAGCATTCGCGCCGGCCTGCTGCCCGCACCGGAAACCGCGCCGCAATCGCGTGAGCGCCGCCAGGTGGCCGTGGTGGCCACCCGGGAGTTTCGATTTGAAGATCGGGAAGACGGTGCCCTGCTGGTCACCGACGTGGCAACGGATCGGCTGGCCTTCGTGTTTCCGGCTGGCAGCAACACCGGATTCATCCGCGGCGTGATGCGGGGCCTGATGCGCGAGCGCCGCCTGAACGAGGTGGATGAACGCAGCGGGACTGTGACCGTGACCCAGTGGGCCGATGGTGCCCTGACGCTGAGGGATGGCGAAACCGGCCGCATCATCGAGCTGGGCAGCTTTGGCCAGACCAACCGTGCCGCCTTTGCGCAGTTGCTGGTGCCCTATCAGCCGGGCGGGCCCGGCACGCCGGAGCAGCCCATCGTGGCTGCAGCGCCGGAAGCCGCCACCACCGCGCCCTTCTTCGGGGGAGCCGGCTGATGGGCCTCTTCTCTCGCGACCGCTTCGACACCAGCTGCACCATCGAGGTGGAGCACACGTTCGACAATCTGCACGCGCATGTCGAACTGGATGGCGATATCGAGCTGGGCCCGGGCGACCAGGTGAAGGTGCATGGCGACGCCGTGCAGCTGCCCTTTGGCGAAAAGCTCACGCTGCGCCGCCCGGTGACCGTGTGGAAGGCCACACCATGGGAGCGCCTGTGGACCAAGTGGCGTGCGCAGCTTGAATTGACCGAACTCTACGAAATCACCTTCAGCTCGGAGAAGCCGTGATGAACGCCGTGACCCCCATTCAACCGGGCGCCGAAATCACCAGGGAAGACGCGCTGGCCATCGCCCGGCAGGAGACCGTGCTCTCCCCGCGCTTCTACACCACCGACTATGCCGCGATGGACCGCATCGACGTGTCCCGCGTGCGTGCCGAGTGGGACAGCCTGATCGCCGAGATGCAGGCCGATCCCAACAAGAAGCATTTCAAGCGCACGCCGGAATTCGATGGCGTGATCGCTGCCATGGATCCGGAGCTGAAGCCGGAGTTCATCGATTTCCTGGTGTCGTCGATGACGTCGGAGTTTTCCGGCTGCATCCTTTATGCCGAAATCACCAAGCGGATGAAGAATCCGGATTCCAAGGCGCTGTTCAAGCTGATGGCCCGCGACGAAAGCCGCCACGCCGGCTTCATCAACGACAGTCTGAAGGACGCCGGCATCGGAATCGATCTGGGCTTCCTGACCAAGACCAAGAAATACACCTATTTCCGGCCGAAGTTCATTTTCTACGCCACCTATCTGTCGGAAAAGATCGGCTACGCCCGCTACATCACCATCCATCGCCACCTCGAGAAGCACCCCGAAAAGCGTTTCCATCCGATCTTCAAGTGGTTCCAGGAATGGTGCAATGACGAGTATCGTCACGGTGAGGCGTTCGCGCTGCTGATGCGCTCCGATCCCAGGCTCACCTCGGGCCTCAACGTGCTGTGGATCCGCTTCTTCCTGAACGCGGTCTATGCCACCATGTATGTTCGCGATCACAAGCGCCCGGCGCTGTACAACGCCTTCGGCATCAACCCGACGGACTTCGGCTTCCGGGTGTTCCGCATCACCACCGACATCACGCGTCAGGTGTTCCCGATCGGCCTGCAAACCGATGCGCCAACCTATCGTGCGCTGCTGGAAACCATGCGGGAAACCAGCGATGCCATCGACGCAGCCGCGGCACAGGGCGGCGTGATCGGCAAGTTGAAGCGCGTCGGCCTGTCGTTGAAGGCCGGCCTGACGTTCGCGCGCCTCTATTTCCACCCGGTGGACAAGATGGAGGTGACCCCGAACGTGCGCATGGCGCCGGTCTGGTAAGGCGACGGTTCGCGCCGTGACCGATTTCTGGCTGCCTTTGCTGTTCGCCACCGTGCTGTGGTTTGTCGCCACCGGCTTCGTGCTGTGGCTCGACAAGCTGCCCAGCCACACCTGGCCGGTGAGCATCACGCTCGCCACCGTGGCATCGGGTTTTGCCATGGGCGGCATCATCGCCACCGCCGAGGAAACCAGCCCGTGGGCGGCCTATGTCGCCTTTGCCTGCGCACTGGTGCTGTGGGGCTGGCACGAACTGTCGTTCCTGATGGGCTTTGTCACCGGGCCGAACCGCAATCCCTGCCCGCCCGATGCGCGCGGCTGGCGGCGCTTCAAGCTGGCAGCCTCAACGTTGATCTATCACGAAGTGGCGATGTTCGCCTGCCTGGCCGTGATGATGGCCGCCACCTGGGGCAAGGCCAACCAGACTGCCACGCTCACCTTCCTGCTGCTGTTCGTGATGCGGCTTTCGGCCAAGTTCAACATCTTTGCCGGCGTGCCGCACCTGTCCACCGAAATGATGCCGGATCACATGCGTTATCTGGCAAGCTATTTCCGGATCGCGCCGCCGCGCTGGTTCTTCGTCCTGTCGGTCTCCGGCATCGCGGTGCTGGCGGCGTGGCTGGCAGACATGGCGCTTTCGAGCCGGGGCGGCATTGCCACCGGTTATGCGCTGGCCTTCGCGCTGGTGGCGCTGGCCTTCATCGAACATGGCTTCCTGGTGGTGCCATGGCAGGATACCGCCATGTTCCGCTGGGCGATGCCCGAACAATATCGAAATCGCGTCCAACAGGGTCAAACGGACACCGCGAATCTGCCGGCCCAGGCCGACCAGAATCCGCTTGCGGTGCGACAAAACGCCGTGCAATGAACTGCGGCGGGAGATGATGAATGGATTTTGAAGCCCATTTCCAGGCTGCCCTCGATGGGCTGAAGGAGCGCGGAAACTATCGTGTTTTCGCCGAGCTTCAGCGTCGCCGGGGCGATTATCCGCACGCCACGCGCTATCGTCCCGATGGCACCACGCAGGACGTGACGGTGTGGTGTTCCAACGATTATCTGGGCATGGGTCAGCACCCGGACGTCCTCGACGCCATGCACGAAGAGCTGGACCGCTCTGGCGCCGGCGCCGGCGGCACCCGCAACATTTCCGGCACCATGCATGTGCACCGCCTGCTGGAAGAAGAGCTGGCCGATCTGCACGGCAAGGAAGCTGCGCTGCTGTTCAACTCCGGTTACATGTCGAACTGGGCGGCGCTTTCGACGCTGGCCACCAAGATCCCCGGCTGTGTGGTGTTTTCCGATGCGCTGAACCACGCCTCCATGATCGAGGGCATTCGCCACAGCCGCGCCAAGTGCCACGTGTTCAAGCACAACGACGTTGAAGACCTCGACCGCCTGCTCAGCCAATATGGCCCGGACGTGCCGAAGCTGATCGCGTTCGAGAGCGTCTATTCGATGGATGGCGACATCGCCCCCATCAAGGAAATCTGCGACGTGGCCGACAAGCACGGCGCCATGACCTACATCGACGAAGTGCACGCCGTGGGCATGTATGGCCCGCGCGGCGGCGGCGTCGCCGAGCGCGAAGGCCTGATGCACCGGCTGACCGTGATCGAAGGCACGCTGGCCAAGGCCTTCGGGGTTGTGGGCGGTTACATCACCGGTTCCAGGGCGCTGTGCGATTTTGTCCGCAGCTTTGCCTCGGGCTTCATCTTCTCGACGGCGTTGCCGCCAGCCATTGCGGCCGGCGCGCTCGCCTCGGTCCGGCACCTGAAGGACAGCCCGTTCGAGCGCAAGCGCCAGCACGAGCGCGTGCAGAAGGTGCGCGCCGCGCTGCGCTCCATGGGCATTCCGCAGATGGAAAACCCCAGCCACATCATTCCGGTGATGGTGGGCGATGCCAAGAAGGCCAAGATGATCAGCGATTGGCTGATGGAACATCACGGCATCTATGTGCAGCCGATCAACTATCCCACCGTGCCGGTTGGCACCGAACGCCTGCGCATCACGCCCGGCCCGGTGCACAGCGATGATGATATCGATCGGCTGGTGAAGGCGCTTTCCGATATCTGGGGCCAGTGCGCCCTGCATCGGGTGGAAGCCGCCGCCTGATCGGCGCCGCATCCAGTCAAACGTCCAGGCCCGGCGGCATCTCCGCCGGGCCTTTTTCATTCGTGCAATACCCTCTTGCTGCCGGATTCGCTTCAGATTACGCGGTGTTCATGTTGAACTGCCCGGAGCCTCGCCTTGGCCATTGATGCCCTGTTCCAGCCGGTGGTGCTGTTCTTCCTGCTGGGGGCGCTGGCGGCGTTCGCGCGGTCTGATCTGGCGGTGCCGGAGGCGGTGGCCAAGTTCATCTCGCTTTATCTGATGATGTCCATCGGCCTGCGCGGCGGCGGCGAGGTGGCGGAAACCGGCTTCACGCACGACATGCTGCTGGCCGGCGGCGCCGGTCTCGCGCTCAGCTTCCTGTTGCCGCTGCCGGCCTTTGCGCTGCTGCGCGGCTTTGCCCAGCTTGATCGCACCAATGCAGCGGCCGTGGCAGCGCATTATGGCTCGGTCAGCGTTGTCACATTCGCCACTGGCAGCGAGATTTTCCGCCACGCCGGCATGGCGCCGGCCGGTTATATGGTGGCGGTGGTGGCGCTGATGGAAACCCCGGCCATCATCACCGGGCTGTTGCTGGCGCGGGCGCAGAATGGCGACAGCCTGGCGCCGCGCGGTGGGATGCTGCACGAAACCTTCCTCAATGGCTCCGTGATCCTGCTGGTCGGCAGTTTCCTGATCGGGCTGGTGGCGGGCAAGGAGGGGCTGGCGCCCATCGCGCCGGTGTTCGATGTGCCGTTCCGCGGCATGCTGTGCATCTTCCTGCTCGATATGGGGCTGATCGCGGCGCGGCGGCTGATGGATCGGCGAGTGCTGACCGTGCGCACCGTGGCGCTGGCCCTGCTGCTGCCGCTGGTGAACGGCACGCTGGGCGTGGTGCTGGGCGTGGAACTCGGGCTGGACGCCGGATCGGCGGCGGCACTGGGCATATTGGCCGGTTCGGCCAGCTATATCGCGGTGCCGGCGGTGATGCGCCTGGCGCTGCCGGCGGCCGATCCGGGCCTGTATCTGGGCATGAGCCTTGCCGTCACCTTCCCGTTCAATCTCACGCTGGGCATCAGTTACTATGGCTGGCTGGCCGCGCATCTGTGGCCGCTGATCCGGGGATAGGGTCATGACCAATACCATCCACCGCCGCCGCATCGAGGTGCTGGCCGATGAACCGCTGGTGCCGGCCATCGTGCGATTGGCGGCCGAAGCCGGCATCACCCACTATACGCTGCTGCCCACGCTGGGCGGCGCCGGTGCGCATGGCCGCTGGCGCGATGACCAGCTTTCGGGTGCTACAGCGAAGGTCATGATGCTGGCCATCACCAGCGCTGAACATGCCGCTGCCTTCATCGATCGCCTGGCGCCCCTGCTGGAAAGCCATCACCTGATGCTGCTCTCCAGCGATGTGGAGGTGGTGCGCGGTTCCAAGTTCGACTGATCGCCAGTTGCCGGCTGTGGCCGGCGGGCAACGTCACAACATTGCCACCTCTGTGCAATTGTCCTGAAACGCCGATGGCATCGGCCTGCAACATCTCCCTGCGAATGGCGCGCAACCGTTCCAGGGAGACAGACATGCGCACCACCACCCGAATCGCCCTTCTCGCCAGCGTTGCGCTGGCCAGCCCGGCGCTTGCTTTCGGCGATCCTGCCGCCACCGACGTTGCTGCGGCTGATGCTTCTGCCGTTGGCGTGGCGGAAGCCAGCGAGGATGCCGAAATCGTGGTGTTCGGCAAGGGCGAGGTGCGCCAGGTCACCGAAGTCGAAGCCAGGGACATCAAGCTGGTGGTGGCCGGTGGCAGCCCGTTCCTGGCCATCCAGAAACTGCCGGGCGTGAACTTCCAGTCGGCTGATCCGTTCGGCGTCTATGAATGGTCCACCCGCATCACCCTGCGCGGCTTCAACCAGAACCAGCTGGGCTTCACGCTGGATGGCGTGCCGCTGGGTGACATGAGCTATGGCAACACCAACGGCCTGCACATCAGCCGCGCCATCATCGCCGACAATATCGGCCGCACGCGGGTAAGCCAGGGCGCTGGCGCGCTGGGCACCGCATCGGTTTCGAACCTGGGTGGCACGATCGAATTCTTCAGCCGCGCCCCGCAGGACAAGGCCGGCATCGCCGCCAACGCCACCTATGGGGACAGCAACACGCTGCGCCTGTTCGGCACGCTGGACACCGGCAACATCGGCGGCTTCAAGGCGTACATCAGCGGCGCGATCATCGATGCGGACAAGTGGAAGGGCTTCGGCACGCAGCGTGCCACGCAGGTGAACGCCAAGGGTGTGCTGGACATCGGCGACGGCAAGGGCAGCTTCACGGCCTTCCTGAACTATTCCGATCGCAAGGAAAATGACTATCAGGATTTCAGCCTCAACATGCTGAACCGCCTGGGGCCGTTCTGGGACAATATTTCCGACAACTGGCCGCTGGCCGTGCAGGTGGCCACCATCGCCGCCAATCGCGGCGACACCGGTGTGACGGTGGCGCCGAACACGCTGGGCACCACCTATCCCTCGCCCATCCAGACCGTGGATGACGCCTATTATGACGCTGCCGGCCTGCGCCGTGACTGGCTGGCCGGCGCCCGGCTGGAAGGCGAGCTGACCGCCGGCCTCAATGCCGGCATCCAGGCTTATTATCACAACAACCGCGGCCAGGGGTCGTGGATCACGCCCTATGTCGCCAGCCCGGGCGGCGTGCCGCTCAGCTTCCGCACCACCGAATATGTCATGGACCGCTGGGGCATCCTTGGCGACCTCACCGCCAACCTGGCCGAACACACGGTGAAGCTGACGGCCTGGTACGAACAGAATGACTATGAACAGGCCCGCCGCTTCTACAGCATGGGCAGCAGCGCCACCGAGCCGGCGACCAGTGCCATCACCTATCAGACCAACCCGTTCTTCACCCAGTGGAACAACCGCTATCGCACCCACATCTTCCAGTTTTCGGTGCAGGACACGTTCGAAGTGGGCAGTGACGTATCGATCAGCTGGGGCTTCAAGGGCCAGAGCGTGCGGTTGAGCGCCAACGCCATCAACCCGACGCCGGGGCCGCTGGCGACGGGCACGATCAGTTCCGAAGATCTGTTCCTGCCGCAGGTGGGTATCCTGTGGAAGCTGGATGGCAACAACGAAGTGTTTGCCGGTTTCACCGAGAACCAGCGCGGCTTCGTGGCGGCGGCCACCACCGGCCCGTTCGCGTCGTCTGCCGCCGGCTTCGACGTGCTGCGCGGCCAGATCAAGCCGGAAAAGAGCAACACCTTCGAAGCCGGTTTCCGCTTTGGCGCCGGGTCCTTGCGCGGTGTGCTGTCGGCCTATCTCGTCAATTTCTCCAACCGCCTGCTGGCCATCCCGCAGGGGGCGGGGATCATCGGCAACGCGCCGATCCTGTCAAACGTGGGTGACGTGCGCTCGCAGGGCGTGGAGCTGGGTGTGCAGTGGCAGCCGGTGAAGACTGTGACCATCACGGCCAGCTATGCGCTGAACGACAACAGCTATCGCGACGACGTGGTGAACGCGGCCGGTGTGGTTGTGCAGGCTGTCAGGGGCCGCACCGTGGTCGACAGCCCGCGCCACATCGGCAACCTGGAAATCGTCTATGATGATGGCAATTTCTATGGCCGTGCCAACGCCAACGGCATGTCGAAGCGCTTCTTCACCTTCTCCAACGATCAGTCGGTGGGTGGGCGCGTGATCGTTGATGGCAAGATCGGGTATCGCATCACCAGCGACAGCCGCTGGCTGAACGGGCTGGCCATCGAAGCCACTGTCACCAACCTGTTCGATCGCCGCTATGTGTCGACCATCGGCACAAACGGCTTCGGCTTTGCCGGTGACAACCAGACACTGCTGCCGGCGCCGCCGCGCCAGTTCTTCCTGACGCTGCGCAAGGATTATTGATCGGTGCTGGTTCTGGGGCCGGCTTCCGTGCCGGCTCTGGAAGCAACCAAAGAAAAAACCCCCGCCTGCCGGCCGGCAAGCGGGGGTTTTGCTTTTCGGTCGAACCGATCAGGCCGCGACGGTCAACGCACCACGACGGCGGCGCGAGGCGGCGCCGATCAGGCCGAAGCCGGCGATCAGCATCGCCCAGCTGCCCGGTTCCGGTACGCCAGCGACATAGACGCGATCGATCACAACGTCCTTGGCCGGGACGAGGGCGGTGTCGAACACGAAGGACACGTCGTAGAAGCCCGCTGTCGTGATCACGGTTTCGCCGAAGAAATGCTGCCAGGTCTGCACCGGCCCGGACGAAACGAGATAGTTTGCGATGGTATTGCCCAGAAGTGTGGCGCTGAAGCGCGCTTCGCCGGCGTTGGCGAAACCATTGGCTGGGGCATAGGCCGAGAAGCCGAACTGATAGCGGCCCGGATTGAGGAAGATGCTCTGCGTCAACGACTGGCCGCTGGCGAGATCACTGACGAAATAGGCGGCGCGGTTGCCAACGGCATCAGGGCTGGGATTGGCCGAATTGTCCTGTGGGATGGCCTCGCCAAAGGCGCCGTTCGGATATGGCTGTGCTGCGCCATAGAAGATTGCCGCCGGTGGGAAAGCCGCCTGGCCGTTGGTGCCGCCGATCGTCCAGTTGGCCAGGCCATTTTCGAAGCTGCCATTGACCACCTGGTTGTTGGTCACGGCCTGTGCCGAACCAGCCATCAACACCGCAGCCACTGCAGCTGCACCAAGATAACGCGTCATCGCACTTCCCCAAACTGTTAACACAAGCATCATCGCTTGTTCACCCATTAACAGAAAGCTACCCGTCCGTAAATATCCCCGCAGGCTGCGTGCTGCGGCATGTCGCCTGCACGCTTGAAGGCACCGCGCTTGCCGCTTAATGCAGCGGCCATGGCAACCCCCGCACGCATCCCGTTTCCGTTCACCGCCATCGTTGGCCAGGCCGAGATGAAGCAGGCGCTGCTGCTTGCCGCTGTTGAACCGCGGCTGGGCGGCGTGATGGTGTTCGGCGATCGCGGCACCGGCAAATCCACCGCCGTGCGTGCCCTCGCTGGCCTGCTGCCGCCGATGAAGGTGGTGCCAGGCTGCCGTTACATGTGCGCGCCCGATGATCGCAGCCCGTGCATCGAAGGCTGCCGCGACAAGGCCGGCAAGCGCACCGAAGAGGCCAGCGTGCCG
>Ga0209278_1000487_pt1 | contig 30777 bp, 30 predicted proteins | sample JI81BgreenDNA_FD_187504 | JGI IMG/M metagenome (GOLD analysis project Ga0209278, IMG submission 187504) | Wastewater effluent complex algal communities from Wisconsin, to seasonally profile nutrient transformation and Carbon sequestration -... | ecosystem: Engineered > WWTP > Effluent > Algae...
ACTCGCCCGCGGCGAAGTCACCACAGCCTACATCATCACGCCATCGGGCCAGATCGCGGCCAGCACCGTGGGAGGACGTCCATGAACTTCACCAATCCCTTCAAGCGCAAGCCGAAGCAGCTCGATGCCGATGATACCGTCGATGTCGAGGAGTTCGGCACCAATGATGCGGTCAAGAAGAAGCAGATGATGCTCATGACGGGAGCGGGCCTCGTCGCTCTGGTGGCTGGTTCGGCCTACATCTTTGGCGGCGATGCTGCCGACGAAGCGACGACTGTTGCGAACGGTCAGGAGATCAAGGTCTCGACCGACGATATGGTCAACAGGAACATGGGGCAGCAGGAATGGCAGGCTCAGTCTGAAGCACAGATTCAAGGCATCGAGAACCAGCTTCGCGGTGTCGAAGGTCAGGATCAGCGGCTCGATGCACTGCAGGCACAGATCGCCGCTCTTCAGGCCGAGAACCAGTCAATGGCTACCGATGGCCAGAGGGTGGTCAGCGCCTACCAAACGGAAAACGACCAGCTCCGACAGCAGCTCGCGCAGCGGGCGGCAGCGCCAATGCCTCCTGCAGGCATGTACGGCCCCACTGGCCCTGCAGCCGGGCGCGGTGCTCCGCAGGGCGGGGCAGGGGCTGCGGCCGCTGCCGCCGTGGCTGGTTCACCCTATACCCCGCGCTCGATCAAGCTCGTGGCCTTTGAAGGCGGGCCTTCAGGGACGGGAACCCGGATCAGCGGTGGTTCCACCAGCTATACGGACAGCCCGAATTATCTGCCGCCCAACTCGATTGCCAAGGCGCGCGTGATTGTCGGTGTCGATGCGTCGGCGGGTGTCAACTCGCAGACCGACCCCTTGCCGGTTGTGCTCCGGATCACCGGCCCGGCGCGGTCGGTCTACCGGGACGGCAAGCTGCTCACCACCAAGATCGAAGGATGCCTCGTCAACGGCGCAGCACGCGGCGATCTGTCCAGCGAGAAGGTTTATGTCAAGCTGCAGCGCATGACCTGCCCGCAGGCCAACGGGCGCTATGCCGTATCCGACGTGAAGGGCTTCATCAGCTTCGGCGGGAAGACCGGGGTCCGGGGAAGGGTGGTCAGCCGCGAGGGCGGACTGGCCACCCAGGCGTTCTTCGCAGGTCTGGTCAGCGGCGTCGGGAACGCTTTCCAGGGTGCCAACCAGATCCCGCGCATCGCGCAGGAGCCGGTTCTGCCGTCGGCCTCCGACGTGGGCATTCAGGCGTTGGGCGGCGGCGCTGCGAATGCTGGCAACACCCTGTCGCAATATCTCATCGAACGCGCCGAGCAGTACCAGCCCGTTATCGAGATGCCGACCGGCATCGATGTCGAGATCGTCTTCCTCGAAGGCGTCTTCATCCAGAACTGATCGCCCCTGCCGCGGGTAGCAACCGAGGAGTTTGCTCATGCTCAACACCACCAATGCCGCCATCGCATCGATGTCGCTTCTGCTCGGCGCAACAGCCGCCAGCAGCTCGCCCGATGTCACCGCTTTGCTCAAGACCAGGCTTCCCAAGACTGAGGTGACTGGGGTCGATTGCACCCGTATTTCCGGGCTTTGCGAGGTCACCGCGAGGGAGAACCTGTTCTACGTCGACGCAAGCGCACGCTATCTCATCATCGGGCGTGTCTACGACATGGAGACCCGTCAGGATCTGACGGCTGCCCGCCTCCTCGAGCTCAATCCCGATATGCTAGTTGGCGGCGCGGCCAAGGCCAACGCGCTTGCGAATGCCGGGGAGGGCGAAGCATCTGAAGGCGGCCGCGGATCGCGCAGCGAGCGCACGGTCTTGCAACAGGCCGCGCAGAAGGTCGATCTTTCCTCGCTGTCCGACGCGGGCGCGATCGTCTGGGGGAAGGGCGGGCAGAAGGTCACGGTCTTCTCGGACTTCCAGTGCGGCTACTGCCGCGCTCTGAGCCGCGAGCTCGAACAGATGAACGTGACGGTGATCGAGCGGCCGATCTCGGTGCTTGGAAGCCGGGACATCGCCGACCGCGTGCTGTGCGCCAGCGACCAGCGCGAGGCCGTGCGCGCCGCCTATGCGCAAATGCCGGTCAAGGCAGCGACCTGCGACACCCGAGGCCTTGATGAGAACGAGGCCTTCGCCCGCAAACATGGCTTTTCCGGAACGCCCGTCATTGTGCGCTCCGATGGCGCCGTTCTCGAAGGATATCGACCCAGGGCGGCGCTGATCGCCTGGCTGAAGGGAGCGTGACATGAAGCGTAAGTCTCTGCCCGACGTGATCTGTCTGCCCCATGGCTCTGCCGCCAAATGGCGACCGCCCCTGACCCGGCGGCGTGTCGCTGCGATCGGTGGCGGGCTGCTATTTCTCGCCGGCTGCACGACGCTCGGCACGAACATCAACGGGAAGTTCAATTGCGGTCCGGCAGGCGAGGGGTCCTGCTCGCCCGCTACCGTCATCGACGATCGTGCCCTCGCAGAGATCACCGGCGATGCCGGTTATGTCCCGGCCGGGCCTTACCGCCCCCCTGCTCGCGAGATGCAGCCGGGTCCAGTGGCGCTTGCCGCTGCCCCGCAAACCGTGATGGTGCCGGTACAGCAAAAGGTGCTTCGCATTGTTTTTCCGGCGCATGTCGATCGCGCCGGTCGCTACCATGAGACCAGCGTCGTCAATGCGGTGGTGGACAATGGCGCGTGGATGCAGGCCAGCGCCTCGCATGGAGCGGCACTTGCGCAGACGGTCAATCTTACGGTCAACCCCGAAATCCTTTCGCAGCTTGGTGAGGAGGGCGTGAACTCCGACACTGGCAGCAGCGACACCGCCGCGCGGATCGGCCTCAATGATCCCGGTCTTCCTTCGGCCGAAGCGGTCGCTGCGGCGCGGGCACGCGCTTCCGCCAAGGCAGCGAAAGGTACTGCAGGCGCTAAGGGCGCGGCCGCGGCAACTGCGGTCAGCGGACCGAAGTCCTTCAACCCGTTGGTGGAGCAATAGTCATGGCTACTGCGTCACAGCCTGCAAGGAAGAGCTGGTTTGCCCGTCTGTTCGGTGATGAGCATGCTCCCGATGAGGGGACGCCCGGCCACGGCGCTCCGATGCTTGCGCAGTGGCTCCCCTATCGCAGCTTCGATCCCAAGACCGAGATTTTCTACCAGACGGATTCGATCGCGTTTGCCCTCGAAGTCGCGCCGCTGACCGGCGCCGATGAACGCACCGGTGAAATTCTCGCGCAGTTTCTGTCCGAGGCGATGCCGCCGTGCTCGCGCCTGCAGATCCTGTCGTTCCAGAGCCCGCGTGTGGGTCAAACGATCGCGCGCTACGCCTTGCCGCGCTACGCTGCCGGCGGCGTGCACAAGAAGATTGCCGAGCATCGCTCGCGGATGCTGGGGCATGGTGCGTGGAACTCGCTTGCCCAGGACGGTCCGTTCCACGTGCGCCAGCACCGCTGCGTCCTCTCGGTGTCGTTCAAGCTGGGAAAGGGCAGCATTGAAGAGCTTGTGATTGTGCGTGATTCGATCACCGCGCTGCTCCAATCGATCAATGTCGATGTCAGCCGCTATTCTCCGGTCGATCTGATTGCCCTCATCGACGATCTCACTGCCCCGGCCTTCGATGTCTCGGACCATGTCGAAGACTACTGCGAGCTCGATCCCATCGCCGATCAGTGCATGCGCCGCGATGTGCAGACGGTGGTGCAGCCTGACCGCATTCTCGTATCCTGCGAGCCGCTGCGGGCCGTGACCACGCTTGGCGGGGAGACGGAGTTCGAGGAGATTCGTCCCGACACCTTTGATTACCGATTTTTTTCGGTTCGCAACCTGCCGACGCGCTGGGCCCCGTGGGACTGCCAGAAGGTGATCGGCGACATGTTCGCCGACAAGCTTCGCCCGGGCTGCCCAACCATGACCAGTCTGTGCATCGTGTACCAGGACGAGGAAGCCGCCAGCTCCAAGGCTGGCTACAAGTTCATGCGGACCTCGAGCCTTGCCGACACGCCCTCGGCCCGACTTCTGCCGCAGCTCAAGGACCAGAGCCGCGAGTGGGAACATGTGACGCAGGAGCTGCGCCTCGGCCGCAAGCTCGTGCAGGTGTATTACACGGTCGGCATCATGAGCCCCAAGGGCAAGGGCGATGCAAACGAGCGCACCATCAAGTCGATCTACAAGGCGGCCGGATGGGATCTGCTCGACGAGCGCTTTCTGCAGATCATGGCCTTCATGTCCTGCCTGCCGATGACACTGGGCAATGGGCTCGATGTCGATCTGAAGCGCATGAAGCGGTTGCGCACCATGCTTACCACAACCGCGGCCAACCTCGCACCACTTCAGGGCGAGTTCCTCGGCGGGGCCAAGCCGCACCTGATGTTCATCGGTCGGCGCGGACAGCCCTTCTTCTGGTCTCCGTTCGAGAACAGCGCGGGCAACCACAACGTGGCGGTGTTCGGCAAGTCGGGCTCGGGCAAGTCCGTGGCGCTGCAGGAGCTTTGCGCCGCTTTCGCAGGCATTGGCGCGCGGATTATCGTCATCGACGACGGGCGTTCGTTCGAGCACATGTCCAAGATGCTGGGCGGCAAGTTCGTCGAGTTTCGGCTGCGCGACGGATTCAGCCTCAACCCCTTCTCGATGATCGACGCTGAGCTCATCGACAATGATGAGGACTACCTCGTCGATGCGCTTGCCATGCTCAAATCCATCATCGGCCAGATGGCGCGGCATGTGGATCACCTCAACGATACCGAGCGCGGGCTCATCGACAATGCGGTGGGTCAAGCATGGCACGCCAATGGCCGCGAAGGGTCGATCGATGACGTGATCGAGGTGCTCTCCGCGCACGGTACCCTCGCTGCCGAGGATCTGGCCACCGCAATGTTCCCGTTTTCCTCGAAAGGGACCTACGGTCGCTTCTTCATGGGGGAGGCAACGGTCGACATGTCGTCCGACTTTACCGTCTTCGAACTCTCTGACCTGTCGAGCCGCGAAGAGCTGCGTTCGGTAGTTTTGACGGCGATCATGTTCCTGTCTTCGCAGACAATGCGCAAGATCGATCGCGAGATCCCCAAGGCGCTGCTGATCGACGAGGCCTGGCAGATGCTGCGGGGCGGCTCGATGGCTGATTTTGTCGAGACCTACAGCCGCACCTGCCGCAAATACGGAGCCTCGCTCATCACCGCTACGCAGAGCCTGAACGATTACTACAAGTCAGAAGGCTCGCTGGCGGCGCTCGAGAACTCCGACTGGTCGGTCATCCTCCAGCAAAAGCCCGAGACCATCGCGGATTTTCAGAAGCACGGCCGCTTCGACATGGATCCCTACACCGAGGCTTTGCTCCGGTCCTTGAAGCGCAGCGGCACCGACTATTCCGATGTGATGATCAAGGGGCCCGACACGCTGGCGGTCGGCCGCTTGGTGCTCGATCCCTACTCTGCGACGCTCTACTCGTCCTCGCCGGCTGTGTTCGGGCGCATCGAGCGCCTGATGGAGGAAGGCTTCACGATGGACGAGGCGATCGAGATGGTCGCCTTCCCTCATCTGGAGCGCGAGATGATTCGGGAGGCCGCAGAATGAACGCCCTTCTTCCCGGTCGACTCCAGAAGGCCTCACGTATCGGAGGCGCGGGGATCATCCCGTTGGCAGCCGAAGCTGTGAGCCGGCAAAAGGGCGTTGGCGCGCAGCCACTTCCTGTTCGGAGGATCGTTGCGGACCTGTGCTATTTCGCGCTGCGGCTTGCAGGCTGGCTTTCTTTGACGGCGCTCGCCACTTTCGGACTCTACGCCGTGTTCTTCATGGCGCTGGGCGCGTTCACTGCCGAGGGCTTCTTTGCCCACCTGGCGAACCTCTCGACCCGCTTCGGCGATGCCGAGCCCGCACGTCAGGCGCTCTTCGTTCGCCAGCTCGCAGTTGCCACCCTCGTCCTGTTCCTGACTGTCAGCGTGGCCCGCTACCGCTCGCTGGCCGCCGTATTTTCGGCCGACCCGGCCCCGCGAAAGGATTGACCATGTCCGAGCAGCTCACTCTTATCCCGCCCACGGCGCAGACGCATGCGACGCCGATGGCTTTTGCGGAGAGCGACCATAGCGGCTCCAAAGCCGAAGGTTCTGGGGCGGATGCTGCTGTGTCGCGGCCTTCCGCGCCTCGATCAGCGCAGCGCCGCAAGGGCCTTCCGCCAAGTGTGTTCCTTTTCGCAGCGATCGCGGTTGCCGCGCTCCTGTGGGGCGCGTGGGTAACCAAGAACATCCTCGATCCGTCCGTAGTGAAGGCACCAATCGCCAGCGTCAGGCTCGAACAGATCATCGGTGAGTACGTTCAGGCTCAGGCCCGTAGCAACACGCCGCCCGAGATCGTGACCCGGCAGACCCAGGCCTTCATGGCCGCGCTCGGCGAGGAACTGAAGGCGCGCGGCGCCGACGGCACCACGGTGATGGTCGGCGAAGCCGTGCTGTCGCAGAACGTGCCCGACATCACGGCCGAGGTGCGCAGCGCCATCTACGCCAAGGTTCCTCCGCCTACCGCGCCCGCAGCCGCTTCGCCTCACGCGTTTGCGCCGCAGCAGCAACTGCCCACTGGCCCGGCCGCGATGCCGGTCCCGGGACAGTAGTTCGGGAAGGGGAGGGACTTCGTCATGAGCACTTCGCCGGTGTCACCCATCCGCAGATCAGTGATGGCGGCGGACCTTCTGCCTGTTTTCGCGCTGTCGGTATCCCCGCAGGCTGCGCCGGCACCTGAAGCGACATCAACCTTTGGCTGGGGCATCGCTCGATGACCGCTTCGAATTCATCTCGCCGTCCTTCGGTTCTTGCCCGCTGGGCGATGATCGGCGTCCTCGCCGCCGGTATTGTCTCTCACAATGCGATTGCCTCATGGCAGGACAGTCATTCCTTCATGATCAACGCGAGCGAGAGCCTGCCCAACTGGGCCTTCTTCGTCAGTGCGGGCAAGGCGCCCAAGAAAGGCGACTATGTGTTCTTCGTGCCGCCGCCGGGTGAACTCGTCAGCCGGCATTTCGGGCCCGATCAAGGGCCGTTCGGCAAGCAGGTGATCGGCATGCCGGGTGCAGTGGTCGAGCATCGCGGTGATCTGGTCTATGTGGACGGCGTAAAGGTGGCGCGCATCAAGCCGCGCACTCGCCTTGGTGAGCCGCTGCATCCGGGCCCGACCGGTGTCGTGCCGCGCGACTGCTACTATGTCGGGACCGATCACCCTGACGGGTTCGACAGCCGCTATGCCGAGATCGGCTTTGCCTGCCGCAAGGCGATTCTGGGCACAGGGACACCTATCCTGTGAGGGCCTGGCCGATCCTCGCGACGGGCTTCACGCTCCTGAGCCTGACCACGGTCGCGCCGCTGGTTTCGATGGCCTTTGCGCGCGACCATGGTGTCATGGGGCAGACCTGGCCGATTGCCGAGCCTGATCTGCTCACGACCATCGATAGCAAGCTCAAGACGCTTGAGGGCAATGGCAGTATCGAGCGCATGCAGCGCGATCTGGTCGCCAAGACCGAGCAGCGGATCCGCAATCCCCTGCCTGTTCCTGGCATTTCCGCGACACAGAAGCACCGTAGCTGGCTGTTCGACCCGTCGATCGTGGTCGAGAACGACGTGCGCGATCAGAAGGGCAACGTGATTGCGGCGCGTGGCGCTCGGGTCAATCCGCTCGCCTTGATCGACTTGACCACCGATTTGGTGTTCGTCGACGGCCGCGATCCCGACCAGCTCTCCTGGGCGACCAAGAGCTGGGGAGCGGACAAGGCCAAGATTATCTTCGTCTCGGGTTCCCCCTTCGACCGGATGGGAGAATACCAGCGCCGCTTCTTCTTCGACCAGCACGGCAAGCTTACAAGCCATTTCGGCATTGCCCATGTGCCCGCGGTGGTCGCGCAGAAGGGCGAGCTGCTCGAGGTGCGCGAGATCGTCCTGCCAGCCAAGGGAGCATCGTGATGCTGACCTTCCTCGACTGGCTCAAGACCCCGATGGCGGCCCCCGAGACGCCGACCCTCAAGACTATCCGCATGGCGATTCTCGGAATCTCCATTGCGATCTTCATCTCGCTCGTCGCCATCGACCCCCTGCGGGCGGCGATCGGGATCGGCGCGGGCGCGGTCGTGGCAGGTTTGCTCCTGTTCCTGGCCGCGCTCGTGCCCGTCTATTTCACCATGAAGACCCGGGCCGACGACGCTCACCTCACCGCGTTGCTCGCGGAGAAGGAGCGATGATCCTTCGGCTGTTCCTCGGTCTCGCGGCTCTCTTTGCGCTGTGCCTTGCGCCTGTCAGCGCCTCGGCACAGACGCCGCCGTCGAAGTGCTCCGGCAAGTTCGTTAATCCCGTGACCGATGTGTGCTGGAGCTGCATTTTTCCAATCTCCCTCGGCGGTGCCAAACTCTGGAAGGGCCGACCCGATACCGACAACCCCGATTTTCCGATCTGTGCCTGCGGTTCGCCGATCCCGCGGATCGGGCTTGCGGTGGGGTTCTGGGAGCCGGCGCGGATGGTCGATGTGACCACCAAGCCCTGGTGCTTCCCCAACCTGGGTGGCTTGAAGCTCGATCCCGGCTTCGATGTGGGGCGAGGGCAGGTATCGGGTCCGCAAATGGGGGGAGGGCGCACCGCCAACACCGCCAACTATCACGCCCACTACTACGTCTACCCGCTGCTCTACTGGATGGAGATCCTGACCGATTTCCTGTGCTTCGAATCTGCGAGCTTCGATATCGCCTACATGACCGAGATCGATCCGCTGTGGAACGACGACACGCTCACCACGCTGATCAACCCTGAGGTCGCGCTCTTCGCCAATCCCATTGCGGTGGCGGCTTGCGCGGGTGACTGTGCCGCTGCCACGGCGAGTTTGCCGCTCGACGAGCTCTTCTGGTGCGACGGCTGCAATGGGTCGATGTTCCCGATGAACGGCAACATTTCGGCGCACAACTCACCGGTCCAGTCCTCACGGCTCGCCGCCGAGCGGCTGCTCTTCAAGATGCACCGGCAGGGTCTTGCCTGGGGCACCGCTGGCTCCAGGGCGCTGTGCGGCAAATACATCATGCCGATCCTCAAGAAGTCGCAATACCGGATCCAGATGACCAATCCGATCGCGACTGTGAACGGCAAATACGCCTGCTCGCCAATCGGAGCCTCGACCATGCCACCGGATGCCGGGCGCGGCTATCCGGTCGGCGGCGAGGATTTTGGTTATCTGCTCTGGCGCAAGCGCAACTGCTGCATGTTGTGAGGGAGGAAAGATGACCCGCAAATTCCTCATTACGCTGGCCCTGATCGGTGGTTTTGCCGGGGTGGGTGCCGCCCTTGCCCAGACCGTCGACGGTCTCGACCTTGATGCTATCCGCGCCCGCGCCGCCGCCCACAATGAGGATGCAGCCATCCTCTCCGCCGAGGTCGATCGTCGCGTCGAAGAATACCGTCCTGATGCCGCAGCGCTTGAAGCTGCCGCCCGGCGAAAGGTCGAAGGTCTCGATCCGGCCGCGCTCCCCAAGGGTCCATCGGGTGCTGTTGATTTCGATGAGATGATTGCGGCAGCTTCGGGCAACCTCACCGACAACCGTGCCACCGCGCCGCAGTTCATGGTGTTCGTCAGTCTGTCGATGCCCGAGGATGCATTGAGGCAGATCATCGACCAGACCACCGCTGCCGGCGGCTTCGTCGTGTTCCGGGGCTTCCCGAACAATTCGGCCAAGCAGTTCATCGCCGGGATGAGCAAGGTCCTCACCAATGACGACCAGTTCGCCTCGATCGGCGTCGATCCGCGTCTGTTTCGTGCTTTCGGCGTTCAGTCGGTCCCGACCTATGTAGCGGTATCCAGCGACTTCATGCCGTGCGACGGTCTGAATTGCACCACTACCCCTCCGCCCTTCGACACCATGAGCGGTAACGTCACCGTGCGCTATGCGCTCGAGACCTTCTCCGACGATAATGGCCCGGGCGCTCTGGTTGCGCGCACTGCGTTGGCCAACATGGCGCGCGCGCGGTGAGGGGAGGATTCGCCTCGATCCTGGCAGGTGCCGCGTGTCTCGCACTAATCATGCCGTCAGCCGCTTTGGCACAATCGGCGCAGCCTGCCCCCGGCGGCGGTTTTTACGATTTCGATGACTACACCTATTTTCCGCCCGCGCAGCCGCAGCGCAATCCGCTTGAACCGATACTCCCTGTGCTTCCCGACGATCCGATCTCGCCGATCGATCCTCTACCCGCGCCGACTCCCGCGCCGTCGCCCGTTCCGAATCCCACTCCCACCCCCACCCCCACACCCGCGCCATCACCGGTTAGCCCGCCGCCCTCGGGCGGAGGGGGAGGGGGGACAGTCCCGGTTGCTCCCTATGTTCCCGGTGGCCCGCTTACTTTTCCCAAGGGCGACATCAATGCCGCCAAGGCCGACGGGAAGGCGTTCGGTACCGGCGCTCGTTCCGACAATCGGCAGATTACGACCTCAACCAGTCTCACGGCGACGATCCCCGGCTACACAGGCCAGAGGCTTCCTGAAGAAGCGCTCGGCGACGATCCGGATCGGCTGACGTCGCAGGGGGCCGCGGGAGCGCTGGGCAGTGATCCATGGCGTCTTGTGACCAACCCTGATCGGACAGTCGTGACGCTTGACCGGGACGGCCTGCTGCGTGCGCGGGCGGTCGAGGAAGACCCTGACGCCTATCTGGCAGGTTCGAGCCTTGGCGCTGCGAATGCGCAGTGTCAGCCGCTGCCGCCCTCCGGTGCGGGCACCGAGTATTACGAGGCTACCTGCGAGCAGGGTGCGAAGCCAATCGATGAGGCTCGTACGTGCCGTGTCCCGCTGGTCGTTCAGGCTGAAGGGTCCCAGTATTGGGAGTACAGCTGTTACTCGGACGAGCCGCAGCCCGGCCATGCCGGCGTGTGCTGGAACATTCAGAGTGCGCTTCAGGGTGGGGCCTGCACGCTGATTGATCGCGAGAGGGTTGGCTTTTCCTGTCTGCAGTGGGTCTATCCCCCGCAAGGCGGTCGCCCGTGGTGTGCAGAGCCGGGGGAGCCCCTTTATCGCGAGGTTTGGTCCTGTCCTGCGCAGCTCCCCGGGGTGCGCGGTGAGTTCCTTCGCAACACCACCCGGATTGTCAGCGAGACCCGTGATGAGGCGATGTGTCAGTCGGCGACCGACGGCCTGACCTGCACCCAGTCAGGCGAGGTCTGCACCGGACAGCCCGAGACCCGGACCATCAACGGACTTGCTGTGACGCGCTCCTGCTGGGAGTGGGAGCGCACTTATCAGTGTTCGGGAACGACGCAGGCAACGGACTGCGGAGACATTGAGGGCAACCCGCAATGCACTTTTCTGCGGGAGGAGTGCCTTGACGATCCTCAGGAGGGAGCCTGTCAGGTTGCCACTCGGGTTTATCGCTGCCCGATCCCGGGCGGCGGCACCACCGATCCTGCCCAGTTCATCTGCGGGGACGACGTCTACTGCATCGACGGCGAGTGCGAACCGATCGAGCGCGAGGCCTCGACCGAGTTCAAGGATGCGCTCGTTGGCCTCCACACCTTGGGACAGGCCAATGCCGAGTTCAACGAGGCTGACTTTACCCTATTTTCGGGCTCGCGTGAGACCTGCTCGAAGAAGGTTTTTGGACTGTCGAATTGCTGTTCGGGGAAGGGCGTCCCCCTGCTGACACCCTTCCTTTGCGATGCCGCCGAGCGAGAGCTCGACAAGAAGGACGACAAGGGGCTTTGCCACAGGGTCGGATCTTATTGTTCGAGCCGTGTGCTGGGCGTCTGCACGACGCGCAGGGATGCCTATTGCTGCTTTGAATCCAAATTGAGCCGGATCTTGCAGCAGCAGGGTCGTACCCAGATTGGTAAGCCGTGGGGCGCGCCGAAGAGCGAGACTTGCAAGGGCTTCACTCTCGAAGAGTTCTCCCGGCTCGATCTTTCGGTGATGGATTTCACCGAGGTCTACGCCGACTTTCTCGACGCTGCGAAGGTCCCTGATGAATTGGACACGTCCCGGCAAATCCAGCAACGCATAGAGGACTATTTGCAGCAAAATGGACGGCCATAATGGAAACCGTAACCCCGCTCTCCAGCGGACGTGTGTTGCCCGACCTCAGTGTGGTCGAGTTCGCGATCATGATTGCGTTGATGCGTCTCGGCCCGCAGCCTGCCCCTGTGTTGCTCCCGACGCTATCGGATTGGTTCGGCTTTGCAATTTCGCTTGCGCACATTCGGCCCGCGCTTCGCAGGCTCGAACATCAGGGTTACCTTGTGACGCTGGAGGACGGGACGCTGCGTCCTCGCCGCGCAGCGTCGGAGCCCGTCGCGCTGTCTTTTACTGCGTTGATCCGAATCGTTGGGAGCGAGTTCGGTCGTGCCCTCAAGAAAGTCGATCCTCCGCTTCTGGCGCACCTTGCGAAGAAATCGGTGGAGGACGAGGCGGTCGAGGCCGAGGAGGCGCTGCGCAAGCGGCACGGCAAGCCGAACCTCACCGACGCGCAGCGCGAGAACATTCGCGAGCACGCCCGGCACGACGCACGAGTTGCACGCGAGGCTTCCCGCAAGGTGACGCCTGGGGCCGGGACGGTCGGCCGCAAGGCCGCGGGCAAAGACAGAGGCAAGGCCAAAGGCAAGGGTAAGGGCAAGGGGCAGGAGGCCCCCAGCGACAGCAGCAAGGAATAGGGCTATGACACGGATGTTGGGCGGTGTGCTGAGCGTGGCGGTTGTGGGTGCCGCACTGGCACCTTCGTTCGCTATGGCGCAGGTCAGCGACGAGGGTGACGATGGTTTGATCCGGGTCCAGCAAGGCGACGATTTCTATTGCCGCGAGCGCAACCTAGGCCAGTGGTTCTACTGCCAAAAGCCCAAGCCCGATCCGGACAGTTCCCCGCAGACCCAGCCCAATATTCCGGCCGCTGTGCGTCTCAAGGCGATCAGCGAGAAGCTCGATGAGCTGAAGGCGAGGGCGATCCTCGAGCCCACCACACAGAACGTGCAGGCCTATATTTCCTTCCAGCGCGAGCAGCTCGACCGTGCATCGGACTTCGCCGACGTCTGGCGCCGTGCGATCTGGCAGAACCCCGAGCTCGACTACACGCTCGAGCGGCCCATCAATGCTCTCGGCAAGAAGACGTGGACCACCCATCGCACCGCACAGCGCGATGCGGCGCTCGCGGCGATCAGCCAGCGATACGGCGTGTTCTATTTCTACTCCTCGGGCTGTGCTGCCTGCGAGGTGTTCTCCCCGATCATCAGAGGTGTCTCCGACCGGTTCGGGATGACCGTCATGGCGGTTTCGATCGATGGCGGCCCGAACGCGGCATTCCCCAACTACCTGATCGATACGGGCCAGTTCCAGGCGATGGGGATGGCAGGCAAGCAGGTGCCGGCGCTGGTGCTCTTCGACACCGTGACCAAGCAGCCCATGCCGATCGGGTACGGCGTCATGGCGGCCGACGAGGTCATGGACCGGATCTTCACCCTCACCAACACCGAGCCAGGGAGTGACTTCTGATGAACCGTTCTCAACAATCCTTCTGGCGTCGTTGCTTCCGCATCGCCGGATGTTCGCTCGCCAGCCTTGCTGCTCTGAGCATGTCTGCATCGCCCGCCTTTGCCAATGTCGAGGGCGAGATGAACTCTTATTTCAACTCGGCAGGGGCGGCCGCCAATGTGACCGGCCCGTCTGCGTTCGACGGACAGGCTGCCGGCTATTACTCGGGCGGCAGCCTGTGGACCCGTTTTCCGACCAAGCAGATTAATCCGGTCAACCTTCAGCTGCCCCGCGCGAGCGGGGGCTGCGGCGGGATCGATCTGTTCGGCGGCTCCTTCAGCTTCATCAACACCGACGAGATCGTCGCGACCCTCAAGGCGACGGCCAACAATGCGATTGGTTTCGCGTTTCAACTCGCGATCGACTCTATCTCGGCTCAGATCGGAGGGGTCATGAAGGACATGGCTCACAAGATCCAGCAGATGAACGAGTTCAACATGAACTCTTGCCAGTTTGCGCAGGAAGCGGTGGGAGCAATCTGGCCGAAGATGGATGGTGCAAGCCAGACCATTTGCCAGAACCTCGGGCGCAGCTCTGGCCTTTTCTCTGACGAGGCCAAGGCCCGGCACGAGTGTCAGAACCAGAGTGCGCGCAACGCCGCCACTGACGGCAGCACCGATCCTCAGGCCGAGATCGCTAAAAGCAAGAACTACACGTGGAAGGCGTTGATGAACAATGCGGCCACGAGGCCGGATGACGACTATGCCGAGTGGCTTATGACCATGGTAGGGACGATCATTTACATCAAGCCGCAGAGCGATAGCGTCCCGGGCACCTTCCGCTTCATCGCACCAGCGAGCTGGGACACTTACACCGCCCTGCTCGACGGCACGTCAGTTGCGCCTGCTCAGATCTATCGTTGCAGCGATGGAAGCGGTCCCGACCAATGTCTCAACCCGCAGCCGACCCCTCTGAACGTAACGCCCAATTCGGCCTACAAGGCGCGGGTCAAAAGGATGATGGAGAGCATCGCCGGGAAAATTCGCAACAACACATCCCTGTCGAACGATGAGGTCAATCTTCTCGGCCTGTCGTCAATCCCGATCTACAAGATTCTGGTCGTCAACGCGGCATCTCAATTCGGTCTCGGCGCTGGCGAACTCGACTCGCTCGCCGAGATCGTCGCTGTCGAAGTTCTCCTCGGCAATATCGATCGCATGCTCGATGACATCGCTCGTTCGCAGGTCGGCTTTGATGCGCCCGAGCAGAAGAACTTCGATGATTGGCGCCGTCAGGTGCAGGATGTGCGCATCAACCTGAACGCCAAGCGCGCCGAAATGTCGGGCAAGCTGAGCGACACCTATCAGATCATCCAGCGCACTCAGCTCCTGGAGGCGTCGCTGAAGAACACCATGAGCCCGCAGATATCGGCATCCCTGCGGTTCGGTCGCGGCCTTTCGGCGCAAGGCATCAGGTAGACCCCTTGGCGGGTGTGAGGGAAGGGTAGGGCGATGCTTGAGGTCTTTACGGTCGGCGGCGGCGAGTACATCGTCAATGTCCTCAATGCCGTGGCGGCATGGTCTGGCGGGGGCGGGTTCCGCTCCATGCTTCAGGTCGTGTTCGTGATGGGCCTGATTTACTCGCTGCTGGTGCTCGCCTTCAATTTCGACTGGCGGGCATGGATGAACTGGTTTCTGCAGGCGACAGCCATCTACATGATGCTGCTGGTGCCGACGGTGACCATCAAGGTCACCGACCGCATCGATCCTGGCCTTGCGCCCGCCACGGTCGCGAATGTCCCCTTGGGGTTAGGTGTTATGGCGTCCTTCACCAGCCAGTTCGGCGACTGGATGACGCGCACGGCGGAAACCGTGTTCGTCATGCCCGACGCGCTCAAGATGACCAACAATGGCATCATCTATGGTGCCCGCCTGCTCGAGAAGGCGCAGACATTCCAGATCACGGATCCCGTCTTCCGCGCCAATCTCGACGAGCACTTCAAGCAATGCGTCTTCTATGACGTGCTGCTCGGTTTCACGCCGATGGAAACGCTCACGACCAGCAATAACCTCTGGCGCGATATTGGGACGGGCAGTCCTGCCCGTGCCCAGAAATTCCTTGCTCGAAGCGGGACGACAGTGACGTCGTCGATCATTCGGTGCGACGCAGCCTATGCAGCGCTTGACGCACAGTGGACTGCTGAAATCGATTCCGATCTGCCTCTGTTCGCGAAGGGTGCCTACCCCGATCTGCTCGACACCATTGCCGCGCAGCGCCTGAGAACGGACCTCGGCATCGTCGCTGGAAGCCTGCACGGGACCTCGACCGATCCCTACGCCTACCTTCAGCAGGTCTCGGTCATGGACGCCTTCATGGCAGCGCGCGAGAGCTTCTCCGATGCGGGCTGGGATGCCTATGCCGCCCAGCGCGCCGACGCGCAGGCACGCAACACCTACACCTCGATCGCGCAGCAAGCGATGACCTGGGTGCCGCTCCTCGGCATTGTTCTTCACGTCGTTTTCTACGCGATGTTCCCGGTGATCTTCCCGCTCTTTCTCTTCCCGCGCACCGGCGTCACGACATTGCGCGGCTATGGGATGGGGTTCTTCTATCTCGCGAGCTGGGGGCCGCTCTATGTGGTCCTCCATATGTTCGTGATGAACCGTGCCGCCAGCGCCTACGCGGCCGTCGCGCCCAATGGGCCGACGCTGCTCGTCAGCAATGGCATCACGAACGTGAATAATGACATCGCCACGATTGCCGGCTTCATGATGATGAGCGTGCCTTTCATCGCAGCAGGTATGGCGCGCGGCGCGATGGCGATCGCAGGCCAGGCGACATCGCTGCTCGGTCCGGCACAGGCTGCGGGGCAGGCTGCAGCCGCCGAGCGCACGCTCGGGAACTATGCTCTCGGCAACACCTCTTTCCAGAACCTCAGTGCGAACAACAGCAGCCTCAACAAGCACGATGACACGTTCAGAGTTGCTTCCGGCTTTGGGACGAGCTCCTTTACCGGCAGCAATGGCGTGATCACCAATGGCTTTGCGGATGGGTCGTCCGCCTTTGATGCCCGCCCGGCGATTTCGAGCTTCGCGACCACGCCGACGCGGACGAGCAGCTTCGAGCAACGGATCAACCAGACGTATTCGGAGGGTCAGTCGAACGTAGATCGGCTGAGCCGGGAGGCATCCGAAAGCTGGTCGGCTGTCGCAAGCAGAGGCACCGAACTGATGAAGACGGCTGAGCGCCGTGCCTCGAGCGGCACCGAAAATGGGTCTGGCATCGCCAGTAGCATCAGCCGGATGAACACAGTTAGCGACAATCTCGCCTCCAAGCTGTCGACCACCTTCGGGTTTTCAGAGGCTGAGAGCCGTGAGATTGCCAACTCATCTAACGTAACAGGGAGCGCGGATGCTGGCATCCATGCCGCTGGTACCTTGTGGCAAGACAAAGAAAATGGACATGCGCTTACTACGAAGGGGGATATCAGCGCAAAAATTGCGAGCATCGTCCAAGAGACAACTGGCCGTCGTGTTACAGCCGATCAGGCTTACAACGAAGTGCGGGACTTCGTCAGAAGCGAGATCAATTCCGAGGAAGCTCGTTCAGCGCGAGACAGTTTCAGCCGAGACACGAGTTCGATCACCAATTCTACCGGGGAATCGCTCACAGAGCGCCTCGGGGCGAGCATCAGTCATGCCAATGAGGTCTCGGCCCGCTCTAGCAGGGCCGAGGAAGCTTTCGAACGCTTCAGCAAGGACAACTCGATCTCTGCCGGGTCGGGGTACAGTGTATCTGGCAATGACTCGCAGGAGTTCGCCAATTTCGCGACGGAGCGCCTGCTTTCCGACAGCACTCTGCGGCAATTCGGTTCTGTGCCCCAAATTCTTCATCCGCGAACGCCCGAGCAAGCTCAGGTTCGCGATGTGCTTCTCGGGGAGTTCGTCACTCAGAAGCATGACGAACTCAACCAGTTGCGGCGAGAGATGGGCCTCGATACCCCCGCACCGCCGGGGCAAACCCTCGCTCCACCGCCACTGACTACCTCGGGTCAGGTGCAGAGCTTCGGTGAGCGGAATCGAGCAGCAGTTCGCGGGGAAGCGCCTGACGTGAGTGTCCGCGGAGACTCGGCGGACGCTGGTCTCGTGGGTGAGGTCGAGGGACGTATCACCAGCGGTGCTCAGCGCATCGAAGCCGGGCGTAATGTTCTCGCTAACGAGAACTCGGCCGCACAAGGACGAGCAGCGGATCTCGCAACCTCAGTCTCTGATCGGGAGGACGGCGGCGTTTTGGGCAACATTCCCTATGTTTCTCCCTTGGTTGAAGGGACCTGGAATGGCGCAGGAAACGTCATTGGCTGGGCTGCCGACAAGATTGGTCTTGGGGGTGGCAAGAGCAGTGTTGCTCCTCTTGAGCCCGGTGAACGTGCGATTTTCCCTGTCAGCGGTCGCATCACGTCTGACATGGGCATGCGCAACCATCCCATCACCGGAAAGGCAGCGATGCATCAGGGCATCGATATCGCAGCGAGCGAGGGCACTCCTATCTACGCACGCGCATCGGGTGAGGTCATACGATCGGGCCACACGCCAGCGCGCGGAAACTTCGTCGAGCTGCGGCATGACGATGGATCGGAAACCCGCTATTTTCACATGCAAAGCCGACCATCTCTCACGAGGGGGGATACCGTCAGCCCGGGAGACACCCTTGGCAATGTCGGCAGCACGGGGCGCGTTACCGGTCCGCACCTTCATTATGAAGTATGGAAGGATGGAAAGGCGCTGGATCCGCGCCGCTACTCAGTCAAGGATCGGGAGTGATCAGGAAGGTGTCCAGGTTCCAACAAGAATGAACCACCCTAACAGAGCCGCGAGCACGGCGATCCGCCTCCAGCCCGTCATGACACCAGCGGGGACGATGGAATCGCGAGAAGATTTGTTCAGCTGCTCTTGCCCATAAGGCGTTGAAGGGTCGAGCGGGTTCTGGGGGTTCATATAATATCCTGAACTAGAGCTCTTCAGGACATCCTTGTCGTCATACATCGTCCGATCCTTTCCCCACTACAATACGACAGGCGTAAGGATCGGACAAGTGTTCTAAATTTGTTCCCATTCCCTTCCGCGCAACCTCAATTGCGGAATGGAACCATGCAGAGGCGGTAACTGAAACCCATGCTCCTCGCGCGCATGCTTCACGCCGGGAAGGGCGGTGATCTTAGGAAGAAGCCGCATCGGCCCGCGCCCGCCAAGCACACCGGTTCTCTTCATCACCCTCTCGACATCAATGCCCAGTGCTTCGAGCTTCAGCGCAACACTGCCTATCGCGTTGCGGTCGTGAACCGTCACGATAAAGCTAGCAGCTGGCGTCCGATCATGCGCGTCTTGTTCTCTTTTCCGCGCCTACATCCTACCAGAATTCCTTGTCGCCGCGGTGGGCACGCCAGGCATTGTCCCATTTTTCTCCGACGAAGCCATTGACCGGTCGGTGACCAACTGGATGATTTGCCATGACATCATCGATGTGGGGCTTGTCCTTTATCGAAGCGAAGGCCCCGATACCATGCTTCTTTAGGTAGGCGACATAGGCATGCTCATGTTCAGTCTTGGGTTCAGCTTTGCCCCAGGCGACGTCCTGAAATTGGCGCTGGGCTGCGGATTTGGGACGGCGGCGCTTTAGCCTCAGATCTTCGTAAAATTCGAAGTGGTCTCGAAGGAGCCTTTGGATATGCCATTCGTCAAGCTTCATAGCTGACCATCACCGCTTACTTGCCTTCGCCTCTCATTCTAGCTTGATTGACGGCCGAGTGCCAGATTTTCAGGGTCTTGCGAACGGCGCTGCTTGAGAGCGCGCGGCCCCATTCCACCGCCGCTAACTTTGCCGTTATGTCCGTCACGTGCGGGTAGCGGTCGAAGGATTGACGCCTATGGCGAGGGATTGGAGGCGGGAGGTGGTAAGAGCCGCAAGCAAGCCCAAAAAGCCAAGCAGCCGGTCTACTTCAAGTCAGGCTCCTGCTCGTCGTTGCCTGTGGCCGGCCACTGACATGGGCCCTATCGATCCTCCCGATCCAATCGAACCGCCTTTTCGACGAAACCCTGCGGGTCTTGCACGAAATGCGCGGCGTCAGATTGGAGAACCGTCCTGATGACAGCTTCCCTGCTTGGCTGAATGATCGCACCCTCCGGCGTTGCAAAGACGCAGTCGAAATGACGCGCGACGTCGCAGACCCCGCCGATCAATGGCAGAGAGATATCTGCCACGTCGAAGCGGACCTGGATTTCATCGACGAATTCGTCATCGAAGCTCACCTGAATGTCGTCGCTCGGCTCGTCACCCCATATCCGGAGACCGGTGTAGGATCGCGGTTTCTCGGGTAGCAACATGTCGAGTTTCGCGAACAGCACATCCGCCTCTGCGATGGGGACGGCCAGAACAACGTCATCGAGCTGCGCGCGGCTCATCCGTGCAGCTTTGACCCCTGCGATACTCGCCGCAGAGGCAGGGATCAGGTTGATGACGAACTGCCAGACGGCCATCGCTCGAACATAGCGCCAATGCGGGGCCCGACAATGGGCTCGTTCGCTGAGCGTCTGACTCGCTTTGGCCAATCCTGCGCCGCCGCCCAGGAGCGAAGAGCGGGGGCCTGACGAGCTCGCCCGGCTGTTTCGGTTCGCCCCCCTCGATTGGTTTTAGGCTGTTTACAATGGGGGGTTCCAGTTGTCGGAGGGTTCTGAGACGGGAAAGGTCTTGCCGGGTTGCCGGATTGAATCAGGCATTTATGCGCCCCCCTTGGGCGTCAGAGAGCCGGAATGGCTCAGGGAGGAGGGCCGAAATGGCCGAAAACGTCTCAATGATCGGATACACGCGCGTATCGAAGGCCGATGGCAGTCAGGTCCATCACCTGCAGCACGATGCGCTCGTCGCCGCCGGCGTTGATCCCAAGCGGATCTACAAGGACAGCATCTCGGGTACCCGGGATAGCAGGCCGGGGCTGGATGCATGCCTCGCCTCATTGGTCCCCGGGGACACGCTGGTGATCTGGAAACTCGACCGGCTTGGCCGCAGCCTGCGCCACCTGGTCAACACCGTCGGCGAGCTGACCGCTCGCGGTATCGGTCTGAAGGTGCTCACCGGCGAAGGGGCAATGATCGACACGACCACAGCCAGCGGCCGCCTGATGTTCGGCATATTCGCGGCGCTGGCCGAATTCGAGCGTGAGCTGATTGTCGAGCGCACGAGGGCTGGCATCGCTGCGGCGAGGGCAAGAGGCCAGCACTGCGGGCGTCGACCCAAGCTGACGCCAAAGGAGATCCGTCTGCTCTATAAGGCCATGGGCGATCGCCGGAAACGCGTCATTGATGTCATCGCAGAGTTCGGCATCTCGAGGGCGACGGCATATCGCTATGTTGGTCCGAAAGGCGAACTTCGTGAATTTGCCAAGCGCGTGCTGGAGATGCAGAGGGAGGGGCGGGGGAAACGGTAGTAGGCAAGCGTGGCCTGCTGCTGGATATGGATGACGGGCTTTCGGACAAACTTGCCGTGCATCGCCGCGACCGTAAAGGGCCGACTGCACCGGAACCGGCCATTTGTGGAACCGCAGGAGTCGTCTCGAGATGGGCCGGGCTTGGGTACCCTTGCTAGTGTTCTGATGAGGGGGGGACTAGCAGCATTTAGCCGCCGGTGAACGTCCCGCACAAGGCAATGCGCTACTACACGTTTATGATTGGCAGGCGGGCTAGGAACTCGCCGAGGTTCAACCGTGCATAGTCCCGCATTTTCACTTCCCCGGCTGCGTTGATGCCAAAGTTAGTGGGCTTCCGATCAGTGACCCAGCAAGGTACTCGACGAGCGGCGATGTGAGCACTCGTTGACAAGTCACTGAGTCGCTCCATCAAGAGGTGTTCTCCCGTAAAGCTCATAGCGGGGCAGGCTCCGAGCACGGCGGCGAGATCTGGCTCATCAGCGATTTGCTGCCAAATTATATACTCGACCCTGTTCGAAAATGCGCCAGGCCATAGCGCCTTCTTGATTACAAAATTCGGATGACCCTGCACCTCGAACGCCACGCGCGCTGTACTTCGCCCAATTACGTGGCCGATCAGAGGCAAGAATTCGGCATCGTCAACGAGGCCGATAAATGGTGCATTGTTCATTGTGACACGATGGCATCGGTCAATGATGCGCTCAAGTGGCGTTGGCCGATCTGGATGATCGAGCTTGATGAAGCGTAAGCGACACTGCCCTTCCTCCGTATTGCTAGGATTTGAGACTGGAGATACGCATCATGCATATACCGTCTGGCGCTTAGCTTGGCGTTAGCACCTTCCCTTCTTTGCCGTGGAAAAGTTCGCTAACGGCGAACAATTCCTTGCATCCTGCGAACCGACCGCATATATGAGGCTCAGCGTTTGGGTAATGGAGATGCACTAGAAGCGTGACGGTTCGCCGTCAGTGAAGGTCCCAGGGACCTTTATCATTTTGCCAGCTCTCGCTGCGGCGTCCCGGCGTCGGAGTGACGAGGATGGTCTCGGTATGTGGTTATTCGGTTTTACCGATTTTCCGTGTGCAGTGTGCGTCTAGGAGTTGAACCGCGACCCTTATCCGCTCTCGGACCTAGTGCAGATCGCCCGGCAATCCGGCCGGGCGATGGTCTGGGAGCACTATGATGGCTAATTTGCCAGAAAAGAGCCCAGGCGCCGGGTTGTGGAAGTACGGACGGCAGGCGGTCCTGCGCATTGCGAATGCAGTGCGGTGGAGCCTCAAATTGGTTCTTCGGAACCGCCTTGTCCTGATGTCGCTGATCAAGATGGCCGAAGCCATCGTGAAACTGATCGGTGCCATCCTCGAGTTGTTCCGTCACTTCTAGGCGTCATTCACAGAAAGGACGCAAGATGCTCAACGAGGCACTGCGACTGGTTCGGGTCTTTCATGATCTAAACAAGACGCAGACCGCAGATCGTGTCGGGCTCTCGAAGTCGTACATCACCGAGCTCGAGCGCGGCGACAAAAAGGTCACGATGGAAGTGCTGGAGAAATACGCAGACGGCTTCTCCATCCCTCTGTCCTCGCTCATGTTCTTTGCTGAGCAGGCGGCCAATCCATCTGCCACTGAGAAAACTCGGAGCTTCGTGGCGGGCAAGACGCTCAAGATGCTCGACTGGATCGCGACTGTAACAGCCGAACGCGATGGCCATGAGCACGCATAAGCGCGTCCCAGTGCGGGCCAGCGCTCTCTTCAAGCTGACATCGCCCCGGCGACTAGCACAGATTTTGCTGGTCCAGCGCTCCACCCTCGAGCGGCTTGTGAACGCCGGGGACAGCAACTACCTCGTCCGGGCTGACCGCATGTCCGGTCGGACCATCGAAGAGCCCAAGCCGCAGCTCAAGCTAATCCACCAGCGCTTTGCTCGGCTTCTCGCCCAAATCGAAACACCCGAGTATCTGCACTCCGGCGTCAAGGGGCGATCCTACATCACGAATGCGAATGCCCACGAGGCGGACCTCCCCTGCATAAAGCTCGACATCAAGAAGTTCTTCCCCTCCTCAAGTTCGCATCACGTCCAACGGTTCTTCGAAGAGGTGCTCGAGTATCCCCCCGATGTGGCGTCCCGAGCTAAGCGCCTTCTCACATATGACGGCCATTTGCCGACCGGAGGCAATGCAAGCACAATCCTGTCCTTTTGGGCATACAAGCCAATGTTCGATGAGATTGAGGCACTGGCGAAGCGGCATCAATGCGAGTTCTCACTGTACGTTGATGACATGTCGATCACCGGTGTGTTCGCCAATCGCAAGTGTCAGCAGGAAGCTAGGAAGATTGTCAGCCGCTATGGGCTTCGAGCCCACAAGGCCAAAGCCTTCTCGTCGGGCCAGCCTCGCATCCTTACCGGGATTGCCAAGACACAGCGCGGCCGGGAAGTGCCCCATCGGCGGGCCAAGGGGATTGCCCAGCTGGAACAAGAGGTCTCAGCGGCTCCGAACGCTGAAGACAAATTGAAGCTGTACCCCTCGCTGATCGGAAAATTGAGCGAGGCTGCAGTCGTAGACCCCTCTTGGGCAGGTCGCAAAGATGCCATTGTCCGGGCGCGCCGGAGGCTGAAAGCAGAGACCGAGGCCCGGTAACGTAGGCGTCCAATTATTCTGGATTATAAGTCACTTTCGCAGCTTCTTGCGGTGGGCCGCCAACGGCGCGACCGCTTAAGCGCTACTTGGGTGCTTCCTCCGATCAGAGATGAGGGGCGTAGCAGTCGATCAAGATACGGGTCAGCTGCTCGCCGCGCTGGCTCAGCTTATTTAGATTGCCCTTCGACATTGGGCTGAAATTTGTTGGATAGTCGATAATCTCATCGCGAGTGACCAGGTCCTGTGGTCTGTGCGGCAGCCGTTCATCGAGCTGGCCGAGGTAGGGATAAAGAAAGCCCCTGATCTCGCCGGTTTCCGTCATTCGGTGGAGAAGGTCTTGGCTCAGCGACTGGGTCCGGCGGTGGATCGTGAATATCGTCGCGACCATCCGCGATGCCCAGAAAATGGGTTTGCGATTTCCACTCGGCGTGCCCGGACCGGCATCGCAGGCGATGATGAAGTCAACCGGAAAGGCGTTGGTACTGAACTCACTCGATTTACCCGGGAGCATGCAGGAAATGCCAAGATTGTCATAGACGCCGCCATCGGTGATCATGACACGGTGGCGGGTCTCCACACCCTTCTTCTCGAACGAAAGCGTCCTGTCGAAGGCTGGCAGTAGAACAGGAAAGGCGGCCGATGCCGCTACTGCTTGCGAGACAAAAGGTGTATCGATGAGCCTACCGAAGCGCCAGGCACCGCTCTCGCGTGACCCGAAGCGAAAGGCGGTCTCGGTTCTGAGTTCAGCGGCATTCAGCACGACGATCAATCCGGGGCGTGCCACCTCATCCATCCGCTGATTACCTAAGACTCGCCGCCGCAGGTGGCGTTCGAAAGCGGTCGAACGACTGGCGAAGCGCGGCACAAGAGAAGATATGCGTGCGGCGAGCACCGGCAACTGCCGTCCCGCCAGATTGAAGAGGCCGAGCAAAGCAACTATGCTCCGTAGGAGCGTCCCCAATGCTGCGACCACGCCGACGATCAGTATCGCCGCTAGAATTCGGAACGTTTCAAGAGAGAACAAAGTTTGGCGGACGATACCCCAGACGAGACCTCGGCGAAGCAACGCCTCCACTCTTTGCTCGAAGGCCTCAAAGGGTTCGTCGCGATAGGCATAAAGCGCGGCAATAACACTCCCGCCCGACACCGCCGAGATAACACTGACCTTGCCGAGCAGGCCCCGATCGTGGAGTGCACGTAGACAACCGAGGTGAAAAGCGATCGCACGGGACCCTCCACCGGACAAGGCGAGACCGATAGTAGGCTTGTTCACATTGCGCCTCCTTCAATCTCATCGAGGCTGATTTGCTTGAACTCGCCGCGGCGAAATAGGAAATAACTGAAGGTTGGTCGCGAGGCCGCATAGCCGATGATTAGCATCAAGACCTGGCGCGGAGGAAAGGGTTCAAGCATTAGCAGTTGCGCCATCGCTGCTAGGTCATCTTTGCTCGGCCGACCGCGCGAGACCGGGTGGGTGTGCCAAATCCCGACGAAGCGGCTCGAGCCGCCGCTCGCCTTCGACTTGAACAATGAAAGATCGCGGGTGCCGGTCGTCCCGCAAAGGAATTTCTCCGTACTCGCGATGCTATCGGGCGGCGGGCCGCTCACGCTGTCGATCCAAATACAGCGGTGACTATCGTCAATCTCGCCGAACAAAAGGCCGCCCGTCTCGACTTTGTCCGAGCGGATTCGAGCGATACGGCTGATTTCGGCAAGCATCCCCCGCCGGGCCTCGCCTGATTCCCGGACATGATAGCCGTGGCGCTGCTCTGTCAAAGACAGCGCTGCGCGAAACCGGAAACTTAGCGGCTTTGCGCGACCGTCGTTAATGGTGAGCCAGGGCGCCGGCACGAGATCGACGCTTGCTTCATCTTGCGGGAGACACTGCAGGCGGACCAGCCCGAGATTTAGGAGCGTGCCCGCATGGGCGTCCATATCGGCGGCCGATCCGGTGAAGGTAGGTTCAGAGCAGCCCGGCTCGGGCTGAAAAATCGGGATAGATCCCGGCTTGGGCCAGAAGGCTTCAACGACCGGATTTGTGGCGTGGCGAGCAAAAGCTTCGAGCTTCGATTGGCGTTCGATTTGCTGTGGTCCGCCATCGTATTGCGGTTGCCGGACACTAACGGATCCGAAGCGGGCCGCCGCGCTTACTTGGACCATAACCAGCGGTACGGGGAGCACGGTGGTGCACAGCTCGATCTCAAGCCGGTGACTGACCGCGGGCGATGCGGTGGCGTCGATAATTAGGTCCCATTCGGTCAGATCAAACCGAGGGAGGATCTCAGTCGATAGGTTGGCATTCTGTGAACTTAAGCGGGTCGCGAGTCCCAAGCCCCTTAGCCTGTCAACAAGTGCCTCGGCCTTGTTAAGCCCAATATCCGCGTTGCCAAAGCGCTGGCGCACGAGCACTCCCGGCTTGACTTGCCCGCGATCAACGAGCTCGATTGCGGAAGCACCGGCGCGCACCATTATCTCGGCGATCGCCGAGCCAAGTGCACCGCAGCCGAGCATGAGGACGCGCTTGCCTGGGAACCAAGCTGCCGGGCTGTCCTTGTCGCGGCGATGGACAATTTCCGGCCTGTCCTCGAGAATGGTACACCATCCGACATCGGTCCCGACCATCCACTTCACGAGACGGTCGCGCGCTTCGTCGTCTTTTCCACCTGAGCGGACGATGCCGCGTAATGCGACGAGTGCATCGGCACCGATTTCCCACGCAGTGAGATGCTGGCGCAGCGGCGCACCGGCTTCTTTGCGCCGCATAGGGGCGCCAAACAAGATATAGGCCGGCTCCCCCTCCTGGGCCATGAGCGCCATGATTTTGAGAAGGCTATACAGCGTCCCGAACTCGAGCCCGGCTTCCTTCAGCACGTCGATCAGGCCGTAGACCCGCTTGGGATACTCCATGGGAAGCGGGCGATCGAACAGAATTGCAGCGGCCGCCGGTGGCGGATCGAGTTCAGCCTCACCCCAGTTGTCAAGCGCGGTCCACCCGACAATATCGAACCGGTGCATGCGAACCTTGATCAGATCTGCCCGCCCAAGCCAGAACCCTTCGCCTTCCTTCTCTGGTGCATCGACCTTAGCGACGAAATGTACCAACGACTTGGCGTAAGCGACGGGCGGATGAAGTGGGGCATTATCAGGATCAAGTTGCCCGGCGCCTGCAGCGGTCATCCATTCCTCGACCCGTTCAAAGAAGCCGAACATGCCATCGGCCGGCCGCCACTCGACCTCGGAGGCTTGATAGAGGCAGATCGAGCTTCCCCATTGGACATGAGCCGCTCCCTTGAACCGATTATGCGCGAAAAAGAGCGACGGTTTAGAAAAGGGGAAGCTCGCCGGCACATACATTTTTAGCCGCTCACGATCACGGAACTCGAGACCTTCAGCCGTGCGGTAGCCACGTGTAGCGAGAGACAAAGTCACCCAGTAGCCATCGCCTTGCGCGGCCGCACGGGGCTCGTCGACCAGCTCGAGCGCACCACGAGAGCGCGTGGCGATTTCAGCCAGCTGTTCGAAGGCGATCTTTTGTCCTGGTGTCAGAGTCCACCCCCAAAACCAACCTTCGTGGAAGGGGGCGCGTCGCTTCCGCGCGCGCTCGTTACGCCGGCGGCCAAGCCGCCGGGGTTTTCGTCAATATGGCCACCAGAGGCATAGTCAACATCCGAGCCCTCAGCTGTGAAGCGCAGTGGCTCGGCATAGCCACCATCGTCATGGGTGCAGACGAAGCCGCCGATCGCAATCTCGCTGTAGCGCTTCTTTGCCAAAGCATGTGGGGGATTGTCGCCATCTTCGTTCGACTCCGGGATGCAGTTGGCGCTAGCCACCACGTAGCCCGCGCCAACCTGATACTTCTCGAAATCATCAAGGATGTCCTGCTTAAGAACGGTCTTGCCGTCCTCCTCCTGGTACATGACTGACTTTGAACAATGGTGCGGGGCGAGCATCACCTGCCAACGTAGGTTATCCTCGTTCCCTGCTTTAATCGAAATGTCGAACACCTTTCGGATCGTCGGATACTTGTGATCGCCGAACAGCAGGACGCCGCCGGCGGCAGCATCGTCGCCAAGTACTACCTGCATCACAAGGCTAGTGTCGTTGCGATCACCAACAAGCTCGTCCTGTTTGAAGGGGGCGTGAATGAAGACACGAAATTCGCCAGCGAGATCGGCGCCATCGAGCGACGTCAGCACATGGCCTGGTACGCTGAAGAATTGCTGCGGAAAGCCCTTGTAGTGGTCTTCCTCGAGGAGTGTGTCATAGCCGATCAGCCTGACCCGGTCGCCAGGACCAGGATCGCCGCCAGCAAGGATGGTCGCGTCGACCCGGCGGTGTGCTTCGGTCCGAAACGCCTGTGCGTCCTCGCACCCTTCATCATCCTGCTCGCGGAACACCCGCGGTGTGAACCACAATTCGCCGATATCAACCTCCTCGAGGAGCTGCGCGAAACCTTGAATGTGATCCTTGTCGGGATGGGTGAGCGCAAAAGCAGACAAATAAGGTCGGCCGTTCACCACGGGTAGATGCTCGACAAGATAATCGATAACCGGTGCGCAGTCGGTGTCCTCATCCTCCGATTTGCTGCTATGACGCAGGTCGACCTGAAACATGATTTCGTCCGGCCGCACTATGAATGTAGTGCTATCACCGGTCCCGACTGGCCAGAATAGAACGCCTCTCTTGTCGAACATCGTTTAGCTCCTTGCGCTAGCATCGGCGCCTTTGAGACCTCGCCCTCTGGCCTCCACTATACCTTGCGACTGTGCCGCCAAGCTTTCATCTGGTTGGGAGGTTTTTGAGGGGGTCACCTGAACGGAATAGGTTCGGCCGTGAAGACATTGACGATTTGCCCTGGCGTCATCGTGGCCGACTTGCCGGTGATGATCGCTGAGCCCAAAAGTGCCCCTGCCGTATTGCCCTTGCCTTCCTGGCGGTGCTGGCCGCGCAGGCGCCAGTTGGTGCTGCCAACGCGCACCCAGTCGAAGCTGAGCTCGAATTTCGCACTCTTGCCGACGATACCCTTGCCGGTACGCCAGGTCACCGTTGCCTGCACTTCGGATCCGCGCGGAATGATGACTTTGCCGCCGTAGACGACATCTTCGACGACGAGGAAGCGCCGCTGGGTGCCTTCCTTCATCTTCTTCGACGTGATCTCCTCAGCAGGCGTCACGAGGACCAGCGTATTGACAGGCAGCGCCTGTGCAGCCGCATCGACGGGCTGCGCTTCCACGACCGGCCCCTGCTGCGCGTGCACAGCCATGCCCGAAACAAACGACGCAGCCACTGCCGCTACCAACATCTTCTTCATGCAACCCTCCCAATCAGGAACAACGAGAATTCACGGATCAATTCAGAAAAGTCAATGATTTGCGAAGCTTCATCAGACAAGAGACGTCATCAACCGTGAGACGGCCGTCCGTCAGATGCCTAGGCCAGATGGACCAGCGCTGCGTCCGGTCTGCCAGCAAGGAGGCGAGATCGACCAAAAACAATGGAGCCGGCTCACGCTGGCCGATATCGCAGGCTGCCATGGCTGAAGCTCTTGCCTCCATTACGGATGGCTCCTCTGCCCGCCACAGGGCGTACTGCTATCCCAGAAGCGGGTTTCGATCGGCCACAGCTTACGCGGCCGCTTGCCCAGGAGAGTTTGCCGATCAGGATGATCCGGAAAGAACTGGAGCCCGGTTCGTCGCTCGATTTCCCTGATCGTAACAAGGTTGGGCCGGTGATCGTAGACATGGCCGAGCTGGCTCGCCCGGTTGCAATTGACCCATGTTTGTGTCGGCACAGGTTTTCCGTCAGCCCCAAGCGCATTCGGCTGCTCGAAGATGAAGGCCAATGTATCGATGCCCGAGGGGCTCTCGTGGATGAGGATCTTGAAGAAGGCGTCGGGAATCTCGACCTTTAGCTCACCGGGATCGCCGATTGTGAACTTGGGTGTGGCAGGGTCGAAAATCGGGCCGGCGATTACCCAGATGCTGCGATATTTGTTCGAGGCGGCGGCGGAGTAGTTCTCGAGGTGCAACCACGGCCCCTGATTGAGGTCTGCGGCCTGGGGCGAGGCATTCCAGAACACATGGGTGTTGCAGCCTGCCTCGGGACTAATGCGCTGGGCATGGTCGCTCATAGCGAGATGTCCGCGGTTCCACACTGTCCCAGCCCCGCTGTAGCTGTCGTCGAGACGGCGATTGGTGACACCTTGTATCGCTTCGACAAGCGGCACCAGCCCGGGGGAGGCATACCACTTGTTCGGGCGGTCAATGGAGACGGGCGGTTCGTCGAAATTGCCGTTACGCCCCGGCGCGAGGCCTCGCAGCTCATAAACGACGTATTCGGGATTGAGGCGCAGATCGGGCTGTCCGTCGCCATCATCGTCATCAGCATCGTCGAAGACCGCCGAGAATGACGTGAACTGGTCCGACAGCCCGCGCGCGCCCGGAGCGACGCGCTGGTGATCATGGTAGGTCGAGACGAATTGCGGATATGGCGAATTCGTCGTCCCGCGACATACGAACCGCTGCGCCGAAACCGGCGCCGCAGTAAGGGCCACTGCCAATCCCAAGCTCGCAAGCAGCAATTTCATCGCTCTGGTCCCTTCGATACCCCGGCATGATGTTGCGCCGAGCGGTGGGGAAAGTCTCTCGAATTCCATCGTGGCTTCAATCGGATGCCGGGTAGTAGTCTGCGGTGCTAACATGCCCCCGAAGATTCTCCGGCCGATAGGGAGCCCGCCGGTCATATTGAGGCACTAACGCTGCGGCGAAGCGGACAAGGACACTCTGATGCAGAACAGCCTCAGGGTGGATCTTCCTCGTCTTTGCCGACCAGCCAAACCTCAACGATGTCGGCCAGAAACGCGGCCACAGCTCGAGACTGGCTTTCACCTCGTCATGCTGGATCCCCAGCGGATCGGGGAAGGTCTGCACGAATCGCTCATCAATCAGCGGAGGGGTCGGGATCGATTTCAGCTCATCGATCATCCACTGAAGGGCGATGTCGGAGAGGCGGGATTCGTCTTCCGGATAGCTCCCACCGATGTCGGAGTGATTGCCTGCGAACCATTCCTGCTTCAGCCACTTGAGGGGGCCGCGATCCTGCTCGCGCGTGTCGCCGCTATTCCCCCAGCCAACCCGGGGGAAGCGCTTTCGGTTCTCATCGATCGAGAGCGCGTGCCTCCCGTAGCCCACGCTGCTGTCGAGGAAGCGATCATAGTGCTTGAGGTTCCAGGC
>Ga0209278_1000488_pt1 | contig 30735 bp, 21 predicted proteins | sample JI81BgreenDNA_FD_187504 | JGI IMG/M metagenome (GOLD analysis project Ga0209278, IMG submission 187504) | Wastewater effluent complex algal communities from Wisconsin, to seasonally profile nutrient transformation and Carbon sequestration -... | ecosystem: Engineered > WWTP > Effluent > Algae...
TATTTTTTTGAATGCAAACTCGATTTTGGGGTTAATGAATCTCATGGTGATTTTTCGTTTTCTGAGCTTTTTAACGATTCAATCTATCTGGTAATCAGGAGCAAAACATTCTTATTCTGTCAAATCGACTTGTCGAATCTCTTCTAGCGTCATATCCAAGCATTGCGCGATCTGCTCGTCGCTCAAACCGACGGCTTGCAAGCGTTTAATCGCCTCCATTTTCGCCCGCTGCTTTCCCCGCAAAAACTCAGGCTACTCTTCCTGCGATGTGCAGACATTCAGCGCTCCGATTAAATGACCACGAGCAACATGATTGCCACTAATGACGCTTCCAGTAACATTGCTAATCATCGACTTGCGAATCAGTGCCGATCGCAAATTTAATTTATTAACATCTTCTCCAAAAGCATCAGAGAACAACTCCCATAGCTCGTAGCCCACATCTTTAGCATAACCCTCAGTACAGTTCAGCCCTTGGGCAATATCGCCATACTTTTGCCGCTTCAAAACGCCCTCAATCACACCAACTTGCATATCATCTAAATGCTTGCCAGTTTTCGCAAAGACCACTTCATCTGCAAAAGCCAGTGCTTCCTTAACGTTCACCCGCGCCTCCTCACAATATCCGAGCGATCGAACTAAAACCGTCTAGATCCGACTATTTTCGCCTTGAATACAAAAACGATTAAAGCTTTATCAAAACTTTTTATATTATACGACTTTATCCGACCTTTTTCGACTATACAAATTAATTGGCAAGCTGTAGCATTGTGAAAGTAAAACAATCGCTCAAAAAGACTAACTTATGACGACTACCCAACTCGCTCTAGACAAAAAAGCAAATCCTTTGATGATGCACCTGAGCATCTTGCCCAAGTACGGCATCACCGCCGAGGAGACTTTTAGCTACGATCCCACCACGCAGACCTCCAACATCACCTCCATGAGTGGCTCCTGGTGTAATCGCAGTGGCTCCACTGTTAGGCAGTTTGACGAGAATGATGATGACCAGCAAGAGGACGACTAGAATTTGCTCTGGCTAAGGTCGTCTTTTGCTTGCCATCTGATTTCTTGAAAGACCTGCATGAATTTTTGCATGACAGGTCTTTCACTGTCAATTTTATTTCAATTGGTTTGGTTGTGATACCCGTTTCCAAAAATAATGCAATCCCCTATAAGATCCAAACCCATACAGAATCCGTAATTTTTCATCTCAAATCTCAAATCTAAAATATAAAATAGTATGACAGACCTTTTAATCGTGACTTCCGAGACAGACATTCATGCAGATGTCGTTATCAACGAATTGCAAAAATCAAATATTCGAGCAATTCGATTGAATTCAGAAAGTTTTATAAAAAAAAGCAAATATGCTTACTCGTGGCAAGCTTCGGGCAATCCCAGTCAAAGTTTTTTGTCTTTTGAAGACTCTTTGAGAGAAGTTCAAGATGTTGGCGTGATTTGGTGGCGAAAACCAGAAGATTATCAAGTGTTTCCAGAAGTTGATGATGCTTGGGCAATCAAGTATTGTCAAGAAGAAACAGAATCTTTAATGTACTCTCTGTCTGGCTTATATCCCAAAGCGAGGTGGGTCAATAACTACTACAAAATTAGATTGCCTTCCCATCGCATCAATCAGATTCCAATTGCTCAAAAACTGGGAATTACTATCCCTCCAACACTCGTAACCAATTCCTACGATGCTGCTTGCAACTTTGTGACACAACAGGGTAAGTGCATTGTCAAACCGATGCGCTACTCTGGATTCCTACATGATGAAAAGCAGTATGCTTGCTATACTCGCCCCATTGATGTAGAAACACTTGAAGCATTTCGAGAGAGCATTCGATTAGCGCCTGTTTTTATTCAAAAACGCATTCAAAAGAAGGCAGAATATCGCGTTACATTAATCGGCAAGCATGATTTTGTCTGTCGCATTGATGCCAAACATATCAACGATTCAGATGTGACTTTAGATTGGCGCGTCACCGAACCGGATAAACTCGTTCACGTTCCCGACAATTTGCCGATCGACTATCTCAACAAACTTCATCAAATGCTTGACGAATTTGGTTTGAATTTTGGTGCATTCGATATCATTCGCGATGAGGACGACACGCTCTATTTTATCGAACTCAATCCTAACGGACAGTGGTATTGGATCGAAATTCTCACTAAAATGCCTATGGTTCGCGCAATGGTGGAACTCATCGAAGATTTAGCGCTTCAATATCAACAGGATTGCTGAATTCTGTCTTGCATAAGGATTCTTCGGTTAGATCCCCGACTTCTTGGAGAAGTCTGGGATCTGGATATTCTGTTTTTTTAGGTGGGCTTATTTATCCGAAAAAAGAACGATCGCCCTACATCTACCCCAACCCTAGCTAACTACAGCCACCGCCGACTTTGGAACCTGAGAATGCTCCACCCGAAAAACATTCGCGCTCAGATTAGCAACAACTTGTTTTCCCTGCTGCGTCAGTTCCAAATAGCCGATCGCATCCTTCACATACCGATAAACCACATTCCAATAAAACTTCGGATAACCATCCCGCAACTCCCCCGGATTCTGATAGCCCAAAACCCGATTTTGCCCAGTCTCCTCAAACTCGTAAAACAGCGCCGCAATCTTTTGCAAATATCGCGGATCGCTCAATTGACCAATTAAATCAGCAGCCCGAACTAAACCCGGATAATTTACAGTATCTTGATAATCTTCATCTGTAGGAACTGGGAAACGAGTCAGCTCAATATTATGCTTAACCAGCTCAGCGTCAATCAGTTTGTGACCGCCAAAACGCTCGTCAATAAACATTTTTCCGCGATCGACATGATAAAGCATCAAACTAGCATCCGTGGCCCCCGGAGGCAGCGTTAATTTCAGGTCGCCTATTCCCGTCGCATACAGTCCCAAATCTGTTCTATCTTGCCTGCAAACACCTTTAACATACCCGATATCGTGACATAGCAAAGCAATGTGGAAGTGCAGCCAATCTTCGCAGGAAACACCCCCTTCGCGGATGTGCTTCCCCCCCAGAATTGCTTGTCCCACCAAGGTCACTAAAATAGTGTGTTCGACATTATGGTAAAGAGCATCGCTATTAGCAATATTTTCTAAAGCCATACTCGCCACCCAAGCAATAATCTCACCATAGTCAGATTTAAACCCGCCATAAGTGTGGCGGTAGCCTTCAATCAGGCGATTGACAAAAGCCTTAATCAGCAGTTCAGTTGCGTTAAACATATTCACTTCCCTGAGCCCACGTAGATTATTAAATTATTTTTATAGTTATTGTTTTTGCTGCTACCGTTTGATGTTATTTTTGGCTTAAGCGCCACGATGGATACCCACTCCTATCGAGAGGCATCCATTGATATTATCAACAATTATGGCTTAAATTATGGCTCTCGCAACTACCAGAGCGACATACCCCATAAATAATTGATATCAAGGGGCGATCGAGGTATGACACCCCTCAATCAGTAGTACAGGGTTACATCTTCGGCGCATACCTCAGTAGATTTTAGATTTTAGATTTACTCCACAGATACATCTGGGGGCGGGAACTAATATCTAAAATTTTGGGTTGCTCACTACTGTTGTCGGAAACTTGTATCTGTTATGGCTGACCCCGCCCAACAACCAGAGCGAGCGAAAGCGTAACCCCATTAATTCCTCATGGACAGGATTAAGCTTGCACATAGGCAGTACGTGGAAAAAATAGTGTCCCAATAACTAGATATATCTCTGACAAGAACACCGTGCGAGTATAAGTTAGCACACCACTGAGTTACTGGTGGCTTTCCCACTGCAATGCTATCGAGCCACTGTCGCATTTGTTGCACGAGGATCTCGCAAAAAGTTAAGTCTTGGCACTGATTTTCCGGGAAAATACTTGTAGTCAACTTCACGATCGATCTCAGTAATCATTACTAACAAAAACTTATGAATCACCCGACTTAATCCTCAACGAAACCCACTGTTGCTCCAGTGACGTGAATAAGTTTTATGGGTGACACTCACAGTCGCAAAATGTGATGCGAAAAGCTAGCATTTGTGATTTAAAAGTCGCTAAAGTGTGAGACAGATCACGCCCTCTGTTCCCTCCAGAATGTATATTTAGATAGATGGCAATAAAATAAGACAGAATAACTAGCCGCCTCCCTCGCATATCCCCTCTCCCATCATCTGCGATCGACGACTCTGTATACTTACTAATATAAGGTTTCAGGCAATGATTAAACAAAAACATAAATATGCCGACCTTGCTCAACTCCCCCACACAGATACCGTGCTCCAAAAACTCCCTGTAGAAGTTAAAGAATGGGCCCAAAGCTTGCCTTGGAACCAACGGCGCTATGTCTTGTCTCTCTGCTACATATTGTGTGCATCTACTCCCGACTTGCAAGCAGAATTTTTAGATAATTATACAGCCGACGGTTTAGTTTCAAAAATGTTTGAAGATGTAGATACTCTACACCGAGTCAAAGAGTATTTAATCAGATTTCGGGTCAAAAAACAATTAAACGAATCAGATTTAAGAAGCTACATCAAACAATTTTATATCCACTCAGCTCAACAATCGCTCCGAGAAACTGACCAATATTTAGAATCTGCACTCCGCTTCGTGTTGAGTACAGAAGAACGCAATAATGTTTTTAACTACATTTTGGGCTTTGAATTTATTAAAATTGTGTTTCAAATGAGCTGGTTGCAACACGAAAGATTAGCGAGACTCCAAAAAAATCAGTCGCAGTTTATTGAGGCCTATATCAAGCCGATTCAACACGCACACAGAATTAATGGCATAATTCTCCCGAAAGATGAGAGAATATTTTTTGCCCGACGCACCTATTACGTTCAACTACCTAACATTTCCTATAGAAGACTTATTGAGTTAGTCATGGCAACTTTTACTACAGAAATGGTGAGTAATTGCGGATTTTCTATCAGTCGCCACTCTCAAGCTCTGCGTTTTGACTGCGATTACATTTATGATCCAGAACCAGAAGAAGAAAGATTTCCTACTGACTTGCAATTTATTCATTAACTGTACGCAGTAAGGTGTATCCTAAGTTGCTGTTTTCTATTTACTTTTATTGGCGCTTTGGGCACAGGATAGTTTTTGAAGTATGGGACTTCTAGTCGGCCGGTTAAAATCGGATGTTGCAGCCTGATTTCATAAAATAGAATGGCTGTATCCATTAACCTTCCGCTTGCATTTCTTCAATGTCAAACCAGCTAACTATCACTCCCGCTAGCGGAATTGCTAGAAATATGCCTAAAAGTCCTGCTGATCTTGCCCCCACTAACAGTGCAAAAAATACCACTACCGGATTGAGGTTAAGGGAATTTTGCATCAGTCTGGGATGAATAAAGTTGTCTTGAATTTGCTGCAAAACAATGCAAGCTGCCAATACTTTTAAAGCTAGCCACACATTTTGAGACAATACAATAAAACAAACTAAGCTAATCCCCAGCGTGGCTCCAATCCCTGGAACTAAATCAAACAATCCGATAATAAATGCTAAAATTAAAGGAAATCTCACATCTAACAGTAGGAAAATTCCAAAACTAGCTGTTGTCAAAAATAACATTAACAGAATTTGTGCCTGAAAAAATCCTAAAAAGTTTTTCTCTATTGTTATACTTAAACGCCTGTGCAGGTGTCGAGGTATAAACTTGAGAACTAACAGCCACAGCCTCTCTCCATCAAGTAACATGAAAGAAGCTACCACCATAATTAATATTAAATTTAATAAATTGGTTAAAAATACTTGTAAGAAAGCAATACTCCAAACAACTCCAGATAAAGCTTGATTTCGCAGTTGTTCCTCAATAACTCGCAGGTTAACTTGCAGGTTTCTCGCCCGCAGGAATGCTTCGAGGCGCTCGGACAGAGGCGCCAGAGCATTCACAAATTCAGTCAGGCTGTCAATTAATTGCTGTCCTTGAGATAAAAGAGTGACGCCTACAGTGACGGTGAGACCGCCAAAAACTAAAATGGTGAGCAAGACAACGAAGGCGACAGCTAAACTTCGCGGTAAAAATCTCTGGAGAGTTCGCACCGGATAGTTGAGCAAAAAAGCCACGAGTGCAGCAATGGTGAAAACCGCGACTGCTGTTTCAAAGTAAGCTAAAAGTTGCAGTCCAGCCCAACCAGAAGCAAATAAAAGCAAAAACCGGACTAAGGCTAAATTGCTTAGCATATTCCAAAAATTGGGAGGAGTTCTGTCTTGCTCTTTCACAGGGATTTTTAGGGGTTAATATTATAGCTCAAAAATATTGCAGAGCTCTCTTTTAGAATCGCACCCAATATATATCTGCGGCTATCCCCCTCAAGGCAGAAAACAGATGTCGAACTGAGGCAGGAGTGGGTTCTATTCACCATAAGTTCGATCGTCCCCAATACCGAATCAAACACAAGCGCGATCGAACAAACAGCCTTTCTGAGTCTAAAACCGCCTCGGAAACTCGGTAGTCATGGCAGTATTTGTCGTGGCAGGCCCCCAACTAGGAAACAAATGCTCAAACAAGCTGGCGCAGAAAAACCCCGTTTCAGTGCCAGTCGCGAAAAAAGTCAACTCTGCCTCGTGGGAGATAGTATGAACAGGTCAATTTTTGGGATACTAGAAACTAGCACTCAACTTAGCTGAGGAATAAACGTGCTGCTATCAAAAGGCTTTGAAGTAGAAATGTATACCGGCACTCCCGAAGGTGAGGTTGTCGGTCTCTCCGATCGCATAGTCGCCGATCTAGAGGGATTTGTCCGGGAGCCTGATAGCCGCAATGTGGAGTACACGACCGCCCCGCTGTGCAGCTACGATCGCCTGCTGTGCGCCTTAGTCAAGCCACGAGTTCGGCTGCGCGAGTATTTAAAACAATTGGGCGACTATACCTTGCTGCCGGGAAGTACCTTGTCTCTCGGAGGGAGCGATCGATTTTACCGCTCCGATCCCAACAACCCCTACCACACCTACATCGAGCAAACCTACGGCACCAAAGTCGTCACCGCCAGCATTCACATCAACATCGGCATCTCCCAACCAGAAATGCTGATGCGCGCCATCCGCCTCGCCCGCGTCGAAGCACCACTGTACCTTGCCTTGAGCGCCTCTTCCCCCTTCCTCGACGGCGAAGTGACGGGCTATCATTCGACTCGGTGGGGTTTGTTTCCCAAAACTCCCGCCATCGTCCCCCTGTTTGAAAGTCACAGACATTACATCCAGTGGACTGAAGAACAGCTAGAACTCGGTACTATGCAAAACGTCCGCCATTTGTGGTCTGCAGTGCGACCCAATGGCGATCGTCGCCCCTACTGTCTCAACCGCCTCGAACTGAGAATTTGCGACCTCGAAGTCAATCCTCTGGCTTTGTTAGCCATCACTGCCTTACTAGAAGCTCGCATTTGGCAGATGATGGAAGACCCCAGCTTAGACCCCTTAGAACTCAGCACCTTACCGGAGGCCACGCGCAACCAAGACTTAGTTGCCCTCACAGACGCCAACGAAATTGCTGCATCCGAGCAAAGTTTGGATGCCGAACTTACCCACTGGCAAGACGGCAGAACTATTCTGGCACGAGATTGGATTGAGGAAATTTACCGAGAAGTCTGGCCTATAGCCAAAAAACGCGGCTTTAGTTGCTTTCTCTCGCCACTTAAAAAGATTCTCCGGGAAGGCAACACGGCCCAGCAGTGGTTGAAACTGCACGAGGGAGGTTCGGACACCCGCAGTATTATTCTGCAAGGGATTGATGGCATGGCTCACCAAGAATTGGAGCTAGAAGACAACTTGTGCGCCCAGTTAGTTGCCTGAAGTACCCGCCGTTATGATAACGGGGGCTTTCACTAGCCCCCTGGCTATGCGTACTCAGCGAATACAAATAGCCCGAACCTCCCGGTCAATCGATTTTAGATTTGAGATTTTAGATTTTAGATTGACTTGCGCGAGATAAATACGTTCGGCAAGTTTCATCGGATACAGGTTTTTTATTTCACCGGTCCTGAGTCTGCTTTTGGAATGAATCACGTGGCGGGTATCCTGGATGCGGGAATTGTCAAAAGTTGCAGAGCACCTCCCAAAAACCAATCAGAATATTTAATCAATGGATCTCGACAAAGGTTATAAATAAAAGCTATAAGGTATATCTACCTGTGGGTAGTTTTATAAATTTCCCAATAGCTGTATTTTTCGCTTTTAATTAGCTTCATGCCCCAACTTGTCTTGATTCACCCGCAAATCCCCCCGAATACTGGCAATATCGCCCGCACTTGCGCTGCCACAGGCACGGAACTGCATTTAGTCGGCCCGCTGGGGTTTGAAATTAGCGATCGCTACCTGAAACGGGCCGGCTTAGATTACTGGCCCTACGTCAACCTCCAGTGCCACGAAGACTTAGCGGCTTTTTTGGCCTATCGGGAGCAGCGGGGGGGACGCTCGATCGGATTCAGCACTGGCGGGCGATACAATTACGCGCAATTCCAATTTCAGCCCAGCGACTGGCTGATGTTTGGCTCGGAAACTGTAGGCATTCCCCAATACGTCTTGGATGCCTGCGACGCCACAGTTTTCATTCCGATGAGCCAGCCTGGAGTCAGGAGTTTGAACCTCTCCGTCAGTGCCGCTGTAGGTTTATTTGAGGCTAAACGACAGTTGGGGGAGCTGGGATAAATCATTATCAACACATAAATATATAGATATTTAATAGCTGGTGGAGGCTGCCAAGTCTCCATTTTAATATAAGAAATTTGTATCAAAGGGGTGAAAATCTCGATAGCCGACATTAATATATTTTATTCATTCAAAAACAGATTGTTATCAGCAACACCAAATTACTCCCAAGATGATTCAGCAACAAAAACAGAGGATTTTAGCGATTTAGGGCGCGAGCGAGTACCAGCTTGGGTCTGAACACTATATCTAGTAAATATACGGTTGTAGGCTGTCCGGAAATTAGCCTAAAGTCAGATAATAGGTAAGAGTTCAGAGCCTGTGCGGGAACGAAGATTTTATCTATTCGTTCCAGCTATTGCGGTGTAAGGCTTGTGGGGTTAATTGCAGCAGGTTTGACCGAGAATTTTAAAATTTCTGACGGTTTGAGCTTGTCTAAATTAAAAAAGCAAGGTAATCTGGCCTAAGCATGATAGCTGTCAACAATCAGAATATTTTTGCTTGTTGATTTAAACTCAGCGTCATGCGATCCCCTTGAGTGTTTCCAAGGACAGTTAGCGCTTCTCAGTAGGAGGTCGTTTTTTTGAAACGAACATATCCCCAAATTAAGCCTGTTCAGGCTAGTGAAATCGACAGAGAGGGTTCTGCGGAACCATCCAAACAGACAACGCTCAGCACAGGCAGAGTTCGCTCTCTCGCCACGATCGGGCTGGCAATATCGGTAGGTGCTTCTGGCATCCTGCTACCGAGAAATGGAGACAGCGCTCGCGCGTCTGAACTCGCACCGACATCAGAATCCACCGCTGTACAGCCAGTATCGGCCAACGGGCCGGCTACGTCCGCACAAGTTGACGGTTCCAGGGCCCAACAGCCCGGAACACCTTCTGAGTCGGTGACGGTTAAGGTGCAGGAAGGGCAAAGCCTTTGGGAGCTTTCTCGGGATTATCAAGTTGAACCGTTGGTACTAGCAACTGCCAACGAGATCCAACCCGATACCATACTCCAAGTTGGCCAACAGCTCAGAATTCCGACTGCGACGGAAGCCACACCACAACAGAACGCCGGCTATAGCACATCGGCTTCGCTAGATATCGCAGCGACGGTCAATCCAGAACAAGAGTTAAATCTGACTGGCTCCGAGCCATTGGATAGTGCAGCCATGACAGGGCTGCCATCAACCGCAGCGACCCCGCTGGTCACGACGGTACCGGAACAAAGTTCGATCGAGATCCCGAATGCAGACGGGGCGATCGACAGTTTGAAGAAACAGGAAAACCGCACCACAGAATCGGGTCGAACGATGTTCGGGTCGGAGGGGGGAGCAAATTTATCTACATCTGCGGCATTTTTGCCCGAGTCAGCACCGACGCTGACCTCCCCCGAATATGCAACTGGGACAACTATTCCTGACCTCGATGCCACACCTGTAATTCCCAATTCCGGGGGAGGTCAAGCAGCATCGCCCGATCGAGCATTCGAGTCAATTGAACAGTCTTTAGCAACACCCAGTTTGCCCACGGCTGTGCTAGTCCCCCCTGCAGGAAGTACCGCCGCGCCGGCTGAGGTTCTCTACAGCGTGCGTCCGGGAGATACAGTAGATGCGATCGCCAAAGGTCACGGCGTATCGCCCAAAGATCTGATCTCCGTCAACAAGCTCGGCAACCCCAACTTGCTGAATGTCAATCAACGGCTCAAAATACCCCAAGTTGGGTTTAAAAATCCAGGGGTGCAGGCGGCAGCCTCTTATTCTGCCTCCAACTCTACATCTGTCTGGGCGGCGAATTCGGTTCCCGCATCTTTGAACCCCAGTTCGTCTACTTCGGAAATAGTCGGTGCTGGCGTTGCAGCACCGGCGGCCACAGTGCCTCTTGTCTCTCCCCTGGAGAACCTGGAAGGTCTGAACAATATTTCAGCGCCGATGGTTCCCCAAATTAACAGCATTTCGCTGACTCAAGTTTCCCAAACCATTAGCGATCCACGGAAGCTGGATCTTCAAGGGGAACCAACATTTACAGGTGCTGTTGACACCAGTTCCCTGCCCTCGCCAGCCAGTGCAACTGCTACCGCCATCGCTACGGGAGAATACCCGCAGCCGATCGGGTTCGTGCCAAATACTAGCGCCCAGGGTTCAAATGCCGATCCAACTAGCGCTTTACCAGAATCGAATTCGGAGGCTCGGACTACCGCAGAAGCTCTCAACCCTTATTCCGAACGCTTGAGGGCAGAAGTTGTCAGACTGCGAGAGGAATATCGTGCCTCGCGCAATTCGATCGGCGCCAATGCGGTGTCCCTGGCTCCAAATGACGGGCCCTCGGTCAACCAGTCTGAGGATATGCCAAGTGTCAATCCATATCTCTACACCCCCGACTATACTGAGGCGGTGCAGAATGAAATCAGCAGACCGCCATCAAGAGCTTGGTCTGAGCAGGTTCAGAAGCAGCAGCAAGAGCGTTTAGACCCCGCTCGCGCAGCGGAACTGCAACCGATCAACCTGACGCCAAAAAGCACTCAGGATCAGCCGGTCGTGGCAACTGCTCCTTTGGGATCTGAGGCTTACGACCCCCTAAGCAACCCGTCTTTGGGACGCATGGTTTCTCCAGAACTGCCTCCGCTGTCGAGCCCTGACACTTATCTGCCTAACGGCAAACAACAGTCTGCTAGCCGGTTTATTTGGCCGTCTAAGGGCGTTCTGACTTCTGGCTACGGCTGGCGGTGGGGACGGATGCACAGGGGAATTGATATTGCAGGGCCGATCGGCACGCCAATTGTGGCAGCATCAGACGGGGTGGTTACCTATGCTCAGTGGAACGACGGCGGCTACGGGTATCTGGTGGAAATTACCCATCCTGACGGCACTGAGACTATCTATGCCCACAACAGCCGGATTTTGGTGCAAAAGGGTCAGAGAGTCGCTCAAGGGGAACAGATTTCAGAAATGGGGAGTACCGGCTTTAGTACCGGGCCGCACTTGCACTTTGAAATTCATCCCGCCGGACAGGGTGCTATCAACCCAATGGCTTTACTGCCCGACGATGCGTCCAGCGCTTCTCGGTAACGACTGGTCGAAAGTTATGGGTTTTGAATGATTACCAAAACTCATAACTTTTACTAGAAGTCATTAGAAATAGTGTTGTTTCAAAAGCAGACATAGCTAGCCCTACCGTGCTACGATAGTAAATCGTGAAGTAGATTTGGCTCAGTGGCGCAGTGGTTAGCGCAGGGGACTCATAAGCCCAAGGTCGCAGGTTCAAATCCCGCCTGAGCCATTATTTAATCAAAAAAACTGCGCTCTCAAATTTGAGAGCGTATTTTTTTGATCGATCGAGAAGATACTTGTAGTCGTTATGAGTATGATATATTTGTAACAGTTCGTAAAAAAGGAAACAAAATCTATGACCAGTGAATGCCTCCGGGTTGGTCAAGCTGCACCCGACTTCGCAGCAACAGCCGTAGTGGATCAGGAATTCAAGACAGTGAAACTGTCCGACTATAAAGGCAAAAAGTATGTAGTCCTGTTCTTCTACCCCTTGGACTTCACCTTTGTGTGCCCGACTGAGATTACAGCATTTAGCGATCGCTTCGAGGACTTCAAGAAAATCGATACCGAAATCCTCGGCGTATCCGTGGACAGTGAATTCTCTCACCTCGCTTGGATACAAACAGACCGTAAATCTGGCGGTGTTGGCGACCTCAACTATCCCTTAGTTGCTGACCTCAAAAAAACAATTAGTTCGGCCTACAACGTCCTCGACCCAGAAGCAGGCATTGCCCTCAGAGGTCTGTTCATCATCGACAAAGAAGGCATCATCCAACACTCTACTATCAACAATCTTGCCTTCGGCCGCAACGTGGACGAAACTCTCCGTACTCTGCAAGCTATCCAACACGTCCAGTCTCATCCCGATGAAGTTTGTCCCGCCGGCTGGCAGCCCGGTGACAAGACCATGACTCCCGATCCTGTCAAGTCTAAGGTATTCTTTGCTGCGGTTTAAGCAGATTATATTGGTAGGGACACGGCAGTGTCGTGTCCCTACCCGCAGAGGTATTCCTTTAACCTGACATCTTGCAGCAATATCAATAAGAGGATTTTTCGTGGGGTCGGGCGGGTTTATAGAACCTATTTGCAAGCTTTAAGGCTGTTGGCGAACCCGCCCCTACGGCTAATTGAGAATGCTGCAATATCTCAGTTTAACCGGATTTTTAAATTAGCAATTAGCAATTACCCAATTAGGAAATATGCTGACTTCTACTAATTTTAGCGGCTTGTTAAATGAGCGGTTTTTCCAAAATTTATTGCCTGTTCCGGCGAGTAATGTTCTGAAGCTGGGACAGATGACGCCAGATTTTGAATTGCCGGATATTAATAATGGCAAATTAGTGCGGCTGTCGAATTATCGGGGCGATAGACCGGTGGTTCTGGCTTTTACGCGGATTTTTACAGAAAAGCAATATTGCCCTTTCTGTTTTCCTCACATTAAAGCTTTGAATGAAAACTGGGAAAAATTTGCCGATCGCAATATAGAATTATTGATGGTTGCCAGTACCGACGATCGCCAAAGCCAAATTGTGGTTAGAGATTTAGGCTTGAAAATGCCTCTGCTTTCCGATCCGGGCTGTCAAGTTTTTCGGGCTTATCAAGTCGGTCAGGCTTTAGGTGCTCCTTTGCCCGCTCAGTTTGTTTTGGCTGCAGATGGAAAACTCCTCTTCAAACATTTGTTTTCTTTCATAGACCACAATGCTAGTGTGGACACTTTGCTGAAATATGTCGGTAAGGAAACCGCTGCTGTGTCCTAATTTGGAGTTTTTCACCGCTGATGTACGCTGGTTTAGGCTCATCAGCGGGATTTTTTCAGCGGTTGACCAAGAATTTCTTGATAGTACAAGCCCCCGGATTTATCCGTGGAATCAATCCAAAATCTAAAATCTAAAATCCTCAAGCCCCCGCCTTTATCTCGCGCAAGTCAATCTAAAATCTAAAATCTAAAATCTAAAATCGATTGACACTGGCTGCGACAGGTCTTTAGTAATAAATACTTATTGTGCCAATTTCGATGGCGGAATGTTGCCATGTTCGCTCGACATTAATCTAGGCTATAGCTTGAAGGTACTTAGTACAAGTTTAAGCCAATGTCGTCTCCCAAAGATCGATCGAGCAAAATTGAATTGAGCATCTTAGCGTCGCATCCTGAGTTGTTGACAGGTTTAGATGCGTGGCTGCGGCTAGGTTTACTTTCGCCCGCTGAAGTTGAGGAATTGTGCCGACAGTATTTAGTCTGCCCACTCAGAGATCCCGCTGTAGATTTTTCTGAAATTGAGAACCCGCGAGCTCCTATTGCCGATCCAAAAGTACCTGCCTTATCAACACAAAAAGCAGTACCTAGCAGCCGTGAAAGCGTTGCTAGACCCACAGAAACTACTCAAACCCCTAATTTTATCGCTCAAATTTTGCACTCGCTAATGGCAGAAATTAGCGTGATGTGGCTGTTGTTTTTAGGAGTGTTCATGGTAGTTGTCTCCTCTGGAGTCTTAGCTGCCAGTCAGTGGGAAAGATTTCCTGCCGCCGGACAATATGGAGTTTTATTAGCTTATACTTTAACCTTTTGGGCGATTAGCAGTTGGGCAAACAGACAGCAGAATTTGCACTTGACTGCTCAAACTTTGCAAGAAGTGACGCTGTTGCTAGTGCCGATCAATTTTTGGGCAATGGATACTTTTGGATTGTGGCGGTATCCTTGGGATTGGGCGGTAGCAATCGCAGCGGCACTTATTTTGACTTGGATAACTGCCCGGATTATCAAATATCAATATCAAAGCGGTTCAGGAAAAAACATCACTCGATCGATCGCCCTAAATCACTTGGGATTGAGTTATTTGCACTCTTGGTGGGCATTTGCAGGCTTTTCCCTCGCTGCTGTTTATTTGGGTACAGTGGGAACTGCTGCTACTACAGTTTATCAAGTTCAGCAACAACGATTGCAATCTATCCAAGGTGGGGGAAATACTGAAACATTCCCCGCTGGTTTCAGTTTTAGCAGAGATTTTCTGACTTACAAAAAAGCAGCTTTAGTAGCTTATTCGTTAGGAATTTTACTGGGTCGAGCGATATTTGTCAAGGATGTAAATATCGCTGAAATGGGTTTAGCTTTGGCGATTTGTGGCGTGCTTTTAGGATGGCTAGATTGGCAGCACCCCCTCGCCTCTGGGACTATTGAAAACAATATATCCGACCCGCCAAATCCCAGCAACTTTTTTCACTGGCAATTAGCGGGAATGGGTTTGTTGGGTTTGGGCTACCTGGTTTGTTTTCGCGACATTCCGCTACAGGCGATCGCCGTTAGCGGATTGGCTGTTTGGTTTTTTTATAACCGTTTAGTGCGGTTTTGGCAAGAGTTTGATTTGCTAATACTGGAGGCGGTGGGACTTCAGAGTATTTGGCTGTTTTGGCGACTGCTTCCTTTAGGGATTAAAACACAAGTTGTGGCATTTTTAACTCAGCTTACCAACTCTCAGGAAACTCCTTGGGGTTTTTGGGGTGTTCTGCTGTTGCCTTATTTAATTTTAATGGTAACTGCGGCGCAGTGGCTCTACCGCAAGCGAAAGTTTCAACTAGCCAGTTTTGGGGAAAAGGTTGCTCTCGGTTTGGGGAGCGTTTTAACTGTTATTAGTTTTGTCAATCCGTTTTGGCGATCGCTCAATTTATTATTCTCTACTTTAATTTTAGGTTGGATCGCTTGGAAATACGTAATTCCCGATAATTCCCGGCGAGTTGCGAGGCCGGATTCTGCGGCTGAAAAACCGGGAAATCCGGCAATTTTGGTTCCCATAACTCACATTATGGGTTTAGGCGCGATCGCATCTGCAATTGACTTATTCTTCCCAAACCTGACACCCAATATTTGGTCTGCAATATTATTAATATTCATGGCGAGTGAATGGGTATTTTTTGTGGGAATGAAAGCGGCAAATTTCCGAGAAAACTCTGCATTTTTTCGCTGCCATCCTGCATGGTTTCAAAATTCGTGGTATTTGGGCTTAGTATTAGCAGGGGTCAGCTTTGTCTTGTTGCAAAATTATTTGATTGTGGGTACTGCCACTCATCGCCCTCAGTGGAGTTTGCTCTGGCTGGCGACTCCTTTGGCTTTGACTGCTGTTGCTAAATATACTGAGGTTCCTCACAAACGAGTTGCCAGTACCTTTAGTAAGATCGCCCTAATATTTGCACAATTTCTAATTTTTAGTTTTCCGGGATATCGGTTAATTGGTTTGGGGGTTGCCGCCGGATTAATGTTGGTCAATACTTACTATTTAGTCGAGATACCAGCGGCGGCGATTGGAGTTGGATTTGGCTTGAGTTTCGTAGCTGCGGTGATTTATGAATTAGGTTTTGTTTCGGGTTGGGATTGGGGAATTGCCGGGGCGATCGCACTTTTGTCTCTGTGGTTGCTTCGCAGCATGATTGTTCGTTTTTCCAGCCGTTTACCTGAGCCTTCTCAATTAGCTCAAATTTACGATCGAGCTGTAGATGGGTGGGCAATCTTACTCACCGGCTTACTGTTAACAACTATTACTTTTTATTCCTATGAACTCTACGCAGCCAGTAGCTTGAGTTTTCCGCCCTCTGCTGAAGTTTTGGCTGCTATTTTGGTGATAATGGCTGCGATAATTTTCCGAAGTTTACGCCAACTTTCCCCTCTGGCAATTTATGCCTTGGCTTGGAGTTTGGAGTTGTTGACAGCAGTCGGTTTAAGTTTTGTCGATCGCACGACGATTAATTTGGCAGTTGCTAATATCGCTCTCGGATTGTTTACTCAATTATTGGGTGATGTGTGGCGGCGCCGTCACCGCGAGCAAACAATTTTACCGAGCATTCATGTTATACCTTTGGTTTACGGGGTATTGGGTTTAACTTTCCGATCGCACACTTTGACGAATTGGACTGGTTTAACTGTGTTGGGGGCGTCTTTAATTGCGATCGGCATTGGTAGGCGGGAACCAGAATTCAAACCTTTGGTTTATTTAGGATTAATTGGCGTTTCCGTTGCTGCTTGCGAATCGCTACTATATCAAATTTTTCAAACACCAGGAGGAGCTTTTGGCGACGGCTTAATTGTCCTGGCCACTCTCGGCACAAGTTTAACATATATCTATCGCATTTTATCTCCTTGGCTCAGCAATTATTTACATTTAACTAACGCAGAGTTAAAAATATTTGCTCACCTGCACTGGGTTTTGAGCAGTTGGCTGCTGATTTGGGCTTCTGCGAATGATATTAAGTCCGGTATAAGTTTAGGATTAGTCACTGGTGCTTTATTAGTTCAATATGCTTTCTTGCAAGGGCGAAATAATCTCGATCGCCAATGGGCAGAAATTTGGATTTACTTGGGCTGGCTAGAAGCCTTTGGCATCCGGCTTTATTGGATCAATACGCCTTTAGTTAAGTATATTTCCGGGCCGCTGGGGCCGTGGAAAGTTGCCCTCGCTTCTCTATTTGCCTATTTCATTTACATTTTGCCTTGGGAAAACTGGGGTTGGTCAAAAAAACCTTGGCAGGTAATTGCTTCGCTGATTCCAATAGTGACTATTTTGGAAAGTCCGGCTAAGTTTTATCCGATTAGCTTGCTGATAGCTGCTACCTTCTATTTTTTCCTAGCTTGGGAAAAGGAGGAAGTCCGTTTTACCTATGTGAGTGTGGCGATAATTGACTGGATAATTCTGCGGTGGTTCTGGCAAATAGGATTGACTCAGCCAGAGTTTTATGTTACTCCTTTAGGACTTTCTTTACTTTACATTACTCAGTTCGTGAAGCGTAGCTATCCCGTAGGGAATCGTACTCTCAAATTACCCGCACAAAAACCGCTGCGCCACAATCTGCGAATGCTTGCAACTGCGCTGATTTGCGGGATGCCTCTTTTGACTCAGCAAAGCCACGGTTTAGTTGCGGGGGCTTTTAGTTTGGCGGCTATTGCCGCAGGTTTGGCGCTGCGAGTTCGGGCGTTTTTGTTTGTGGGAACGGCTGTATTTTTAATCAATGTTTTCTATCAGTTGGTGGTTCTGATATTCGATTATCCGCTGATTAAATGGGCGATTGGTTTGGCTTTTGGGATTGTGTTTATCTGGATTGCTGCTACTTTTGAAACGCGGCGCGATCGCATTTCCGCTGTCGTGCAGCATTGGGTTGTACAATTGCAATCGTGGGATTAAATTTTCCCTTAATCAACTTTTGTTGGGTGGTTAGGGTGGGTTTACCAAAACCCTAACCCTATGATTATTTGTTGATGAAGTTTTGAAAAATCGCCTTTTTTTTTTTGGTAAAAAGCTTGACACTGTTAGCTTGACAATGTATTATTTAATAATGGGAATAGTGGCAATTTTAAAATTTAAGTTACTACTCCCATTATCTAAAATATACCTTAAAAGCAAACTAAGATCAATAGGTAAAAATTCCTTTTTTTGCGCCGCGATTTGAGATTGTGAAAGCAGCAAAGGCGATGAAACAGAAAAAGGGCAACTAAAAGGAGCGCCAAATAAATAAATTATGACAACTCAGTTTATGAAGCGCCTGTTCACAGTAAAAGAATATCATCAGATGATTGAATCTGGCATCTTGACAAAAGATGATAAAGTTGAATTGATTCGAGGAGAAATCGTTCAAATGGCCGCCGTTGGTAGAAGGCATACATCTCATGTCAAGCGTCTGACAGAGTTATTCTATATCCGTTTATTATCGAGAGTAACCATTGGAGTTCAAGATCCGGTAGAATTGGACGATCGCTCGGAACCTGAACCGGATATTTCTTTACTGCGGCGGCGCGATGATTTTTACGAATCGGGACATCCTCAGTCTGAGGATATTTTACTAATTGTGGAAGTAGCGGATGCAACCGCTGAAACTGACAGAAATATCAAAATTCCTCTTTATGCGGAAGACAATATTGTAGAAGTTTGGCTGGTAGATATTAACGAGCAATGTGTAGTAGTTTATCGCGAACCTTCTCCTTCGGGATATCAAAATATTCAAAGATTTCAGCGGGGTCAGGTTTTATCTATTCTAGCTTTTCCAGACATAGAAATTGCTGTAGATAATGTGTTGGGATAATAGAGTCATAACTCATACCATTTTAGATTTTAGATTTTAGATTTTAGAATTGGGAATCATATCGTTTCCGGTTGTATCGGAATGATTTAACCGCAGAGGGCGCAGAGAACGCAGAGGGAGAGAATACAGAGAGGAATAATGTCCGATGCTACCGAATTTGATATGACTGATTATATAAGGATTTGGAGCTTGCCTAAAGTTGCTTTTTTTCAACTGGTTTCATTTAATTAAAAACCCGGTTTCTCGGAGAAACCGGGTTTTTAATTAACAGTATTTATCCGTTGGTAGAGTGCATTAATGGCTTAATGCGAATTCGGGCAATTTCGGCTCAGATGGGCCATCGGGCACTATCTTAACCTGACCGTTTTCATCCACATCAACGATCGCCTTTTGGCCGTCTTTTAGCTTCCCAGACAGCATTTCCTCAGCCAGTACATCTTCCAACAACCGCATGATTGCGCGGCGCAAAGGTCGAGCACCGTAGCTGGGATTGTAGCCTTCTGTAACTAACAAGTCCTTGAACCGGTCTGTCACCGACAAAGTAATACCCTGTTCGGTTAAGCGGCTGAAGACTTGCTGCAACATAATGTCCGCAATCTGCTTCACTTCTTCCCTGTTCAACTGGCGGAAGACGATAATCTCATCCAAGCGGTTGATAAATTCGGGACGGAAAAACTGTTTCAGTTCTTCGTTTACCAAGCTGCGAACGCGGTTGTACTGAACGTCTGCTGCACTGTCAGCAAACTCGAAACCGAGGCCGCCGCCGCCTTTTTCAATTACTCGCGAACCGATGTTTGATGTCATGATCAGCAGTGTATTCTTAAAGTCTACTGTCCGACCTTTAGCATCAGTTAAGCGGCCGTCTTCTAAGATTTGCAGCATCATGTTGAAGACATCTGGGTGAGCTTTTTCGATTTCGTCGAACAAGATGACTGTGTAAGGACGGCGCCGGACTGCTTCTGTTAGTTGGCCACCTTCGTCGTAGCCAACGTAACCCGGAGGCGAACCGATGAGTTTGGAAACCGTGTGGCGTTCCATGAATTCGGACATATCTAACCGAATCATGGCTTCTTCGGAACCGAAGAAATATGTTGCTAGGGCTTTTGTAAGTTCGGTTTTGCCGACGCCTGTGGGCCCGGAAAAGATGAAACTGGCGATCGGGCGATTCGGATTTTTCAAGCCTACCCGCGCGCGACGGATAGCCCTAGAAACTGCGCTGACAGCTTCTTCTTGACCGATCAAGCGCTGGTGCAGCGTGTCTTCCATGTGCAGCAGCAATTCCGATTCGGATTCTGTCAGCTTGCTGACTGGTACTCCCGTCCAATTAGCCACGATGTGGGCGATGTCTTCTTCGGTGACAATGGGAGAAGTTTTGAGTTGGCTTTTGTTGATCGTAGCTTCGGCGATTTCGGCTTCTATTTCTAATTCGCGATCGCGCAATTTTCCAGCTTTGTCGAAGTCTTGCTCGCGCACTGCTGCATCTTTTTCTTTTGTTACTGCGGGCAGTTGCTTTTTGAGCTCTTTAACTTCGGGCGGGGTTTGCGAATTCATCACGCGGACGCGGGAACCTGCTTCGTCAATTAAGTCGATCGCCTTGTCTGGCAAAAACCGATCGTTAATGTACCTGTCTGACAGTGTGGCCGCTGCTTCTAAAGCTGCGTCGGAAATTGTCAGTCTGTGATGCTGTTCGTAAGCCGATCGCAACCCGTACAATATTTCTATTGTTTCAGCCACGCTCGGTTCACCGACTTTTATCGGTTGGAAGCGCCGTTCTAAGGCAGCGTCGCGCTCGATGTGTTTGCGATATTCGTCCAAGGTAGTGGCGCCGACACACTGCAATTCGCCTCTAGCAAGGGCGGGTTTGAGCATATTGGAGGCGTCCATGCTACCTTGAATTGCGCCTGCACCGACTAAGGTGTGAATTTCATCGATTACCAGAATGATGTTGCCGGCCGCGCGAATTTCGGCCATGATTTTCGTCAGCCGTTCTTCAAATTCGCCTCGGAACTTTGTACCAGCAATCAGCGAACCCATATCGAGGCTGATTACTTGTTTGTCTTCTAAAATTTCCGGGACGTTTCTGTTAACAATTCGCTGGGCTAGGCCTTCGGCGAGGGCTGTTTTGCCGACTCCCGGTTCGCCTACTAACACTGGATTGTTCTTCGTGCGGCGGCCGAGCACTTGGATCACGCGCTCGATTTCATTTTCGCGGCCCACTACGGGGTCGAGTTTGCCGGCTGCGGCTAACTTGGTCAGGTTTGTGCCGAATTCTTCTAAAGTCGGGATTTTGCGATCGCCGCTATCTCCCCTGCCTCCGGGTACCGCCGCGACTTCTCCCACGGCACGAATTACCTGCGTGCGGACTCTCTGGCGATCGATCCCCAAGTTTTGCAGCACCTTCGCCGCCACCCCTTCATCGTCCTGAATCAGCCCCAGCAGGATGTGCTCGGTGCCGATGTAATTGTGGCCTAACTGCCGCGCTTCGTTCAGGGCCGTCTCAAAAATGCGCTTAACGCGGGGCGTAAAAGGAATTTCTGGCGGGAGGAACCCAGAACCTCTGCCGATGATATTTTCGATTTCATTGCGCGCCTCTTTCAAGTTGAGGCCCATATCCAGTAATACTTTTGCAGCGATGCCAGTGCCTTCGCCGACGAGTCCCAGAAGAATTTGCTCGGTGCCTACAAAATTGTGACCGAGGCGTCGCGCTTCCTCTTGGGCTAGCATGATTGCTTTAATGGCTTGTTCTGTAAAGCGTTCAAACATATTTTTTCTATCCTACTGTCTTGGCGAGGGCTGTATCGCTGCTGGTGAGGAGCGATTTGGAACACTACACAAATTATAGATGTAAATTTTTGTGTATTTCCTTCTATAACAATGTATCTTGCTAAAGGGGTAGGGACAGTGGGGAGACCCGAATACTATAGGTGTGGTTGCCGTCTCGCAGTACGATCGACAAATGGCAGTGTAAATTAACTACCAGCCGGGAAGTCCCTCGGTATATTCAAAGGGGACGCATCTGAGCGCTGCGCCCCGTACCCCGAATAAATTACTCCTTGGGATGAAAGGCTCGTCGGGTTTCGGTACCGAAACCGACAATTATTCTTTTATACCCCAAGATGATCGGGAAATACTCTGATACTAAATTAGCAAGTGGGGGTGGAACTACCTCACTATAAAAAGCATGAGAAAAAAAAGGAAAAAGAAGCCTGCGGTCTAACTGTACTCAGTTGACCGTCAGGTTTGTTCACATTTGGCTACTATGAATCAATCTTCGGGAGCATCTTGATTTTTTGATGTACCTTCCAAGTATTGAAATAGTAATTTTTGGTATGGCATTTTGGACACACATAAACTATACTATCCAAAGGTCGAAAAAAGGAAGCTTAAAAATGCAGCTAACTTATAAATACCGCCTCAAACCCACAAAAGCCCAACTAACAACAATTGTGGCTCATCTAGAGCTTTGTCGTCGGCAGTACAACTACCGACTCAGCGAAAGATTTAGATGGTGGGAAGCCACGAGAACGCCCGTCAACGCCTGCCCTTTGATTGTTTCGATAGTCCCTGTGGAGGAGATTTATCGAAATATTCCTTTGACGAGAGTGCAGACTAGGGATGGTAGGAAGAAGGATGAATTAGGCAATCCTTTAACCAGGAAAGGCGACGTTTTCTCGAACCTTGAAGGCGGATATGTACAGTGGCAGACGATACAACTTGCCGACCTGAAAAACACTAAGAAGCTGTTTCCTGATTATAAAGTGTTAGATTCTCAGGTCTTACAAGATGTCGTTAACAGAGTTGAAACTTCCTTTTCAAACTTTACCACGCCCGACAAGAATGGTAATCGTAGAGGTAAGCCCAAATTCAAGGGGCTTCATTACTACAAATCCTTCACATACCCTCAACTAGATAATTTACATATCGTTAAGGACGAGCAAAACAGGATTTGTATTGACCTAGCAAAGATAGGTCAAGTGCCGATGGTATTCCATCGTCCAATACCAACAGGGTTCAAAGTTAAGACGGGCAGTGTTATCAGAGAAGCAGATGGGTGGTATATTTCCTTGACGCTAGAAGATAAGACGGTTCCCGTAACGGTTACAGAAATTCAACCGACGGTCGAAAATACTGTTGGTATAGATATGGGGATAACCCATTACGTCTATCTTTCCAATGGCAGAAGAGTTGAGAATCCTAGATTCTTGAGGAAGTCGGCCCAGAAGTTAGCAAGGCTTCAAGCGAAGTTAGCTGGTAGAGTAAAGGGTTCTAAACCTTGGAAGATTATCAAGGGCAAGATTTCCAGACTCCATCAGTTTGTAGCTAGAACTAGATTAGATTTTCAGTTCAAAACAGCACATGAGCTATTCAGTAAATGCGATGTTTTAGTTGTTGAAGACTTGAGCGTCAAAAATCTAACTAGACGTGCCAAGCCCAAGACCGATATTGAGGATGGTAATTTGGTTTACTTGCCGAACGGTCAGTCAGCTAAGAGCGGTTTGAATAAATCAATGCTTGATGCTGCTCACGGGCAATTTGCTAGCGTCCTAAAATATGTCGCCTGGAAGCTAGGTAAAAGCGTTTTGTTTGTTGACCCGAAAGGAACTTCTCAACATTGCTGGAAATGTATCAATAAAGTCCCGAAAGAATTATCGGAACGCTGGCATTCCTGTCAGTGCGGAGAATCTTTGGATCGAGATGAAAATTCAGCTAAACTTATTAGAAAGATTGGTCTGAGTTACAAAAGTGGCGGGGGAACTCCGTCACTCAAAAAAGCCTTTGCAAAAAAGGAAAAAGAAGCCTGCGGTCTAACTGTACCCAGTTGACCGTCAGGTTAGTTCACAGCCATCGTGAAAGCAACTGTTCAATTACTTCCACAAAGCCGATCGCAATTTGGATCAATGGCCAACCCACCAAACAAATTAACACCGCCCAGCGAGTTTTAATATCCAAACCTTGGCGAACCGCCACAATTACAGCTAGCAAACTCCACACAGCTAATATCCGCTCAATTCCTTCTCCCAGCAAAGGAATCAACGTTAAGAAATTCAGCACTTGGGGGGCGTAGGCAAAGCCGATCGGAACCAGCAACTCCCCATAAGTTACGTGTCCCGGCTTCAGCCACTCCCCGATTTTAAAGATAGTGAAAGTCCAAAAATAATAACCCCCCGCGACTGCCAAACCCTCTATCAAAAGTCCTAGAAATAATACTGATGGCTCAGTTCGGTTGATTAACAAGATCGCAGCACTGCCCAACACGCGGGACAGCGCAGCTAAAATTACAATTGTTAAAGCTATTCGCTTAGTTCTGCGAGTGTAGGGAGTTTTTTCGTAAAAATTGCCGTTCAATGAAAGTGCGTTCCAAAGGGTTGCCCCCAAACTTGCAATTGAATCTTCTCCCTTCACGTTGAACTCCTGCTCCTCAAGATAGTTGACAACTTTTACAAAATAAGCTCTAATACAGCAGAATCACCGAAGTATTTCTAGGTAATTAAGTAATTAATTGGCATTCTACCAGATTTTATTAAATGCTAAGATTGATTTTACGGATACTTGCATGGCTGCGCGGGGGAAGTTTAAATTTGTTGCTCATCGCAGGTGTAATCCTGATAATTTGGGGCATTCTTTCGCCGGTGGGAACTGTTATATGGTGGCTGAATCAAAGTGCTGAAACTTTTGGTATCAAGAAAAATCCGCCGGAGATACTGCCCTCAAACAAGGGCAATCTAGAAGCCCGCAAGTCTTCGCCACTCAATTGTTATATCATCTTTTTATCGGGAGTTGGCGATTTTTCCGGGGACGAATTAACCCCAGGTGAAGAGTTGTTTCTCAAGCGTTTAGTTAAAAGTCACCCGCAGTGCGTAGCAGTGGGCGATGTTTTTCCTTATTCAGCTTCTAACAAAAGTTTAGGAGGAGAGCGCTGGCTAGCTCCTTTTTGGCGGTTTGCAGAACAGGCAAAAAGCGGGCCGATTGCGGGAGATATATTAATTAAAATTCGCAATCTCTGGAGATTTGCAATTTCTCTAGATTATCGCTACGGCTTTGCATATAATCAGGGATTGGCTAAGGCAATTATCGATCGCATGAATGCTCAATCTCCCATTTCAGTTAATTCTCAAAAACCTGTGAAAGTTATTTTAATTGGCACTAGCGGCGGAGCACAAGTTGCTTTGGGTGCTACTCGCTATCTTAAAGAATGGCTGAAGGCAGAAATTACGGTTGTTTCGGTTGGGGGCGTGTTTTCGGGAGAAAATGGTTTTGCAGAAGCCGATCGCATTTTCCACTTTCGCGGCACTCGCGATTCAGTTGAGGATATTGGCGGCATAGTTTTTCCCAGTCGCTGGTACTGGTACGCGACTTCTCCTTTCAACCAAGCTCGTTTGCAAGGCCGCTATGCAGCAGCTTTGAGCGGCCCTCACAAGCACGACGGCGATGAGGGATATTTTGGGGAAAATCTGGCGGCGGACGGCAAAAAGTATGTAGATATAACCCTGGACAAGATTAATCAATTGCCTGTTTGGTCTGAGGGCGCGTCTGATTGATAAATTCTTGCGTATTCGATAGTCATTAGTTATTAATTGTGTCATTGTTGGTTGTGCGTTGCTTGAAGCTTGGCCTTGTTGCCTTCCAGTCTCTACATCCAATGCCCAATGCCCAATGCCCAATTCCTAATTCCTAATTCCCCATTCCCTATTATCAATGTCTAGACCAACATTATATATTGCCATCACGAATCACGGATTCGGTCACGCTGTCCGAGTTGCGTCCGTAGCTGCAAAAATTCAAGAATTAAATCCAGATATTTTACTAATTATCACAACAACAGCACCTCGCTGGCTGCTAGAATCTTACATTGGTGGCGACTTTATCCACCGTCCCCGCGCTTTTGATGTGGGTGTGGTGCAAGCTGACAGTTTGAATATGGATAAAGACGCGACGCTGGAAAAATTGCGGGAAATTCGGAAAAAGCAAAATTCCCTAATTGCCAGCGAAGTTACTTTTATCAAGCAAAATCGGGTGGGCTTGGTGCTGGCAGATATTCCTCCTTTGGCAACGCGAATGGCGGCAGCGGCTGGGGTTCCTTGCTGGATGATGAGCAATTTTGGGTGGGATTTTATCTATCGCGATTGGGGCGGGGAATTTGTAGAAATGGCAGATTGGATTGGTGAGTGTTTCGGAATGTGCGATCGGCTTTTTCGTCTTCCTTTGCACGAACCGATGGCAGCTTTCCCAAATATTCAAGATGTGGGCTTGACTGGCGGCAATCCTCGCTACAGTAACGATAAAGTTCGGGAAGCATTCGGCATCGAAACACCGCTGGAAAAAACTGTATTGCTGACGTTCGGCGGATTGGGTTTAGAGGAAATTCCTTATCAAAATTTACAGCAATTTAGCGACTGGCAATTTATTACTTTTGATGCGGGAGCACCCGATTTGCCAAATTTGATTTATGTCAAAAATGAAGAGTTTACACAATCTTTCCCGATTTTACCGCGTCCGGTTGATATTATGCCTGTCTGCGGGCGCTTAGTTTCTAAACCCGGATACAGCACTTTTGCGGAAGCTTTGCGCTTGGAAATACCTGTTGTTTCTATCATGAGAGAAGGTTTTGCAGAAGCTGCGGTGTTGCTGGAATGGCTTCAAAATTATGCGGAACATCAAATTGTGACGGCGGCGGAGTTTTTTGAGGGGGATTGGGAGTTTTTGCGACAACCGCTGCATCCGCCGCGTTTGTCGGATAAATTGGATAAAAATGGTACGGAGGCGATCGCCCAAGCTGTTGTAGACTATTTTTCATAAGTCCGATTAGAAATCGATCTTACACAAACAAAGTCTACCTCCGCCAACAGAAGAGTTTGGCATCAGTCTCATCCAAAATCTAAAATCTAAAATCTAAAATCTAAAATCGAATGAATCACTATCAACAGATACTCAAGATTCAAACTACCGGGAAATCTCTGTCCAAAATCACTCCTAAGATAGAAGATGCGGTGGCGAATTCAGGTATTAAAACGGGACTTTGCAGCTTATTTTTGCGCCATACTTCTGCTAGTTTGGTGATTCAAGAAAATGCTGACCCGGATGTACTTAAGGATTTGGCTAACTTTTTGGCTAAACTGGTACCGGAGGACGATCGCTACATTCACGATGCCGAAGGCCCAGACGATATGCCGGCGCACATTCGCACTGCGCTGACTCATACTTCTGAACAAATCCCGATCGATCGCGGCAGGTTGCTGTTAGGAACTTGGCAGGGAATTTACCTGTGGGAACACCGCCAGCGGGGTCACATTCGCGAATTAGTTGTTCACGTCAGCGGCACTTGATCGGAATTTGTACCTCGCTGATTTTAGTTGCTTCCGGCGTCATCGGGGAATTGTAAAAAAAACGGCGCGGCGGCCCGACTATTTCGTATTCAGGATGTTCTTGAAGCCAATCTTTGAGTTTCTGGAGGTTATTTTCGTAGCTTTCCCAAGTGTAGGCCCCGCCCACGCCAATGCTGACAACCGTCATCGGCGAAGTATCCGTGATTTCTACAGCGGAGTTAACGCTGCTGGGGGCGATATTTGGTGTGGGATAGAGGAACGAAACTTCAGCTTGGGGAACAGCATCGATTGCCTCGGAAGTTTCCGTATAGCGCGCTTCTACTGGCGTTGTCATCGCAATTTGGTTGTTGCTGATGTGTTGAAATAAGGGATTGAAGGCGATGCCAGTTGCTTGTCGCAAATCGCCCGCGTGGGTGTAGGTGACAGCGCGGTACTGAGGATATTGCTTCACTTCTATCACCCCAATCTGTGCGGGTTCAGGGAATCCAGTAGGTAATACCATTTGAGATTTAAAAGTTGAGATTTTACATTGAAGAATGGGGAAAGACTGACTCCGCAAGGGTTTGGAACTTGCTTGCAGTTGCATGGTTTTTGGCAACTGATATAAATAGGCTGAGATTGTTTGCAGACAATCGTTCAGGTGGCACAATTAGTTTAGCAGTTATTTAAGGCGCTGCTAACTATCGATCGCCTAGAATTAGTTGAGAGATTATTAATTAACCTCGTAATAATACGGACGGCACTGACTAAGCAGAGAAACATTAATCTAGTTGTGCTTGAAAAATTAGCGTTTTTCAGGTGTTTGCTATTTGTGTCGGAAAATATTCGGCTGTTGGGCCCATCGATCTGTGCGTTCTCAGTTATTGGGACGCTTATCGCGTTCAGTAACGCCTATCAATTATACCGCTTTCAGGGAATGACGTATGAAAAAGATTCTAGTGATTGAGGACGAGCAAGTAATTCGGGAGAATATTCTCAAACTCCTCAAAGCTGAAGGTTTCGACGTGACGGGTGCAGAAAATGGATCGCAAGGTTTATATGCGGCGGTGTCAAATCTTCCCGACGTGATTATTTGCGACGTGATGATGCCAGAACTTGACGGGTATGGGGTGCTGATGGCCTTGCGCTCTAATCCTGTTACTGCTACAGTACCTTTTGTTTTTCTCACCGGTAAAGCCGATCGCTCTGAAATGCGGCAAGGTATGGAATTGGGGGCAGATGATTACCTGACTAAACCTTTTAGTAAAGCTGAACTTGTGGGCGCGATATCGAGCCGCTTGAAAAAACAAGAAGCTGTTGCTGAACAGTACAATACTTTGCGATCGCAAAGCAGCGAATTTATCCAAAAGACTGCCGACAAACTAGAGCAGATCAAAACTCGTTTGTGCAACGCACTGGAACGAGAAGAATTCCAAGTTTACTATCAGCCGCAGGTCAATGTCCAGACTGGTAAAATTATGAGCGCAGAAGCTTTAGTGCGCTGGGTACATCCAGAAAAAGGGCTGATTTCGCCCGCAGAATTTATTCCCCATGCCGAAGAAACTGGGTTCATTGTAGAGTTAGGTGAGTGGGTTTTGCAGACAGCTTGCAAGCAAATGCAAGTTTGGCAAAATGCTGGTTTTTCGGGGCTGCGGGTAGCGGTGAATCTGTCGCCGCGCCAATTTCACCAACCGGATCTCAGCAGCAGAGTTGCCCAAATTTTAGCAGAAACTGGTTTGGAAGCGAGCAGTTTAGAATTAGAGCTGACAGAAAGTTTGATGGTAGAGGATGCCGAAAGTGCGATCGCGACTTTGCAACATTTGAAAAATTTGGGAGTTTGTATATCTCTTGACGATTTCGGCACTGGGTATTCTTCTTTAAGCTATCTGACGCAATACCCCTTCGATACTTTAAAAATAGACCGATGTTTTATCAGCAATATTACCGATGGTTGCACAAATGCAGCGATTGTGAAAGCTATTATTGAAATGGCGCACAGTCTCTGTCTTGAGGTAATTGCCGAAGGAGTTGAAACAGAAGCCGAAAAAGATTTTCTCTGGCGCTATAAGTGCGATATAATGCAAGGATATTTGTTTAGTCCTCCTTTGGCTGCAGCGGATTTTGAATACTTGTTAATGACCGGAAAATAAAATATCTATAAAGTCAATATAGAGCAGATAATTAAGTGCCATAGTTGGGGTAAAATATGTTTTTATAATCTACCAGTAACGTTGAGTAAATCAAGTCAAGCAATACAATAAGGATGTTTACATAGCTGTTAAACTAGCTCGATAGTATTTTTAGCTATTTTGTCCAAATTGCTTGTCATTGTCAACCTCGGAGAACTGGGCGTGCTGATGCAGTTTGGTAAAGTGCAATAACAGTTAGTAGGAGAAGAAAATCACGTAATAACCCCCACAGTTTATACTGTAAAAAAGTTGAGCGTCAGGGTGGAAAAACAGGAAAGTTCCGCTGAAGCTTCCTCAAAATATTTGCAAGATTTTTTCACATATGTAGCGCTCAACAGGCACATTCTATTAGAAGAAGTCCCAGCTATTTTTAAACAAATAGATGACGAAGAATAAGTCATTGCTCGCATTATATATCCGGCGGTTGAAGAAGTATTAAAAGGAGTCATGGCCAAATACACGGCTGAAGAAATTATTACTAAGGGGGAGAACTTAAAGCCGGAGTTGATATTTTTTTGACCTACGGAAGGAAGAACCGCTCCTCCGATTTATATCCACAAGACAGCATTACCAGGCACAAGCCTGGTAACGATGTGGCAACAGTGTTTTGTAGGAGATCCTCGATAGTATTTTGAGTAAGATGCAGCCACGGATTTAAGCTGAATAAGCAGGGAAAGTCATCGCGTGTTTGGCCTTGACGTAAACTTGCTGATCTTGCTTGAGCTGTAGATAATCGAAGCGATCGCGACTTACGTAAGCTGTTACTACCTGACCCGATTCTAACAATAACTGGGTTTGAATTTCGCGTCCTACATGAATGATGCGGCTGACTTTTGCTAATGCAAAACCAGACTCCGGCTTAGTTTGAATTTCCACGTCATGGGGGCGCCAAAATACTAATTCACAATGAGCCGCTCCACTATTTTGAGGCGTTGTACCGTTGCTCGCGAACAAACCCGCAGCATTGGGCAACACATTGACAGGCCCAATAAAAGTCATCACAAAAGCTGTTGCCGGTTTGTCGTAAATTTCAGCAGGAGTGCCAACTTGTTCGACTCTACCTTGGTTCATCACCACAATTTCATCGGCTACTTCCATAGCTTCTTCTTGGTCGTGAGTCACAAAAACTGTGGTGATATTAACTTCTTTGTGAAGGTTGTGCAGCCACGATCGCAATTCTTTGCGAACTTTAGCATCTAATGCTCCAAAAGGTTCGTCTAGCAGCAGCACTTTCGGTTGAACTGCTAGAGATCTGGCTAAAGCCACCCGCTGCCGCTGGCCGCCGGAAAGTTGCGAAGGATAGCGATCGCCCAAACCTTTCAACTGAACTAAATCCAAAAGTTCATCAACCCGCCTGCGAATAGAGTCTTTAGGAACTTTGCGAATTTCCATCGCAAAAGCAATATTTTTCCGAATACTCATGTGTTTGAACAAAGCATAGTGCTGAAACACAAAACCAATATGCCGTTCCTGC
>Ga0209278_1000489_pt1 | contig 30673 bp, 30 predicted proteins | sample JI81BgreenDNA_FD_187504 | JGI IMG/M metagenome (GOLD analysis project Ga0209278, IMG submission 187504) | Wastewater effluent complex algal communities from Wisconsin, to seasonally profile nutrient transformation and Carbon sequestration -... | ecosystem: Engineered > WWTP > Effluent > Algae...
CGCCCGCGTCCTCTTCGGCACCGAACAGGAAGATGTCCCAGGTGAAGGTGGTGGACGAGGACTTGATGGCGCCGTTCTCGCGCAGGCGAATGATGTGGCCGTTGGGGTTGCCGCTGCGGGTGCGACCGTCGTTGTCGGCGTAGGCGCGGGGGTTGGCCGCGTCGGTGTTGGCCACGGTGCGCGAACCGTTGTTGGTCATGGTGAAGTACACGTCGCCGTTGCGCGGGTTGATGGCGCCCCACTCCGGGCGGTCCATGCGCGTGGCGCCCACGGCGGTCGCGGCCCAGCGGGCGTTGACCAGCACGTCGGCCTGGTTGGCAAAGGTGTAGCTGGCAAACCCCGAGATGCGCGGGTCGGTGATCGTCAGTTCGATCCACTCGCCGGTGCCGTTGTCGTCGAAACGCGCCACGTACAGACGACCCTCATCGAGGTACTTGTCGCCCGCGGCCATGCCGCCGCCCACGTCGGCCGCGCTCCAGCTGGCGGTGGACACGTACTTGTAGACGTACTCGTTCTGCGAATCGCAGCCCATGTAGAAGGCCAGCGGCTGGCCGGCCACCGGGATGCTGCACACCGCGGCCTCATGGGCAAAGCGACCCATGGCCACGCGCTTGGCCGGCTGAGCGGTCGGGTTCAGCGGGTCGATCTCCACGTTGTAGCCAAAGGTGTTAGGCTCGTTGCGGAAGTCATCGGCGGCCGTGGCGCCGGTGGTGGCGATGTCCCAGCGGCTGAAGCGGTTGTCGCCGCCGGCCACGCTGTACCAGCCCTGCGAGTTGCGGTTGACCGGGGCCGTCGTACTGAAGGCCGTGGTCGGCACGCCGTAGCGCTGACGGCTGGCGATCTGGTTGGCCGTGAGTCCCGTCGGGGCCACCGAGTTGTTGAAATAGAACGCCCAGTTCTCTTCGCAGCCCAGGTAGGTGCCCCACGGGGTCTTGCCATGGCCGCAGTTGTTCAGGGTGCCGCGCGAGGTCGCGCCGGTGGTGTCGTAGGCGGTGACCATGAACTGCTGAATCTGGGCCAGATGGGCCGCGGGGCCGGCGATGCGCATCACGGTCTGCGCGGTCACGCGGCGGTTGAGCGGCGCGTCCACCAGGTACTCCCAGCGGCCGGTGGTGGTGTTGCGGCGCACCTCGGCGATCGAGACGCCGTGGTGGTTGATTTCCTTGAGGACTTCGAGCTGCGGCCGCGCGCCGCCGTTCCAGCCGCTGCTGCCGCCAAACTGGCTGAATTTCAGGCCGTCGGTGCCGCCCGCGGTCTGGCCGCGCGGGTGGAAGAAGTGCGCGTCGGCCGAGCTTTCGTGGTTGACGGCCAGCACGGCGCGGGCGGTCGCCGACGTGGTGTAGCGGCCGCTGCCGTCCACGTAGAACAGGTCCATGCCGTCGTGGTGATCACCCACGCGCAGCGACCAGTCGTCGGTCTCGGCGCCGGTGTTGGAGTAAGCCGCCACGCTGCTGTTGAGGCGGTCGCCGGTGGCGTGGACCACGGTGTAGGTATAGCCCGGGGGCAGGCTCACCCCGTCGAGGATGTTCTTCGAAACCGCCGGGAAGCCCAGCGCGGTGCTGCGCGGCGTGGCCGGTGCGGGAGCTGCATCGCCGCCGCCACCGCAGGCGGCGAGCATCGGGATGCTGGACAGGGCCGCCAGGCCCACGCCGCCGCGGATCAGCTGGCGGCGCGAGAGCTCGCTGCGGGCGAGCACGTCCTGAAAGTGTTCGGTGTCGGACGGGTTCTGGTTTTCGACGGGATGGTGCGCCATGGAGAAATGCCTCGCGGGTTACGGACGGGGGTAGGTTTGCGGCGCGAAGTCTGCAAACACCGTATGACGGCGCCGTGACGCCGTTCATCCCCGATCCGGGCCGTCGGACACGTCCGATCGTCACCGCGCTGTCATCTTCCGACGATAGCTACGCCGAATCTCGCAGCTATCAATTCCGGAGCATCGTGCCGCACCAGCCAGCCACGATCCTCACTCGATCGGCGTGAGCTTGGCCACGCTCAAGGCCAGCCACTTGGTGCCGTGGCGGCCGAAGCTCACCTGCGCGCGCGCGTCGTCGCCGGCGCCCTCCACCGCCAGCACCTGCCCCTCGCCAAACTTGTTGTGAAACACCGCCATGCCGGCCTTGATGGGCGTGCCGCGGTCGGGCTCTGGCGCGGGCGCCGATGCGGTCCAACCGGGCGACCACGCCGGCTGCGGGGCCGCCACGCCGATTGCGCGGTGCCCCCCCCAGCCCGCGCTGCCCGCGCCCCCCCAGCCGGAGGGCTGCGGCGGTGAGAGCCATTTCAGGCAGGCCTCGGGCAGCTCATCGAAGAAGCGGCTCTTGAGGTTGTAGCGGGTCTGGCCGTGCAACAAGCGGGTCTGCGCGTGTGTGAGGTACAGGCGGCGCCGCGCGCGCGTGATGGCCACGTACATCAGTCGCCGTTCTTCCTCCAGACCCTCGCGGTCGCTCAGGCTGTTCTCATGGGGAAACAGGCCTTCCTCCAATCCGGTGATGAACACCGCGTCGAACTCCAGGCCCTTGGCGGCATGCACCGTCATCAGCTGCACCGCGTCCTGACCGGCCTGGGCCTGGTTGTCACCCGATTCCAGCGCTGCGTGAGAGAGGAAGGCCGCCAGCGGGCTGAGGGTCTCGCCGGTGGGTTCGTCACCGGCCAGCGGCTCGTCGAGCACCGGCGCGTCGGGGTCGAGCCCCTGGCTGGCCGGGCTCTGCGTGAGGCCGGCCGCCTCGCGGCCGAAGCCTTCCTGCATGACGAAGCTCTCGGCGGCGTTGACGAGTTCTTCCAGGTTCTCCACCCGCTCCTGGCCTTCGCGCTCCTGGCGGTAGTGCTCGACCAGCCCGCTGTGCTCGAGCACGAGCTGCACGATCTCCTTGAGGTTGCGCCCCACCGCCTGCTCGCGGATCACGTCCAGGCGCGCCACGAATCCCCCAATTGCCGCGCCGGCGCGGCCGGTCACGGCGCTCACCGCGTCATGCAGCGAGCAACCGGCGGCGCGGGCGGTGTCCTGCAGCTGCTCGATGCTGCGCGCGCCAATGCCGCGCGCGGGGAAATTCACCACGCGCAGGAAGCTGGTGTCGTCGTGGGGGTTCTCGATGAGGCGCAGGTAGGCCAGCGCGTGCTTGATTTCGGCGCGTTCAAAGAAACGCAGACCGCCGTACACGCGGTACGGCAGGCCCGCGTTGAACAAAGCGGTCTCCACCACCCGGCTTTGTGCGTTGCTGCGGTAGAGGATGGCGATCTCCGAACGGGGCATCTCGTCGCGCACAAGCGCCTTGATCTCGTCGACGATCCACTGCGCCTCGGCGAAGTCGCTCGGCGCCTCGTACACGCGCACCAGTTCGCCCGCGCCGGCTTCGGTGCGAAGGTTCTTGCCCAGACGCCGCTGGTTGTGGCCGATCAGGTGATTCGCCGCGTCGAGGATGTTGCTGACACTGCGGTAGTTCTGCTCCAGCTTGATCTGGTGCTTCACCCGGTACTCGCGCACAAAGTCGGCCATGTTGCCCACCCGCGCGCCGCGGAAGGCGTAGATGCTCTGGTCATCGTCACCGACGGCAAACAGCGCGTTGGCGGGCGCTGGCAGACCCTCCACCGGCGGGGGCGCGAACAGCTTGAGCCACGCGTACTGCAGGCGGTTGGTGTCCTGGAACTCATCGATCAGCACGTGGCGGAACCGCCGCTGGTAGTGCGCCCGGATGGCGTCATTGTCGCGCAGCAGCTCATGGCAGCGCAGCATCAGCTCCCCGAAATCGACCACGCCCTCGCGCTGGCACTGTTCGTCGTACAGCGCGTAGATCTCCACCTTGCGGCGGGTGTCGTCGTCGCGCACCGGCACGTCGCGCGCGCGCAGACCGTCTTCCTTGCAGCCGGCGATGAACCATTGCAACTGCTTGGGCGGAAAGCGTTCGTCGTCCACCTGGTGCTGCTTGCACAGGCGCTTGATCGCCGAGAGCTGGTCCTGCGTGTCGAGGATCTGGAACGTGGCGGGCAGGCCAGCGGCCTGGTGGTGAGCGCGCAGCAGCCGGTTGCACAGGCCGTGGAAGGTGCCGATCCACATCCCGCGCACGTTCACCGGCAGCAGCGCGGACAGCCGCGTGGTCATCTCCCGCGCGGCCTTGTTGGTGAAGGTCACCGCCATCACGCCGCCCGGCCCCACCTGCCCGGTCTGCAGCAGCCAGGCGATGCGGGTGGTGAGCACCCGCGTCTTGCCCGAGCCGGCGCCGGCGAGGATCAGGGCGTGTTCGGCCGGCAGGGTGACGGCGGCGGCCTGCTCGGGGTTGAGGCCCTGCACAAGGGGCGATGGCGAGGCAAACGGGTCGGAAAACATCGCCGGATTGTAGGAAGCGGGGCGACCTCCGGCCGGGCGCCATACGGTTTCCCGTATGGGCACCATACCCGGGCCGGCAGGCGACGCGCCAGCGCCCGCCGCCTAGAATCGCGCACCGGGCCCAGGTTTCTTGCGCCCGGTTTTTTTTGGCCTGCTCCAGCGCCGATCACCCGGTGGCAGGGCCACCGCGGATCGCCGGTGGGCCCCGCCGCGGATGGCGCCCGGGCCGCACGGGCATGTTTGAAAGCCGTTATGGAAATCTTTGACTACGACAACGTCCTGCTGCTGCCGCGCAAGTGCCGGGTGGAGAGCCGCTCGCAATGCGATGCGGGCGTGGAACTGGGCGGGCGGCGGTTTCGCCTGCCGGTGGTGCCGGCGAACATGAAGACGGTGGTCGACGAAGGCATCTGCACCTGGCTGGCGCAACACGGCTACTTCTACGTGATGCACCGTTTCGATCTGGACAACGTGGCCTTCGTGCGCGACATGCACGCGCGCGGCTGCTTCGCGTCGATCTCCCTGGGCGTGAAGGCCGCCGACCGGGCGACGGTGGACGCCCTGGTGGCCGCGGGCCTGTGCCCGGAGTACGTCACCATCGACATCGCCCACGGCCACGCCGACAGCGTGCGCGAGATGATCGGCTACCTCAAGGAACGGCTGCCCGCGGCCTTCGTGATCGCGGGCAACGTGGGCACGCCGGAGGCGGTCATTGACCTGGAGAACTGGGGTGCCGACGCCACCAAGGTCGGCATCGGCCCGGGCAAGGTCTGCATCACACGCCTCAAGACCGGCTTTGGCACCGGCGGCTGGCAGCTCAGCGCGCTCAAGTGGTGCGCGCGCGTGGCCACCAAACCGATCATTGCCGACGGCGGCATCCGCTGCCACGGTGACATCGCCAAGAGCGTGCGCTTTGGCGCGAGCATGGTGATGATCGGCTCGCTGTTTGCCGGCCATGAAGAGTCGCCCGGACGCACCGTCGAAGTCGATGGCACGCTCTACAAGGAGTACTACGGCTCGGCGAGCGACTTCAACAAGGGCGAATACAAACACGTCGAAGGCAAGCGCATCCTGGAGCCGGTCAAGGGCAAACTGGCCGACACGCTCACCGAGATGGAGCAGGACGTGCAAAGCTCCATCAGCTACGCCGGCGGCACGCGGCTGCTGGACATCCGCAAGGTGAACTACGTGATCCTGGGCGGCGACAACGCGGGCGAGCACCTGTTGATGTGAGCCGCGGCGCTTTCCGCCGGCGCGTGGCTCACACGCCGAGGAGGCGGCGGGCGATGGTGTGCAGCCGATGCCCGGGCTGCGCCAGCGCATCAACCACGGTGAAGTGGTTCAGCCCCGGCAGTTCCTCGCACACCGGCACCACGTTGCGGCCCCAGGCCTGCTGAATGAGGCGGTTGTGGCGGCGGAACTCGCTGCTCTCCAGCGCCCCGGCCACGGCCGCCAGCGTGCCGCGGCCTTCGCGCACCGGCGGCGCCGGCAGTCGCGCCGGACTCGCTTGGGCCACATGCGCCGGCGTGATGTTCAGCGATGGCTGCACGAAGGGCGTGCGGCGCACCGGCTCCAGGTCATACAGGCCCGAGATGGACAGGGCGTTGCGGATCAGGTCGGCCGGCAGGTCCGGCGCCACGCGCGGCCACTCGCAGGCCAGCAGCTGCGTGGCCAGATGCCCGCCAGCCGAATGGCCTGCCACCGTGATGCGTGAGGGGTCGCCCCCGTGCGCGCCGATGTGGCGCCAGGTCCAGGCCAGCGCGCGGACGGTCTGCATCACGATCTGCGGAATCGTGACCGCCGGACACAGCGCGTAATTGATCGACACGACGCAGACGCCGCGCGCGGTGAAGGCCGGCGCGATGAAGGCGTGGTCGCTCTTGTCCAGACTGCGCCAGTAGCCGCCGTGGATGAAAAAGAGCACCGGCGCAGGCGCGCCGTGGCGGCCTTGGCGCGCCGGAAAGACATCCAGGGTTTCCAGTTCCCCGTGGCCGTAGCGCACATCGATCAGCGCACCGGGCGCCGCCGCCCTCGCCTGTACCGAAGCCTGGGCCCAGCGCTCGAAGATCGCGCCGTGCTCCGGCACCAGCGCGCGGTTGTTGTACTCGGCGTTGAGCCAGTCATCACTGGCATGGGCGGGCAGGTCAAACAAGGTGGTCATGGGTGGCTTTCAAGGTCCCGGGCATTGTGTCATGGCGCCCCCGGCCGCGCCGTTTCACGCAGGGGACAGCGCGGCAGCAAGCACTCAGGTATTCTGTATACAAATCGCACCATGCAGACCGATATCACCCAACTCCCCGCCGCGCCCGACCTCGCCGAACGCGTTTACCGCTCGCTGCTCGACGCGATCAGCGCCGGCACGCTGGCGCCGGGCCAGCGGCTGACGCAGGAAGAGCTGGCCGAGCGGCTGGCGGTGTCCCGTCAGCCGGTGATTCAGGCGCTGAAGTTGCTGCGCAAGGACGGCTTCGTCGAAGAAGCGCCGGCCTGCGGCACCGCCGGCCGCACCCGGGGCCTGCAGGTGGCGCCGCTGGAGCCCACGTTCGTGGCCCACCTGTACGAGGTGCGCGGCGCGCTCGATGCACTGGCCGCCCGGCTGGCCGCCCAGCGCCGCACGGCGCTCGACCCCGCCCTGCTGGAGCGCGGCCGCGCCGCCGCCCGCCGCGGCGACGTGCAGGCGCTGCTCGAGGCCGACCTGGCATTTCACTGCGCCATCTACCGCGCCACCGGTAATCCCCTCATCGAACAAAGCGCCGCGCTGCACTGGGCCCACATCCGCCGCGTGATGGCGGCCGCGCTGCAAAACCGCCCGGCGCACCAGACGGTCTGGGACGAACACGAGGCGATGACCCGCGCGATCGCACGCGGCGACGCCGACCGCGCGAGCACCCTCATGCTGGAGCACGCCGGCCACGCCAGCCAGCGCCTGGCCGCCGGTCTGGGCAACGCCCAGGTCGCCGCCGGCGGTATCCCCGCACGACTCCGTGGAGCCCGGCCGCTTCGGTAGCCGGGCCACTTGACGCGGGTTCCGGGCCGCCCCCGGAACCCGCCGTTTTTTCCAGACTCCTCCTCGACAGGCGCTGCCTACAATCCGCGCCGACCTCAGACCCCAGTGCCTCCGGCCCCACTTCCCGCCGCCCCACCGTGAACACCCCCACCGACTCCCCCTCTCCCGTCACCCGCGTTGCCGTGCTGGGCATCGGCATGATGGGCTTCCCCATGGGCCGCCGCCTGTGCGAAGCCGGCTTCGAAGTACACGCGTGGAACCGCTCGCGCGCCAAGGCCGAGCGCCTGCAAGCCTGCGGCGCCACGGTGCACGACACACCGGGTGGCGCCGCGAGCGCCGCGCAGGTGGTGGTCACGCTGCTGGAAGATGGCCTGGCGGTGGACGACGTGTTGTTCCGTCAGGGCGCGGCCGAAGCGATGACGCCCGGGACCATCGTGCTCGACATGTCCTCCATCCAGCCCCGTCAGGCGCGAGAACACGCCGCCCGCCTGGGTGAGCGCGGCGTACACCACGTGGATGCGCCGGTCTCCGGCGGCACGCTCGGCGCCGAGCAAGGCACGCTGGCCATCATGGCCGGCGGCAAGCCCGCCGACCTGGAGCGCCTCGCGCCGGTGCTCGCGGTATTCGGCCGCACGACCCACGTCGGCCCGCATGGCACCGGGCAGCTCGCCAAACTCGCCAACCAGATGATCGTCGGCATCACCATCGGCGCGGTCGCCGAGGCGCTGCTGTTGTGCGAGCGCGGGGGGGCTGACATGGCCCGCGTCAAGCAGGCCATCACCGGCGGCTTCGCCGACAGCCGCATCCTGCAGGTGCACGGCCAGCGCATGATCGAGCGCGACTTCGCCAAGCGCGGCGCGATGAGCGTGCAGCTCAAGGACATGCGCAACGCGCTGGCCACGGCGCAGGAAGTCGGCTTTGACGCACCGATCACCGCGCTGTTTGAACGTCTGTACGCCGAGGGCGTGGAGCACGGGTTGAACGACCTCGACCACTCGGCCCTGTTTGTCGAGCTCGCCAGCCGCAACGGCATGGCCTGATGCGCTAAAATCTTGGCCACTGTGGGGACGTAGCTCAGCTGGGAGAGCGTCGCGTTCGCAATGCGAAGGTCGGGAGTTCGATCCTCCTCGTCTCCACCACCCCTCTCCGAAGCCCCGCCACGCGCGGGGCTTTTTTGTGGCCCGCGCGGCGCCGGTTGACCGCGTTGGCCTGGCGCCCCAACATCGCCGTATGTCCTCAAGCCGCCGCCCTCTTCCCTGTCGACTGGCCGAGATCGCGCTGCTGGCGCTGCTCCTGGCCGGCTGCACACCGCTGGCGACGGCGCCTCCCGCCCGCGCCGCGGGCGAAGCCACCGGCTTGCGCACCGTGCTTTACCGATGCGACGACGGTGAGCGCATCGAGGTGCGCTTCTTTGCGCTGCAGGGTGTGGCCGTGCTGGTGCGCGACGGGCGCACGCTGGAGCTGCAGCAGGTGCCCGCGGGCAGCGGCTTCGCCTACGAAGGCGCCGCGGTGCGGCTGCAAGGCCAGGGTGAGGCGCTGACGCTCAGCACGCCCGTGATGCCGTCACTGGCCTGTCGGGTCCTGCGCTGACAGCGCATGACTTGCTATCCTGTGGCGTTTCAGTGGCCCATCAGTGGCTGATCAGTGGCATTTGCAGGAGCAGTTTCCATGGCATCGAAGAAATCCGCGACCGTGAAGATGGACATCGGCATCAGCGAGAAGGACCGTGCGGCCATCGCGCAGGGCCTCAGCCGGCTGCTGGCCGACACCTACACGCTCTACCTGACGACCCACAACTTCCACTGGAACGTCACGGGGCCGATGTTCAACAGCCTGCACACCATGTTCATGGACCAGTACACCGAGCTGTGGAATGCGGTGGACCCGATCGCCGAACGCATCCGTTCGCTGGGCCACGTGGCTCCGGGCTCGTACGCCGCGTTTGGCAAGCTCAGCTCGCTGCCCGACGCGCCCGCCCAGCCGCCCAAGGCGCTGGAGATGGTGCGCATCCTGGCCCAGGGCCACGAGGCGGTGGCGCGCACGGCGCGCAGTCTCTTGCCGCTGACCGACAAGGCCAGCGATGAGCCGACCACGGATGTGCTGGTGCAGCGCCTGACGGTGCATGAGCAGACCGCGTGGATGCTGCGCTCGCTGCTGGAAGACTGACGCGACCCTGCCAAAGAAAGAGCCCCGCCGCGGCGGGGCTTTTTCATGACACGGCCACGGGACGGGCCGCTCAGCGGGCCAGCGCAAAGCCGGCGACGGCCTTGTAGTGGTCGGAGATCGCGCGCAGCTCGTCCTGGCTGATGAGATCGTCGATGCGACCGAAGGGCTGACCCCCGCTGAGCTCGTCGGCCTTCATGATGATGAAGTCCGGTGGCAGCGTGCGGTTGGTCTCGACGACGCGCGCGGTGGCCGGTCGGCGTTGGGCGTCGTAGCGCTGCAGGGCGCCCACCGGATCGTGCGGCGTGGCGGCGAGCTCGTCGGCGAGGCAGCGCGCGTCGAGCAGGGCCTGCGCCGAGCCGTTGGAGCCGCGGGGGTACATCGGATGGGCGGCATCGCCCATGAGCGTGACGCGACCGACACTCCAGAAAGGCAGCGGGTCCTTGTCCACCATGGGGTACTCGAAGACTTGTTGCGCACCGCTGATCAGGGCGGGAACATCGAGCCAGTCATAGCGCCAGCCGTCGAACACGGGCAGGAAATCGGCCAGACGGCCCGGGCGGTTCCAGTCGTTCATGCGCGCCTCGGGGTCGCGGATCTCGGCCACCCAGTTGATCAGCTGGTTGCCTTGTCCGTCCACGTTGTCGACGATCGGGTAGATCACCATCTTGCCGGTGTCGATGCTGCCGATGCGCAGGTAGCTGCGTCCGTCCAGGATCGGGCGGTGCACCGTGGTGCCGCGCCAGGTGTTGATGCCGGCGTAGCAGACGCGGTCTTGCGGGTGGAAGTGACGCCGCACGGCGGAGTTGACACCATCGCAGGCCACCACGACATCGGCCCGCAGCGGCGCGGGCGCAGTGCCGTTGACCGGCTCGAAGGTGAGGGTGGCACCGTCGTCGTGGGGGTCGATGCGCTGCAGGCGGTGACCGGTGTGCAGGCGCCACGGTCCCAGGCGCTTCTGCGCCGCGCGCCACAACACCCCGTGAAGCTTGCCGCGGTGGATGCCGAGTTCGGGGTGCGGGTAGCCGGCGTGGCGGCCGCGGGTTTCGCGGTACACGAACTGCCCCCAGCGGTTGAAGAACACGCTTTCGCGGTTGGGAATGCCCAGCGCCTCCAGTTCGGGCAGCAGGCCCAGCGCGTCCAGCTCGCGCACGGCGTGGGGCAACAGCGTGATGCCCACGCCGAGCTCACGCACCTCGCTCACGCCTTCAAACACCTCACACGCCAGGCCCCGCTGGTGCAGCGCCAGCGCAAACGCGAGTCCGGCGATCCCGCCGCCCACCACCGCAATCCGCATGCTCAGTCCGCCTTGATGTTCTGGGTCTTGATGAGCTGCGCCCAGCGGTCCGCATCCCGCGACACGAGCTGGCCGAACGCCTCGGGCGTGGCGGTGGCGGGGTCCATGCCCTGCCCGCTGAACGCGCGGCGCACGTCCTCGCTGGCGAGAATCTCGTTGATCTCGCGGTTGAGCGCGGCCACCTGCGCGGCCGGCATCGCGCGCGGCGCGAACACGCCGTACCACATGTCCACGTTCACGTTGCCGGCCCGCGCCTCGGCCAGCGTCGGCACCTCGGGTAGCAGCGCGTGGCGCTTGTCCGACCCGATCGCCAGCGCCACCAGCTTGCCCGCCTTGAGCTGCGGCAGTGCGACGTGGATGGGCAAGAACATGGCGTCCACCTGCCCGCCGAGCAGGTCGGTCACCGCCGGGCCGGTGCCCCGGTAGGGAATGTGGGTGAGGAAGACGCCGGCGGTGGTCTTGAACAGCTCCATCGACAGGTGGTGCGGTGTGCCCACCCCGGGTGAGGCGTAGTTGAGCTTGCCGGGGGATTTGCGGGCAGCCGCCACCAGATCGGCCGCGGTGGCCAGGCCGCTGCGCGGGTGGGTCACCAGGATCAGCTGGCCCCAGCTGGTCAGCGCCACCGGCGCCAGATCCTTCACCGGGTCAAACGCCAGCTGCGGATAGAGCGAGCGGTTCATGACCAGGGTGTTCACGCTGACGAGCAGCGTGGTGCCGTCCGGGGCGGCACGCACGACGGCCTCCGTGCCGATGTTGCCGGACGCGCCCGCGCGGTTTTCCACGATCACCGGCCGCTTGAGCCGTTCGCTCAGTTTCGGGCCCACGGTGCGCGCAATCAGGTCGATGCCGGTGCCCGGTGTGAAGGGCACGATCAGCCGGATTGGCGCCTCCGCCGGGCCCTGCGCCCACGCGCCGGGCAGCAACGCCGCGAGCGGCGCGGCGACCATCAGCCGACGGCGCGTGAGCGCGCCGGTTCCTCGGGTTTGAACGGGTGTCACGGCTTGTCTCCTTTCGTTAGCATGCAAATAATTATCCCGGTCGGTACCCGCGCCGGGCCATCCGTAGAATCCCGGCCCGCCATGCCCATCGACCTGTACCAGCGCCCCGGTTTCCTGCTGCGCCGCGCGCACCAGATTTCGGCCGCCGTGTTCGAGAGCGCCTGCGCCGGGCTCGGGCTGACGCCGGCGCAGTACGGCGTGTTGCGGCTGTTGGCCGAGGAGCCGGGCATCGACCAGACCCGCCTGGCGCGGGCGCTGGCCTTCGACAAGGTCACCGTCATGCGCGTGCTGCGCGGGCTGGAGGACCGGGGCCTCGTCGAACGCCGGGCCTGCGGCCGGCTCAAGACGGTCTGTCTGAGCGACGCCGGCCACGCCACGCTGGCGGCCGCGCGCGCCCCGGCCGAGGCCGCCTACCAGCGCTTGATGTCGCCGCTGTCGGCCGCGCAGCGCGAGCAGCTGGTGGTCCTGCTGACCACCCTGACCGACGGCCTGGCCGACGAGGCACGCGCGCCCTTCGTGCCGCTGCCGACCGCCGGCACCACCCCCGCGGCCGACTGAACCGGCGGGCCGGTCCGCGACACACCGCACACCGAAGCGCGGGTGGAGCGCCACCGCCGCACGCCGCTGTCACACAGCGGTGGCACCATCGCGGGATGCGAAGCCGTCGCCGTTTTCTACTCACCGCTGCCCTGGGTCCGGCCGCGCTGGCGAGCGGCTGCGCGGGACTCTCGCTGGACGACGAGGAGCGCGATGACGAGGCGGTCGACCTGACCGCGGTGAACGCCTCCGACTGGGCGATGGCCTGCGACATCGCCCAGGCCATCGATCCCTCGGGCTGGCGCCATCGTCGCTACGGCTCCATGACCCCCACCCGCTACGACGCCGGCCAGCACGATGGCCGCCCCGCGCTGCATGCGCGCGGCGCCGGCGGCAACAGCACCCTGCGACTGCCGTTGGCGCCCGCGCCGGTGGACGCAGGCACGCGTCTGGAGTTCGCGTGGTGGGTGGGCGCGCTCAACGAGGCCGCCGACCTGCGCGACCGGGATGCCGACGACGCCGTGGCGCGCGTGGTGCTGAGCTTCGACGGCGAGCGCCGTGACTGGGTGGCGCGCGACCATGTGTTGTCGGAGCTGGTGCGCCTCATCACAGGCGAGCCGCTGCCCGACGCAAGCCTGGTCTACGTGTGGGACAACCGCTACCCGGTGGGCACGGTGATCGACAACCCGCACACCCGGCGCGTGCGTCAGCTGGTGGTGCAGAGCGGTCCGGCCGGGCTGGGCCGCTGGGTGGACCACCGGCGGGCCGTCGCCGACGACCTGATGCTGACCTTCGGACCGGCGCGGACCGGCGACGCCGCGCTGCAGCTCAGTGGCCTGGGCGTGATGAGCGACGCCAACAACACCGGCGCCCGGATCGACGCCTGGTTCGGCCCCTTGCGCCTCACGGGCGGGGCGCCGTCGGCCATCCGCTGAGGGCGCACAGGCCGATGCTCTCGGCAGACCCGGTCCGGGGTGGGAGGCTCAGCGCCCCGGCGCCCGCGGGTCATCCTGCGCCAGCACACACCGGGCCCAAGCGACGCAAGCCAGCAGCGCACCGGCCACAAGCGTGGCACAGGGTGACCAAGAACGCCCACCACCCTGAGCCCCAGCGCGCCGAATCGCCGAGCCTTGACATCGCCGTGCTGCGAAAACCCCAGCGTCGAAGTCCGTCGATGGTTGAGCTAGGCGGCGATGCGGAATGATGTGTTCACGATCCGTGCGCAATCCACCAGCGCCACAGACCGTCGCACGCGTCATCGAGCCGCGCGAGCAGCGCGTCGAAGCCCACGTCGGCCGGGTCGGGGATCACCGGGTCGTGGTGGCGCCGCTGGAACTCGGCCAGACCACGCAGGCGCGGGCGGTGCTCCGGCGGGCAGACCGCCTCGGCCAGCGCCAGGCTGTCCCAGTCCATCGCCAACACCAGCCGGGCGCGGGCAAAGTCGTGGGGCTCCAGCGCGCGCGAGCGCAGGTCGGCGATGTCCACACCGCGGCGCGCCGCCTCAAACACCGCCTCGGCCGACGGCGCTTCGCCGCCCGGCCAGGCGTGGGTGCCGGCGGAGTCGGCCAGCGCGTGGGCGCGCGCCGCATCGACACCCGCGCGGCGCAAGCGATGGCGCCACCAGCCCTGTGCCAACGGGCTGCGCACGCGGTTGCCCACGCAGACAAACAACACCGGGCCGGCGGCCCCCGGCTCGCTCATGGCGCGTCGAAATCGAAGCTTGCCTGCCGCGACGCGGTGGCCGCGCGGCGCTGCTGGCGCGGTCCGGCGAGCTGTTCGGCCGCCCGGTGGCGCGAGCCGTGGCGGCGGACGATGTCGTCCTGACCGGCCTGCACATCGGCCCGGGCGCGCAGCCCGTGCACCCGCTGCTTGGCCGCCCGCAAGGCGACCTCCAGGTCGACCAGCGGCGCGGGAATGTCGTCGCCCACGCGCACGCCGGCGCGCGCCTGCACGTCCGGCGGCATCCGCCACGGCTCGAACAGCCAGGTGTCGGGCACACGCCGCAGCGCCGGCAGCCACTGGCGCACGAAGCGGCCCGCCGGGTCGTGGTCGCGGGCTTGCTTGATCGGGTTGTAGACCCGCGTGGTGTTGATGCCGGTGGTGCCGCTCTGCATCTGCAGCTGGCTCCAGTGGATGCCCGGTTCGTAATCGAGGAACTGCCGCGCCAGCCACTCGCCCACCGGCCGCCAGTGCAGCCACAGCGGGTAGGCCGCCACCGACACCAGCATGGCGCGCATGCGGAAGTTCAGCCAGCCGGTCTCGCGCAGCATGGCCACGCAGGCATCCACCATCGGCCAGCCGGTGCGGCCGGCGATCAGCGCATCGAGGTGGGCGGGCTCGGCCGACGCTTCGCGCAGGCCGTCGTAGCCGCGGTGCATGTTGTGCCGCTCGATGGCGGGCTCGGTTTCGAGCTTCTGGATGAAGTGGCAATGCCAGTGCAGGCGGCTGAGGAACGCCCCGAGGCCGGCGTGCTGTCGCGTGCCAGCCAGCGCGGGATCGTCCATGCGCGCGCGGGTGGCCTGGACCACCTCGCGCAGGCTCAGGGTGCCGAAGGCCAGATGAGCCGACAAGCGCGAGCAGGCGTCGGGCGCGCTCAGCGGCGAAGAAATGCCACCGCGGTAGCGCGCGCTGCGCGTGGTCAGGAAATCGTCGAGCAGCGCCACGCCGAGGGCGCGGCCGCCGCGCTGGCGCATCGGCGGGTCGTGCGGGTCGAGGCCGAGCGCGGCGGGCGTCGGCCAGGCGACCGGCTCCATCGCCACCGCGGCGGGCGTCAGCAACGGGGGGTGCGACTGCGGCGCGGCCACCAGCGCTTCCCACTGACGCACCCACTGCCGTCGCTCGGGCAGGCCGCGCACCACGCCATGTTGACGCGCTTCGTGCCACGCGACGCCGCGCTCGCGGCACCAGCGGGCCACGCGGCAGTCGCGGGCGAAGGTGTGGCCGTTGCCCGTCTCCTGGTGCGACCACAGGCTGTGAAACGGCGCCCGGGCATGGAGTCGGGCGAGCACCTCGTCGGCCTCACCGACGGCCAACGCCAGCCGTCCCCCCAGGGCGCGCAGGTCGGCCGCGAGGTCGCGCAGGCTTTCGGTCAGGAAGCCCAGGTGCTGGGCGGCGGCGTCCGGCTGGCGCCACAGCGAAGGCTCCAGGATGTAGAGACACAACACCGGCCCGGCGCGCGCGGCCTCGGCCAGCGGCGCGTGGTCGCGCGTGCGCAAGTCGCGCTTGAACCAGACCACCGCATACGTCATGCGCGGATTGTGGGCGGGCAAAAAAAAGCCGGACGCGGGGTCCGGCTTGTCCGAGTGCACGGCGGGGTTGGCCCGCCGGCAGGGATCGGCGGCGATCAGCGGGTGGGTCGGCGGGCGCCCGGGCGCGGGGCGCCGCGGTCGTTGCCCCAGCCACGGTCGGCCGGGCGGTCGCTGAAGCCACGCGGCGCGGGCGCGCCCTTGTCGGCGCGGCCGAAGCCGGCAAAGCCACCGGCGCGCGGGCCGCGGGGGGCCGCCGGGCGGCCGTCGAAGCGCGGGTCGAAACGTTGGTCCTGGCGCTGGTCCTGGCGTTGATCGGGGCGCGGGTCGAAGCGCGCGTCGGGGCGACCGGCGCCGCCGTCGCGACCGGGGGCACGCGACTCAAAGCGTGGCTCGGCGCGGCCTTCAAACCGGTGGTCCGGCCGGGGGCCGCGGCGATCGGCGCCGCGCGGGTCGAAGCGGGGCTCTGCGCGGGCGTCGGGGCGGGCGTCGGGGCGGGCATCGCCACGGAAATCGCCACGCGGCTCGAAACGGCCTTCCGGCCGCGGGCCACGGCCCTCGTCGTTGAAGCGCGGGGCGCCGCCGAAGCGATCGCCCCCACGCGGGGCACCAAAGCGCTCGCCGCGCGGACCGCCACGACCGCTGCGCTCGGGCATCGGCGGACGCTGACGCGGCTCCAGGCCCGGGATCGTTTCGGCCTGGAAACGCTGCTGCGTGTAGGCCTCGATGTCGCCGATGCGGCGGCGGTCGCGGAACTCGGCGAAGGTCACGGCGACGCCCGTGCGGCCGGCCCGGCCGGTGCGCCCGATGCGGTGGGTGTAGTCCTCGGCCTTCATCGGCAGGCCCACGTTGAACACGTGGGTGATGGTCGGCACGTCGATGCCGCGGGCGGCGACGTCGGTGGCCACCAGGATCTGCACCTCGCCGCGGCGCAGCGCCATCAGGCGGCGGTTGCGCAGGCCCTGGCTGAGGGCGCCGTGCAGCGCCACGGCGGAGAAACCGCCCTGCTGCAGCTCCTCAGCCAGCGCGTCGCACTCGATCTGCGTGCTAACGAACACGATCGCCTGATCGATGGTCGTGTCGCGCAGCCAGTGATCGAGCAACTTGCGCTTGTGTTCGGCGTGGTCGGCCCAGAACAGCACCTGCTTGATGCTGGCGTGCTTTTCCTGCGGCGAATCGATCTGCACCTTCTGCACGTGGGCGCCGTTGTCGTGCATCACGCGCATGGCGAGTTGCTGGATGCGCGGCGCGAAGGTCGCGCTGAACATCATGGTCTGACGGCGCTGCGCGGTCAGGGCGTTGATCTCGGCGAGGTCATCGGCAAAACCCAGATCCAGCATGCGGTCGGCTTCGTCCACCACCAGGAACTGCACCTGATCGAGCTTGAGCTGCGACGAGCGCTGCAGGTCGAGCAGGCGGCCCGGCGTGGCGACCACGAGGTCGGCGTTCTGCAGGCGCGCAATCTGCACGGCGTAGGGCGTGCCGCCGACCACGCTGGCGATGCGCAGGCCGCGGCAGTGGCGCACGAGGTCGATGGCGTCGTGCGCCACCTGCTGGGCCAGTTCACGCGTGGGGCACAGCACCAGCGCACCCGGGGTGGCGGCCTTGAAGTGGCGCGGGTTGGTCGGGTCTTTGCGTTTGGGCGACTTCGGCGGCGCCTCGCCGCGGGCCAGCGCTTCGGCCACCAGGCGTTCGCGCTCGGCGCGTTCGGCGGCGGCGCGGGCGGCCTGCTGGCCCAGCAGCGTGTGCAGCACCGGCAGCAGGAAGGCCGCGGTCTTGCCGCTGCCGGTCTGGCTGCTGACCATCAGGTCGGCGTAGTGCTCGCCCGTCTCGCCCGACAGGGCCAGGGGCATCACGCGGGCCTGCACCGCGGTGGGTTGGGTGAAACCGAGGTCGGCCACCGCAGCCACCAGCTCGGGCGCGAGGCCCAGCGCGGCAAACGCGCTGGCGTCGACCACGGTGGGCTCGGACGCGGTGTCGGGGGTGTCCTGGGTGGACTCGGGGGAAACGTCAGACGGCAGCAGCGTGCCGCGCTCTTCAAAAGCGTCGCTCATGGTTCATTCCGGCGCCGAGGCGCCAATGACCGAATCGCGGGGGTGGGCCGTTACGGCACCCGCGGGTTCGTTCGTGGTTACAAAACATCAACCACCAACAGAACCGCGGAAGCGGGGGTCGCCGGGATCGCTGGAACAGCGGTCGTGATCGGCGGCCAGTGTGAGAGGCCAATGCACAAATGCTCCGCCGGTGTCCGGCGAAGCCCGCGATTGTCACACAGCTTCCGGGAAAACCCTAGCGATTTCTCGCAGCGCTCACGACAGCACCGCGCGCACGACGTAGAACAGCAGCGCCGCCAGCACGGCGGTGGCCGGCACGGTCACGATCCACGCCGCCACGATGCGCAAGACGGCCGAGCGCTTGACGATTTCTTTCTTGTAGGCCTTCTTGAAGGCCTTGCGCTCGTTCTTGGCGAACACCGCACCCTCGGCCGCACGCGCCTTCGCCCGGCGCTTCATGTCGGCCAGCATGCGCTTCTTCTCCTGCACCTCGGCCGCCTCGAAGCGCTGCAGGTACGACTCCACCTCCAGCCGGTCGGCGCCCTGGTGCCCGGCGCGCACCACCGCCTCCATCTTGGCGTAGTTCACCTTGAGCAGTTCGCGCAGGAAGCCCACGCCGAACACGGCGCCGATCGAGATGTGGGTGGTCGACACCGGCATGCCGAGCTGCGAAGCCACGATCACGGTCAGCGTGGCCGACATCGCGATCGAGTAGGCGCGGATGTTGTCCAGTTCGGTGATCTCCTTGCCCACGGTGCGGATCAGCTTGGCGCCGTACAGGGCCAGCCCCACCGACAGACCCAGCGCACCCAGCACCATGATCCACAGCGGCGTGCCGGCCTTGGTGGCGATGGCGCCGGCCTTGACCGCCTCGTAGATCGCGGCCAGCGGGCCTATCGCGTTGGCCACGTCGTTGGCACCGTGGGCAAAGCTCAGCAGCGCGGCCGAACAGATCAGCGGCCAGGTGAACAGGCGGTTGACACCGTCCTTGCTGTTGTCCTGCGCCAGGGCGCGGCGGGCAATCGGGCCGCGGATCAGCGCCCACACCACCACCGCGATCACCAGCCCGCCCAGCAAAGCCGGCAGGAAACCGACCTTCACCAGCTGACCGAGGCCCTTGAGCATCATGTAGGTCGCGTAGGCCCACACCATCAGCGCGATCAGGATCGGCACCACGCGCGCCGCGGCTTCGGTTTTCTCCAGCTTGTAGGTGACGCTGCGCTTGATCAGGTAGAGAAACAGCGCGGCAACCACCCCGCCCGACAGCGGTGAGACGATCCAGCTGATGACGATGGCGCCGATCGTGCCCCAGTTGACCAGGCCCCAGCCGCCGGCGGCGATCCCCGCGCCCATCACGGCGCCGATGATCGAGTGGGTGGTCGAGACCGGCGCGCCGAGCGCCGTGGCCAGGTTGAGCCACAAGGCGCCGGCCAGCAGCGCGGCGAACATGACCCAGGCAAACAGCGCCGGGTCGGTGATGTCGGCCGGGTCGATGATGCCGCCCTTGATGGTGCCGACCACGTCGCCACCGGCCACGATGGCGCCCACCGCCTCGAACACCGCCGCCACGGCAATCGCCCACCCCATGGTCATGGCGCCCGAGCCCACCGCCGGGCCCATGTTGTTGGCCACATCGTTGGCGCCGATGTTCATCGCCATGTACGAGCCGACCGCGGCCGCCACGATCAGCAGCCACACGGCCGAGGGGCTCAGACCCGCGCCGGACGCGCCGGTGAGCGCGGCGTACACGCCGGTGAGGAACAGGAACAGGAGCGCGCCGCCGAGCTGAAGCAGCTCCTGGTGGCGCTGGATGAAGCGGTGGTTCTTGGCCATGTGAAATTCTCGTGAACGTCACGATTTTGACATCTCACAGACCGCAGCCCGGCCGCCCGGGCGCGACACGCCGACCGCTCAGGCCTTCAGGAAATGCGCGCGGTAGTGCTCCAACTCGTCGATCGACTCGTGCACGTCGGCCAGCGCGGTGTGCAGCTGGCGCTTCTTGAACGCGTCCACCACCGCCGGCTGCCAGCGCTTGGCCAGCTCCTTGAGGGTGCTCACGTCGATGTTGCGGTAGTGGAGGTAGGCCTCCAGCCGCGGCAGGTACTTCACGAGAAAGCGCCGGTCCTGGCCGATGGTGTTGCCACACAACGGCGAGGCCTGGCGCGGCACATAGCGCCCGATGAAATCCAGCAGCTGCTGCTCCGCCTCGGCTTCGGTCACCGTGCTGGCGCGCACCTTGTCGATCAGGCCGCTTTTGCCGTGGGTGCCTTTGTTCCAGGCGTCCATGGCGTTGAGGACCGCGTCGCTTTGGTGGATCACGATCACCGGCCCTTCCACGCGCGGGGTGAGCTGCGGGCCGGTGATGACCACGGCGATTTCGAGCAGACGCTCTTTTTCAGGGTCCAGACCGCTCATTTCGCAGTCGATCCAGACCAGATTCAGGTCGCTTTTGGCCAGCGTGGCCGGTGGGGTCGGGGTTTCAGCAGACATCGGGGGATTTTCACCGAACGATAGACTCCAGCCCCATGGACCTTGCCGCGCTCGCCTTCACCGCCGTGTTTTGTGCCCTGCTCGTGCTGGGCTTGTTGCTGCGCACCGTGCTGGCCAGCCGCCAGATCCGCCACGTGGCGCGCCACCGGGGCGCCGTGCCGGCGGCCTTTGCCGCCTCGGTCGACCTGGCGGCCCACCAGAAAGCCGCCGACTACACCATCGCCAAGACCCGGCTGAGCCTGTTCAACCTGTCGTTCGAAGCGGCCGTGCTGCTGGGCTGGACGCTGCTGGGCGGCCTGGACCTGCTCAACCAGGCGCTGCTCGGCTGGCTGGGTGGCGGCATGCTGCAGCAGCTCGCGCTGCTGGGTAGCTTCGCGCTCATCGGCGGTCTGATCGGTCTGCCGCTGTCGTGGTACGCGACGTTCCGCCTGGAGGCCCGCTTCGGGTTCAACAAAACGACGCTGGGGCTGTGGATCGCCGACGGCATCAAAGGCGCGCTGGTGGGCGCGCTCGTGGGCCTGCCGATTGCGGCGCTGGTGCTGTGGCTGATGGGCGCGGCCGGGCCCGCGTGGTGGCTCTGGGCCTGGGGCGCCTGGATGGGCTTTAACCTGCTGGCGCTGGTGCTCTATCCCACGCTGATCGCGCCGCTGTTCAACCGGTTCGAGCCGCTCACCGACGAAACCCTCAAAGCCCGTGTGACGGCGCTCATGCAGCGCTGCGGCTTTTCGGCCAGCGGCCTGTTCGTGATGGACGGCAGCCGCCGCAGCGCCCACGCCAACGCCTACTTCACGGGCTTTGGCGCCGCCAAGCGCGTGGTCTTCTTCGACACCCTGCTCGCCCAGCTCAACGCCGACGAGATCGACGCCGTCCTGGCCCACGAACTGGGCCACTACCGACGCCGCCACATCGCCAAGCGCATCGCCGTGATGGCCGCCATCAGCCTCGCCGGCTTTGCGCTGCTGGGCTGGGCCTCGGCGCAGGCCTGGTTTTACGCCGGCCTCGGCGTCCAGCCATCGATGGACACGCCCAACGACGCGCTGGCGCTGATCCTCTTCCTGCTGACCGTGCCGCTGTTGACCGTGTTCCTGTCGCCGCTGCTGGCCCAGCTCTCGCGTGGTCACGAGTTCGAAGCCGACGCTTTCGCCGCCGAACACACCCGCGGCGCCGACCTGGCCAGCGCCTTGCTCAAGCTCTACCGCGACAACGCCAGCACGCTCACGCCCGACCCGGTGTACGCGCGCTTTTACTACTCGCACCCACCGGCCAGCGAGCGGCTCGCCCGCCTGAACGCCCGCCCCGCCGCCGCCTGACCCCTGCCCCGTCATGAACCCGATCCACCGCAACCGCCAGGCCCTCGGCCCCACCGATATCGTCACCCGCCTCACCCAGCTCAACGGCGAACGCGCCGACGGCTGGAAGCTCATCGACGGCGCGCTGGAAAAGACCTTCCGCTTTGGCAACTTCCACGAGACCATGGCCTTCGTGAACGCCCAGGCCTGGATCGCCCACCGCGAAGACCACCACCCCGACGTCAGCTTTGGCTACAACCGCTGCACGTTGCGCTTCAACACGCACGATGTCGACGGTATCTCGGTGAGCGACTTCTTCTGCGCGGCCGCTGTGGACGCGCTGCTGGCTGGCGAATGACGACCGTCCCGCGCGAGGGACGTGTCGTGGCGGCGCACGGCCGCCACTGCGTGGTGGAAAGCGAGGACGGCGAACGGCGCCTCTGCCACCCGCGCGGCAAGAAAAACAGCGTGGTGGTCGGCGACCGCGTGGCCTGGGCGCCCACGGGCGACGAGGGCAGCGTGGAAGCCGTGCTGCCGCGGCGCAACCTGCTGCACCGGCAAGACGAACTGCGCACCAAGTCGTTTGCCGCCAACATCGACCAGGTGCTGGTGCTGCTGGCAGCCGATCCGGTGTTCAGCGAAAGCCAGCTCGCCCGCGCCCTGATCGCGGCCGACGCCGCCGGGATTGAGGCGCTCATCGTGCTGAACAAGCGCGACCTCACCGCCGCCTTTGAATCCGCCTGGGAACGCCTGGCCCCCTACCGCCGCATGGGCACGCCGGTGCTGCCGCTGTGCCTGCAAGCCGGCGCCGACGACGGGCTGGCCGCCCTGCAGGCCCGCCTGCAGGGCCGAGCCACGCTGGTGCTGGGGCCGTCCGGCGTCGGCAAAAGCACGCTGGTCAACCGGCTGGTGCCCAGCGCCCAGGCCCAGACCGGCGAAATCTCCCGCGCGCTCAACAGCGGCCGCCACACGACCACGACCACCACCTGGTACTGGATGGACGCGGCGCGCGAATCGGCCCTGATCGATTCACCGGGCTTTCAGGAATTCGGCCTGCACCACCTCGACGCCACCGCACTCGCACAGCACATGCCGGACCTGCGCGCCACGCTGGGCCAGTGCCGCTTCTACAACTGCACCCACCGCCACGAACCGGGATGTGGCGTGCGGGCCCACGTGGGCGCGGACCCGGGCAGCGACCCGCTGGCGATCGCCGACGGACGGCATCGGCTCTACGCCGCGCTGTTCGACGAACTCTCGGCGCCGCCACGCTACTGAGCGCGCGCGGAAACGGACCGGGGAGGTCCGTCAGCCAGTGGGTTAGATGCGAGCGAGCGTGAGCAGGGCCAGCAGCAGCATCCACAACACCACCGAGCGCCAGACCAGCCCGACCACACTGCCCAGGTGGGCCAGCTGCGGATCGGGGCGCGCGCCGGGGTCGGCTTCATCGCCTGCCGCGGCCGGCTCGGTCTGCGCCACCAGCCGCACGTTGAGGGCGCCGGAGGTGGCCGCCAGGACCACGCCGTCGCTGCCCGGGGCAAACCGGGCGGCCTCGCCGCGCCAGCTCGCCACAGCCTCCTCGAAGTTGCCGACGATCGCAAAACCCAGCGCCGTGACGCGGGCCGGCACGTGGTCGAGCCAGCGCCATGCCGTGGCGGCAGACGCCTGCAGCGCGGCGCTGGGGGTGCCGTCCGGGCGGGCGCGCCAGTGGCGCGACAGGTACTCCGCGAGCCGGTAGATGACCGCACCGGCCGGTCCCAGGCCCACCACCCAACCGGCCACGAAACACACCAGCACCCCGAAGACGTGGCGATGGGCCGCCAGCACCGAATGCTCAATCACCTGGCGCAGCAGTTCGGCGCGCGGGAGGCTGCCCGCGTCCACGCGCAACCACGCCGCCAGCCGCTCGCGCGCGCGCGGCTCGTCGCCCTCGTCCAGCGCGCGGCGGATCTGGCTGAAGTGGTGACTGAACTGGCGAAATCCCAGGGTGACATACAGGATGGCAACCACCCAGGCAAAGGCCAGCACGATGCTGAACGCCCAGAGGGCGTGATAGACCAGCGCCGCCACGACCGATGGCACGCCCACCGCCAGCAGCCACGCCGCCCAGCCGTGGGCGTGCTGCCCGGCGTCGAGGTTGCGGCGCACCGTGCGGGCCCAGCCGCGCATGGCGCCGTGCACCGGGTTGTCAAAGGCCAGTGGCCGGGCCTGCTCCAGCAGCAAAGCCAGAAGAATCGCGAGGAAACCCATCCGCGGATGATAGTGGCGCCGTCGGTCGCCACGACCGGGGGCCCGCCCTCAGGCGCTGAGCAGCCGGTACAGGTTGCGCAACATGCCCGCGGTGGCGCCCCAGATGAACCGCTCGCGGGCCCCGTCGTGCCACGGCATCGAGTACCACTCGCGAACAGTGCCCTCCCAGGTCAGCGCGTGGCGGCGGTGGTGGCGTGGGTCCATGAGAAAGTCCAGCGGGACCTCGAACACATCGGCCACCTCGTCGGGATTGGGTGCCAGCGGGAGGTCCGGCGGCACCAGCGCCACCACCGGCGTCACGTGGAAAGCCGTGCCCGTGACGTACTCCGGCAGCGTGCCAAGCACCTCGACCGCGCTGGGCGGCAGACCGATTTCCTCATGGGCCTCGCGCAGCGCGGCGGCGGTGGCGTCGGCGTCCGCCGCGTCCACCTTGCCGCCCGGCAGGGCGATCTGCCCGGAGTGGGTGGAGAGGTGTTCGGTGCGCTGCGTCAGCACCAGGCTCAGGCGATCGCGGACCACCAGGGGGATGAGCACCGCCGCAGCGGCCGGCGCACGGTCGGCAAACCGCCGCTCGCGCACCAGTTCGGGCGTCCAGACCGGCGGCCGAGCGAACAAGGCGCGCAAGCCGTCGGCGGTGAGCCGTTCGGACGGCGGCAGGGGCAGCGCCGGCGCGCCCGGATCCGCGACCACGGGCACGGTGCGTGGATCAAACGGGGGCAATCGCAAGCTCATGGGACAGGCACACAACCAGAAACAGAACAGGCACAAAAAAGCCGCTCCGGGGAGCGGCTTCTTGGGAAAGGGCCCGGTCAGGCGGCCGACGCCGCGGCGCCCAGCTTTTCCTTGATGCGAGCCGACTTGCCGCTGCGGTCGCGCAGGTAGTACAGCTTGGCGCGGCGAACGTCACCGCGGCGCTTGACCTCGATCTTCGCAATCAGCGGGCTGTACAGCGGGAAGGTGCGCTCCACGCCTTCGCCGTTGGAAATCTTGCGCACGATGAAGCTGGAGTTCAGGCCACGGTTGCGGCGGGCGATCACCACGCCTTCGTAGGCCTGCACGCGCTTGCGGGTGCCTTCAATCACGTTCACGCTGACGATCACGGTGTCGCCGGGGGCGAACGCCGGGATGGTTTTGCCGAGGCGGGCAATTTCTTCCTGCTCGAGGGTCTGGATGAGGTTCATGCTGGTTTCCTGCGATCGTGACCGCGCTGCACTAAAGGCCGCGAATCCGTGGCGGGAGCACTGGGCCCCGCACACCGGTCGCGGCGGCCGGTCAGAGGATCGAAAAGCAGATCATTATAGCCCACCCAGCCGGCGCAGGAAGGCCTCATCGGCGGCGCTCAGCCGGCCGGTGGCCCGGGCGCGCGCGATCAGGTCCGGGCGCTCGGCCGCCGTCAGGCGCAGGCTCTGCTCCCGGCGGTATCGGGCGATGCGCTCGTGGTGGCCGCCGAGCAACACCGGCGGGACGCCGGCGGCCCCGGCCGGGCCGTCCCAGACCTCAGGGCGCGTGTAGTGCGGGCTGTCCAGCAGCCCGTCAAGGGCGGGGTTGAAGCTGTCCTGCTGGTGGCTGCCCTGGTCCCCCAGCACGCCGGGCTGCAGGCGCGCCACGGCATCGAGCAGGGCCATGGCCGGAATCTCGCCACCGGACAGCACGAAGTCGCCGAGGCTGAGCTGGGCATCCACGCAGGTATCGATGAACCGCTGGTCAATGCCCTCGTAGCGGCCGCACACCAGGATGGCTCCCGCAGGATCGTGCGCGCGGGCATCGACGGCGGCGTGGTCCAGGGGCGCACCGATGGGCGAAAACAGCAGCACCGGCGCCGGGGCGTCAGCCGGGTCCGCCCGGTCGCCCCGGATGGCCTGAAGACAGCGCCACAGAGGCTCCGCCATCATGACCATGCCCGGACCACCGCCGAACGGACGGTCGTCCACGCGGCGGTAGTTGCCCTCGGCGTACTCCCGCGGATTCCACAGGCGCACATCGACCTGACGGCTCTCGAACGCGCGTCGGTTGATGCCGTGCGCAAGGAACGGCGCGAACAACTCCGGAAACAGGGTGATGACGTCGAAGCGCATGCGCGGAAAGGGCGGCGCCCGGCGGGCCCTCAGTAATCCGGCTGCCAGTCGGCCACGATGCGTCGGGCCGCGCGGTCGACGTCGTCGATGTAGGCGCTGACGAAAGGAATGAGGCGCTCGGCCTCGCGGATTTCTCCGTCCTGCTCGGTCTCAAAGGCCAGCACGAGCACAGAGCTCGGCCCGGTGGGCATCAGGTCGCGCACCACGCCCAGGTTCAAGCCTTCCCGGTTGACGACCGTCAGACCGATCAGGTCCACCCAGTAGTACTCGCCCTCGGGCGTTTCAGGAAACGCGCTGCGCGGCAGGCTGATGCGCACCCCTTTGAGCGACTCGGCCAAGGTCCGGTCGTCCACGCCCTCGATGCGGGCCACCACGCCATCGGCGTGGTGCTTGATCTCGGCCACGCCGACCGACACCGCCCCGGCAAACGCCGAAAAGCCGCGCGCGAAGCGGCCTTCGGGCGGCTGGAGAAACCAGTGGGGAGAAGCGAACAGCGCCTCGCTGTCGGCGCTGTAGGGCAGGATGCGGACCCAGCCCTTGATGCCCCAGGCATCCTGGATGCGGCCCAGTTCGACAGCGTCCGCCGGCAAGGCGGCGGCGACCCAGGCCGCGGCGCTCATCGCGCGCTCAGGCTGCCGCTTGCGGGGCCTGCTTGATCAGGCGGGCCACGGTGTCGGACGGGGTGGCGCCCACGCCGATCCAGTGGGTCAGGCGGTCCTGGGCGATGCGCAGGCCTTCTTCGCCGGTCTTGGCCAGCGGGTTGTAGAAGCCGATGCGCTCGATGAAGCGGCCGTCGCGGCGAGCGCGCTTGTCGGCAACGACGATGTTGTAGAACGGGCGCGCCTTGGCGCCGCCGCGGGAGAGTCGAATGACGACCATGATTTATCCTTCGGTGGTGAGTTCGCGTTGAAACTTCGACGCCTCGATTGGGTCTGTGAAACGCTGCCGGCCGACGGACCAGACGATCCCAGACAACCTCAGCGCACAACCCGCTTTCCGGTGGTCTGGGGCGCCAGCGCCCCGAATCCGCTCGACACGTTCCTGCTTCCCGCGTCCTTGCTTCCCCGCTGATCTTCCTGCGTCATCCCAGACACGACTGACCACCCGGCCAGCGAAATGCCGCAAAGCCTGCGATTATAGCCCGTCACCCTTTTTTCGCCACCCCGCCCAGCCTGCTCCTCACGGCCGGGCTGCCACCCTCCTCCGCGACGACATGCCCACCATCCGACCGAGCCTCGACGCCGACCTGCCGGCGATCGCCCGCATCTATGGACACCACGTGCTGCACGGCACCGGCACCTTTGAAACCACCCCGCCCTCCGAGGCCGACATGGCCGCCCGGCGGGCCGACGTGCTGGGCAAGGGCCTGCCATGGCTGGTGGTGGAGGGCGACGACGGCGCGGTGCTGGGGTTTGCCTATGCCAACTGGTTCAAGCCGCGGCCGGCCTACCGGTTTTCGGTGGAAGACTCGATCTACATGGCGCCCGAGTCCGCCGGGCGCGGCCTGGGGCGTCTGCTGATGGCCGAGTTGCTGGCGCAGTTGGAGCGTGGCGGCATCCGCAAGGTGATGGCGGTGATCGGCGACTCGGCCAACGCCGGCTCGGTGGGACTGCACACCGCCATGGGTTTTCAGCACGCCGGCACCATCGAGGCCTGCGGCTGGAAATTCGGCCGCTGGCTGGACATCGTGCTGATGCAGCGCACGCTGGGCGCAGGCGCCAGCACCCCGCCGGTGGAGGCCTGACATGAGCGCCATCGACGCATCGAAGAAGATCGCCCCGGCCGTGAACGCCGCGGCCCTGCCGCGGGCGCGCCGGAAAACCGTGGCGGTGGTCCTCGCGTTGCTGCTGGGCAGCCTGGGGGTGCACCGCTTTTACCTGCGCGGTCTGGGTGACTGGGTGGGCTGGCTCTACCCGCTGCCCACGGCGCTGGGCTGGTGGGGCGTGGATCGGGTGCTGACCTACGGGCAGGACGACAAGCTGTCGTGGGTGCTGATCCCCATGCTGGGTTTTGCCATGGCCGCGGCCTGCCTGACCGGCATCGTGTATGCGCTGACCGAGCGCGAGGCCTGGAACCGCCAGTTCAACCCCGAATGGCCCACCGACGCGCGGGCCGGGGCCACCAGCTGGCTGACGATCGGCGCGCTCGTGATGAGTCTGCTGGTGGGCACCGTGTCGTTCATGGGCAGCCTGGCTTTTGGCATCCAGCGCTACTTCGAATACCAGATCGAAGAGGCGCGCAAGATCAGCCAGTGATCGGTCGCGGCGCTCGTCGGGCGGCTCAGCCGCCCACGCCGCCGAACGCCCCGGCCAAACCCATCACCAGGCTGAGCGTGAACAGCGCCAGCGCGGTGGAAATGCCCATGCTGGCGGTGGTGAGTTCCTGGGCCACCTCGTAGCGCTGCGCGAACAGGAACACGTTGGCGCCGATCGGCAGCGCGGCCGCGACCACCAGCACCGTGAACGGCAAGCCGGTGACGCCCCAGGCCCAGGCCGAGAGGGCCACGAGCGCCGGCAGCACCAGATTCTTCGACACCACCAGCCGCAGTGCCGGGCCCCAGTGGCCGCGCAGCGGCGTGCGCGCCAGCGTCACGCCGACCAGCACAAGCGCGATGGGCCCGAAAGCGCTGCCGAGCAACTGCAGCGGCTTGTCGACCACCGCCGGCAGCCCCCAGCCGGTCTGGCCATAGAGCAGGCCACAGACGATCGGCAGCGGGATCGGGTGGATCAGCGCCCCCTTGATGGCCGATCCCGCGGTCTGCCAGATGTTCGGCGCGCGCTGGCCGCCGTGGCGCGCCTCGCGGGCCACGACCAGCTCCAGGACGATGGAGCCGATGGTCAGCAGGATCAGCGCGTGCACCGACACCAGCGTGAGCAGGGTCACCAACCCCGCCTTGCCGTAAGCGAGTTCGATCAGCGTGATGCCGATCATCACCATGTTGGAGAACGTGCCGGCCAGCGCCATGACCACGCTTTCCCGGGTGAAGCCGCGCCAGGCAATGCTGACCGCCAGCAGGGCCAGCACGGCCGGGAAATACACCAGCACCGGGCGCAGGTCCAGCTGCTCCACGCGCACGGCGCTCATGGTGCGAAACAGCAGCGCCGGGATCAGCAGCAGAAAGACGAGGTTGGAGAGGTCGCGCACCGCCGCTTCGCGGATCCAGTCGCGCCGGCCGGCGAGATAGCCGACGGCAATCAGCAGGAACACGGGCGTCAGGGCGGCAACGACGGGGTGGCTGGCAAGGTTCACGCGGTGATCGTATCGCCGCAGGACCGGGCGCCGGGCTGACCGAAGTCACCCGCGCGGCAACGCGGCTCAGCGCGATCGGCGCGTGCCCGGTGGCGGATCAGGCCGGATCGCCGGCCCGCTCAGCGGCGCCGGGCTCGGCGCCAGGCTCAGCGCAATGGGCGCACGTGCCGTGCACCGCGAGGTCCACCCGGGCCGCCTGGTGGCCGAGTTTTTCCAGGGCGCGCTTGAGGTCGGCAGCCACGGCCCGCGTGGGCTCGCTGGCCTCGGTCAGACGGAACTGGCGGTGGCAGGCGTCGCACTCGAAGCGCGGCACCGGGCCGTCGGCCACGCCGCGCCGGTCGGCGAGGCTGAAGCGCCAGGTCCGGTCGTCGTCGGTGTGGCGCTGCAACACGCCGATGGCGGCGAGCCGGTCCAGCAGGCGGTAGAGCGTCACGCGGTTGACCGCGGCGCCGCGCGCCTGCAAGGCCGCGAGCACCTGCGCGTGGGTCAGGCCCTGCGCCGGGCGGGCAAGGAAAAGACCGATGGCCGCGCGCGTGGCCAGGGTGCGGCGCAGGCCGGCGCGGCTGAGCAGGACCTGAATGTCCGCGGGGACCTCGGGCGCGGGTCGGACGGCGCGGGACGGGCGTTCGGTGGGGCTGGACACGGGCAGGCTCTTTGACGCAACAGGGTTGCGATATGATCGCACGAAACCGCCCTATCGCAATCGTGTTGCAACATCAGACCCCCGCCGTGAGCGGCGCGCCCCTCCTGTCGCTGCGCGACCTCACGCTCGGTCACGACCGCCACCCGGCGGTACACCACCTGAGCCTGGACATCGCCGCCGGCCAGCACGTGGCGGTGGTGGGGCCGAACGGCGCGGGCAAATCCACGCTGCTGCTGGCGCTGGCCGGGCGGCTGGCGCCCATGGGTGGCCGCCTGGTGGCGCCGCCGCCCGACACCGTGGGCTGGCTGTCCCAGCACACCGAGGTCGATCCGTCATTCCCGGTCACGGTGGCCGAATTTGTGATGCTGGGCCGCTGGCACCGGCTCGGTCCGTGGCGCCGCCCGCGCGACACCGACCGCGCGGCCGTGCACGACGCGCTGCACGCCGTGGGTCTCGATGGATTCGCCGCGCGGCCGATCGGCACCCTCTCCGGCGGCCAGTGGCAGCGTGCCCGCTTCGCCCGCCTGATCGCACAAGACGCGCGGCTGATCCTGCTCGACGAGCCCTTCGCAGCGATCGACACCCGCACCACCGACGAGCTGCTGGCCCTGATGCACCGCTGGCACGCCGAGGGCCGCACGGTGATCGCCGTGCTGCACGACCACGAACAGGTGCGTCGCCATTTCGAGACCACGCTGCTGCTGGCGCGGCACCGTGCGGTGTTCGGTCCCACCCGCGAGGTGCTGACCGACGCGCATTGGCGCGACGCGCTGCAGCTGCGCGAAGCCTTCGACGACCACGCCCCCCTGTGCGACGCGGCGCCGGCCGCCTGAGACCCGGGCCTGTGAACACCATGGACAACTGGCTGGTCGCCCCCTTTGCCGAATTCGCCTTCATGCGCCACGCGCTGCTGGGCTGTGTGGTCCTGTCCCTCGGGGCCGCGCCGGTGGGCGTGTTCCTGCTGCTGCGCCGCCTCAGCCTCACCGGCGACGCCATGGCCCACGCGATCCTGCCCGGCGCGGCGGTCGGCTACCTGATCGGCGGCCTGTCGCTGGGCGCCATGA
>Ga0209278_1000490_pt1 | contig 30630 bp, 24 predicted proteins | sample JI81BgreenDNA_FD_187504 | JGI IMG/M metagenome (GOLD analysis project Ga0209278, IMG submission 187504) | Wastewater effluent complex algal communities from Wisconsin, to seasonally profile nutrient transformation and Carbon sequestration -... | ecosystem: Engineered > WWTP > Effluent > Algae...
GCGGCATAGGTTGGGCCAGAAACAACGTTATTGATCAAGTTGTTATTCAAACCAATGCTATCATTTGCGTTGAAGACATATATACCACCATTACCCAACAAGCCGGTAACCGCATTGTCCTTCACATTAATTCCCGTAACTCGGCTCAAGTAAATACCGTAACCAAAAGTAGAAGCCGACGACAATCCATTTATAGTATTGTTCGCTATTTCAATGCTTCCTTGGTTTATCACGTAAATGCCATAACGGTAATTGGTTATGGTGTTAGCCGAAATGATATTATTCCACTCGTAAGCCGAGTTATTTGAAGGGCCAGTTAAATAAATGGTATAATAGAAGCCGTTGAAATTATTCCCTACAATGCTGGCATTGTCAGAATTGTCGAGGAAAATGCCATAATTATTGAATGAAGTTGAACTCAAAGGAGTTTGATCATCAAAAACACAGTTCGTTACATTGGCAAAATTTGCTTCATTGTTGTATCGAATCATGTGAAATGCTCCTGATGGCGCATTCAAAGTACGACGGAATGTCAATGCACTGAAGCTAACTTGCTGAATACCAGTAATTGTAAAAACACTCTTATTGGCTGCTGCAGTTGCTGTATCATGAATTAAAATTACATCCGCCGCATTACTTGTGCTTGATGTGAAAGTTATGGAATTGGCTGAAATACTTGGGTTATTACTCAAGTTATAGCTACCGTAATATGTTCCCGGTTGAATTTGGAAGGTTACTGCTCCAGTAGTACCACAATTGATCAGGTCGTTTACTGCTGCCTGAATCGTCGGGAAGTTTCCGGTAGCACCAATTGTATAGGTACCGCTTAATCCTGTACAACGAGATGCCACTAAGGTATCGTTACTTGTATTATTGTCAGCACCGAGTCCGTTCGCGTTAGCCAACCAAGCAGTAATGGTGTAAGCACCTGCAGTTGCAACGTTAAAAGGAGCCGCAAAGGTATAGTCGAAAGTTTGACCTGAAGTTAAAGGCGCAGGAGGAACTACACCTGTTACCGTAACAGGAGTACCACCGTTAATTGAATAAGCAAGATTGACTGAGGTTATCGGGTCGGCTGCTACGTTTGCGACACGAACCGTAATTGGGTTAGCGCCCACAATTAAAGATAATGGTGCGACCAAAGAAGCCAAACGTGCATCACGTCCGGTGAGTGGTAAAAATGCTATACGCAAGTCAGGACGATCATTCACCGAACCTGCATTTACCAAGGATGCGCTCGGATCCATCGTACAACCCACGTCACCATCTTTATATAGGTAATAGGTTCTAGGGTCTGTAAATGTAGATGCCCTAACACCGCTGCCCGATGACCATGCGGTATTGTCGTAACATACTTCAACAACAATGTTGCTTACACCATCCCAGGTAAAAGAAGCTGTTGCTTTAAAACTGTTCAGTCCCACAGTCGGTGTATGCACCGCGGTGGAATAAACGGTAGTAAAAGTACCAGCATCAAACGCCGACATATCAGTTGCAGTAGTCGTTTTGATTTTAATCGACATATTGCTCGGGTCGGGCGACCCTACAGTAGTAACGTAGAAGCCTATACTATCGAGCAAGCCAGGTAATGCACCTGCTGCCGACAACTCACTTCCCAAATACAGATACTGGTGTTTTCCATCTTCCCAAGTTGTACTGAATGGAGATACCAGCGTACTGCTGTTACCTATGCCTGGACCCGATGGCCCATTAACATCGACGCCCAATTGGGCAAAAGCCGAAAAACTGACGGCAGTCAATAACGCAAAAACTGCCCCCACTTTACGTAAAAGTCTATTCATATGAATAATTTGAAAGGTTCAATTTACAGACTTTTAATGAGAGCTTAATTCATTAATATTAAAATCGGATTAAAATTCGACTTTTCACGCCATAAATGTGTCAGCTTTGGCCTCTACACATTCCAAAACAAGCAAAACATCAATTAATACAAGTGAAAAATATCTGAATTTCCTTAACGAGTACGAAAATCTAATCGCTCTCCTCGAACGGACTCATTCAATCTTCCATTTGACCATGCTAGCTTTCCGCTAACCAGGGTATGTTCAATTTGGTCCTGAAATACAACGCCTTCAAAAGGTGACCAGCCACACTTATATAATAGGTTGTGTTTATCAACCTTCCAAGGCTCAGATTTGATACTCACCAAATCGGCAAAGTAGCCCTCCCGAATGAAGCCTCGATCTTTTATCTGAAATAAAACGGCAGGGTTATGCGCCATCTTCTGTACTAAGGTTTTTAAATCTAATCTTCCTTGGCGCACAAACTCAAGCATTGCAACCAAACTATGCTGAATCAATGGCCCTCCTGAAGGTGCCTTCGTTAATGTTTGGCTCTTTTCTTCCCAAGTGTGAGGGGCATGGTCGGTAGCGATAATGTCGATTCTGTTGTCGAGTACCGCTTTCCAAACCCCTTCCCTATCTGCTCGTGTTTTTACGGCAGGATTCCACTTAATTAAATTACCAAGGCGATCGTAGTCTTCATCGGTAAACCATAAATGGTGAATGCAGGCTTCAGCCGTGATCATTTTTTGTTCCAAGGGAATGTCGTTCCGGAACAAGGATGTTTCTTTCTCGGTTGAAATATGGAGTATGTGTAGCCTTGTGCCTTTTTTCTCGGCTAACATTTTTGCCTTACTTGAAGAAGCATAGCAGGCCTCGGTATCTCGAATCAACGGATGAAACCGCGTGGGGAGATCTTCGCCATATTCTGCTTTGTAGCGAAGTAAATTTTCGGCAATCATCTTGTCGTCTTCGCAGTGAACGGCTATCACCGCCTTCACTTCTGAAAAAACCTTACAAATCGCATGGTCGTCATCCACCAACATATTTCCAGTTGATGAGCCCAGAAAAATCTTCAATCCGCATACCTTACTAAAATCTACCTTGCGAATCTCTTCCAAGTTATCGTTGGTGGTTCCCATAAAAAACGAGTAGTTCGCCGAAGAAACCTGCGCGGCACGCTGATACTTCTGCTCCAGTAGCTCCACCGTAGTTGCGCCTGGAACCGTATTGGGCATTTCAAAATAAGTAGTCACGCCTCCTGCCACGGCAGCTCGAGACTCTGTCTGCAAATCGGCCTTGTGTGTGAGACCGGGTTCCCTAAAATGCACTTGATCGTCAATCACACCTGGAAGTAACAAATTACCTTTTAAATCCAAGGTGGTGTCGGCAATCGGCAGCTTGCTGAGCGGATCGATATTCCAGATTCTTCCGTTTTTAACAAAAACGTTTCCTTCAAAGTCTTGCCCTTCGTTGATAATTCGCGCATTTCGAATGGAGATGGTGCTCATTTACTGTATATTTAGGTTTAAACTTATTGTCTGGATAATCCTTAAATGAGGATATCTCAAAATTACACGAATGAGAAAACTGTTACTGACTTTTCTTTTAGTCCTCCCGTTTTTGCTGACAAAAGCTCAGCAAGGTGTATTTGAATATGAACTCTGGAATGCACTAACCCAAAAAGAGAATCAGGATAACTACTACCGAGTGCGAATACTTTTGGCAGATCAAGTTGATCTGTTTGGGCTATCAGCCACCCTCGATGCTATCCAAGCAACTCGCGACGAACGGATCCGGGCAGTGGTAAGTCGATTACAAGAAAAAGCCTCAGCTACCCAAGGGCCTCTCCTTCATGAACTTGCCACGTACAATCGGCTGTATCCCGAAGACCTCAAATTCTATCAGCCGTACTGGATTGCCAATTTAGTGGTGGTAGATGCAAAACCATTTATACTTCTAGAATTGGCCAGCAAAATAGAAGGTATTGCCTTAATCAATAGAGATTTAGACTTGGAATTCACCACCGACCCTGTAAGCATAGATACTGTTCAATACAGTCCGAATGCTGTTGGAGCAGCTGAAATTGGTTTACGCCGCATAAAATCAGATTCGCTCTGGGCCAGAGGGTATACGGGTAAGGGTCGCCTCGGCATGATCATCGACTCAGGCACCATGCTTGCGCACCCTGCATTATCGGCAAGGTGGAGAGGAAACAGTGCACCCGTTAGCCAGAGTTGGTTAGGTCCTGGAACTACTCCCAACGAATGTGGCGGCAACCATGGCACACACGTCATGGGCATTATGATGGGCTTAGACCCAGCTACCAACGACACCATCGGCTCAGCTGTAGAAGCACAATGGATTACCGCAGCAGGTATAGGCTGTGCGGGCGGTCCTTCGACCACAGCCGCTTTTCAGTGGAGTCTGAACCCTGACGGCGATACTAATACTACGGCCGACGTCCCCGACGTGGTAAACAATTCGTGGGGCGGTGGCACCGGACAAACAAGCCAATGTAATGGAAGTTATGTCCCAGTTTTTAATGCACTAGAAGCAGCAGGTCTTGCCGTAATCTTTTCGGCTGGCAATTCTGGCCCCAACGCATCAACCATCACGTCACCAAAAAACATCAATACCAATGTGGTCAACGTTTTTTGCGTAGGCAACGTAAACGGCAACAATGCTAGCCTTCCTATTGCTAACAGTTCGAGTAGGGGGCCATCGGTTTGTAGCATCACGGTAGAACCGCCTCTTTTAATCAAACCAGAGGTGTCGGCACCGGGGTCATCGGTGCGTTCATCCATAGGCACGAGCGGTTATGGCAACTTTACCGGTACTTCCATGGCTGCACCGCACGTTTCAGGAGGCTTCCTTTTGCTTAAAGAAGCTTTTCCAAATGTTCCCGGAAGCGAAATCCTCAGAGCCATCTATTTCACCGCTACCGATTTAGGTACGCCAGGTGAAGACAACACCTTTGGACGCGGTATAGCCAATATGAATGCGGCTTTTCTCTACCTGAGTCAGAACCATACCCCAGCAACTCCGCAAGGTGGCACCTACAACATCAAAGCCGAAACCATCGAAGAAGTGGATGCAGTACTTTGTGACGACAGCTTGAGCGCCAAGCTGGTTGTTTACAATATCGGCGACTCCCTCATTCAAGGAATGACCATAACTGCGGGTATTGTAGGTGAACCCATGCAGCAAGTCCGTTGGACAGGTAATTTGAGTCGTGGTCAGCGCGATACCTTAGCACTTCCAACCATCCCGGTTCCGCCAAGTCCGGTCAATCAAACTTTGGCCGTACGCATTCAGCTAGACTCGGGAGTGGTAGAAACCGACACGCTAAACAACCGTATACAACGCAGTTATCGGCTACGCCTCAATACAGCAGCACCTTTCAGCTCTAGCTTCGAAAGTGGCTCCTTGGCCAATTTGCCGTTTTACCCCATAAACCCCGATAACGGTATCGGTTGGGCTACCAACACCGCCTCAGGTTTACCCAACTCGTTATTTGCAGCCACCGTAAACTGTTATGCTTACGCTAATCGCGGACAACTCGACCATCTGGAAACCAGCCAGCTGCAACTCCCCGCTTCCGGCACAGCTACCTTGAGCTTTTACGTTGCGCATGCTCAAAATAGCGGTAGTAACGACAGCCTTCTCGTATCGGTATCGACCGATTGCGGCAATAGCTTTACTACAGTTTATGCCGATGGTGGGCAAGGACTGGCTACAGTTAGTCCGAGAACTACCTCTTTCGTACCCGTTCAAGCAAGCGATTGGAAAAGAATCGACATTCCCTTAACTGCTTTCGTAGGAATGGGAAAAGCAGTCGTGCGTTTTACGGTAAAAAATGACTTTGGCAACAACATTTACATCGACAGGCTCAATTACATCACCAGTGCAACCAAACCACTTTCCGATTTTAGTGTAGAAATCGACAGCAGCTGTGCACCTATGCCCGTACGTTTTAGCGCACAAAGTATAAACGCTACTTCGTTAAGCTGGAACATCCATGGAAATGCGACCTCAAGCAGTAACCCAGTTGTTACACTCCCAAGCGGACAAGTTCCGGTTACCCTAATCGCCACTAACGCCAACGGTAATGATACCCTGAGTTACCAACTTACCATTCCTAATAACCCCGTACCCTTCTTTAATGTGGTTAACGATACGGTTTTGGCTGGCCAACTCATTCCACTTGTCAATTTGAGTCAATTCTCAAGTAGTTACAACTGGGATTTCGGCGACGGAACGACTGCCTTAGGCTTTACACCGCAGAAAAGTTATACCGATACAGGGTGGTACACCATTACACTTTCTGCGGTAAGCCGCTCCTGCTCAATTACCTACACAGAGAGTAGGGCGGTTTACATCTTTAACCCCACCCTGAATGTGTTCGACGCTGGTTTTGGCCGTCTGCGCGTTTACCCTAATCCTGCCAAATCAGAAGTTGTTCTCGAGGCAGATGCGCCTTTCGATCGTCCGATTCAGCTGCGTGACCTACAAGGCAGGATTTGTAAAACCTACACAACCGAAAGCAGCCAACGTATACGACTTCGCCTGGATGGAATTTCTACGGGCATGTACGTATTGGAAATTCCCGGCAAAAACGGCCTAGCTTATCGCAAATTGGTAGTGGAATAATTGCCTTTCATAAACAACTGCTTCTTCGGCTTGTTGAAAGCTTATGGAGGTGGAAGAAAGCGCCATAGTGATTGGCAGCGGTATGGCTGGGCTTACTGCAGCAGCCTTGTTGGCTCGAGAAGGATTAAAGCCTTTGGTATTGGAGCAAAACTGGATGGCAGGCGGCTGCTCAGGCACCTACTGGCGTAAAGGCTTTTGGTTTGAAACGGGAGCTACTACGCTTGTTGGCTTGGGCGATGGTATGCCCGTACAACGTTTACTCGATGAATTAGGCATTCAACTTAACGCAGAACGTTTAGCGGTACCCATGCAAGTGTATCTCGATGGGCAACGAATCACCCGACATGAACATCTGGAGGCTTGGATCCAGGAGGCGGAGAAGGTATTTGGCAAGGCTGGTCAACGTGCCTTTTGGGAATACTGTTACAAAATCGCAGACCTGGTTTGGCGTACATCCTTAAAACAACTACAATTTCCGCCCGATGCGGCCAGCGATTTCCTAGGAATGCTTAAAGGGTTTCGGTGGGAACAACTCAACGCTCTTCCTGCGGCATTTCAACAAATGGACGAACTACTAGCCCGCTTCGACTTGCAGCAGAATAGTCGTTTCGTTCGTTTTGTGAACGAGCAGCTCCTGATTACAGCGCAAAACCGCATGGAAGAAGTGAACGTGCTTTTCGGTGCTACAGCACTTTGCTACACCAACTTCCCCAATTGGTATTTGCCCGGAGGCATGCGAACATTGGTAAATACCTTGGTGGAGTACATTCAAAGTTACGGGGGTCGTTTTCACTTTCGTGAAGGCGTGAAACACATACATCGCATTGGAAAAACGCATTGCGTAGAGACCGAAAAAGCCAAGTATCGGAGCCCAATCGTGCTTAGTTCAATCCCGCAAAACAATTTGGCTCAACTGGCCCCTGAATATTACCCCCCTTCTAAACAAACTTCGCTGCTTTTATCCGAAAGTTTAAATAGCGCATTTCAGTTGGGTATAGGCTTTGAGCCTCAACGCGACTACGATTGCCTGCACCACCAAATACACCTGAATACACCTTTACCGGAACTCAAAAGTGCCAGTATATTTCTGTCACTGCACCCAGCAAACGATCTTGAACGTGCCGAAGCCGGGTTGATGGCGGCATCGGTAAGTACCCACTGGCCCGACCCGGAACGTCTTCGTGTAGACGACCGCGAGCTGCTTGAAAATGCCGTTCTCGATGCCCTTGAAACTCACCAATTGATTTATCGCCGCAATATCCGGTACCTGCACAGCAGCGGCCCTGCGAGTTGGGAAAAATGGACCGGCAGAGCTTGGGGCTTTGTGGGGGGCTATCCGCAATTCAAACGAATTAAACCTTGGCAAATGGCCTCTGCACGTGTACATGGAAAGGGATTTTACCGCTGTGGCGACTCCACCTACCCCGGTCAAGGTATTCCTGGCGTTACGCTGAGTGGGCTCATCGCCTACCAGAAAATTGCCGTAGACTACAAACTCTCTCGATTAAAGGTATAGCGCATACCTAGAGTCAACCAATTATTGAAGCTCCCCTGTTGCAGCAAAGCAAAAAACGGTACTCTCGAACCCAAGGGATCAACGCTGAAAACCGAATAGTTTGCTCGTGCCAATACCATCCAGTTTGCATTCAATTGATAGGTCGCTCCACCCAACATCGATAATTCAACACGTGTAAAATTGGTGTTCAATACGTTATTCCGGGGATCTTGATAGCGAAACGAAAGCAAATAATTGCCGCTTAATCCAGCTTCGAAGCCTATTTTATCAGTATACTGGTAGCGAAGCAAAAGCGGAATGTCGATGTAATGCATAGTTAAACGCAACCATGGTCCTGCATCGAAGGTGGCAGAGTCAACTATTCGTCGGCTTCCTTTCATGCTGTAAGAAATCTCAAACTGCCAACTCCATTTTTCGCTGAACTCCCTGCTCACCCATAAACCAGTATAAACACCCAGCTTGTTGTAGCCACTCAAGCCATCGCCATCGAGTTGGGCACCGTTCAAGGCCAAATGAGCCCCTGCATTAAACTGTTGCGCTTCGCTCAAAAGGCTTAAAAACAAAAACGGGATGAAAACAAGTAGTTGTTTCATCCCGTAATATAGTCAGCAATCAAATTCAAAGTTCCATGATACGCTGAAAAAGTGCTCGCATGTGTCCGCTGTCAATCATCTCAGCCAAATGACCGTCGTGCAAGGCTTCATTGCGGCTGTGGGCTGTCATCAATCGCTGTATGCTAGTTAAGTCAGCTTTTGCCAATAATGCAGGCTGATCGACGAGACGGTTGGCTTCATTCCGCCACGACATCCAGTCGAAATCGTAAATGAAGTCGCGGATGCGCATTTCATCGAGCAATTGATAAAATGCATCTGCATACCTAACAAGTTCTATTTCTTCATATTGCTCGTTGGTATACCATTTCTCCAAAGCCAAAACCTTCGCTACATACGGTTTTAATGCGGAGAGATCCTTTTTATCAAATTCGCTCATCATGCCTGCGCTGTTGGGCCACCGAAAGTCATGGGTACACCACCCTGACCTTGATCATTCACATCAATTTCTCCATGGATATCTTCGAACTTTCCGACATTATCGCTCAGCGCTAGCAACAAGCGTTTGGCGTGATGCGGTGTGAGGATAATACGTGATTTCACCTTCGCCTTTGGCACTCCGGGCATCAAACGAACGAAGTCGATTACAAATTCGGCATTGCTGTGCGTGATGATGGCCAAATTCGAATAGGTACCATCGGCCATGTCTTCACTGAGCTCGATGTTTATTTGGTTGGGATTGTTTATTTCGTCTTGCATGTTGTTGTAAGTTTAAAATGACAAGGGAGCCATTTTCAGGCCCCCTTGATTTACACAATAGTCAACGTTTAGTTGGCTTCGGCAATTTCGGCATTCTTCGAAGCCATTAGCTTCTCGTATTCCTCCATCGAGCCTACTACCACCTTCTCGTATGAGCGCCATCCTGTACCGGCTGGTATCAAGTGGCCTACGAGTACGTTTTCTTTCAGGCCTGCCAAATCGTCGACTTTACCAGCGATAGCTGCTTCGTTCAACACTTTGGTAGTTTCCTGGAAGGAAGCTGCACTGAGGAAGCTGCGCGTACCTAAAGATGCCTTGGTGATACCTTGAAGCATACTTTGTGAAGTAGCTGGTATCGCATCGCGGTATTGCACAGGCTTCAAGTCTTTCCGCTTCAACATCGAGTTCTCGTCGCGTACCTTGCGGAGATTGATTACCTGACCTACTTTCAGATTGCTCGAATCGGCAGCATCCGTGATGATTACCTTATCGAAAATCCAATTGTTCATCTCAGCAAATTCAATCTTGTCGGCAACTTCTTGCTCGAGGAAGCTTGTATCTCCTGGATCGATAATCAATACCTTCTGCATCATCTGACGAACGATTACCTCAAAGTGCTTGTCGTTGATTTTCACACCCTGCAAGCGGTAAACTTCCTGGATGTTATTCACCAGATACTCTTGTACCGCGCCTGGACCTTTGATGGCCAAAATAGCAGCAGGAGTAATGGCACCATCCGAAAGCGGATCGCCGGCTTTCACGAAGTCGTTGTCTTGAACCAAGATGTGCTTGCTCAACGGAACAAGGTACTTCTTCACCTGTCCATCGCGCGATTCAACCACGATTTCGCGGTTACCACGCTTCACGCCACCAAAGGCCACAACACCGTCGATTTCGGTAACGACTGCTGGGTTAGATGGGTTACGTGCTTCGAAGAGCTCGGTCACACGTGGAAGACCACCGGTGATATCGCGCGTTTTCGAAGTTGAACGTGGGATTTTGGAGATAATCATGCCTGGGATAATCTTGTCGCCATGATCTACCACAATGTGTGCACCTACTGGAAGGTTGTAGCCACGAAGTAGCTCGCCCTTGGTGTTCACAATGCGAATAGATGGGTTACGGGTCTTATCCTTGGTCTCGATAATCACCTTCTCTTTGTGACCAGTTTGCTCGTCCGATTCTTCGCGGAAGGTCATGCCTTCTACGATGTGCTCGAATTCTGCCTTACCGTCAAATTCCGATATGATTACCGCGTTGTACGGATCCCATGCACAGATTTTGTCGCCCTTTTTGATCATATCGCCCGGCTTAATGCTGAGGATAGATCCGTAAGGGAGGTTATTGGTCATCAACGGCTGCTTGGTTTCTGGATGAACGATTTTCACCTCACCCGAACGCGATACAACCACTTCTACTGGTGAGTCGCCACCTTTGTAGATAACGGTACGTACTTCGTCGAATTCTACCAAACCGTCGAATTTGGAGATGAGCTGTGACTCGGTAGCCACGTTACCAGCAACACCACCCACGTGGAACGTACGTAGTGTAAGCTGAGTACCCGGCTCACCAATCGATTGAGCTGCAATAACGCCTACCGACTCCCCTATTTGCACCATTCTATTGGTAGCAAGGTTACGACCGTAGCATTTTACGCAAACACCAATTTTAGACTCACAGGTAAGTACCGAACGAATTTCTACACTATCGAGCGGTGAAGCATCGATGTTTGCTGCAATATCTTCGGTGATTTCTTTACCAGCACCAACGAGCACTTCTTTCGTCAATGGATCGATTACATCGTTCAGCGCGGTACGGCCAACAATACGTTCTACCAACGACTCAACGATGTCTTCGTTGTCTTTGAGTGCCGATGTTTCTATGCCACGTAAAGTACCGCAGTCTTCTTCGCTGATCACCACGTCTTGCGCTACGTCGTGCAAACGACGTGTCAAGTAACCGGCGTCGGCCGTTTTCAAGGCCGTGTCGGCAAGACCCTTACGGGCACCGTGGGTAGAAATGAAGTACTCCAATACCGAAAGACCTTCTTTGAAGTTCGAAAGGATTGGATTTTCGATGATTTCGCCAGCACCACCGCTTTTCTGTGGTTTGGCCATCAAGCCCCGCATACCGCCAAGCTGACGGATCTGCTCTTTCGAACCACGAGCTCCCGAGTCAAGCATCATGTATACCGAGTTGAAACCTTGGTTGTCGGTAGAAATTTCCTTCATCAAGGTATCGGTAATACGCGAGTTGATACGGGTCCAAATGTCGATCACCTGGTTGTAACGCTCGTTATTGGTAATGAAGCCCATTTCGTAGTTCTGGGTAACTTCATTCACTTCTTTTTGTGCTTCGGCCAGCAAGGTTACCTTGTTATCCGGGATTTTTACGTCGTTCAGGTTAAACGATAGTCCGCCTTCGAAGGCCATGCGGAATCCAAGATTTTTGATGTTATCGAGGAACTTGGCGGTGGTAGGCAAATCGGTGAAACGAACGATGCTTCCGATGAGGTCACGAAGCGACTTTTTGGTGAGCAATTCGTTGATGAAACCTACTTGCTCAGGCATCATTTGGTTGAACAGGATACGACCCATGGTTGTATCGAGCAACTTATGCTCCAGTGCACCGGTTTCTTTGTTACGTACGATTGTTTTTACTTTTACCCATGCATGTAGTGCCACTCTACGCTCGTTGTAGGCGATGATGGCTTCTTCGGCGGAGTAAAACTTCAAACCTTCACCGGTAACTTTTTCGGTTTCGGTGCTCTTACGGCCTTTGGTGATGTAATACAGACCCAATACCATGTCCTGTGAAGGAACGGTGATCGGTGATCCGTTGGCCGGGTTCAAGATGTTGTGTGATGCAAGCATCAACAGCTGTGCTTCCAAAATAGCGGCATTACCTAGTGGCACGTGAACCGCCATTTGGTCACCGTCAAAGTCGGCGTTGAAGGCGGTACATACCAGCGGGTGGAGCTGAATCGCTTTTCCTTCGATGAGCTTCGGCTGGAAAGCTTGAATACCCAAACGGTGGAGTGTAGGGGCACGGTTGAGGAGCACAGGATGCCCTTTCAAAACGTTCTCCAAAATATCCCACACCACCGGGTCTTTACGATCGACGATCTTTTTAGCCGACTTCACCGTTTTTACGATACCGCGCTCAATCATCTTGCGGATGATAAACGGCTTAAACAGCTCAGCAGCCATGTCTTTCGGAAGACCGCATTCATGCAGCTTCAACTCAGGACCTACCACGATTACCGAACGACCAGAATAATCGACACGCTTACCGAGGAGGTTTTGACGGAAACGACCTTGTTTACCTTTGAGCATATCGCTCAACGACTTCAAAGCACGGTTACCTTCGGCTTTCACCGCATTCACCTTACGACTGTTGTCGAACAACGAGTCAACCGCTTCTTGAAGCATACGCTTCTCGTTACGAAGGATTACGTCGGGAGCCTTAATCTCCATGAGGCGCTTCAAACGGTTGTTCCGGATGATTACGCGACGATACAAGTCGTTCAAGTCGGAAGTCGCAAAACGTCCACCTTCCAATGGCACAAGCGGACGAAGCTCTGGTGGAATTACTGGAACCATCTTCACGATCATCCACTCCGGACGGTTTACACCGCTTTCGTTGGCACCACGGAATGCTTCCACAATCTTCAAACGTTTGAGCGCTTCGCTCTTACGTTGCTGTGAAGTTTCTGTAGCAGCCTGGTGACGCAATGCATAGCTCAAATCGTCGAGGTTGATGCGTGCCAACAAATCATGCAACGCGTCGGCACCCATCTTGGCGATGAACTTATTTGGATCGTTCTCGTCGAGCATGTGGTTCTCACGTGGCAACGAGTCTAAAATATCCAAATATTCTTCCTCGGTGAGAAAGTCCATCTTCTTGATACCGTCGGCTTCTTTGATACCGGCTTGAATTACGACATAACGTTCGTAATAGATGATGGCGTCCAACTTTTTGCTTGGCAAGCCGAGCAAATAGCCAATCTTATTGGGCAACGAACGGAAGTACCAGATGTGTGCAACAGGAACCACCAATTTGATGTGTCCCATTCGCTCACGACGCACTTTCTTTTCGGTTACTTCTACACCACAACGGTCACAAACGATTCCTTTGTATCGGATACGCTTGTACTTACCGCAGTGACATTCGTAGTCCTTGGTGGGACCAAAAATGCGTTCGCAGAACAAACCACCCATTTCCGGCTTATACGTCCGGTAGTTGATGGTTTCGGGTTTTACAACTTCACCGAAAGAACGATCCAAGATCGACTCTGGCGAAGCCAGGCCGATCCGGATTTTTGTAAAGTTGCTTTTGAGTTTAAACTCTTTTTTATACGACATAAGGTTATGCCTCCTGGTTAATCAAGTTGAACATCCAGACACAAACCGCGGAGTTCGTGCAGCAATACATTAAACGATTCTGGTACGCTTGGAACCGGCAAGTTGTCGCCTTTTACGATGGCTTCGTACGTCTTGGCACGACCGATAATGTCGTCCGACTTAACGGTAAGCACTTCTTGGAGGATGTTTGCGGCACCGAAAGCTTCCAATGCCCACACTTCCATCTCACCAAAACGCTGACCACCAAATTGCGCTTTACCACCCAACGGCTGTTGCGTAATGAGCGAGTATGGTCCAATCGAACGGGCGTGCATCTTGTCGTCGACCATGTGACCCAGTTTAAGCATGTAAATCACACCCACCGTTGTCTTTTGGTCAAATCGACGACCAGTTTGGCCATCGTGCAAATAAGTCGCTCCAAGATTAGGTACACCTGCTTTTTCGGTGTATTCACGTACTTCGTCAAGACTTGCACCATCGAAAATCGGTGTTGCAAACTTCACGCCCAGTTCCATACCTGCCCAACCTAGAACCGATTCGTAAATCTGTCCAAGGTTCATACGAGAAGGTACGCCAAGCGGGTTAAGCACGATGTCAACCGGTGTTCCGTCTTCAAGGAATGGCATATCTTCGTCGCGTACAATACGGGCAACGATACCCTTGTTACCGTGACGACCAGCCATCTTATCCCCTACACGTAGTTTACGCTTTTGAGCTACGTATACTTTAGCGAGCTGGAGGATGCCCGAAGGCAGTTCGTCGCCCACTTGTATCGCAAACTTCTTGCGCTTCACTTCACCTAGGATTTCGGAAACACGAACCAAATAGTTTTTGAGCAACTCTTTGATTTGTTCGTTTTTGTCCTTATCCACCAACCATCCATCGGGATTAACGATGGCATAATCGATGTCGGTCAAAATTTTCTTGGTGAACTTAGTTCCTTTAGGTACTACTTCATCGCGATAGGTATTGGTAACACCCTGTGAGGCCTTACCTTCTACAAGCACGAGCAATTTGTCGATGAGGATATTGCGAACAACATCCACTTCGCGGTTGTACTCAGCATCTAGCTTTTCTACGATTACTTTCTCTTCTTGCTTGGCAAGTTTGTCTTTCTTCACTCGTGAGAAGAGCTTTTTGTCGATCACCACACCACTCATCGAAGGTGGAACACGCAAAGAAGCATCTTTCACGTCACCGGCTTTGTCGCCAAAGATGGCTCGAAGCAACTTCTCTTCTGGAGAAGGATCGCTTTCACCTTTTGGCGTGATTTTACCGATGAGGATATCGCCTTCTTTTACATGTGCACCAATACGAATGATGCCGTTTTCGTCGAGGTCTTTGGTAGCCTCTTCGCTCACGTTTGGAATATCGGCTGTTAATTCTTCTTCACCACGTTTGGTGTCGCGTACCTGCAACTCAAACTCCTCAATGTGGATAGAGGTATACAAGTCTTCGCGCACTACACGCTCAGAAATCACGATAGCATCCTCAAAGTTGTAACCCTGCCATGGCATAAACGCCACTTTTAAGTTACGACCAAGGGCCAACTCGCCTTTCTGCGTGCCGTAACCTTCTACCAAAACCTGGTCTTTAACCACGCGCTGCCCCTTCTTCACGATGGCCTTATGGTTGATACTGGTGTATTGGTTGGTCTTACGGAACTTCGTGAGTTTATACGTTTTGCTGTCGCCATTGAAGCTCACCAGACGATCATCTTCATTACGGTCGTATTTGATGGTGATCATGGTTGCGTCGACGTATTCTACGAATCCATCACCTTCAGCGGTCAAGAGCGCACGTGAATCGCGAGCAACACGGCCTTCAAGACCTGTTCCTACGATCGGTGCTTCCGGACGCAACAAAGGCACAGCCTGACGTTGCATGTTCGAACCCATCAGGGCGCGGTTGGCATCGTCGTGCTCAAGGAATGGAATCAACGAAGCAGCGATACCCACAATTTGGTTGGGCGCAACGTCCATATACTGTACTCCTTCAGGAGCCACAATTGGGAAGTCGCCCATCAAACGGCATTTTACCAAGTCGCGCTCAAAGTTTCCTTTGGCATCGAGTGGCGCATTGGCCTGGGCAATGATGCGTTCGTCTTCGTCTTCAGCGCTCAAGAATACTACACCCTTTTCAATTTCTACACGTCCTTTATCTACCGTGCGGTACGGAGTTTCGATAAAGCCCATGCTGTTGATTTTGGCATGTACGCAAAGCGACGAGATCAAACCGATGTTTGGACCTTCAGGTGTTTCGATGGTACACAAACGACCGTAGTGCGTATAGTGTACGTCACGAACCTCGAAACCGGCACGTTCACGAGAAAGACCACCCGGACCGAGGGCCGATAGACGGCGCTTGTGGGTGATTTCTGCGAGTGGATTGGTTTGGTCCATGAATTGGCTCAGCTGGTTGGTACCGAAGAAGCTATTGATCACCGAACTCAGCGTACGTGCGTTAATCAAGTCAGCAGGTGTGAATACCTCGTTATCGCGGATATTCATACGCTCCCTGATGGTACGCGCCATACGTGCTAAGCCTACCCCAAACTGTGCGTACAATTGCTCACCCACTGTCCGCACACGACGGTTACTGAGGTGGTCAATGTCGTCCACATCGGCTTTCGAATTCGACAGCTGAATGAGGTATTTTACGATAGCAATGATGTCTTCTTTAGTCAATACACGCACATCCGACTCTGAATTTAATCCGAGCTTACGGTTGATGCGGTAGCGTCCTACTTCACCTAAGTCGTAACGTTTGTCGCTGAAGAACAACTTCTCGATGATCTGGCGAGCAGAATCTTCATCGGGTGGTTCAGCGTTACGCAATTGACGATAGATGTGCTCCAAGGCTTCCTTTTCGGAGTTTGATGTATCCTTTTGGAGGGTGTTGTAGATGATGGAGTAGTCGCCGTGCAAGTTTTCGTCCTTGTGTAGGATAATGCTCTTCACGCCGGCATCTACGATCATGTCAATCATCTCGTCTTCGAGCATGGTGTCACGCTCGAGGATAATCTCGTTACGATTGATTGAAACTACTTCCCCTGTGTCTTCATCCACGAAGTCTTCGATCCATGTTTTGAGAACGCGTGCAGCAAGGCGGCGGCCAACAACTTTTTTGAGGCCTGCTTTGCTCACCTTCACCTCATCGGCCAGGTCGAAAATGTTGAGGATGTCCTTGTCGGAATCAAAACCAATGGCACGAAGCAAGGTCGTTACCGGGAACTTCTTCTTACGGTCAATGTAGGCATACATCACATTGTTCACGTCGGTCGCAAATTCAATCCACGATCCCTTGAACGGAATGATACGGGCCGAATAGAGCTTCGATCCGTTGGTATGCACGGTTTGACCGAAGAATACCCCTGGTGAACGGTGCAACTGAGAAACGATTACACGCTCAGCACCATTAATTACAAAGGTTCCTTTCGGAGTCATGTACGGAATAGTACCGAGGTACACATCCTGTACGATGGTTTCAAAGTCCTCATGCTCCTCGTCGTTACACGACAGGCGCAATTTGGCTTTGAGCGGAACTGAATAGGTCAGTCCGCGTTCGATACACTCTTCGATGGTGTATCGGGGTGGGTCCACGAAATAATCGAGGAACTCCAAAACGAAGTTGTTGCGTGCGTCGGTAATCGGGAAGTTTTCCGCGAATACTTTAAACAGGCCTTCGTTGCGACGATTTTCCTGCAGGGTTTCCAGCTGGAAAAAGTCTTGAAACGACTTAATCTGGATTTCCAGAAAGTCGGGATATTCAATCGCCGACGCGATAGACGCGAAGTTGATTCTACCCTCTGGTGTGATGTTGGCAGCCAAAGAATTGAGTTTTAGTTATACACCATGATCACGAACACAAATAGCCGTAGGCCTGGCAACCACTCAGGGTTGCAGGCCTACAGCTTTGTAGGCTTATTAGCCGTTGAGTCAAATTACTTGATCTCTACTACAGCGCCAGCTTCTTCAAGCTTAGCTTTGAGTGCTTCTGCTTCGTCTTTCGGACACTTCTCTTTCAAAGGCTTCGGAGCAGCATCAACGAGTTCTTTCGCTTCTTTAAGTCCAAGACCGGTAAGGTCTTTCACCAATTTCACGATTTGGAGCTTTTGAGCACCTGCTTCTTTGAGGATTACGTCAAATTCAGTTTGCTCAGCAGCAGCTGGTGCAGCAGCACCACCGCCAGCAGCAGGAGCAGCAACTGCTACAGCAGCAGCAGCTGGCTCAATGCCATACTCGTCTTTCAGGATTTGGGCAAGTTCGTTTACTTCTTTCACAGTCAGGTTCACTAACTGTTCTGCGAACGCTTTCAGATCTGCCATTTTATTAAAATTTAATAGTTTTTGTTTTTGTTAATTTTTCTCTTGAAGTGTTTTTACAATGCCGGCCAATTTGCCACCGCTCGATTGAAGAGCAGATACCACGTTGCGTGCAGGCGATTGTAGGGTAAAGATGATTCCAGCAATGAGCTCTTCTTTCGATTTGATGCTGGTAAGTGCGTCGAGCTGGTCGTCGCCGGTATAGATAGCGCTATCAATGTAGGCAGCTTTCAATACGGGTTTGTCCGAGCCGTTTTGGCGAAACTCTTTCAGGAGGCGGGCAGGGATGTTTCCTTGCTCGGCAAACATGATCGAGGTTGAACCTTTCAGCGAAGGATAAAGGTCTTCGTAACCTCCTCCGATACTTTCCATCGCTTTCTGCAACAAAGTGTTCTTAACCACCTTAAATTCTACACCACGCTGGTAACACAAACGACGGAAACGGTTGATGGTTTCTACCGGCAGGTTAGCCGAATTGGTGAGGTAAAAGAAGGGGCTGTTCTTGAGCTTCTCCGCCAGTTCCTGAATAACAATTGCTTTTTCTTCTCTGGTCATGATTAGATCCCCGCTACAGATTTGGTGTCGATGTTAATACCCGGACTCATGGTTGAGCTCATGAAGATGCTCTTCACATAAGTTCCTTTTGCAGCTGAAGGCTTCAGTCGCACGATGGTTTGAAGAAGCTCTACAGCATTCTCTTCAAGTTGCACCGGCGTAAACGACGCCTTCCCGATAGCAGCGTGTACAATACCGAACTTGTCTACTTTAAAGTCGATTTTGCCACCCTTTACGTCGGTAACCGCTTGCCCAACGTTGTCGGTTACAGTACCGGTCTTCGGATTCGGCATCAGGCCCCGGGGACCTAACACACGACCGAGTCGACCGACTTTCGCCATGACACTTGGTTGAGTAATGATTACATCGACGTCAGTCCATCCACCCTCAATTTTTTGGATGAACTCGTCCAGTCCTACAAAGTCAGCACCGGCTGCTTTAGCCTCTGCTTCTTTGTCTGGGGTGCATAGCACGAGTACACGTGCTACTTTTCCGGTCCCGTGAGGAAGGGTTACCGTACCCCTAACCATCTGGTTCGCTTTACGCGGATCCACTCCGAGCCTAACGTTCAAGTCAACTGAAGGATCAAATTTGGTGAAGGAAATTTCCTTTACCAGACTGGTCGCCTCAGAAAGCTTGTACGCTTTGGTACGGTCGAACTTCGCGTTCGCCAACTTCTGATTTTTGGTCAATTTTGCCACTCTATATATTAATGGTTTTTTCTACTTATTCCCAGGGTGCTGTGCCTGTAACATTGATGCCCATGCTGCGTGCCGTACCTGCAACCATTTTCATGGCCGACTCTACTTTAAACGCATTCATGTCTTGCATTTTGTCCTCGGCTATTGCCTTAACCTGGTCCCAACTAACCGATCCAACTTTTTGACGGTTGGGCTGAGCTGAGCCTTTTTGCACTTTTGCAGCTTCCATCAACTGGATAGCCACTGGAGGTGTTTTAACGATGAAGTCGAACGACTTATCGGAGTACACCGTGATCACCACCGGTAATACTTTTCCCGCTTTCTCCTGGGTTCTGGCATTAAACTGCTTACAGAATTCCATGATGTTCACCCCTTTTGAACCGAGTGCCGGTCCTACCGGAGGTGCCGGGTTCGCTGCGCCGCCCTTGATCTGGAGCTTAATAAACGCGCTGATTTCCTTTGCCATTTTTTATCTTATTAGGATATTTTCTCAACCTGCATATAATTCAACTCAATAGGTGTACGGCGACCAAAAATCTTCACCATCACTTTGAGCTTCTTCTTCTCCTCGTTTACTTCTTCGATTACTCCAGTGAATTCATTGAACGGACCGTCCATTACTTTCACTGATTCACCTACCGTAAACGGATTCGACATTACTTCACCGGCTTCGGTCATTTCATCTACCTTACCGAGGATTTTGTTCACCTCCGATTCCCGCAAAGGTGTCGGATTGTCACCACCCAAAAACCCGATTACATTCGGGATTTGAATGATGGCCGATACCAAATCGGGATTCATCGCTGCTTCTATCAAAATATAGCCTGGAAAGAAATTGCGTTCTTTCACGACTTTTTTACCGTTGCGTAGCTGAAGTACCTTTTCCATAGGAATCAAAATCTGAGGAATCAGATCCTTCAAATTCATACGATTCACTTCGTAATCGAGGTACTCCTTCGCCTTACGTTCCTTGCCACTGATGGCGCGGACTACATACCACTTATATTCCATGCCGGCCACGCCTTATTGGAAAAGATGATAAAAAGCACTCAACACATTCGAGAAAGCCACATCCATCAGGTAAATCACGATCGAAAAGATCAGCGAAGCCACAAGGACCACGACGAGACTACCCTGGAGTTCTTCCCAGGTGGGCCAACTTACCTTGTGCAGGAGTTCGTTGGTTGCTTCTTTGACGTATAAACGAATTCTATTCATGTTGTCTAGCTGCTGCACGGGTGGAGAGACTCGAACTCCCAGCCTGCGGTTTTGGAGACCGCTGCTCTGCCAATTGAGCTACACCCGTATAGACAGGGAAAACTCTCCCGGTTACGGGAGAGTCTTCCGCTATCTGGTTTAAAGTAGAATTAAGCGATTACTTCTGTAACCTGACCGGCACCTACGGTACGACCACCTTCGCGAATCGCGAAACGGAGACCTTTTTCCATAGCGATTGGAGCGATAAGTTTCACAACAATCGAGATGTTGTCGCCAGGCATTACCATTTCAACACCGTCTGGAAGAACGATCTCACCGGTCACGTCAGTTGTACGGAAGTAGAACTGTGGACGGTATTTGTTGAAGAATGGAGTGTGACGACCGCCTTCTTCTTTCGACAGTACGTAAACTTCGGCCTTGAATTCGATGTGAGGCTTCACAGAACCTGGCTTACAGATTACCATACCACGACGGATATCGGTTTTTTCAATACCACGGAGGAGGAGACCAGTATTGTCACCGGCTTCACCGCGGTCAAGAATCTTACGGAACATTTCCACACCGGTTACAGTCGACTTCAAGTTTTCTGCACCCATACCGATGATATCAACTGGATCACCCGAATTGATTACACCACGCTCGATACGACCAGTGGCAACAGTACCACGACCAGTGATCGAGAATACGTCTTCAACTGGCATCAAGAAAGGAAGCTCAGTTTGACGTGGAGGAATTGGAATGTAGCTATCTACAGCTGCCATGAGTTCAAGAACGGTATCAACCCACTTCGGCTCGCCGTTGAGGGCACCGAGGGCAGAACCACGAATCACAGGGATATCGTCGCCAGGGAATTCGTAGAACGAAAGGAGTTCACGGATTTCCATTTCAACGAGGTCGAGGAGTTCGGGATCGTCTACCATGTCGACTTTGTTCATGAATACCACCAGGGCAGGTACACCTACCTGGCGAGCGAGCAGGATGTGCTCACGAGTTTGCGGCATAGGACCGTCGGTCGAAGCCACAACGATGATAGCACCGTCCATTTGGGCAGCACCAGTTACCATGTTCTTCACATAGTCAGCGTGACCCGGACAGTCTACGTGTGCGTAGTGACGGTTCTCGGTCTGATACTCTACGTGAGCCGTGTTGATAGTGATACCACGCTCTTTTTCTTCGGGAGCAGAGTCAATCGAATCGAATGAACGTGCTTCCGACCAACCCTTTTCAGCCAACACCTTGGTGATGGCGGCGGTGAGGGTAGTCTTACCGTGGTCAACGTGACCGATGGTACCGATGTTTACGTGCGGTTTGGAACGGTCAAATTTTTCCTTAGCCATTGTTTGTCTTATTTTAGTTTGTCCTGTTTTGGTTTATCGTTGTATGAAGATTGCTGTTGCGCACTTCAGACTGAACAATTTCGAGCCGTTGAACAGAATTGAACTGTCGACCTCTTCCTTACCAAGGAAGTGCTCTACCACTGAGCTACAACGGCAAACTTTATTTTCATTTTGCTCAGGCTACCCTTCTGGCAACCTTTATTGAGCGGGAGACGAGGCTCGAACCCGCGACCTATAGCTTGGAAGGCTATCGCTCTACCAACTGAGCTACTCCCGCTTTTTTGCAGCCGAAACTGCATTTCACCTTGCGGCAAATTGGTGGGGAGAGGAGGATTCGAACCTCCGAAGCTTTCGCAACCGAGTTACAGTCGGTCCCATTTGGCCACTCTGGTATCTCCCCATCAATGAGCCCCCTGCCGGAATCGAACCAGCGACCTACTGATTACAAATCAGTTGCTCTACCAGCTGAGCTAAGGAGGCGAACATCCTTAAAAGAACATTCCTTTCCGGCGTTTCCCTAGGGTACCCGCCAAAAAGGAATGCAAATGTACTAATTAATCGGACTTATCAATAGCCCAGCTGAAAAAAAAAGATGCGTATTACAATCAGTTTTTCAGCTTACTGATCTGTCGGCGCAGCGACTCTATGGCGAGGTCGGTTGCTTCTTCGAACGTTTTGCATTGTTCTTTTGCGAAGAGTGTACGACCGGGGAGCTGCATTTTTATTTCTGCGATTTTATTCGCGGCATCGTCGGCTTTATCGAGTTTCAGGAAAATTTCTGAGCTCACTACTTTGTTGTTGTACGTTTCTAGTTTGGCTACTTTTTTCTTGATGAAATCGGTGAGCTTCACATCGGCGTCGAAATGAATAGATTGGATGTTGATGTCCATGATAACCTCCTTTTAGGCTTTAGGGTGAGACTTACGATAAACTTCTTTGAGCTTTTCTATAGAATTGTGGGTGTACACCTGGGTTGCCGCCAAGCTGCTATGCCCCAGCAGCTCTTTTACTGCGTTGAGATCTGCACCTTGATCGAGCAAGTGGGTGGCGAATGTATGGCGAAGCACGTGCGGGCTGCGCTGGGCCAAGGTGCTTACCAAACTGAGGTAATGATGCACAATTCGATAAACCAGACCGGGATACATTTTTTTACCTTTATCCGTCAAAAAAAGCCATTCAGGGGCTTCAGCATGTGCTTCTGCCCTGTTGTGTAAATATAACTGGAATTGAGAGCGAAGCAAAGTAGAAAAAGGGATAATTCTCTCTTTATTTCTTTTGCCCAACACTTTTAGCTGATTTCCAAAGAGATCGAGATCAGAAATTTTTAAACCGATAAGTTCAGCTTCACGTATGCCACAACCGTAGAAGAGTTCTAGTATGGTTTTGTCGCGGCAACCTGCATAGTTATCGGGAAATTGCAGCTCATCCAATAGCTTGTCCATACTCGGGCCATCCACTACCGTAGGCAGGCGCTTGGGTACCTTAGGACGAACGATGCGCACAGTAGGGTTGGCCTTCACCAGGCCTTGACGCAGTAAGAACTTATAATAAGCTTTCAGTGTACTCACCTTTCGGTTGATACTGCGTGCTACCAGCCCTTGCTCCAATAAAAAAACCATCCAAGAACGAATGTGCACATGCACAACCTCTTGGATGGCTTCTATCTCGTAGGTTTCCTTCAGGTAACCGTAAAAATCGTTCAAATCTCCAGCATACGCTGTGAGGGTATGGTTCGACACGCGTTTTTCATAACGCAGGTAATTGAGAAAACTGTCGAGTTCGTTTGCTGCCACGGCAGCAAGATACGAAAGCCGGCTTAGTTTTGTTCAGCCTGCTGCATCATCTGGCGGTAAGCCGCACGCAATACTTGCTGACGACGAACCACAGAAGGCTTTTCAAACGCTTGACGACCACGGAGTTCTTTCAAAACACCTGTCTTCTCAAACTTCTTCTTGAAACGCTTCAACGCCTTATCAACCGATTCGTTTTCTTTAATCTCGATTTTGATCATGTTGCTTTTTTGAGAGGGGCAAAGGTAATAAATAATACTTCAATTCCAATTACTTCAAAATATTCCGTGCAATAACTAGCTTCTGAATTTCTGACGTTCCTTCGCCAATCGTGCAGAGTTTAGAGTCGCGATAGTATTTCTCGGCCGGAAAATCTTTGGTGTAACCATAACCACCAAATATCTGAACGCCCTCCACCGAAGCTTTAACAGCTACTTCTGAGGCGTAGTATTTTGCCATAGCCGATTCGGTTGTCACAGGTAGACCGTTGTTTTTGAGGTATGCCGCACGGTAGATGAGGAGTTCCGACGCTTCAATTTCTGTAGCAATATCGGCCAACTTGAATGCGATACCTTGAAACTCGCTGATGGGCTTTCCAAACTGTTGGCGTTCTTTCGAATATTTAAGCGCAGCTTCGTAAGCCCCTTTGGCGATACCCAACGAAAGTGCAGCAATGCTAATACGTCCACCATCGAGAATTTTCATCGCCTGTATGAATCCCTCTCCCACTTTTCCAAGTATGTTGTCCTTGTGAACACGGCAATTATCGAACAGGAGCTCGGTTGTTTCAGAAGCTCGCATGCCTAATTTATTTTCTTTGCGGCCATGGGTAAAGCCCGCTGTTCCTTTTTCAATGACAAATGCGGTCATGCCGTGTGAATCCAACAATTCACCGGTGCGCACCATCACCACTGCGATGTTGCTCGATTTACCATGAGTAATCCAACACTTAGCCCCATTGATTACCCAATAGTCACCGTCTTGCACGGCGGTAGTCATCATACGCATGGCGTCCGAACCGGTATTCGGTTCTGTGAGTCCCCAAGCCCCAATCCATTCGGCAGTAGCCAGTTTGGGTAACCATTTCCTTTTTTGTTCTTCGTTACCAAATTGTAGAATGTGGCCAGTACAAAGGCTGTTATGTGCAGCCATCGAAAGGCCAATAGAGCCATCAATTTTCGAGAGCTCTTCGATAGCAGTTACGTACTCGTAATAGCCGAAACCTGAACCACCGTATTCTTCGGGAACCAATACGCCCATCAAGCCGAGCTTTCCAAGTTCTTTGAACAATTGAACAGGAAACTCTTGGCTTTCGTCCCAATCCATCATATGGGGTTTGATGTGTTTTTCGCCGAAATTGCGGACCATGTCTGCAATCATCTGTTGGTTTTCGGTCTTGCTAAAGTTCATTCGTTTTGGTTTTGGGAAGTAAAGCGCAACAAAAGCGTTTTTGTTTTGGCTTGGCAAAAATAATCAAACTCCCTTAGCTTGCGGCTACCATTCGATATAAGGCTCGAGTTGACTCACCCGCAACGAATCGAGTCCGTATACTTTGGCAAGATCAGCAGCAGTGTTGAAGTTACCATGCTGTTTCCGGTAAGCCACTATGCGTTTTGCTAAGGCCGCTCCGAGCAAAGGATGTCGTTGCAACGCTTCTACCTCCAGTTGGTTGATGGCAATTTTTCTGACTGACTGCGGATTTAGGTAAAAATGCGGAATCAACGCTGCCAAGCGCACCGAGTCCATCCCATACACTGCGAGTAGCTGCGAAGGAGTAAACCAGCCTCCCCAACGTTCTCGTGCCTTTAAAATACGAGATGCGTAGGCAGGACCAATGCCTGGCAATTCAAGCAAGCTGAGCGAGTCGGCGCTGTTTAAATCTAGTTTGACCCGATCACGAGGCATGGCAATAGACTTCTCCATTTTCTCGGTAGCCTCAGCAATTTGTACCAGCGGGATTAATCTATCGGCATCTTCTTTTCGGAGCGTATATAATTTACGTAAATCGTTCGGCTCGCTAAATTTCCCACCTTTCTTACGGAAATTCATCCACGAACGAACTACCCTATCTCCCAATCCAAGTCGCTTTAAATCGGCTTCACTAATGGAGTTCGGGTCGAAATAGAATGCCTCCGTCTGTTGACTTTGGTAAGATTTGCTTTCAGGAGCTTCGGGCAACTTTACATTTTCGAATACGATATACTCACGGTGCAGCTCGGCCGAAGCTGGTGCAAAGAACTCGGGCAGGGCTGCACTCACCACAATGGCTAGTAGCAGCACCGAAAATCCGATACGTTCGGATTTCCCAAACCACCAAAAGCGGCCTCCACCCGACATGATTCATTTTTTAACGTGGATCCTCGTCGTTTTCCGAATAGGAGTCTGGCTCAGGCCTAGGAGGGGTTTTAAGGACTTTCCAGAAGAAAAAGCCAGTGATTATGGTAGTGGCTAACTGCACCGCTACCATCATTAAAAATGCGCCTGTACTCATGCTAAATGGCCCTCCAATGCTCTTTTTTTAGTGGCTTTATGTACCATATATGCGATAAATGCAAACAAAGCTATCAAGTACAAACGCGCCATGTCGGTATAAAACACTTTGTTGATAAAACTTCCCGTGGCCAAATGGTCGGCCTTTCGCACCAGGTCGCCTTCGCGGAATTGAAGTGCGTGTTTCAAAGGGCTAAACTCGTAGGTGGCCAATTTTGCTCCGGTGGTCGCATCACCAATTTCCATCTTCACTTTATTACGCTCTTCATAAATACGATTCACCTTACCTGCTACGCCCGATTCAAAAAAATCGGCGAAATAGTCCTTGTTCACTTCTATGCCTTGGTGCGTGATATTTCCGATAATTGAACTTTTGTCAAGTTCCCAACCGTCACTGAAAGCACGTTTCCAGTTATTGTCTTTGGGTGTAAATAAGGCTGCCAGAAAAACCAATAGCAACAACAATGGGGTAACATATTTGATGATGGGCTTGTAGATCGAAGGCACCTTCATGTCTGCCCCCATATTGATTTCTTCCCACCCTCGGTCGATTCCAAAAATCCAAGAAAACAAGATGGTTTCGGCCAAAGCAAAAACCACCAACGATACTGTGCCCGCCCAGTAGTCGTATTCATCAAAAACTCCCTCCTGATAAAAAAGAACAGTAGGCAACCCCATGATTAATACCAACAGCCCAAACGACCATGCACCCTTTTTGATGTTCCAGCCAAATTCATCTTTCATAAAGCCCATCCATGGAGTACCCATGGCAAGAGATGATGTTATTCCGGCAAAGAATAGCAAACCGAACCACATAAAACCAGCCATGGTTCCGAAAAACGCACCCCACTTCTGGAACAAATACGGCATGGTTTGGAATGCCATGGCGAAGCCTGCATTTTCTTTTACCCAGTCGAGTCCGAGATAACCTACGGCTATGGGTATCACTATAGAAGCACCCAAAACGATTTCAACGAAGCCGTTCATCCAGCCGGCCGACATGGCATTCAGCGCAATATCGTCGTTCTTGCGAACATAGGCAGCATAGCATTGAATGGTTCCCATACCCACCGAAAGGGTAAAAAAGATCTGTCCGGCAGCTGCTAACCATACCTTTGGGTCGGCCAGTGAGGTGAATTCTGGCCGCCACAAAAAGTCGAGCCCTAAAAAGCTGTTGCAATCGGTACAGCCTGCTGTAGCACCACTGTCGCCAAGTGTCCAACCACGTAATGCAAGGATAAAACCAAAGGCAATCAACAAAGGCATACCAATTTTAGCCACCTTCTCCACTCCCCCGCTCAAACCTTTAGACAATATCCACGTATTTAAAAACAGACAAATGAGGTAAAAAACCACTGCCTCGTACGGAATACCGGTGGTAGAATGTTCTACATCGGTATATCCGTTGAAGAAATCGGCAATCCCAGTCTGGCTCATCCCCGAAAAAGTCTGCATCAACGAATGATACACATACGATAAAGTCCACGACTCGATATAACAATAATAGGCCGCTACGGCAATGTTGGTGAATATCCCAAACACACCGAAATACTTCCAGAATTTGCGGTGAGTCATTTTATCGAGTATGAATGGCGTACTGTGGTTCCCAAAACGGCCTCCAAAACGGCCTACCGACCACTCTATCCACAGTAACGGAATACCCATTAAAAGGAAACAAACGAGATAAGGGATAATGAATGCACCTCCGCCATTCTGCACAGCCTGCACGGGAAAACGCAAAAAATTACCCAGGCCTACGGCGTTGCCAGCCATCGCAAGGATGAGGCCTACTCGCGTACCCCAGGAATCAGTTTGGTTTGACATGGAATCTATTTAAATACTATTGAAGCGTTGAAAGTAAGCTTATGATTTGGGAAAGCCAAACGAAGTTAAGTTGCCGAAGCTTGTTGCATCACCAGCGCTATACCTTCTTCGAAGGAGTGTGGCGAATACCCTAACTCTTTTCTGGCCTTGCTGATGTCGAAACCCGAAAGCAGCGGACGAGCTGCTTTTTGGTTAAGTGTACTGCTGCTCACAGGCGTTACAAAGCTGGTATCGAGCTTAAAATAGCGCGCAACACGGATGACCAATTCGATCACCGACATATAATCAGCTCCTGAGATGTTGTAAATTCCTTTCGCCCTTTTTTTGGCCGCGAGTATACAACCTTGAGCAAGATCCTCGGCCAAGGTCGGCGTACGAAATTGGTCGTCGACGATGCGAAGCTGCTGTTGTTTTTCGAGCGCCGATTTGGCCCAAAGTACAATATTACTCCTACTCATATCTTCTGCAACACCATATACAAGTACGGTTCGAAGTATACTCCAAGATATCCGACTAGCTTGGATGAGCTCTTCGGCAGCCAATTTACTTTTACCGTAAAAACTCAAAGGATCGGGAGTCGCTTCTTCGTTGTAGGGACCGTCTTTACCGTTGAAAATGAAGTCGGTTGAAAGGTGTACCAAATGAACGTGATGCTTCTCGCAAGCTTTTACCATATTTTCAACGGCTGTCACATTCAACTGCCAGCATAAATCCTGTTGGTCCTCACAATCATCGACCTGTGTCATGGCTGCTGTGTGAATTACGGCATCGGGTTGATACTCGTCGATACACGCAAGAACAGCCTGTGCATCGGTAATGTCGAGCGATACGTAATGGAAACCGGCAACCTTCTTTAAGCGATTTTCACCCCGAGCCGAAGCGATAAGTTCTACCTCAGGATCGTTGTGTAGTGCATGAACCAACTTTTGCCCGAGTAGTCCATTGCTTCCGGTTACGAGAATTTTCATGCGCATATTAATCCCAAATTATGCTCTTACGCTTGAGGTAGCTGCGTATATCCAGCCAAAATGCCAGCAAAAAATAAACGATTAAGGGCGAACCCAGCGATAAGAAGCTGATGTAAATGAATGAATTCCGGAGTTTCGGAATAGACCAATTGAATTTCTCGGCCAGATAGGTACAAACACCGTAAGCTTTCGATTCAAAATAGTCCTTGATGGCGCTGGTAGCTTTTTCAGTAAGTGTCATGGCGGAGCTTTTGTTAACCAATATTGTCCGATTAAACAATCAAGACAACGTTTCGGCATGCAATATAAGCTATGCAACATCAAAATTCCTTGCGAATGCAGCGCATTTCCAGCAGATAATCCAATGTTTCTGTACCTACGCACAATTTCATTGCCTTCGGGCTTCATTTCTTCTAACCAGCCGAGCATGCGTTCGTTCAAATGCGGGAGTTGATGAAATTGCCCATAAGCAAAAACGAGTGGAATTACGGCATTGATGAGCCAACGGTCGATGGTATCCTTACCAGGTTCCATAGAGTCAGGTTTTTGCCAAGCTGAACCCAAATAGCTGTATGCTTCATGAACCGTATTCAGCGTTAAAAAGTCGGCTAACAATCTGGGATGCGCCATAAGTAAGCATTTTAGTTGTTGTAAACGATTTTCGGGAAACGACGACGGGTACATGCGTAGGCGCTTCCACTGCAAGCCAGTGATGGGCTGCAACCCATACTTACGCGCTACATAGTTGTATTCGGCATTCCTAGCTTTTTCCAATTGTGGCCGCAAGAGTCCTGCTTGCCCAAACAAAGCTGCATCGAGCTGCGCCGGGTGATGAATAAGCTTTTGTACGATGCGCCACGGCAACGACTCGGCCAACCGGGAGAAAGCATCAGCATTTACACGTTGCCCAAAGGCGCGTGCTAGCCACTCCCAACAAACCGATTCCCAGTCGCCCTGCTTCTGTTCGAGCAGCTCAAGAATACGGTGGGTACGAAACTCCAAGCGTTCAATGGCCGCACGTTCCAACATTTGCCAAGCCGCTTCAGGATAATGCCCCTTCCACATGGCGGAGCAAGCTATGCCTTCTTTCGAGTCAGCCAGTCGGCGGTATCGACTAAGCAAGCGGTGATTCACCCGCTCCATCAAGGTAAAAACCGGTAGTCGGCTACCATCGGGGCGCAATGCATCGGTGTCGTGTTCCCATACCACATGCAACACCACATTGTTGTACGCAGGATCGTTTTGGTGCTGATGAAGAGTCCAGTCGCTACTGCGAATGTGGATTTCTACACTGCCCATCCATCGGGTTTCGTCGATACGCAGCAAGGCTTCACCAAAATCGGGACCAGCGTCCCGGTTGTAAAAACCAGGGTGTAGCACCATCAGCTTTTCACCACTTTCGAGGCTCAAATCATCGGTGTTATACAGCCGGTGACGCCAAATGTAATGGAGCAAATATTCGTTCATGTTTGAATCTAACTGCCCTTTTTCGCTTTACCAAAGCCACAGGCGCACTTTGCGTGATGCGTGATAAAACATGCTTGATACTTGAAAATTATCCTTGCAACGCTATCTTTGCACCCACTTGTCGATCGGGGTGTAGCGCAGTCCGGTTAGCGTACACGTCTGGGGGGCGTGTGGTCGCTGGTTCAAATCCAGTCACCCCGACAAGCCACAACCCGGGAAGCGAAAGCGACCCGGGTTTTTTGTTTCCGGCAACGTCCGAAGTGCTTCGAGCAGCGCGGGAAACAAAAAAACGGCAGCAGGCGAAGCCGGCT
>Ga0209278_1000491_pt1 | contig 30601 bp, 29 predicted proteins | sample JI81BgreenDNA_FD_187504 | JGI IMG/M metagenome (GOLD analysis project Ga0209278, IMG submission 187504) | Wastewater effluent complex algal communities from Wisconsin, to seasonally profile nutrient transformation and Carbon sequestration -... | ecosystem: Engineered > WWTP > Effluent > Algae...
CGGATCTAACCGCGCGATCGGCGGCGCGGCCAGGCCGGCGGCCGCTTCAGCCAGGGTCAATGGCTGCGCCGCGCGTGACGGGGTCGCGAAATGGCTGATCGAAGCGCCCTGCCGAGGCGCTGCCGGCGGAGACACGGGTTGGGGGGCAGAAGGCGCTGCCGTGACGGCCGGAGCGGGCGGAACCGCCACGGCAGCGCTGCTGCGGCGTGCCGCCTGGGCCGCCACAACCTCATCCATGCTGGCCAGCAGCGACCCCGAAGCTGGCGTGGCATGAACGTCAGACGCTGGAACGGCTGCCATGGCGCCGCCTTGCCGCAGCGCCGGCATCCGGCGCGGTTCGGCCGCAGGGCCGCCGAGCGCCTGGGCCCACGCCGTCGGCTCGATGACGGCGTGAGCGGCGGCCTCCTCGCGATAGACGCCGTCCTTATCGATATGGGCCGGGAACACGACGCGCAGCACCCGCTCGGCGGTGCGCGCCGGCGCGGTGGGATCGTCGGCGCCCGCAGCGACGGTTCGCATCGGCGCGGACGGTGGCGGCAGGCTGCCAGGGCTGCGGATCGCGCCGATCGGGGCTCCACCGCCACCGATCGCAGAGAGGGCAGAACCGTCGATCACGGTCATCGGCGCACAGGTGCCGTCGGGCGCCTTGCAGGCAAAATCGCCTTTGACGTTGGAATTGCGAAAGCAGCCGGTCAGCGAAACCGACAGCAGCAGCAGGATCAACGGCGAGCGGGGCATCGGTCAAACTCCCAGAACAAGATCGCAGATCAAGGCGAGCGCAGCGGTTGCGGCCGCCCAGGAGGGGCGGACGACGATGCCGACAATGCCGGCCGTGAGCAGGATGGCGCCGATCATGCCGCGGGCTTCCCGGCCGCGAACGCCGCCAGCACAGGCGCCGGCCGATAGCCGCGCAGCACCTCGCCATCGGCGCGCACGATGATTGGCGTCCCGCTGAACCCATGCTTCCGCGCGAACGCCTCATTGGCATCGAGGCCGCTGGTATCGCAGCGGGCACCGATGGACGGCTCATCACCGCGATAGGCGGCGTGCAGCGCCTTGACCGGATCCCTGGCGCAATAGACGGCCTCGGTGAGCGACCGGCTGCCAAGCACCGAGATCGGGCGCTCCTCGACCGCAACGTCGAGGCGGGCGAGCTCTTCGGACAGCTGGCGGCAATAGCCGCAGCGGAAGTCCGAGAACACGACCAGCCTCGCACCGCCGGGCTTCCCCCAGCGGATCGCACCCGCCTTGGGCAGATCGGCCAGCGGCACCCGCACCGGTATCTGCGACGAAGCAGCTGCCTGCGGCCGCTCCTCCGCGCTGTTCTGCGCCGCGCCCGCCAGCAACGTGTCCGGGTTGAGCTCGAGCAGGCGCGTTGCCGTCAGATCGGTGCGCGCCGCCATGTCATAGACGCGGCCGATGACGAGATAGCGCGCCTCCGGGTCGGTGTAGAACAACGTCTGGCCGGCAACGACCTCGCACAGCCCGGGCAGTTTGCTGCAATCGACGCTGCTGATCTTCGTTTTGGGCAGACGGGTGGCGAGCGCCGCCTGGACGGCGGTGCCCTTGTCGCGTTTGGCGAGTGCCGTGGTGCCGACGACGCCGGCCCCAAGGCCGAACGCGCCGACCATGGCAGCAAGGAGCAACGCGGACGGGGCTATGGAGATGCGGTGCAGCCGTCCTGAAGGTCCGGTCTCACTCATTGCTGCCCTCTCACGTAGACGCCATCGAGAAAGACGATCTCGACATCGATGCCGGTCGGCATCTCGATGATGGGTTGATATTGCTCGGCGCGTTCGATCAGATATTTGCTCACCATATCGGCGGCCTGGCCGACGCCCTGGCCGAGGCCGGCAGTCGCGATCTGGCTGGCGTCGAGCTGCGGGATGGGCTGACCAGGGGCGGCAATCAGCCCGCCGCGGAAGATGGCGTTGGCATTGGCGGTGAAGCCGCGGCCGAAGCCACCGGCGATGCCGGCGATCATTGCCTGGGTGACGAGATTGCCCTCGCGGCTGACCACCTTGCCGCGCACGCCGGTCTTGCCCGCGAAACTGATGAACCCCTTGACCTCGCTGACCGCCACCCGCCCGCCGGGCTGGTCGCAGGTCATTTTGGCCAGCTTCACATAGACTTTCTCGGCCGACAGATCGCCGCGCGCGGCACCATTGACCACGCAGCCTTCGAGCCGGGTGGTGAGCAGCTTGCCGTTGTTGACGACCGAGCGCGCCGGCCCGGTGATGCGCAGGACCACGGGAAGCGGATCGGTCTGCGAGCTGACACCGGCGCTGGCATCGACGCCGACGATGACACGCGCCGGCGCATAGCTGTTGGGTGGCAGATAGTCGGGCGAGTCCTCGATCAGCGTTGGCGGCGCATCGGGCCGCCCTGACACGAAACCCGTGCCGGCGTCCTTGTCGCCGGCCTTGCCCGGCGTCGTGAAGCTGATGGTCTTGACCTCGGCTGTGGTCGGCATGCCGCCCGGACCAAAGCCCGGCCCGAAACCCTGCTCACCGCCGGGCGCGCCGCCACCCCAGCGCGAGACGCCAGCCTGAGGCGGGGCACCAGCGGCGCCGGCGACCCGGAACGGCTCGGCACCCGGCTGCTGCCAGCGCGCAACGCCGCTGGCGGTCGGGCCGGCAGGCGACGCGGCTGCGGCGGTGCCGGTTTCAAGGGCGGCGATCTTGGCGGCCTGGCCTTTGTTCTGGGCCTCGTAGATCTGGAACAGACGCGCACCGTCAGCCTTGATGCGGGCGTTTTCCTGTTCGAGCTGGGCGATACGTTCGTCATAGGCGCTGACACGGTCGACCTTTCCTTCGGCGGTCTTCAGCCGGCCATTGATCTCGGCGATCTGGTTCTCGGACTGTGCCACCCATTCCTTTTGCGCCAGCTTGCGCCCGACCATCTGGTCGGTGGAGATCCTGATCTCCTGGGCTTCGGTCGGCGCCGGGCCACCAGAGGGCTTCGACTGCGAGCCGATATAGGCAAGGCCTGCTGCCAGCAGAACGGAACCACCTCCGAGCAACATCAGCCGTTGCCGCGCCGCCACCTTGGCATTGACCCCGCCCAGCGGTTCAGCCGCCGCGCGTACACCCTGTTCGGAAGCGTTCGCCGCGCTGGATGGATTGTGCGTCCCATTCTCCTGCGCGCCCTGTCCGCGCAGCCGATCGAACATGCCCATCAACGCTCTCCCATTCCGACGAGCCACGCCGAGGTTGCCTCGCCGGGAGCGAGCTCGGGCTTGGCGATGGTGACAGCCAGCGTGCCCTGCGGGGCGAGCTCGGCTTCTTTCAGCACCAGAGGCACCGCACCCCTGTTTTCAACGCGCAGCGATTTGCCGAGCAGCCGGGCACCGCGATATTCAGCGATCAGGCGCACGGAGAGCGGGCCGACGGTCACCGGCGCGGTGGTGGGCTGGCGTACCTCATAGCCCTCGACGCTGGCCTGTGTGGCCATCGCCTGGATGAGGCGCATGGCCGTCGTCTGAATGGGGGTTTCCTGTTCCCAGTCGCGCGCCTTGTCTTGCGCGATCGCGGGATTGGTGAGGAACACCTGCTGCGCCTCAACCGGTGCGACCTGGCAAACGAACTTGTAGACAAAGCCCTTCTTCGAGGTGGCGAAGAAGTTGATGGTCCGCGCCGCATAGGCTTCGGGCACCGAGATGTAGATGTCGCCGCGCAAGGGCTCGTTGACCACGGAAAAATCATTGTAGGGAACGCCAGTGGCCACCTTCGACACCGAGGCGAACTGGTCGCTGACAAGGCTGATCCGGGTCAGATCCTTCTTCGAGGCAACACACTCGATGCGGGCGTTGTCGGCGGCCATGCGATACTGATCGGCCAGTGCCGGCGCTGACGCGGACAGACAGGCGAAAAATGCGAAGGCGAAGCGCATCGTCATAACTCCTTCGCGCCCTTGGGCAGCACCTCGCCGAACTCGGTCATGGCGAGCGACAGGCCCTGGTAGGACCAGCGGAAGCGGAAAGTACGCTTGTCCGATGCGATGACCTTCTTGCCGACGAAGACGGTGACAACGCCGGTGACCTCGGAGGTCAGCGCCCTGGGGTCGACCTTCATGCCGGTGAGGCTGAAGGCCTGGGACACGTCGCTGTCCTTCTGCTCGGTGACGATGCGCAGCAGCTCGGCCTTGACCCGACCCTGGTAGACGGGATCGACCACACGCAGCACCTGCTCCATCCAGTATTCGAGCGCGACCGGCGAACGGTTCAGCATCACCGAGGCGGTGTCACGGGTGACCAGTTCGAGATAATCGGCGGTGGGTCCGGCGGACGAGACCGTCATCGGGCGGCTGAGGATTGGCTGCAGGATGACCTCACGGTCCTTGGCCGAGAACAGCATGACAACGACCAGCATCAGGCCGATCAATGCCAGACACAGCATCGCCAGCATGTTGCGCTGCTTGAGGTACGCCTGGGATTTCTGGTGAGAGATTTCCGCGAGCATGGCCCTTACCCCGCCATAAGCCGGCAGTGTGAGGGCGGCGTGCGCTTCAGGCCGAAAAACCCCGAAGGCAGATGCCAGAACCCGAGATGCAGCAGCCAGGAAGAAGAACGTCCCGACTTGGCTTTGCGCAACGCCATCCAGGCGACCGCTGCAATCCCCAGTCCCAACACGATATGCCCCGAGAGCACGCCCCACAGGAACGGCACGACCATCGCAATGAACTCATCGACGGTCCAAAGTCCGATCAGCTCGGGATCGTCGAGCCGCTGTGGGATGATATATTTGTCGGACATGACGCCGCCGCCCTCGTACCGCCGCTCGTCTCAGATGGTGGCGGTGACGGCGGCAGTGACGATCGGCACACCGGTGCCGACACCGATCCCGGTGGCCACCGGAACCGCGACCTGGCCGAGGCTGAAGCGCCCGCTGGCCATGCCGATGATCCCGCCAGCCAGGCTGAGCACGGTGATTATCGCACCGCCCGAACCTTCCAGATAGTTGGTGAACGTGGTCAGCGCCGGCGCGAACGTCGCGTCGGCACCGGCCATGGCCGCCGCAGCGCCAAGCGCAGCGATGGCCATGACGGCGGCGGCATCGGCCAGACGGCCGGCACCGCCGCGCAGTCGGGAGATGATGGTCATGATGGACTTCCTCCAAAAGCGGTCGGCTTGACCGCAGGCCATTGACCCCCGACAAGGCTGTCGCAGGCAATATGGAGGGGTCATCGGGTGAAAATATTCAGAGCGCAGCGCTATTTTGCTGCCGTCCAGCGCAGGATTGATGCGGCCGTCGGCAACAAAATGACCTAAACTTTTGGTAAGTGACGCAATTGTCAGTCTCGAATGACATAAATGTCAGCCTGGCATGACATTTATGTCAGCGGTGGGCTGATTCGCGGCGGATGCGACCGGGAACAGGCTGATGGGGACCAATGAGACGTACAAGCTGCTGCGCGTGCCACGGTCGCGGATCGCCGTGCTGCATGCAGGCGCCGCCATCCATCATGCGACCATCATCGAAAACAAGCCGGCAAGCCTGCGAACGGCCACATTGTGCGGACTTAACCGCATCATGGATGACAGCAAGCTGTTCCAGGACCTGCTGATTCACATCTATCGCAGCCATGTCTGGTCAGCGGCCGAGACCTTCGCTGTCGGCCTCAAGCCCGACGAGCTCGGTTATGTGAAAGAATGTCAGCTCTACCTCAATCTTGTTTGCACCCCCGCCCTTGATCGCAACGAAGTCATCCTGCTCGGCATCATCCGCATGGCCCGCCAGGAGTTTGGCTGGCACCCCAAGATGACCGACCTGTCGGTGTGATCGGGCATGGCGGTCACAGGGCCGCCGCGGACTCTTGCGCCTGAAAAAATTTCATGTAATTTTTGTCATCCACGCAGGAGGGCCTCATGTCGCGGGAGACCCAGAACAGACTGCCGGAACGGCGGACAGGTCGCACAGACCGGCGGCAGCAGACCACAAGGGAACTGGCCGAACAGCTCGGCATATCGGTGCGACAGCTCTACCGGGTGCGCGCCGCGTGCGAGGCCGGGAAACGCAGCGACGCCGGGCGCGAGCTGATCCTCAAATATCTGCTGCTGCGCAGCAGCGACCCGGCAGCGGTCACCATCGTTGGCATGTTCCTCAATGATCTGATCGACACAGTGCTGGCCGAGATCGACACCATCGAACCTGACATGCTCGATGCGCGATGGGGCAGCCAGATCGGGGGTCTTGCTGCCCAACAGCTGCGGGCCTGCGCACAGCGCCGGCAGCAGCGACTCAATGACCCGTATTAGATTCATGCGGGGATGGTAGGATCAGCAGCAGGGCCGCGATCAATTCTGAAAGGTTTTGTTGAGTATGATTGCCGGAACCAATATGGCGTCATTGTGTGACGCAATCGCTGCCAGCAATGATGTTGCCGGTCTCAGCCAGAGTTGCACACAGGTCGCGCGGTTTATTGGTTTCGAGCATTTTGCCGTGCTCCAGCGCAGTCTCAGCGAGGACCGCACCGCAGGTCTGGCAATGTCTGATTATCCTGACGATCTCATGTGCCAGTCGCTGCGCAACATGAACTATCTGAACAGCCCGATCATCATCCTCGCTGCCAAGCAGGCACTGCCCTTTGCCTGGACACAGATCCCGCGGCTGATGAAGCTGGACAGCGCCCAGCGGCGCTATCTGAAGGACGTGGCCAGGCTCGGCTATCGGGAGGGACTGACCATTCCCGTTCACGGCCCGAACCAGGCGGCGGCCATGGTCTCGTTCGTGACCCGGCAGAACCCCGCAGTAACCCACGAGATCATTGCCCATGCCAGCTATATGGCCCGGCTGATCCTTGCCCGCGCGCACGCGCTGCTCAAATCTTCGCAGGCGCCCGCAGCGGCCAGTGACGCGGCAGAAATGGCTATCATGCGCGAAGTGTTCCGCGGCCGGGCCGTCGGGCAGATTGCCCGCAAGGTCGGCATGTCGAACGAGAGCGTCGTCGCCATCATCCAGAAGCGGAAGCAGGAGTTTGTCGCCGGCTCGCACATGGAGATCATCGTCCGGGCGCTCTATGCGCCGGCCGTTGATGAACCGGCAATCTGCAAGCAAGCGGTCGGTGATGAGACACCGGACGCCCGGCGTTCACCGGAAACTGGCGCGGCAGTGATCGACCATGCGGCATGAGCCGCCACGACCTCGATCTCTGGATCGATCTTTACGCCGCGATGGGCCTGTGCTGCGCCATTGCCGCCTTTCTCTCCGCGCTGCGTGTTGTCTGGCTGTACCGTACTGATGACAGTTTGCACCCGGTGGGGATGAAGGGCTGGGTCCTGGCAGCGCCCCTGCTGTGGTGGCGCTGGCAGAAGGTCTATCTGACGACAGCGCCCGTGACGCTCGGGATCATTGTGCTGTTTGGCTGGACGCTGCCGTGGTCGCAAAGCCAAGCAACTTTGCTGACGCCCGCAGCGCCTGCTTGTCATCATGCACGCGGGACAGCCAATAGCTGATCACGTTGCGCACATAGCCAGGCGTTTCGGAATTTGCCGGGATGCCGCGCACCGCCTGAACCCGGCCAGGCCCGGCGTTATAGGCGGCGAGCGCCAGCGACACCGAACCGAACTTGTCGAGCATGGCGCGCAGGTAGCGCGCGCCACCGTCAAGGTTGGCCAGCGGATCGAGGCGATCAGAAACCCCTAGCGAACGGGCAGTGTCCGGCATCAGTTGCGCCAAGCCCAGCGCGCCGGCCGGGCTCAGCGCCCCTGGATGATAACCGCTTTCCTGCAGCACGAGGGCGTCGAGCAGTCCCGGGGGCAGACCATGCCGACACTCGGCGGCGGCGACCAATGGCCAGTATTGCTGGCGGCGCACCAAGGCCTCACGGCCGATCGGTGCGGTCACCACCGGCATCAAGGACTGCTCGCATGGGTGGAAATCAGACGAGGGGGAGGACCGGAGTTGCGCTACGCCCGGCTCCACATCTGCAGCAGGCGGAGTTATCTGTTCAACCGCCTGACGTCCGACATCGTTGAGAACGAATGCGCCAGCTGTTCCCGCTTCGGCGCCACGACCGACAAAATCCACAATCAGGACCTGCTGTGCATCCACAGCAGCCGAAGACAGGAGAACAACAAGGCCCATTATCCAGCGCATAGTGAAAATGATCTGCGCTTCCTTGCCTGTGTCAACGGGAACCATGATCGAACGCGGCGATATACTTGGCAGCCGCGCCGGACGTTCAGCAATGCGGGCCACCGGACCCTGCGCCCTGCAGGGTCGAAATGGACATCAAGCGAAAAATGGCATATTTATGGTTCATGCCATATGACATGGAGTGTCATTTATGCAGGAACTGATCGATATCAGGATTGCCAAGAACGGTCGCATGGTGCTGCCACGTGCAGCGCGGCAGGCGCTTGGCGTGACCGGCGCTGGCGTCGTCGTGCTGTCGATCGAAGGCGAAAACGTGAAACTCACGTCGATGCAGCAAAGTATCAAGCGTGCGCAGGAGCTTTATCGTGTGCACGCAACCAACGATCTGCCAGTTGACGATTTCCTCGTCGAACGCCGCGCCGAAGCCGCGCGCGAAAATCTTGGATAGGCTCGTCTCCACTTATGGAATCGGTTGTTTTTGACGCTTCGGCGATACTGGCGCTGCTGCGCAATGAGCCCGGTGCCGAGATTGTCGCGCAGCATATCGGTCGGGGGCTTGTCTCGGCGGTCAATTTGCAGGAAGTGATCAAGGGCCTGCTGCGCCGCGGGGCCTCGCTCGATGCCGCTATCGCCATGCTCGACGCCTTGCATCTCGACGTGCGGCCGCACGGCCGCGAGGACGCCATTGCCGCGGCCAATCTCTATCCTGCCACCAGGGAGTTCGGCAGCGGTCTTGGCGATAGGACCTGCATGGCGCTCGCAATCGCCGAAGGCCTGCCGGTACTGACCGTTGATCGGGAATGGGCAAAAATTAAAATCGCGGGCCTCAAGCTCTTGATGGCGCGATGATGCCATTCCCATGAAACGCGGCCACGACCTCGCCGGTCTCATAAAATACGCCACAGGTCCGGCCTGGGCGGCTCACCTGCGCGAGGCGCTGTGGGATCATATCGGCCTGGCGTCGGAGGAATTCGGCTTCGAGATCGACGCGCTTGCCGACGTCGTCGATGCGCACTGGGCAGGTGTGTTGTGGGGATGTGCATTCGAAGACCTCATCACGCGCGAGGTCGAACCTGATGGACGCAACCTCGCCGACGATTATCTGAAACGCCGGGGCTGGAACGAGGCCGGATCGAACAAGCTCTACATCCGGGCGCTTCGCTCTTCGGCGATGAGCCTCCACGAAATCAGCGCGGTCGAGCCAGGGATAGGTTTTCTCGCCCGCGACCTGATCCTTGGCGGCGAGCCGGTTCCGATCAGCGAGCGCAGCGCCTCGCAAACGCTCGGGCAATGGGACCGGATCGGCGCGCGCGTCATGAAGGTCGGAGGCAAGAACATATTGTCCGGCGGGGTGCTTTCGTTCTCGCGTGAGGCGAGCGAAGTCCTCATAGCCAGCCTGTGCGAATCCGGTGGCAAGCGCGGCGCGGTGACCAAAGCTGACCTCGACCGCGACGATTTGCGCAAACTTGCCCCGCTGATTTCAACGGCCTGGTTGTTCGACGTGGTGCCCAAGGCCATGGGCCTTGTCGCGCCGATGCTGCACAACAGTGACGGCGAGGAGATCGTGTTCCACCGCGTCTGCTTGCCATTTGCGCGTGGCGTCACCCAGGCGATCGTGGCCGAACGGCTTGCGCTGCTGGCCGATCTGCACCGCGAGAATGCGCATTTCTGGAACTGGCTCGACACGCCGAAACGCAGCGGCCCGGCCCGCGCTACAGGCAAGGCAGCCTACAGCGTTACGATGGAGGATGGCACACCGGTCCTCGGCAATGTCGAACTCAAGGGGCGGGCTGTGCTGCTGTCTGTCATGTCGGCCGAGCGGGCGAAGCGCGGGACGGCGCTCCTCGCCAGCGTTCTCGGCGATCTGGTGGGAACACCGCTCACTGAAATCGAGACGGTCGCACAGGCAATGGCGGCACGTCACGACACTCCGCCTGAGCCGACCCCTGAAATCGATCCCGAAATCGCCACCCCTCTGGTTCATGCAATGCTCGACCGGCAGTATCGGGCGTCTCTGGATGAGCCTGTCGGCATGCTCGATGGCGCCTCGCCCCGCACCGCAGTGCGGACAAAGGCGGGACGGGCGCGGGTGGCAGAGTGGCTCAAGCACCTCGAGAACCGAAACGGGCGGCGCGACGACCCTTCCGACCCGATGGCCAGCTACGATTTCACATGGCTGTGGCGGGAACTTGGCATCGAAAACCTCCGCCGCTGACGCATCCGTGCGCCGCCAATGTGAACCTGTTTCCCAATATGGCGAAGAGAAGCAGAGAGGGAGGTGAGCCCGGCGAGCTATAGAACGCAGGGAGACCAGATATGCCAGCACGCGATCCCCATGAGCAGGGCCGGGGCATCGTCCAAGCCCTGGGCGGCCAGTGGCGCGGCGAGAGCGGCATGTGTCGCTGTCCGGCGCATGATGACCGCAGCCCGAGCCTGTCGGTGCGGGTGGGCGAACGGAGCCTCCTCTTCCACTGCTTTGCCGGTTGTGACAGCCGTGACATCATCGCTACCCTGCGCCGGGCAGGTCTGCTCGGCAATGGCCTCGCTACGGCTGACCATCCACGGCCGACCCCGCTTCCGCGCCAGTCAGCGCATGACCCGGATTTCCTCCTCAAGCTCTGGAACCAGTCCGGGCCGATCGCCGGCACGCTCGCCGAACGGTATCTGGCCTTCCGCGCCATCACCACGACCAGCGCCGAACTGCGCTTTGCGCCCGCAGCCCGGATCGGCCGGGGTGCAACCGCCTACACCGGCCCGGCACTGGTCGCGGCCGTGCGTGATGGCCAGGGCCTGGTCGCGCTGCAGCGGACCTTCCTCAGCCCCGACGGCAGCGCCAAGGCAGTGATCGCGCAGCCACGCCGCATGCTCGGCACACCTGGCAAGGGCGCCGTGCGACTGGCGCACCCCGGCCGCATCCTTGGCCTGGCCGAAGGCATCGAGACTGCGCTGTCGGCTGCCAGCATCCTCGGCATGCCGGTCTGGGCGTGCCTCGGCACTCGCCGGCTTGACCAGATCGCGCTGCCCGAGGGGCTTGAGGAACTGGTTCTCCTGGCCGACCGCGGCAAGCCAGGTGAGGCCGCCGCCGCCCGCGCACTGGCTGCCTATGTGCGGCCCGGCATTGCCATCCGCGCCTACTGGCCACCGGGCGGCATGAGCGACTGGAACGACCTCGCCTGCGCCAGGAGAGGGGAGAGGGCAGGGCGAGGCTGACCCTGGCCAATGGGTGGCGAGGGCCAAGGAGCATAGTCCCATGACCATCCAGATGATCGAAGCCCGGCACTGCACATTGAGCCGTCTCAATGTGCGCAAGGTGCCATCCGAACCCGCCCTGCTGTTCCAGCTTATGGCCGACATCGAAGCCCGCGGCGTCCTGCAGAACCTCATCGGCGTGCCGGTGCCGAAGAAGTCCGGCAAATATGAAGTCATCGCCGGCGGCCGCCGTCTCACGGCGGTCAAGCAGCTGATCGCCGATGGCAAGTTGCCGGCCAATGCGAGTGTGCCGATGCTGGTTATGGATGGCCGCGATCAGGCCGCCGAAGTCAGCCTTGCCGAGAACCTGCAACGCGAAGCCATGAACCCGGCCGATGCCTGCCTGGCGTTCCGCCACTGCGTGGAGGTCGAGGGTGCAGCCGTTGAAGACGTCGCGCGCCGGTTCGGCGTCACCACGCGCTTCATCGAAGGCCGGCTGCGGCTTGGCCAGCTGGCGCCGCCGGTGTTCGAGGCGCTGCGCAACGGCGAGATCAGCCTCGATGCCGCCAAGGCCTATGGTGTCACCAGCGACCATGCGCGGCAGGAACAGGTGTTCGAGGCCGCGCGCCGGTTCAACTATGCCCCCCACAGTGTCCGGCGGATGATGGTCGATGATACGATGAGTGCCAGCGACCGTCTCGCCCTGATGGTCGGCCGCGATGCGTATCTCGCAGCCGGTGGGCGCATCGAAGCCGATCTTTTCGGAGATGCCGGCGAGGTCTGGCTCGATGCCAACCTTGTCGTCAAACTTGCCGACGAGAAGATGGCTGCCGCTGCTGCCAGCGCGACCGGCTATGGCAGCGTCGTGCCCGTGCTGGGCAGCCGGCCCGACTATGACCAGACTCGCGAGCTGGTCGCCATCACCCCGGCGCGCGTCCCGCTGTCCGACGCTGAGCACGCCCGCGCCGAAGCGATCGAGGCCGAACTGGAAACCCTCCAGGCCGCTTACGACGAAGCCGAAGACGCCGCGGCCGAAGAGAAGATCCAGACGCAGTTCGACGCGCTCGAAGCGGAACTCGACGCCCTGCGCAACCGGACCGCGGAACCTGACGACGAAACCAGAGCGACCGCCACCGCCTTCCTAACCGTCACCGAAGACGGCGAGATCGCCGTCCACCCGACCCTCTACCGTCCGCGCTCTGCAGCCGTTCCCAAAGCGCCGGAGCAGGGCGGCACAGAGGCGGATGCGACGGGAGACGAGGAGGATCACGGCGTTGCCTTGTCGCGCAGCCTCACCGATGAGCTGGCGGTGCAGCGCCGCGACCTGCTTGCCGTCCATATCGCCCATAATCCCGGTGTTGCCCTCGATTTGATGATCTTTGCTCTGGCCGACGCCGCCACCCGGACCCGTTATGGCGATGGCGGCGGAGTGAGCATCGCGGCACGGCCGAACGGGCGAGGCGTTGCCGGCTTCAAAACGACAGGTCCCATCGCCGAAGAACTGGGCCGGCTGCAGGAGGGCCTCAACCAGAACTGGACGCGAGGATTAGACATTGTCACGCGGTTCACGGCCTTCAGCGCCCTCACCGACGAAGAGCGCGGTGCGTGGGCGGGGTGGGTGGTCGCCCACAGCCTGGAAGCCACGTTGCGCGACGAACGTGGTGCCGGCTTCCACAACCATCTCGGGCAGCTGCTTGGCATCGATGTCGCGGCCTGGTGGCGACCCACGGCTGACAATTTCTTCGGTCGGGTGAAGAAAGGTGCGATCCTCGGCGTGCTCGACGTCATTGGCGGGCCGGAACTGCGCAGCCGCTATGCCAGCGCGAAAAAGACCGAACTGGCGATTGCGGCCGAGAAGATCTGCGCGGGCACGGCGATCATCGAGCCGCAGATCAAGGCCGCAGCCATCGCCTGGGTGCCGGACGCGATGCGATTCGGCGATGCTGCTGCCGATGACGTCGCGGGTGCGGACGAAGCCGGTTCGGCCGACGACGATGCCGCGCCGGGCACCGAAGACGCAGAAGAAGACGACCCAAATGCCAACCTTCAGGCGGACGTGAGCGCAGTGGCGGCCTGATCCTGCCAGGCAACGCCCGCACCTGACCACGCCTGACAGCGGGCTTCCGGACCACCGGGAGCCCGCTGCTTTTCTGTGACGTTTGTTCCCTCTTCGGCCACGTCCGCGCCGGTGATCGTGCACGTGGCCGATCAGGAGGGGAGGGGACGGAAGGCTTGTGTCGCTCGGGGACAGGCCCGGAGCGCGCGCGCACTGGAGCCCGAGATGATCGCACCGCAACTGTTCGACGATCCGACCCCCGGCGAGGCCACCCGACATGACATCCGCGCCCGTCGTCTGCTGGCAGTGGCCGCACAAGTGGCCGATGCCATTGGCGCCGACGAAGCGGTTACCCGGCCGGCGCTGTCAGCGCTGATGAATGACGCGTTCGGTGGCAGCGATGCCTCCGGTGCCTGGACCATGCGGGATGCCTATGATGCCTGCGAAGCGGCGCAGGTCGTGCTGATCCAGCGTGCCCCATCCGCATCCGAGCGGTTCACCGGTGAGACGCTCGCCACCTGCGTCGAGCGGGCGCTCGCCTGGCTGGCACTGGCCGACCCAAACCGTGCGCTCGGAGGTCCAGATCGCCCGTCAGCAGTTCTCCACCCCGTTGCCGATCTGCCTGCTGGCGGCAGCGCTGGCCGCGCCGACGGCCGGCGAGCTGGTGCTTGAGCCATCGGCCGGCAATGGCCTGCTTTCAGTGCACGCGGCACGCGCCGGTGTCCGGATGTTGCTCAACGAACTTGACCACGACCGCGCGGCGATGCTGCGCGCACTGTTTCCCATCTCAACAATCAGCCGTCATGACGGGGCGACGCTGCACCACAGGATGACGAACAGACCCGGCCTCATCCTGATGAACCCGCCGTTCTCGCAATCTGCCAACATCGGCGAAGATTCCCACGCCGGCGCCCGCCATCTGCTGGCCGCACTGAAACTGCTTGCTCGGGATGGTCGCTGCGTAGCGATCATGCCGCAATGGTTCAGCCGGGAAGGCAGCGGCCGCGACGGACGGCAAGCGGTTGAGGCGGAACTGGTTCCGGTGTTTGACTTGCTGCTCGAGGGCAACTTCTACCATGCCCATGGGACCTCGATCAGGGTGCGGCTGCTGGTATTCGACCGCGACAGTGCTGCTGTCGCCACCCACCACCATACAGCCAAGGATTACGCGGAAGCGATTGCGGCACTGGCGCACTGCCCGCAACGCAAGCAGGCCGTCGATCCGGTCATCACTCTTTCCGCGCCAGAGCCCGAGCCTCCAGCCCGACTGCCGATGGGCAAGGGAGCCACCATGCTCATGGCACGGCGCAACCGGCCGACCCCGCCCCGGCCTCCAGAGCTTGATCTCACCACCGGTGACGCTGAACCGCTCGCCTATGCCGCACTGACCAAGCCACTGCCGGCTGAGCCGCCGTCTGGTCTTTACGTCCCGCACCGGGTGGCGCGCATCGCGTTCGAGGGCGTGGCAGATCACCCAACCCCGCTGGTGGAATCGCTCGCCATGGCAGCGATCGCGCCGCCGCTGCCCACATATCGGCCGATGCTGCCACCGTTTGCGGTAAAGGCCTTGTCGAGCGCCCAGCTGGAAACCATTGTCTACGCTGGCCAGTCGTTCGCACGCGATCTGCCCGGCCGACATCGGCCGACCAACAACGACCTTGGCCTGGAGGAGCATGCCGATGGCGCTGCCTATCGCGCAGGCTTCTTCCTTGGCGATGGCACCGGGGCAGGCAAAGGCCGACAGGTGGCGGGCATCCTGATGGACAACTGGTGCCAGGGCCGGCGCCGGCACGTCTGGGTTTCGAAGACGACAACCCTGATCGAGGATGCGCGGCGCGACTGGACAGCGCTGGGCGGCATCGGAGCCGATATCCGGGCGATCAACGACTTCCCGCTGGACGGCCCGATCAGCCTGTGTGCCGGCATCCTGTTCACCACTTACGCGACGTTGCGATCGGAGCGGGCGGACAAGGGCAGCCGCATCGACCAGATCCTCGCCTGGCTTGCCGGTGAGGATGAGGCCGCCTTCGATGGTGTCATCGTCTTCGACGAAAGCCACGCTCTGGCCAATGCCGCCGGCACCGAGACCGCGCGCGGCCTCGTGCGCGGTTCCGAACAGGGCATCGCCGGCGTGCGCCTGCAGCACCGGCTGCCGCGCGCACGCGTGCTCTATGTCTCGGCCACGGGTGCCACCGAGATCGCCAACCTCGCCTATGCGACCAGGCTCGGCCTGTGGGGCACCGCCACCGCGTTCGGCAATCGCGAGGCATTCTGCCAAGCCATGCGCGAGGGTGGCATCGCCACCATGGAGCTGGTCGCCCGCGATCTGAAGGCGCTGGGCTATTACACCGCCCGCGCGCTCTCTTATCAGGGCATCGAATACGACATTCTCGAACATCGGCTCAGCGCCGACCAGATCACCGTCTATGACCGGTTCTGCGATGCCTGGGAAATCATCCACCAGAATCTCGAAAAGGTGCTGGCCGATACCAACGTCAACGATGCCATCACCGGGGCAACACTGAACGGCCAGGCCCGCGGTGCGGCGCTGTCGAAGTTCGAGAGTGCCAAGCAGCGCTTCTTCGCCCAGGTGCTGACCGCGATGAAGCTGCCGAGCCTCATTCCGGCGATCGATGCCGATCTCGCCGCCGGCCACAGTGTCGTCATCCAGCTGGTCTCGACCGCCGAAGCCATGCTTGACCGGCGGGTGGCCGAGCTGACGCCCGAGGAGCGCGCCGAACTCGATATCGATCTGTCCCCGCGCGAACTGGTCATCGACTATCTGGCGAACGCCTTTCCCGTCATCCTGATGGAACCCTATGCCGATGATGAGGGCACCATCCGCTCCCGCGTCGCCCTCGATCCTGAGGGAAACCCGATCATATCGGCCGAAGCCGTCGCGGTGCGTGATGGTCTCATCGAGGAACTGTGCGCGCTGCCCGTGGTGCACGCGGCGCTCGATGCGCTGATCCGTCACTACGGACCGGACATGGTCGCCGAGATCACTGGCCGCTCGCGACGCCTCGTGCCGCAGCGCGATGGCAACCAGAAGCTGGAAAGCCGCTCGGCCCGCGCCAACCTTGCCGAGACCGAAGCGTTCATGGACGGAACCAAGCGGATCCTGGTGTTTTCGGATGCTGGCGGCACCGGGCGCAGCTATCACGCTGACCTGTCGGCCCGAAATCAGCAGCGCCGCATCCACTATCTGCTGGAACCGGGCTGGCGCGCCGATGCCGCGATCCAGGGGCTCGGCCGCTCGCACCGCACCCACCAGGCCTCGGCACCGCTGTTCCGTCCGGTGACCACCGATGTGAAGGGCGAGAAGCGCTTCATCTCGACCATCGCCCGCCGGCTCGACAGTCTTGGGGCGCTTACCCGCGGCCAGCGCCAGACCGGCGGCCAGAACATGTTCGACGCTGCCGACAATCTCGAAAGCGCCCACGCCAGGGAGGCGCTCACCAACTGGTATCACCTCCTTCACGCCGGCAAGCTCGAGGCAGTCGATCTGGCCAGCTTCCAGCGGCGTTCGGGCCTCAACCTGTGCGAAAAGGACACCGGCGCCCTTAAGGAGGAACTGCCCCCGATCCAGCGTTGGCTCAACCGGCTGCTGGCGTTCCCGATCGCGCTGCAGAACAGCCTGTTCGACGAGTATTTTGCGCTCGTCGAAGCCCGGGCCGAGGCCCTTGCGCGCGCCGGCAAGCTCGATCTCGGTGTCGAGACCATCGTGGCCGAACGCATCGACGAGACCGCCTGCCAGCTCCTGCGCACCGATCCCGGTACCGGCGCCCAAACCCATCTGCGGACGCTTAAGGTGCATCGCCGGCCGCGTGTATTGACCTGGGACGGGCTGTGCGACCGGTTCGACGTGCCGCATCGTGCCGAGATGCTGCGCAACCAGCGCTCCGGCATGGTGGCGGCCGCGTTCCGGCAGCAGCGGTCCTTGAGCGACAGCGGCGATCTGGTGCCGGTCATCCGGCTGATCCGTCCCGCCCGGTCGGAGACTCTCGTCGGCAGCAGTCTCGAGGATACGCACTGGCAGGCGATCACCACGGCCGAGGGCGAAGCGCTCTGGCACGCCGAAGCCGACACCGCGCTGGCCAGCCTCGAGGTGTCGACCATCCACATGATCACCGGGCTCCTGCTGCCGGTGTGGAAGCAGATCCCCGGCGACGATATCCGGGTGTGGCGGGTGGCCGTCGATGGCGGCCCCAGCCACCTCGGCCGGCTCGTCGAAGCTGCCGATCTTCCGGACCTCGCCAGGCGCCTCGGCACCAGCATCGACCATCGATGCGAACCGGCAGACCTCCTCCGCGCCGTTCAGCAGCGCCGAAGCGTGGCGATCCCGGGCACCGGCCTCGAACTGGTCACCGCGCGCGTTGGCGGCAACCAGCGACTTGAACTGCGGGCTTACGACCACCAGCGGCTTGCGTGGTACAAGTCGCTCGGATGCTTCACCGAAATCATCGCCTACAAAACCCGGCTGTTCGTGCCGGTCGACCGCGCCGAGGCGATCCTCGCCGCGCTGACCGCCGACAACGCTTCTTCTGTCAGGGCATAGGAGACCGGCATGACCAACCCCCTCTTCACAGAAACCGGCGCCCCACGCGCCTGGGTGCTGCTGCCGAGTGGCAACAGGCTCGATCTCGCCGACCCCGACCCCATGGCATGGACCGATGAGGATCTCGCCCTCGGTCTGGCGCGCACCTATCGCTGGGGCGGCCACGCGCGATGGCAGAGGCCGCTGAGTGTGGCCGAGCATAGCCTGACCGTTGCCGCTATCGCCGCCACGCGGGACAGTTCGCGCGCCATGCGCCGACTTGCGCTGCTACACGATGCCGAAGAAGGCCTGATCGGGTTCGACTGCATCACGCCGCTGAAACAGGTGCTGGGCGAGGCGTTTCGGATGCTGGAGCTGCGGTTGCGCAAGGCGATCGCGCAGCGATACACGCTGCCCTGGCCGTGGCCGATGGAAGCAGCCGAGATCAGCCTCAAGTGGGCCGATCGCATGGCGGCAACGGCCGAGGCGGTGCATGTTGCGGGCTGGTCCGAACAGGACACGCGCGACACGCTGGGACTCCATTATCCGCTGCCTGAAGAGGACCCGCTGGTCGACATCGGCCTCAAGGCAAACGCTTGGGAGCCGCTCAACAGCGACACCGCCGCAGACGCGTGGCTGACGGCACTTCGCGCAACAACCTCATAGTCCGGCGCTCACGGAGCGCAGGCTGTTGCGGCAGTAACTGGGGCCGTTTGCCGAATGTCGGGTTCCGGTCGACGAGAGGCGCAAAGCAGCCGGAAAGTGTTAGGACTTGGCTGCCGTCTGCTGGCATCGCGTCGAACGGCAGGGCTAAACAGAAGCAGCCAAGCTACGCTGCTGCGCGATCTAGCAGATTAGGGGTGTCATTGTCGGAATGTGACTTCCGAGAGGCTCCCTTAGACAGGAATGCGCAAAAGCGCTCCTCATCCCCAGCCATCCTGTATTTCGGGTCATGGAGCAGGTCAGCTCGCACCGCCTCAAGCTTTGTCTTTAGCTTCCCCGTTCGATCATCACGATAAAGCGCCTCTCTCGTTCCAAAACTGCGGAGCATATGGCCGAAGGCGAGAAGCAGATCGGGGTGCTGGTGGAAGACATGATGCCCAAGTTCGGCGAAGCTTTTGTAGCGGAAGCCAACCGGCTTTCCCGCCTTCGCACTCTCGATCAGATGGACGATGCGCGTAGCGGTCAGCAAGTCCGGATGCTCCCCGTCGAGGCCGTGTCCCAAGGAACGAAGCCGATCATTGAGGAGCGGCCAAACCTCGTACCGAGGCAGATAGTCGTCATCACGCGAGGCATCTAGAACGAACTGAAACACTTGCTCGCGTAGCTCATTCTCCCGATCCTCACGTGCCTGCCTTGCGGCGGCCTCGATGGCGGAGGTCCTTTCCAACTGGGCCAACCTGAGTTCTTCGCGGAGTCTTGCGACCTCCTGCGCATAGTCGAATGCGATAATGGTCTGGCGGCCCACATCTACCGTAATCTCATCCCACCGGACCATGCGCTCAACCCACTCATCGATGATCTCATCGCCCTGAATGACTGGCTTGCGATACCAGCATTTCATGATGAAGGTTCCTGCCGCCTCGGACGCTACGACTGTGCTTTCATCGACAACGAAAACGTTGGAGTTGTTCCCGAATAGGATGTCGTCATCGGTCATGCGGCGATAGGTCGGGTGGAAGATCGGCAAGACCCAGACGAGGGCAGCCCGCTCGGCGCGATAGAACTCCTTCCGGCTTAACACGACGTCCATAAAGGTAGTGCTCAACTGCACTTCAAAGGCCAACCTGTCGGTGTCAACCCGCGCCGAAACATCCGGTCGGCGCAGCCCGCTCAGGCCCTCGCTTGCTTTCCAGGTCTTCTCCGACGCAACGTCCTTGAAGCGGGGATCGGCGGAGAGGCTCCGCAGAAGAAGTGCCTTGATCCGCTTGTGCGCCGCACTCTCCTGTGTGCCGCGGTACTTCATAGCCCTGATATCGGCTTCGCTGAGCTCCATCCGCGTAACAGCTGGACACGAGCCATCTTCATGGCGATGCCGGAAGAAGAAGCGCTTAGTCGTACTGCAAGCGAGGTAGACCGGAACGTTGCATGTTGCGCAGATCAAGCGGGTTTCGCCCCGTTTGACGAGCGCCTTGAGCGTCTGGCGCAAGAGGATCGCGTGCTCATATCGGAATGCCCGAATGAGACGACGGACATCGAGCACATGGCCCGTCCTCGGGTTCCTGACCGCGTCGATCTCCGGTTTCGTCACAGCCTCGGCCCATGCCAGAGGATCGATTGTTGTGTTCCTAACCATGGTCACCTCCTTTCTAGAGGCAGAGGATTTCAAACAGATCCCGAGGCTAACAGCGTTCCAGTCGCGCCCCGGCTCGGTTGAGCCCCCAGCGCCGCTCGACATAGAATTCAAGGGACCTGCGGACTTCGAAGCTCAAAACTTCCTGCGTGAACCCATATTCGAGCCGAACTGCGGCCTGTTGCTCTGCCGTCAGGCTGCTCAGCGGTCGAAGTCGGATTTCGACCACTTCTTCCCAGTCAGCATCGCGCGGAAGATCTTCAATGATCGGAGCCACTGAAAAGGTGCTCTCAGGCAGAACCCGGACAGGGACGTAGTCGCGCCATGCCCGGTGGTGGAAACTCCAGGCCCGAACGTGTAGGCGTTCGCCATCGGAAGCAAAATGCGCCGGCGCAATCCATTGGCTCTGGCGCAGCCCACTCGACATCGACACATAGCTGATTTCGATCTTCTGCCGTTGCTCCATCGCCTGCCACAGGCGCCGCATTACGAATGGCGGACAATGCCGGGCCGGCGAAGGCAGAACGGACAAGCCGCCCGATGCGGGATGGCCGACGAACTCATCTGGTGAGCCTGCATCCTCGACAAATGGCAGGCCGCGATGATGAGGGTCAGCGACGTAGCACTTTCGGACCGTATCATAGCGGGGCTTCGGCTCTGCAACCCGCTCAAGATATTCCCTTAGATCGATTGCCGCTTGCGGAGACGAGATCCCAAAACGCTCGACCAGATCCTTGCGATTCACCTGCCCGCGCCACGTGAGGCACCGGTCGAGATAGACCAGGCGAGCGAGCATTGCCGGCTTGAGTGCAGGATCGTCCACGGCCGAACCCTACTTGACTGGGCGCGACAAGTCTATATAAATTTTATACGTATAGGGATTCGAGGGCAGATTAATGCGCATCTTGCACACCAGCGACTGGCATCTGGGCCGCCAATTTCATGGCCTGTCCCTTGATGAAGACCATGACCACATTCTCGTTCAGATCCTCGCGGTGATCGATGATGAACGTCCCGATGTCGTGATCATCGCCGGCGACATTTTTGACAGGGCGAACCCGCCGCAAAGCGCGATCACCCGGCTCTCGCAGTTTCTCACAACCGTGCGTGCAATGTCCGATGCGGCGATTGTCATGATTGCAGGCAACCACGACTCCGCCGCGCAAATCGGGGCGATTGGGGTTCTTGCGGATGGCGGCGCGGCAATTGTGCGCGGTCCACTGGATAAAAATGAGCGACCGCTTGTGATTTCCGATGCGCATGGGCCAGTGGCTATCTCCGCCCTGCCCTTTGCATTCGAATATGCTGCATGTCTGTGCTTCGAAGACGACTCCATCGCCTGCCCTGCGGATGTCATCCGTGCCCAGCTTGCCAGCGCTCGCAAGCACTTGGCAGAGGGAATGCGTTGGGTTGTCGTCGCCCACGCCTTCGTCGAGGGCGCCGCTACCAGCGAAAGCGAGCGTCCCCTTACACGCATGGTCGGCGGGATTGAGACTGTGTCGGCGGCTGCCTTTGAGGGCGCACATTATGTGGCCCTTGGGCACCTTCACCGCACGCAACCGGTCGGACTGGATCACATCCGTTATTCCGGCGCACCTTTGGCTTTCGGGTTCGATGAGGAAGGCCAGCAGAAGTCGATCTGTCTGATCGACCTTGCGGCCGACGGCACTGCCACGGTTACCGAAGTGGCGCTGAAGCCGCTGCGTCAGGTCAGAACCATTCGCGGCAAGCTGCTCGAGCTGCTCGCCGCCACGGAAGTGTCCAACGATATCGTCCGCGTCCTCCTCACTGACGACACCCCGCAAATCGACCCGATGAAGAGGATCAGGGCCTTCTATCCGAACGCCGTCCAGCTCTCCTACGAGCGCAACGAGCGCCCCGTAGCGCAGCGCCTCGAGGAACAGCGCGCTGCCATTGATGACCCGCAAACGCTCTCCTCCGCATTCCTCGAATTTATTCGCGGTGAGCCGCTGTCCGAAGCAGAGGGTCAGATTGTGGCTTCCGCGCTGCGGTCCTTCGCGACGATGGAGGAGGGCCATTGAGACCTATCAAGCTCACCCTCAGTGCTTTCGGTCCGTATGGCGGTGCCGAAACCATCGATTTTCGCGAAGCGACCGAGGCCGGGCTTTTCGGGATCTACGGCCCCACGGGATCAGGCAAGTCGTCAATCTTCAGCGCGATTTCCTTCGCCCTGTTTGGCGAGGGGGCCAAGGAGGAGCAAGGCATCGGGACTATGCGGTCTGACTTTGCGCCTGAGGATCTCCTGACCGAAGTCAGCTTTCAATTCGAACTTGCAGCCAAGCGATATTACATCAGGCGCCAACCTGACCAGGCCCGGCCAAAGGCACGGGGCGAGGGTCATACGATGCAGCCGCACGCTGCTTGGCTGTTCGATGTATCGGACGTCGCGATTGATGATGTCGGTCCGGACTGCTGCGGGGTGCCGCTTGCAGAACGGAAGGTCAGCGCCGTCCTCAGCCATGTCGAAGATCTTCTCGGCTACGGCGCGCAGCAGTTCCGCCAGATCGTCCTGTTGCCGCAAGGCAGGTTTGAGCGTTTCCTGGTTTCGAACAGCAAGGACCGACTCGAAATTCTGCGGGAGCTGTTCGACGTATCGCTCTACCGCCGGCTCACTGAAAAGCTCAAAGCCGATGCCGCGAACATCAGGCGCGAGATCGAAGATGGCTATCGCCTTCACGGTCGCCGTCTTCAACTCGAGGGCTTCTCCAGCTCGGACGAGCTCACCGACGGCATCGCATCGGCGCTTCAACGGTATGAATCTGCCCAGCTGGCAGTCTCTGAGTCAGCGGCTGTGCTCGCCTTGGCCAACAAGGCTTATGCGGCCGCTGAAGAACAGGAAAAGCGCTTTGTCGAGGTCGAGGCTGCGTCTGCTGCACTCAAGCAACTTGAAGCACAGGGCCCGACTTTCGAGGCGATGCGAACCCGCAAATCTCGGGCGGGGCTGGCGCGGCGCGTGTCTGATCTCGATACCAGCGTTGCCGATGCCCAGAGGCGCTACAGCGCAGCAATCGAAGCACACGCCAACGCTGAAATTGCAGCGCGCCAAGCAAGCGATGCTCTTTCGGCGGCGAGTGCGACGCTGCTCGATCTTCGCTCCAGGGAGCATGAGATCGAAGACCTCAGGCGCAAGATCGACCAGCTGAACCGCCATAAGCGGGTTCTCGTAGATGCGGCCGAGCGCCAGGCTGATCTTGAAGCGGCCGTTGTGCTGCTGGAGCGCGCGAGGCAGGCTCATTCCCAAGCCGCTGATGCTCAGATGCAGGCTGCTGACCTCTGCGAAGAGAAAGAGTTCGCCCTCGGCGCAGCCCAAGCCAATGCTCTCGAGCGGCAGAAGCTGAATGGAACACGCGACGGTTTGAAGAGTGAGCTCGACGCAGCCCAGGCCTTTGCAAAGGCAGCGCAGGCTGTGGACGTGTTACAGGACGCCTACGCGAAAGCAGCGGCCATCGCCCATGATGCACAGTCTCACCATGCCGACGCAGTGGCTGCTGCTGAGACGCACGAACGAGCCTTCATTTCAGCGCAGGCTAGTGTCCTTGCCCAACGGTTGCAGGATGGGCATCCTTGCCCGGTTTGCGGCGCCAGCGACCACCCTAAACCGGCGCATAGTTCAGGAGATGCGGGCGCATTCGAAAAGGCCTGGCGCGATGCTCAGGGCGCAGCCCTTGCCGCATCCAAAGCCGATCGTGAGGCCCAAGCGGCCGCCAGTTCGGCCCGTGCCACTCTCGAGGCAAAGCGGACAGCTTTGGACGGACTCGCGGAGCCGAAGCGCAGTGTGAGCGAAATTGACGGCGAGTTGCAGCACGTCCTTGCCAATATCAATGCTTTGAGCCCGGATGTCGATATCAGCCTTCTCGCCCAGGAATTGGATGACGCACGCAAGCGCAAGTTGGCAGCGACGGAGGCTCTCCATCTGGCTCGCGACGCGCACGGTGAAGCCAAGACTGCGGAGGCACTGGCCCGCCAAGCTTACGACGAGCGGATTGCATCTGTCCCCGAGAACCTGCGCCAGCAAGATGGTCTGCAGACCGCAATCGATGCCGCAACCGCAGACCTGAGTGGGCGGAAGCAGGCCCTTGCAGATGCCGATGCGAAGCAGCGCGAGATAGATGCCGTTGCTATCAAAGCAGCCGCCGCACTGCAGAGCGCTGCGACCGCGGTCAGCGACGCCGAGATCGACCTCGCCGCAAAGCAAACCGCATTCGAAGCCCGCCTTACCGAGCTTGGGATGGCCGAGGCAGACTATCGCGCGGCCATCCCCGATATTGTCGAGATCCCTGAATTGGAGAAGGCAATCGCGGGCTTTGACACCGCCCTTGCTGAAGGGCGCGCGCGCGACACGATGGCAAGAAACGCAGTGGGCAACTCCCAGCGGCAAAGCCTCGAGCCATACCGTCTGAGCTGCGTTCAAGCACAGGCCGCGTCAGACAAGGCCGTGCAGCAGAGCGCTGCTGCTCAGCAGAGACACCAATCGCTTGTCGATCTGCAGACCAGCTTGGCCGACCAACTTGAGAACATTCGCGCCCTTGAGCAGTCCTCGGGGCCACTGCGCGGTATTGCGGAAACCTTCGATGGTCAGAACGAGATGCGGACCAGTCTCGAGACATTCGCCATCGGCGCAATGTTCGATCAGGTTCTCGAAGCGGCAAACCTCAGGCTAGATCCGATGACCAATGGCCGATATCGGTTCGAACGCGACACCGTCAGCATTGGAGGCCGGTCGAAGCGAGGTCTGGACGTTCGTGTACATGATATCGAGACCGGGCGTGCTCGCGAGATCATCACACTGTCCGGCGGCGAAACCTTTATCGCTGCCTTGTCTCTAGCGCTCGGCCTGTCCGACATCGTGGAAATGACAAACGGGGCCATCAGGCTCGACACCATTTTCATCGATGAAGGGTTCGGTAGCCTCGACACAGAGAATGACGCGGGCACGCTCGACCAAGTCCTGCAGGTGCTCCAGAATATCGTCGGCGAGCGGCGTGCCGTAGGCCTAATTTCACACGTTCCCTTGGTCCAGCAGGCAGTTCCCAATGGCTTCACTGTTCACAAAAGCTCGAATGGAAGCACGATCGACGTCAGGGTCGTTTGAGAAGCTATGGCTTAGCGACCTTTGTATATTAGAAAATTCGCAAAAAAGACTTTCGCCGGAGCTCCGCCCATAGCGGCGGTTAATACGTAGGCTGCGGAGTCCGTGGGTCGGACGACAGACAGCGAAATCACCCATTAAGCAGCTGTTCGAGCTCTTGCTGACGAAAGGGTCGTTAATCATAATGGTCTGGCGAAGCATCTGAGCTAACGGTTGGAGCGCGACATCCTTCACCTAGAGTAGTGTCGCGCTGACCGGATTCTCGAGGGCGGAACGCTTCGCCGCCGTCGCTTTCCGCCGCTTGCCGAGCTCTAACCTAAATTCGTCGAGCACCTTCAGATCGGCTTCCATCTCGCCAGGAGACGGCTGCGGAATATCCCGGCCCGCAGACATGTCGTGGCCTGAACGTTCCGAGGTTCGCTTCATTGCAAAAAAGATTGTCCGATAGTCATCGTCGGTAACGGTCACCTCTTTGAGTCTGCCCGTCATCACATCCGGCACGAATCTTACCACCGTCTTTGCGAAAACTATCTCCTCGACAGCCCGTTCCCAAGATTCGCGCAGGTCCGAGTAGAAGTCCTTCGTCTGACGCCGATATTGGTCGGTGTCGAAGTCGGTTACCCCCTTCAGCTCCTTAACGCGCTCCCGCAGCGTCTCGATCCGCGCGTTGAGGTCAGCGATCCAGGGCTCGCAATCCTCGCGGATCACACCGAAGCCCTCAGACTGCGTCTTGGCGACGACCGACTTGATCAGCGGCGCGGCTTCTCCTGCCCTAGCGGCCTCCGACACAACTTCGTTGAAGAACACAAGGTTGTGCGTGAAGATAATGACCTGCCGCCCCTTTTTTGCCTCGGCGACGAGACGGTGCGCGACTTTGCGGACGCGTAGGTGGTCGAGAGAGGAGACGGGGTCGTCGACGACGATGCCGTAGCGCGCATCGTCGTCTCCCATCTCGGCGAGGAAGCAGGCGAGAGCGAGCGCTCGCTGCTCGCCCTCCGACAGCACCTGATTGTTTCTTACTGCGCCGGCCCCGTTTAGGCCGACCGAGAACAAGCTCTTGCCGCCCGAGCTGGAGTCGCTGACCTTGAACGGTAGATGGGTGAGGTCGAGCGCGGCAATCTCCTCCGCGATCCTCCGTTCAAGCTGCTCGGTGACGAGCTGCTTGCGCAGGGCGGTGATCTGCATCGAGATCGACCGTGTCGCCACCTGGGCCTCGCAAGCCGTCAGCAACCGCTGCTCCGTGACGTCCCGCAGGCGCTGCAAGACTGTCTCCAAGTCATTAGCGAGCTTAGCCCGATCCTGAAGTTCCGCGAGCCGCGTCCGCTTGGCGTCCAGAACCTCGGTGTGCGAGGCGCTCCGTTGGAGCGAGGCGGCCTCTTCCTCGAGACGCGTGAACTCCGCCGCGACTAACTCCGAGAGCGCGGTTACGTCCGGCACCGGTGCAGGCGTCGCTGTCTGGTCCAGCAGCGCGGCGCGCCTCGCCTCGAACCCGGCTAGCGCCTTGAGGATGTCGGTAACGGTCGTGGCCCGGGTCGCATCGAGCTGTCCATATCCGGCTAGGGTCTCCTCGACGACGGATGCATCCGGGACTTTGACCTGCTCGACCTGCGCTAGGAGCGCCTTCAAGGCGTCACGCGCGCTATCAGCGCGCTTTGCGGCCTCGCCACTAACGAAGTCATTGAACCGGGCCAGCCGGGCAGCGCCCGTAGGAGTGAGCGGCTCGAGGCAAAGAAGGCACAGATCGCCGGTCGCCTCAGGCAGACGCGCGGGCGGGGTATCCGCTCCGGCGGCGACGAAACGGCGCGCCGCCTCGTACAGCATCCGCCAGGCCTCGCCGCCTACGTTCTGGACGGGCTCACTAGCGAAATTGGCGCTCGCCGCGATCCTCTCCGCCTCCACCGACTGGGCTAACTCGCGCCGTGCCGACGCGATCGCTTCCCCGACCTTGTCCGCGAGCCCGTCCCGGAGAGTAGCCAGCACCTCGCTTACGCGCTTCAGAACGGTGATGGCGCGGCGGCGGGTCGCCGCAAGCGCGACCGGATCGGCGGCGAGCTCGGCTTCAAGTCGGGCGAGTTCGGCGAGTTCTGGTTCCCCCAGCTCGGACAGTCTGAGGATCTCGTCCTCGCTGGGCAGCGAGGGGGTCTTGGGATCCAGCTTGGCGAGGGTCAGCGCTACCGCGCTTCTTGGAGTGTATCCGGCCGGGAGTGGGACCCGCAGCCGCTGCGAGAGCGCATTCTTTTGCGCCGAGAATCTCGCTGCCATCCGTTGGCACAACTCGCCGTGGTGCTCGAGGATAGCGAGCTCGCGCGGCAGGTAGGCAATCCGATTACTGCTATCGACGTAGAGCCGAGCGTTCTGGCTGTCGAACACCGAGATTTGACGGAGCTGCGAGGGAGGCGGCGTCGCAGGATCCCAATTGATCTCGGTCACCGCGTCGTCGCCGACCTGGTAGCGCACCTGCACCCTCATCGGCCCGCCGCCAGCGTCGAACACATTCCCCCGCAGCTGGTCTGATGTGAGGCTCCGGCAAAGCCGCTTGGCAATGCGGGTGTATCCGCTCTTCCCGCTTCCGTTTTCCCCGTAAACTAACGTGATGCCCACACCGGCCATGCGCAGCTTCTGGCCACCAGCGAGGCGGTCTATGTTCTGCACGGGACCGAGCTGCGCGAGCACCGTCCGCCGTGCATCGCCGTAGCAGCCACCTAGATGCGAAGCGTCGATCGCAGTGATGGGGTGAGGTGAACTGACGGCGCCGGCTGCGGCACGCACGTTGTCGAGGATACAGTCGGCGTCTTCCGGCTCAAGGGAATGATCTGCTGCGACGGCAATCCGCCGCAGGCTGTCCTTCACCCAGTCAGCCTGCTCGGCAGCCCAACCCATTAGATCCTTGGCCATTTCCCGTTCTCCATCGGTCCAGAATGATTGGCTCTGGTGACGCAGGCAAGCGGCGTTTCGGCCGTAGCAGCGGGAAACGCATTTGGCCCCAGCGAAGTGCGGTCTATCTATTGAACGGCGGCTTACGGGAGCGCTTCGCGCCCTCCTGGGCGGCCGCAATGGGGCGCAATTCAGACACTGGGTTGTTTCCCATGCCAGTCAGATCAGTCAGCCCCACCGCATCAGCGAAAACTTCTCGGCCGGTAATGCAAGTCCAGTAGCGAGGGAAGGGAGCGGGCAATCTGCGGTCCATGAGGGGCCGTGGAGAACAGATATGACCCTCGAACATCGCCTGATCGCCGCGCTGACGCTCATCTGCGCTGCCCTGCTCGGGATTACCATCGCTTCTGCCGAAATCCTCGGCGAAATCGACTGGGCAGCCGCCGACGGCGCCTGCATCGCCGGTGATCCGCTGCCGGCCGGCGCCAGGATCGACACACTGTCCTTCCTCTTCCGCGCCTGACCTCGCCCAGGAGGAGAGCGAGCAGGAGCGCGGTGCGCCTGACGAAGGCTGCCATACCCGAAGGAGATCACCCATGGCCTATCACCGCACGCGTGCGGCTGCTTCCACACGCCCGTCGCCGGCTGCAACCATTACCCAGGCGCTGATTGCGCGTCTGGAAGCCGGCACCAACCCGTGGCGGAAACCCTGGACCTCGCCGGCCGACCTCACCCGGCCGCTGCGCGCCTGTGGCCAGCCCTATCGCGGTATCAACGCCATCTATCTCTGGCTGATCGCCGAAGCCCATGGCTACGACTGCCCGATCTGGATGACGTACAACCAGGCCAGTGCACTCGGTGGCCAGGTGCGCAAGGGCGAGAAAGCCGAGATCGCGGTCTTCTTCAAGAGCTATGAGAAAACCGATCGCGATGACACCACCAGCGACGACGTGACGTCCCGGCGCCGGGTGATGCGCGCCTATCATGTGTTCAACGTCGCACAGATCGACAATCTGCCCGAGCGTTTCACGACGATCCCGGCGTCTGCCGTCTGCCTACCCGATGAGCATCGGGCAAAGATCGACGCTTTCATCGCGACTCAAGGCGCCGACATCCGCACCGGTGGCGACAGCGCCCACTATGTCCCGGCCAGGGATTACATCCAGATCCCGCGCTGGCAGGACTTTGAAAGCTATGCGCTCTATGGGTCGACCACCATCCACGAGCTTGCCCATTGGACCGGCCACCGCAGCCGGCTCGCACGCGACCTGCAGAACAGGTTCGGCAGCGCCGACTATGCCCGCGAGGAGCTGATCGCCGAGATGGCCAGTGCCATGGTCGGTGCCGATCTCGGGCTGCCGGCCGCCCATCTCGACAACCATGCCGCCTATCTCGCCTCCTGGCTGAAGCTGCTGCGCGAGGATGACAACGCCATCTTCAAGGCTGCGGCAAAAGCTGAAGAAGCCGCCCAGTTTCTGCTGCGCAATGCCGGCCGCAGCGCAGCCGTGAACAGCCATGATCCTGAAGCAGCCGGCGATGACGTGTCGCCGGAGCTGACACCTGCTGAAAGGATTGCCGCATGAGCCGCATCCCGGATAATGACACACGCGTTGCCGACGCCGTTGCAACCGTGCTCCTCGAGGATCTGCCCGGTAAGCTGCCCGACCTCAAAAGCCTCGTTCGGCATCCCGACGATGGTGAGATCGTCATTGAGCTGATGAGCGGCGCGCGCTTCCGCGTCGCCGTTGCCCGGCGTAGCTGAGCCATGGGCGCGCTTGCCATGCCCCTTCAGCCGCTATCCTGGTCGACTGTCGGCGAGTGGGCGGCGCTATGCATCGCACGTGGCCAGATCGTGCGGCCGGCGTCCGACCATTATGCCCGCATGGATGCGCTGTATCGCTCGCTGACGGTTGCGCATATCCGAACCAGTCACGACATCGCCGGACTGGCAGCTGCCCGGTGCCTGCTCGAAGCTGCCCGCTACCGGAACTCCGGCATGTTCCGCGGACCAGAGCGCAGCCTGAACCGCGGCGAGATCGGGGCACTGCTGGTCGAACTGCACAACCGACAGGCAACGCTTGCCACGGGACGCTGGCTGCTGCCGCGCACGAAAGGCCCGGCGTTCGACCCCGCGCTGCTGCCCGACGCTGCGCTTGACCGGCTGATCCAGACGCACCCCGACCTCGCCGTGGTCGAGCGCTTGCGTGCCGAGCGCCGCAGCCGTCAGATGGCTGATTGAACGCAACCGGCCAGCACAACCGGCTCCATTCTCATCCGCGCATTGGCACCAGTCGCCAGCTCACGGTTGAGCGCCCATCGCCTTACGGCGGACGATCGTCTTGCGGCAACAGCCTGCGTGCGGTCTGACGAATCCTGCTCACCAGGCTGCTCCCGGCCCGGCCCAGCGCTGTGCCGGCGAGAGGTGAGCCCTGGCGGCAACCCGGCG
>Ga0209278_1000492_pt1 | contig 30417 bp, 26 predicted proteins | sample JI81BgreenDNA_FD_187504 | JGI IMG/M metagenome (GOLD analysis project Ga0209278, IMG submission 187504) | Wastewater effluent complex algal communities from Wisconsin, to seasonally profile nutrient transformation and Carbon sequestration -... | ecosystem: Engineered > WWTP > Effluent > Algae...
CCGAAGTCGTGGCTGGCGCGGTCAAAACCCGCGAGCCGGGCAAGGACCCTGCAACGCGCACATTTCAGGCTCTTCGGATTTTCATCAACGCCGAGCTTGAAGAGCTGCAACAGGCGCTCGACGCCAGTCTGAGCGTCTTGCGCCCCCGGGGACGCCTCGTGGCCATCAGCTTTCACTCGCTGGAAGACCGCCTGGTCAAGCAGTTCATGGCGCGCCATTCGCGCACCGTGGTGGATCGGCGCGCGCCCTTCGCCGAGCCGGCGCCGGTGCGCCTGGGCGAGGTGTCGCGCCTGATGCCGTCGGACGCCGAGGTGGCGGCCAACCCGCGCGCGCGCAGCGCTGTCATGCGCGCGGCCACGCGCACGGAGGTCGCATGAGTGCCGTCCGTACCGGCGTGGCCCTGCCGCGGTGTGGTGAAGGGGCGGTGCTGTGATCAGGCTGAACCTCATGCTGCTGCTGGCGGTGCTGGCCAGCGCGTTCTACCTGGTCCACACCCAGTACGAGTCGCGCCGGCTGTACACGGCGATCGACCGTGCGCAGGCGCAGGCGCGCAAGCTGGAGAGCGAACACGAGCAGCTGCAGGTGCAAAAGCGCGCACAGGCCACGCCGGCCCGCGTGCAGCAGCTCGCCACGCGGCAGCTGGAGATGCGTCCGGTCACGCCCGGCATCACGCAGTACGTGAACCTGCCCGAGGCGCCTGCCGCCGTGCCCGCCGCCGGAGGCCCGCGATGAGCCGCAGCATCAACTACACCTCCAGCCCGCTGCTGGCGAGCAAGACGCCGGTGTGGCGCAGCAAGTTCATCGTGGCCTGCCTGGCGCTGGCTTTCGCCGGTCTGGCCGGGCGCGCCGCCTACGTGCAGGTGTTTGGCAACGAGTTCTTCCAGCGCCAGGGCGAGGTGCGATTCGCCCGCACGCTGGAACTGCCGGCCAACCGGGGCAAGGTGCTGGACCGCAATGGCCTGATCCTGGCGTCCAGCGTGGTGGCGCAGAGCATCTGGGCGATTCCCGAGGACGTGGAGAAAAACGATCCCAAGCTGCGCGAGCTGGCGCGCCTGCTGGAAATGCCGCTGGCGGAGCTGCGCAAGCGGCTGGCGGATGAGGACCGCACGTTCGTGTGGATCAAGCGTCAGGTGGACGAGCCGGTGGCCCGACAGATCGCCGCGCTGGGCATCAAGGGCATTCATCAGCGGCGCGAGTACAAGCGGCAGTACCCCGAGGGCGAGGCGGCCGCGCACGTGGTGGGCTTCACCAACGTCGAGGACCGCGGCCAGGAGGGCGTGGAGCTGGCGTTCAACCAGCAGCTCGCCGGCAAGAACGGCTCGCGCCGCGTGATCAAGGACCGGCTGGGGCGGGTGGTGGAAGACGTGCGCGACGTCGTGCCGCCGGTCGATGGGCCGGACCTGCAGCTGTCCATCGACAGCAAGGTCCAGTTCTTCGCCTACCAGAAGCTCAAGGACGCGGTCCACACGCACAAGGCGCGCGCGGGCAGCGTGATCGTGGTGGACACGGTCACGGGCGAGGTGCTGGCGCTGGCCAACTACCCCAGCTACAACCCCAACCGCCGCCAGAACCTCACCGGCGAACAACTCCGCAACCGGGTGCTGACCGACAGCTTCGAGCCCGGATCGACCATGAAACCCTTCATCGCCACGCTGGCGCTGGAGAAGGGTCTGGTGCGCCCCGAAACTCCGATCAACACCGCCCCCGGCCGCATCACCATCGGCGGCTCCACCATCAGCGACACACACCCGCACGACGTGCTGACGGTGGCCGAGGTGATCCAGAAGTCGAGCAACGTCGGCACGGTGAAGATGGCCATGCAGATGAGCCCGCGCGAGATGTGGGAGATCTACGCCCAGGCCGGTTTCGGCCAGAAGCCGCAGGTGCCCTTTCCGGGTGCGGTCAGTGGTCGCCTGCGCCCCTACAAGAGCTGGCGTCCGATCGAGCAGGCGACCATGAGCTACGGCTACGGCCTGTCCACCTCGCTGTTCCAGCTCGCCCACGCCTACACCGTGTTCGCGCGGGACGGCGAGCTGATTCCGCTGACGCTGATGCGCAGCGAGGTGCCGGCCACCGGCGTGCGCGTGTTCAGCGAAAAGAACGCCATCGCGGTGCGGCAGATGCTGGCCATGGCCACCGGCCCCGGGGGCACCGCCCCGAAGGCGCAGACCATGGGCTACTCGGTCGGTGGCAAGACCGGCACCGCGCGCAAGCAGGAGGGCAAGGGTTACGCCGAGCGCAAGTACCGCAGCTTCTTCGTTGGCCTGGCGCCGGTGGAGAAGCCGCGCATCGTGGTGGCGGTGATGGTGGACGAGCCGAACAACGGCACCTATTACGGCGGTCTGGTCGCCGCGCCTGTGTTCAGCGAAACCGTGCAGCAGACGCTGCGCATCCTCGGCGTGCAGCCCGACATGAACGTCAAGCCGCAGATCGTGACCGAGGTGGTGGAGGAGTCGTTCTGACATGATCCAGACGCTCCTGCAAGCCGATGCCGTGGCCCGCTGGTTGCATGCCAGCGTGACCGGCGTGCTGCGCGCCGACAGCCGTGCGGTGGTGCCCGGCGACGCGTTCGTGGCGTGGCCCGGGGCAGCGACCGACGGACGCCGCTTCGTGCGCGACGCGTTGGCCGCCGGGGCGGTGGCGGCGCTGGTGGAGCGTGAGGGTGCCGAGGCGTTCGGCTTTGACGACCCCCGCGTGCTGGCGATGCCCGACCTGAAGGCGCAGGCCGGTGCGGTGGCCGCCGCTTTCGTGGGTCACCCGAGCGATTCGCTGGACATGGTGGCCTTCACGGGCACGAACGGCAAAACCTCCAGCGCCTGGTGGATGGCGCAGCTGCTCAGCGCCTGCCAACGCCCCGCCGCCGTGGTCGGCACCCTGGGCATCGGCCAGCCGGGCCGCGATCTCCAGACCACGGGGCTCACCACGCCGGACCCGGTGACGCTGCAGACCGCGCTGCGCCGCTTTGTGGACACCGGCGTGCGCGCCTGCGCGGTCGAGGCGTCCTCCATCGGGCTGGTCGAAGGCCGGCTCAACGGCACGCGCATCGGCGTGGCCGTGTTCACCAATTTCACGCAGGACCACCTCGATTTCCACGGCAGCATGGACGCCTACTGGGCCGCCAAGCGCCGCCTGTTCGACTGGCCTGGCCTGCAGGCGGCGGTGATCAACACCGACGATCCGCAGGGCCCGGCGCTGGCCGAAGCCATGCGCGCGCGGGCACTCGATGTCTGGACCGTGGCCATCGACGCGCCCGCGCGCTTGTCGGCCCACGCCCTGACCGCCACGCCGGCCGGCATGGCCTTCACGATCGAGGAGCGCGATGCGTTTGACCGTGTGGTGGCGCGCGAGGCGTTGAGCCTGCCGCTGGTGGGGCGCTACAACGTGCACAACCTGCTCGGGGTGATCGCCGCGGCGCGCGCGCTGGACGTGCCGCTGTCGCAGGCGCTGGCAGCGTGTGGATCGCTCGGGCCGGTGCCGGGGCGGCTGCAGGCGGTGCCGGGCGGCGAAGACCAGCCGCTGGTGCTCGTGGACTACGCCCACACGCCCGACGCGGTGGCGCAGGCGCTGGCGGCGGTCGCCCCGCTGGCGGCCCGGCGCGGCGGCGCGGTGTGGGTGGTTTTGGGTTGTGGCGGCGATCGTGACCCGGTGAAGCGACCGCGCATGGCCGCGGCGGCGGAAGCGGGCGCGGCCCGCGTGGTGCTGACCAGCGACAACCCGCGCCGCGAAGATCCCGCGGCCATCCTCGACCAGATGCGCGTGGGACTGCAGCGCCCGCAGGCCGCGGCGCTGATCATTGACCGCGCCGAAGCCATCGCCCACGCGGTGGCGCAGGCCGCGCCGGCCGACGTGGTGCTGATCGCCGGCAAGGGCCACGAGGACTACCAGGACATCGGCGGCACCAAGCGCCCCTTCAGCGATGCGCAGCAGGCCGCCGCCGCGCTGGCGCGCCGCGCTGGAGGAACCGCGTGATGCAGGGCCTGATGACGCTTCTCCAGGGCTTGCCCGGCGCCCGCCCGGTGGGCTTGCCGCCCGGGGAGCCGCTGCGCGTGCACACCGACACCCGCAGCCTGCGCGCGGGCGACCTGTTCGTGGCGCTGCGCGGCGAGCGGTTCGACGCGCACGATTTCCTCCCGTCGGCCCAGGCCGCCGGGGCCGTGGCGGCGCTGGCCGAGCGCGGGCTGGCCGAGGCCGGGCTGCCCGGCGTGGAGGTGCCCGACAGCCGCGCGGCGCTGGCCACCCTGGCCGCACGCTGGCGCGCCGGCTTCTCGTTGCCGCTGATCGCCGTCACCGGCAGCAACGGCAAAACGACGGTCACCCAGATGATCGCCAGCATCCTGCGCGCAGCCGTCGGTGACGCCGCCCACGCCACGCAGGGCAACTTCAACAACGACATCGGTGTGCCGCTCACGCTGCTGCGCCTGCACGCCGGCCACCGCCTCTCGGTGGTGGAGCTGGGCATGAACCACCCGGGCGAGATCGCCGGTCTGGCGGCCATGGCCGCGCCCACCGTGGCGCTGGTCAACAACGCGCAGCGCGAGCACCAGGAGTTCATGGCCACCGTCGCCGCGGTGGCGCGGGAGAACGGCAGCGTCATCGACGCGCTGGGGCCGCAGGGCGTGGCCGTGTTTCCCAGCGACGACCCGCACACGCCGGTGTGGCGGGGGCTGGCCGGCGCGCGCCGCGCGATCACGTTCAGCGACGCAGACCCGGGCGCCGACGTGCACGCCACCGCGGCCGACTGGCACGACGGCGCCTGGACCGTGCATGCCCGCACGCCGGCCGGCACCACCACGCTGCGCCTGCGGATCGCCGGGCGCCACAACGTGCGCAACGCGCTGGCCGCCACCGCCTGCGCGCTGGCGGCGGGCGTTTCCCTCGACGCGGTGGCCCGCGGTTTGACGGCCTTCGAGCCCGTGGGCGGCCGCTCGCGCGCGCTGGCGCTGTCTGTGAACGGTCGCCCGCTCACGCTGGTGGACGACACCTACAACGCCAACCCGGACTCCGTGCGCGCCGCCATCGACGTGCTGGCCGAGCTGCCTGTCCCGCGCCGCCTGGTGCTCGGCGACATGGGCGAGGTGGGCGAGCAGGGCCTGGACTTCCACCTGGAGGTCTTGCGCCACGCCCACGCCCGCGGCCTGCGCGATGTCCACGTGGCCGGCGCCTGGATGGCGCAGGCCGCCGCCGCGCTGCGCGCCGCCGGCGAGGCCGCGCCCACGGTGTGGGACGACGTATCCGCGCTGGCGGCCGACACCGCCGCGGCGGTGCAGGGCGCCGCTGCACCGGCCAGCCTGCTCGTCAAAGGTTCTCGCTTCATGCGCATGGAGCGCGTGGTGCAGACGGTTCAAGCGGCGGTGGAGGCCGCCGGTGCCCTCGACAACAACAAGGACGGTTCCCATGTTGCCTAGCCTGGCCCTGTGGCTGCAAGGCCTCTTTCCCGACCTCGGATTCCTGCGGGTCTTTCAGTACCTCACCTTCCGCGCGGTGATGGCGGCCATGACTGCGCTGCTGGTGGGGCTGGTCGCCGGGCCGTGGTTCATCCGTTACCTCGGTGCGCTCAAGATCGGCCAGCCGGTGCGTGAGTACGCCATGCAGACGCACCTGAGCAAAGGCGGTACGCCCACCATGGGTGGCGTCCTGATCCTGTTCGCGATCGCGCTGTCCACGCTGCTCTGGTTCAACTGGAGCAACCGTTTTGTGTGGATCGTGCTGCTGGTGACGCTGGGCTTTGGCGCCATCGGCTGGGTGGACGACTGGCGCAAGGTCGTCCACAAGGACCCGGAGGGCATGCGCTCGCGCGAGAAGTATTTCTGGCAGTCGGTGATCGGCCTGCTGGCCGCGTTCTACCTGGTGTTCGCCGTCTCGGAAACCAGCAACGCGCGCGTGGCCGAGCTGTTCATCGAATGGGTCACCTCGGGCTTCACCGTCGACCTGCCGCCCCAGTCCGGGCTGCTGGTGCCGTTCTTCAAGGAGATCAGCTACCCGCTGGGGGTGGCTGGCTTCGTGATCCTCACCTACCTCGTCATCGTCGGATCGAGCAACGCGGTCAACCTCACCGATGGCCTCGACGGGCTGGCCATCATGCCGGTGGTCATGGTCGGTTCGGCGCTCGGCGTGTTCGCCTACGTCACCGGCAACGCGGTGTTTTCGCGCTACCTTCTGTTGCCCCACATCCCGGGCACCGGCGAGCTGCTCATCTTCTGCGGCGCCATGGCCGGCGCGGGGCTGGCTTTCCTGTGGTTCAACACCCACCCCGCGCAGGTGTTCATGGGCGACGTCGGCGCGCTCGCCCTGGGCGGTGCGCTGGGCACGATCGCAGTCATCGTGCGCCAGGAGATCGTGCTGGCCATCATGGGCGGCATCTTCGTGGTCGAAGCGCTGTCGGTGATGCTGCAGGTGTCGTACTTCAAATACACCAAGCGTCGCTTCGGTGAGGGTCGGCGTCTCTTCCAGATGGCGCCGCTGCACCACCACTTCGAGAAGAAGGGGTGGAAGGAAACGCAGGTCGTGGTCCGCTTCTGGATCATCACCATGCTGCTGTGTCTGGTCGGCCTGTCCACCCTGAAGCTGCGGTGATGTCCATGCGCGATCAGGCGGTCCTCATCCTCGGTCTGGGCATCTCCGGCCTGTCCATGGCGCGCTGGTGCGTGCGCCAGGGTGCCCGCGTGACCGTGGCCGACACGCGTGAGGCCCCGCCCCAGCTGGCCGCGCTGCGGCAGGACTGCCCGACCGCCACCTTCATCGCCGGTCCGTTTGACGAGGCGCTGATGGATCGTGGGCCGTGGGCCCTGATCGCGCGCAGCCCGGGCCTTTCGCCGGCAGCGCTGGCGGCGCCGACGGCCTGGGCCGCGGCCCACGGCGTGCCGCTGTGGGGCGAACTCGACCTGTTTGCCCAGGCCCTGCTGGACTTGCGCGAGCGGGAGCGCTGGCCGTACCGGCCGCGCGTGCTGGCCATCACCGGCACCAACGGCAAGACCACCGTGACCTCGCTGACCGGCCTGTTGCTGCGGCGCGCGGGCGAGCGCGTCGCGGTGGCGGGCAACATCGGTCCGGCGCTGCTCGACGTGCTGGCGCAGGCGCTCGACCACGAGGCCAGCGCCCAGGCCGCCGACGATGCGGTGGCCGCGGCCGACGCCGCGTCAGCGCCCGCCGAGGCACCGGCCCTGTCTGCGCCGGCGGCCGTGGCGCCGGAGGCCGACCGCGACGAGCCCGACGCCCCCGCCGACGACGAGCCCCTGCCCCCGGCCGACGAGGAGGGTCCGGCGCCGGCGCCCGTGGCCGCCATCGCCCCCCCCCACCTGCCCACCGCGTGGGTGCTGGAACTCTCCAGCTTCCAGCTCGACGGCTCTGCCGCCGGGCCGTGGAGCACTGTGCCCACCGCCGCGGCCGTGCTCAACCTCAGCGAGGACCATCTCGACTGGCACGGCTCCATGGCCGCCTACGCGCAGGCCAAGCACGCTGCCTTCGGCGCCGAGGCCCTGATGGTGCTGAACCGGGATGACCCGGTCGTCATGGCCTGGCAGCCGGCGATGGTCAGCGTCAAGATCGCGGGCCGCCACCGGCAGCGCCCGGCGCGCGCCTGGGCGAGCTTCGGACTCGACGCCCCGACCCGTCCGGGCGATTGGGGCCTGGAAACGGTCAACGGCATGACCTGGCTGGTGCGCGCGCTGGCGCTGGACGAAACCCGCGCGCGCGGCCGCGGCGCCGACGACACGCCCGAGATCTATTTCCAGCGCCTGATGCCGGCCGAGGCGCTGCGCATCCGCGGCCGCCACAACGCGGCCAACGCGCTCGCCGCGCTCGCGCTGGCCACCTCCACCGGCGCACCGCTCGGGCCCATGCTGCACGGTCTGCGCGAGTACCGCGGCGAGCCGCACCGCGTGGAGCCGGTGGGCATCGTCGGCGAGGTCGAGTACGTGGACGACAGCAAGGGCACGAACGTCGGGGCCACGCTGGCGGCGGTCAATGGCCTGGGCGCCGAGCGGCGGCTGGTCGTGATCCTGGGTGGCGACGGCAAAGGGCAGGACTTCGCGCCGCTGGCCGCGCCGCTGGCCCGCCACGCCCGTGCGGCGCTGCTCATCGGCCGCGATGCCCCGCGCCTGCGCGAAGCCCTCGCGCCGGCGCTGTCGGACGCGGGTGTGCCGCTGCACGACGCCGCCGACCTCGGCGCCGCGGTGCGCGCTGCCGCCGCGCTGGCCCAGCCCGGCGATGCCGTGCTCTTGTCGCCGGCCTGCGCCAGCCTGGACATGTTCCGCGACTACGCGCACCGCGCGCAGGTGTTCGTCGACGCCGTGGCCGCGCTCGCCGCCGACCACGGCCAATCGCTGGAGGGCGTGTGATGGCCCGCCGACCGCAGACCAACACCCCGGCCCGCGCCCCGCTGCTGCAGCGGCTGCGCGAGCGCCTGGCCGCCGCGTGGCCCGCCGCGGGATCGCTGGCCGGCGCCGACGGGCTGCCCGTGCGTCTGAGCAGCCGCCGCTACGGCGCGTCGTCGTCCACCGCGGTGCGCGAACTGGGCTTCGACCAGCCGCTGCTGTGGGTGGTGGTCGCTTTGCTGGCGTGGGGGCTGGTGATGGTGTATTCGGCCAGCATTGCACTGCCCGACAACCCGCGCTTTGCCAATTACGCGCACACCCACTTCGTGTTCCGCCACGGCCTGTCGATGACCATCGGGCTGGTCGCCGCCCTGCTGACCTTCCAGGTGCCGATGAAGACCTGGGAGCGTGTCGCGCCGTGGCTCTTTGCGCTTGCGATCCTGCTCATGGTGATCGTGCTGATTCCCTTCATCGGCAAAGGCGTCAACGGCGCGCGCCGCTGGATCTCGCTGGGCGTCATGAACTTCCAGCCATCCGAGCTGGGCAAGCTCGCGGTGCTGCTCTACGCGGCCAGCTACATGGTCCGCAAGATGGAGATCAAGGAAAACTTCTGGCAGGCCGTGCTGCCCATGGCGGTGGCGCTGGGCGTGATCGGCATGCTGCTGCTGGCCCAGCCCGACATGGGCGCCTTCATGGTGATCGTGGTGATCGCCATGGGCATCCTGTTTCTGGGCGGCGTGAACGCGCGGATGTTCTTCCTGATCGCCGCCGTGGTGGTGGCCGCGTTCGCGCTCATGATCATGGCCAGCGAGTGGCGCCGCGAACGCATCTTCGCCTACCTCGATCCGTGGAGCGAGGAACACGCGCTGGGCAAGGGCTACCAGCTGTCCCACGCGCTGATCGCCATCGGCCGCGGCGAGCTGTTCGGTGTCGGCCTCGGCGGCAGCGTGGAGAAGCTGCACTGGCTGCCGGAAGCCCACACCGACTTCCTGCTCGCCGTGATCGGCGAGGAATTCGGTCTGCTGGGCGTGCTTACCCTGATCGTGCTCTTCCTGTGGATGACCCGCCGTGTCATGCACATCGGCCGCCAGGCCATCGCCCTCGACCAGGTGTTCGCCGGACTGGTCGCGCAGGGGGTGGGCCTGTGGCTCGGCTTCCAGGCCTTCATCAACATCGGCGTGAACCTCGGCGCCCTGCCCACCAAAGGCCTGACCTTGCCCTTCATGAGCTACGGCGGCTCCGCCATCCTGCTCAATCTGATCGCCATCGCCATCGTGATGCGGGTGGATTTTGAAAACCGCCAGATGATGAAAGGGGCGCGGTCGTGATGACGCGGTTTCATCAAAACCGACAGGCAGACGCGCAGCGGCTGCGGATGCGGGACGCATCCATGATGAAAGGGGCGCGGTCGTGATGACGCGGTTTCATCAAAACCGACAGGCAGACGCGCAGCGGCTGCGGATGCGGGACGCATCCATGATGAAAGGGGCGCGGTCGTGAACGCCGCTCGGCCGCCCGAAGGCGTTCGCACCGCAGCGCGGGGCGCGGAGGTTGTCGAATGACACGTCAGCCCTGTGCCCTCATCATGGCCGGCGGCACCGGCGGCCACATCTTTCCCGGCCTCGCCGTGGCCGAGGCGCTGCGTGAGCGTGGCTGGCGGGTGCATTGGCTGGGTGCGCCGGGCAGCATGGAGAGCCGGCTGGTGCCGCCGCGCGGCTTTGCGCTCGAAACCATCGATTTCGGCGGTCTGCGGGGCAAGGGCCTGCTGACCAAGCTGCTTCTGCCGCTGAACCTGCTGCGGGCGTTCGCGCAAAGCGTTGCGGTGGTGCGCCGGGTGCAGCCGGACGTGCTGGTCGGTCTGGGCGGCTACATCACGTTCCCGGGCGGCATGATGGGCGTGCTGCTGGGCAAGCCACTGGTGCTGCACGAGCAGAACTCGGTGGCCGGGCTGGCCAACAAGGTGCTGGCCGAGGTGGCCGACCGCCGTTTCACGGCCTTTCCGGGCGCGCTGTCGAAGGCCGAGTGGGTGGGCAACCCGCTGCGCGCGGCCTTTTTGCAGCAAGCCGTGCCGGCCGAGCGTTTCGCCGGTCGCGGGGGGGCGCTGCGGCTGCTGGTGGTGGGCGGCAGCCTGGGAGCGCAGGCCTTGAACCGCTTGGTGCCGCAGGCGCTGGCGCGGCTGCCCGCGGACGAGCGTCCTCAGGTGATCCATCAAAGCGGCGAGAAGCAGATTGACGAGCTGCGCGCGAACTACGCCGCGGCCGGCGTGGAGGCGACCTGCACCCCCTTCATCGACGACACCGCGCGCGCCTACGCCGAAGCCGACCTCGTCATCGCGCGCGCTGGCGCGAGCACGGTGACCGAGCTGGCCGCCGTGGGCGCCGCGTCTTTGCTGGTGCCGTTCCCCGCTGCGGTGGACGACCACCAGACGCACAACGCCCGATTCCTCGTCGATGCCGGTGCCGCGTGGCTGGAGCCGCAGGCCGCGCTCACCGCCGACAAGCTCGCCGCGCTGCTGCGCGGCCTGAACCGAGCCCAGCTGCTGGGCATGGCGGAGCAGGCCCGCACCGTGGCCAAGACCGGCGCGGTCGAGGCCGTGGTGGCCGCCTGCGTCGAACTCGCGAAAGTCAGAACGGCATGAAACACGCCATCCGCCACATCCATTTCGTCGGCATCGGCGGTGCCGGCATGAGCGGGATCGCCGAGGTGCTGCTCAACCAGGGCTTCACCGTCTCCGGCAGCGATCTGGGCGAATCGACCACCACGCGGCGCCTGCAGGGCCTGGGCGCGCGGGTGCACATCGGCCATGACGCGCGTCACATCGAGGGCGCCGACGCGATCGTCACCTCCACCGCGGTGCGCCCGGACAACCCGGAGGTGGTCGCGGCCCACGCACGCCTCATCCCGGTGGTGCCGCGCGCGGTGATGCTGGCCGAGCTGATGCGGATGCGCAAAGGCGTGGCCATCGCCGGCACGCACGGCAAGACCACCACCACGAGCCTGGTGGCCAGCGTGCTGGCCGCCGCCGGGCTGGACCCGACGTTTGTGATCGGCGGGCGGCTCAACAGCGCCGGGGCCAACGCGGCGCTGGGCAGCGGCGAATACATCGTGGTCGAGGCCGACGAGTCGGACGCCTCGTTCCTCAACCTGCTGCCGGTGATTGCGGTGGTCACCAACATCGACGCGGACCACATGGACACCTACGGCCACGACTTCGGCCGCCTCAAGGGCGCCTTCGTGGACTTTCTCCACAAGATGCCCTTCTACGGCGCCGCGGTGGTGTGTGTGGACGATCCCGCGATCCGCGAGATCCTGCCGGCCATCGCGCGACCGATCACCAGTTACGGCATCGACAGCGAGGACGCGCAGGTGCGGGCGGTCAACGTGTGCGCGGTGGGCGTGCAGATGCATTTCACCGTGCAGCGCCGCAACGGCGTGCAGCTGCCGGACCTCGACGTCGTGCTCAACCTCCCGGGACGCCACAACGTGCTCAACGCGCTGGCGGCGATCGGCATCGCGGTGGAGCTGGGCGTGTCCGACGCGGCCGTGCTGGGGGCCCTGGCGGATTTCAAGGGCGTGGGGCGGCGCTTCCAGCGCTACGGCGAGGCGGCGCTGCCCGGTGGCGGCCGGATCACCGTGGTCGACGACTATGGCCACCACCCGGTGGAGATGGCCGCCACGCTGGCTGCGGCCCGTGGCGCCTTCCCCGGTCGCCGGCTGGTGCTGGCGTTCCAGCCGCACCGGTACACGCGCACCCGCGACTGCTTCGAGGATTTCGTGAAGGTGATCGGGCAAGCCGACGCGGTGCTGCTCGGCGAGGTCTACGCGGCGGGTGAGGCGCCGATCGTGGCCGCAGACGGTCGGTCGCTGGCGCGTGCGTTGCGCGTGGCCGGTAGGGTCGAGCCGGTGTTTGTGGACGACATCCAGCAGATGGCGCAGGCTGTGCTGGACAACGGCCGCGACGGCGACGTGGTGCTGTGCATGGGCGCGGGGTCCATCGGCGCGGTGGCGGGACACATCATGGAGTTGGCGAAATGAACGGGCAGGCATTCGGCAAGGTGGCCGTGCTGATGGGCGGCCGCTCGGCCGAGCGAGAGGTGTCGCTGATGTCGGGCGGCGGGGTGTTGCAGGCCCTGCGGGCGCGCGGCGTGGATGCCCACGCCTTCGACCCCGCCGAACGCGATCTCGGCGATCTCAAACGTGAAGGCTTTGCGCGCTGCTTCATCGCGCTGCACGGCCGTTTTGGCGAGGACGGCACGGTGCAGGGCGCGCTGGAGCTGCTGGGCATCCCCTACACCGGTCCGGGCGTGATGGCCTCGGCGGTGGCGATGGACAAGCTCATGACCAAGCGCATCTGGCTGGCCGAGGGCCTGCCCACGCCCGCCTGGCGCCAGGTGCGCAGCGCGGCCGAGACCCGCGCGGCGCTGGCCGCGCTGGGCGCGCCGATGATCGTCAAGCCGGTGCGCGAGGGCTCCACGATCGGCCTGAGCAAGGTCAGCTCGCCCGAGCAATGCGATGCCGCTTACGCGCTGGCCGCCGGGCAGGACCCGATGGTCATGTGCGAACAGTTCATCGCCGGCGATGAGGTGACCTGCCCGGTGATCGGCAGCGGCGCCGACGCCCAGGCCTTGCCGGTGATCCGCATCGTCGCCCCGGGTGGCAACTACGACTACCAGAACAAGTACTTCACCGACGACACGCAGTACCTGGTGCCGTGTGGCCTGCCCGACGGTGAGGAGGCGGCCATCCAGGCGCTGGTGCTGCAGGCGTTTCATGCCCTGGGCTGCCGCGGCTGGGCCCGGGCCGACGTGATGATCGACGCCGCCACCCGACGGCCCTACCTGCTGGAGATCAACACCTCGCCGGGCATGACCGGCCACTCGCTCGTGCCCATGTCCGCCCGCGCGGTGGGCATCTCCTACGAAGACCTCTGCCTGCGCCTGCTGGCCAGCGCCGCGCTCGACCAGACCGCCGCGCCCTGAAGCCCACCATGAACAGCGCCGACATGCCCCTGGACGTGAAGCTGATGGCCGTGGCCACCCAGCTGCTGCTGGGCGTGTTCGCCGTGCTGTGCCTGGTCGCCCTGGGCAACTGGCTGATGCGCCAGCCGCTGTGGGCCGTGAAATCGATCGTCGTGGACGGCGATGTCACCCACCAGAGCGCGGTGGCGATGCGCGCCCAGCTGGCCGCGCCGCTGCGCCCGCGGCTGCAGCCGGGCTTTCTGGCGCTGGACCTGCAGCCGGTGCGCGAGCTGTTCGAGGACCTGCCGTGGGTGCGGCAGGCGGTCGTCCGGCGCGAGTTTCCCAACCGCTTGCGAGTGACGCTGCGCGAGCATCAGGCGGTCGCGTGGTGGAACGCCAGCGGCTCGGGCCAGCTGGTCGACACCGACGGCACCGTGTTCGACGCCAGCCCCGACGATGGTGACAGCCTGCCGGAACTCGCCGGCCCCGATGGCCAGGCGGCGCGCGTGCTGGCCCTGTACCGCACCCTCGCGCCCGAGCTGGAACGCCTGGAGCTCGGACTGGAGCGCCTGGAGCTCACCGACCGCGGCGCCTGGCGCGCCCGGCTCGACAGCGGGGCGGTGGTCGAGCTGGGCCGGGGCACGTCGGACGAGCTGCTGGCCCGCCTGAACCGCTTCACCGCCACCCTGAGCCAGCTCGATGCGCGCTACGCCGGTGCCCTCCAGTCGGTGGACCTGCGCTACCCCAACGGCTACGCCCTGCGCGTGCGCGGCGTGACCACGCTGGCCGATCCCCTCAACCCCAACCGGCCCGCGCCCGTGCGCGTGCCCACATCCCGCTAGACCGAATCGCCATGGCCAAGGAATACAAGGACCTCGTCGTCGGACTCGACATCGGCACCGCCAAGATCATGGTGGTGGTGGCCGAGGTGTTGCCCGGCGGCACGCTCAAGCTCGCCGGGCTGGGTGTGGCGCCGAGCCACGGCCTCAAGCGCGGCGTGGTCGTCAACATCGATGCCACCGTGCAGAGCATCCAGCAGGCGCTCAAGGAAGCCGAGCTGATGGCCGACTGCCGCATCGCCCGCGTCTACACCGGCATCACCGGCAGCCACATCCGCGGCATCAACAGCAGCGGCATGGTCGCCATCAAGGACCGCGAGGTGATGCCCGCCGACGTGGCGCGGGTGATCGAAACCGCCAAGGCCATCAACATCTCCACCGACCAGCGCCTGCTGCTGGTCGAGCCGCAGGAGTTCGTGATCGATGGCCAGGAGGTCAAGGAGCCGATCGGCATGAGCGGCATCCGCCTGGAAGCCAAGGTGCATATCGTCACCGGCGCGCAGAGCGCGGCCGAGAACATCATCAAGTGCGTACGCCGCTGCGGGCTCGAGGTCGACCAGCTGATGCTCAACCCGCTGGCGAGCAGCCAGGCGGTGCTCACCGACGACGAGAAGGAGCTGGGCGTGGCGCTGGTGGACATCGGCGCCGGCACCACCGACGTGGCCATCTTCTCCGGCGGCGCGATCCGCCACACGGCGGTCATCCCGATCGCCGGCGACCTGATCACCAGCGACATCGCCATGGCGCTGCGCACGCCCACCAAGGACGCCGAGGACATCAAGGTCGAGAGCGGCTGCGCCAAACAGCTGCTGGCCGACCCCGACCAGCAGGTCGAAGTGCCGGGCCTGGGCGACCGCGGTCCGCGCCTGCTCAGCCGCCAGGCGCTGGCCGGCGTGATCGAGCCGCGGGTGGAGGAAATCTTCTCGCTGGTGCAGCAGGTGGTGCGCGACAGCGGCCACGAGGAAATGCTCTCCAGCGGCATCGTGCTCACCGGCGGCAGCGCGGTCATGCCCGGCATGGTCGAGCTGGGCGAGGACATCTTCCTCAAGCCGGTGCGCCGGGGTGTGCCCAACTACACCAGCGCCCTGTCCGACATGGTCGCGCAGACCCGCGCCGCCACCGTGATGGGCCTGCTCGAAGAGGCCCGGCTGGCCCGCGTGCGCGGCCACAAGGTGGCGCAGAAGGCCGGCTCGGTGTCGGGCGCCTTTGAGCGCGTCAAGAACTGGTTCGTCGGGACGTTCTGATGAGATCCCCCCGCCACGCTCCGCGTGACCCCCCAAGGGGGGCGACACCTGAGGCCCGGCCAAGCCGGTTTCTCGGTGTCTCCGGGTTAGACCCGGGCGCTCGATGTCGACGACGAGGACGGTGTGCTGAACACACCGGACCACCCGGATGACCTGATTCCCGTTTTCCCATAAATCACCAGACCCACAGGCAACTGCACCAGGAGCAACCAGATGAGCATCGAAATGATCGAAGTCGAAGAATTCAACCAAGGCACCCAGATCAAGGTGATCGGCGTGGGCGGCGGCGGCGGCAACGCCGTCGAGCACATGATCGCGCGGCAGGTCCAGGGCGTGGAGTTCATCTGCGCCAACACCGACGCGCAGGCCTTGACCCGCAGCGCAGCGCACAAAACCATCCAGCTCGGCATCACCGGCCTGGGCGCTGGCAGCAAGCCCGAGAAAGGCCGCGAAGCCGCCGAGGGCGCGGTCGACCAGATCCGTGAAGCCATCGACGGCGCGCACATGCTCTTCATCACCGCCGGCATGGGCGGCGGTACCGGCACCGGCGCCGCGCCGGTGATCGCGCGCGTGGCCAAGGAAATGGGCATCCTGACGGTGGGCGTGGTCACCAAACCGTTTGACTGGGAAGGCGGCCGCCGCATGACCAACGCCGACCACGGTCTGGCCGAGCTGGAAGCCAACGTCGACTCGCTGATCGTGGTGCTCAACGAAAAGCTGCTGGAGGTGTACGGCGACGACATCACCCAGGACGAGGCCTTCGCCCAGGCCAACGACGTGCTCAAGAACGCCGTCGGGGGTATCGCCGAGATCATCAACGAGTACGGCAATGTCAACGTCGACTTTGAAGACGTGCGCACCGTGATGGGCGAACCCGGCAAGGCCATGATGGGCACGGCCACCGCCGCCGGCCCGGACCGCGCGCGCATCGCCGCCGAACAGGCCGTGGCCTGCCCGCTGCTGGAAGGCATCGACCTCTCCGGCGCCAAGGGCGTGCTGGTGCTGGTCACCGCGGCCAAGGGCTCGCTCAAGCTGTCTGAGTCGAAAATGGCGATGAACACCATCCGCGCTTACGCGTCGCCGGACGCCCATGTCATCTACGGCGCCGCCTACGACGACAGCCTGGGTGATGAGATGCGCGTCACCGTGGTGGCCACCGGCCTGAGCCGCGCCGGCGCGTCGCGCCGCACCGCCCCGCCGCTGCAGGTCCTGCGCACCGGCACCGACAACGTGCCTTTCCACGTGCCGACGGTCAACCAGGCCGTCTCCGGTCCGGGCGCGGCCTCCCCCACCAGCGCTGCCCAGCCCGACTACCACGGCATGGCCGTGCCCAGCGTCTGGCGCACCAACCGCACCCAGGCCGCCGCCAAGGTCGACGCGCTGTCCTCCGGCGGCATGGACGACTTCGAGATCCCGGCCTTCCTGCGCAAACAAGCCGATTGATCGGTGCCCCCCCTGCGCCGCTGCGCGGCTTCCCCCCGGAGGGGGGACGGCCCCAGTGGCCGGGTCAAGCCCGATCCACGGGGCCCCGCGGTCGGGTCCACGCGCGCCGATCACTCGGTCGGCGCGCGTGTCCAGTGCCCTGGGGCACCCGCAGAACCGGCTTTGCCGGGCTGCTGGGTGCGTCCCCCCGCGCAGCAGGGGGGAAGCCGCGCAGCGGCGCAGGGGGGAGAACTAAAATCCAGGTCATGCTTGCCCAACGAACGCTCAAATCCCTGACCAAGGCCGTCGGTGTCGGTCTGCACAGCGGTCAGCGGGTGGAGCTGACGCTGCGCCCGGCCGCGCCGGACACGGGGATCGTGTTCCGCCGGGTGGACCTGCCGGTGCCGGTGGAGATTCCGGTCAATGCCACGGCCGTGACCGACACGCGGCTGGCTTCGACCATCGCCAATGGCGGCGCCAAGGTGCACACCATCGAGCACCTCATGAGCGCGTGCGCCGGGCTGGGGATCGACAACCTGATGGTCGACATCACGGCCGAAGAGGTGCCGATCCTCGATGGGTCGTCGGCCTCGTTTGTCTATCTCCTGCAAAGCGCTGGCATCGTCACCCAGGCCGCGCCCAAGCGCTTCATCCGCGTGACGCGCCCGGTGGAGGTGCGCGAGGGGGAGGGACGCCAGCTCAAATGGGCCCGCCTGGAGCCGTACCACGGCTACCAGCTGAGTTTCGAGATCGAGTTTGACCACCCCGCGGTGAACTCCACCGGACAGCGCGTCACCTTCGATCTGGGCAGCGGCAACTACGCGCGGGAAATCGCGCGCGCGCGGACCTTCGGCTTTACCCGCGACGTGGAGATGATGCGCTCGCACGGTCTGGCGCTGGGCGGCGGGCTGGACAACGCGATCGTGATGGACGATGTGAAAGTGCTCAACGCCGATGGCCTGCGCTACGGCGATGAGTTCGCCAAGCACAAGATCCTCGACGCGATGGGCGACCTCTACATCGTGGGCAAGCCGTTGCTGGCGGCGTACAGCGCGTTCCGCAGCGGTCACGCGATGAACAACCAGCTCCTGCGCGCGTTGCTGGCGCAGCCCGACGCCTACGAGGTGGTGAGCTTCGCCCACGACCGCGAGGCCCCCGCGGGTTTCGCCCAGCTGACACCGGCCTGGTGAGCGCGGACGCCGACGATGCTGCTGTTTCGCTGGACGGTTTTCCTGCTGCTGATCGTGGCCGGTGTGTGTTTTGCGATATACATCGGCACCGGCCAGGCGCGCTACCGCCAGTGGGGCCTGATCGTGCTGAAGTGGACGGTGCTTGCCGCCTTCGGCTTCTTCGGCGTGCTGATCCTCGAGCGGCTCGTTTGAGCCCACCCCGGCCGGTCCGGTCCGGCGGCCGCCTTCAGTAGCTGCGACCGCCCTTGTACGCGGCGTGGGTGCGGGCCCGCAGCGGCGCGACCTGGGCAATGGCGGCCGTGGTGCGGGCGACCTGCGCGTGGGTGATGGCCAGGCCCAGGGCATCCGCCGCGTCTTTGCCCGGCAGACCGGGCAGCTGGAGCAGCCGCTGCACCATCAGCTGCATCTGCTCCTTGGTGGCGCGGCCGTAACCGACCACCGCCTTTTTGAGCTGCAGCGCGGTGTACTCCGCCACCGGCAGGTCATTGGCCACCAAGGCCGTCAGGCAGGCACCGCGCGCCTGGCCCAGCAGCAGCGTGGCCTGGGGGTTCACGTTGACAAACACGATCTCGCACACCGCCACCGCCGGCGTGTAGCGGCGCGACACCTCGGTGATGCCGTCGAACAGCACCTTCAGGCGCGCGGGGAGCAGCGCGCCGTCTTTCGGGCTGGTCTGGATGGTGCCACTGGCCACGTACTGCAACCGCCCGCCCTCGGCGTCGATCACACCAAAGCCGGTGCACTGCAGGCCGGGGTCGATGCCAAGGATGCGCATGGCGCCGCGCTCAGAGGTTGAAGGTCCAGCGGACCGAGTGGAAAAACACCGGCGCGGCAAAGCACAGCGCGTCGAGCCGGTCGAGCAGGCCGGCGGCGCCGGTGACCGAGCGGCTGGCGCCGCCCCAGTGGGTCACCCCGCGGTCGCGCTTGATGGCTTTCATGACGAGGTGGCCCAGCGTGCCGGCCACGCACGCGACCAGCGCCATGGCCAGCGCGGGCAGTGGTTTGAAGGGCGTGAGGCCCGCCAGCAGGGCGCCCACCAGACCGCCGGCCAGCAGACCCCAGCCCCAGCTCGCCCAGTGGAAGCTGTCGCTGATCGCGGGCGCCACCGGGCGCGTGCGCCCGCGCGCCGCCAAGTGCTGCACCAGCATGCAGGTCTGCACCACCAGCACCAGAAAGAACACCAGGAAGGCGCTTTCGCCGTTCCAGCGCGGGAAGCTCAGCAGCAACAGCGCCGGCACATGGCTCAGGCCGTAGACGCACACCATGATGCCCCACTGCAGCTTCGCCGCACGCTCCAGAAAACGCTGCGGGTCGTTGCGCAGGGCGCTGACCACCGGAATGGCCAGAAAGACGTACACCGGCACAAACACGGTGAACAGGTCGAAGCGCTCGGTCCAGACCAGCGCGTACTGCAGGGGCAGCACGACAAAGAAGGCCAGCACGAGAGCACGGTGGTCGCCGCGCCGGGTGGGCGACAGGCTGATGAATTCGCGCAGCACCAGGAAAGACAGGACGGCGAACATCACGATCGCCGCGCGCTCGCCCGCCGCCCAGCCGACCCAGAACACCACGGCCATGACCCACGAGGTGCGCAACAGCGCGAGGTTGTCGTGGCGGCGCTGGATGGTGGCGTCGCTGTCGTGGGCGCGTTCGCGCAGCGACAGCAGCAGCACCGCCACCGTGGCCAGCGCCAGCAGGCCGAACACCACCACAAACAGCAGGCCGACCTGCTGGCTGGGGCTGAGGCTGCGCAGAAAGGATCCCATGATGCCGGTGTCAGACTTCGCGCAGCGCGATCACCGCCGCCCGCGCCCGCGTGAGGAATTCGGCGCGGTCTTCGTCGGTACCGAGCCGCAGCGGTTCGCCGAAGGTGACGGAGCACAGCACCGGCACCGGCACCACCTCGCCCTTGGGCATCACGCGCTGCACGTTGTGAATCCAGGTCGGCACCAGCACCACCTCGGGAAAGCGGCGCGCCAGGTTGTACAGCCCGCTCTTGAAGGGCTGCGGGTCTTCCTCGAAGCCGCGCGTGCCTTCGGGAAACAGGATCAGCGAATCGCCACTCTCCAGCGCGGCGATCAGCGGCGCCAGCGGGTCTTCGTCGCCCTTGCGTTCCCGCTCGACGTACACGGCGTTGAACACGGCGGTGGTGATCCAGCGCTTGAGCGGCGAGGCGGTCCAGTAGTCGCGGGCAGCGATCGGTCGCGTGATGGCGCGCAGTTCGTGCGGCAGCGCGGCCCAGATCAGCACCAGATCGGCGTGGCTCTGGTGGTTCGCGAAATAGATGCGTTGCTCCGCCTTGGGCGGACAACCGTGCCAGCGCGCCTGCGCCCCGGTGAGCAAGCGCACCAGCCCGAGCAGGAACAGGCTCATGGCCCGGGCGGCGAGGTTCACGGCAGCTCCACCGCGCCCATGCGGACCAGGATCGTGCCGGTGCGGCGGGCCAGGTAGGCTGAGCCGGGACGGGTCTCGAAGAACTTGGGGCTGGGCAGCATCACCGCCAGTCGCGCGGCCTCGGCGGGTGTGAGCCGGCTGGCCGGTTTGCCGAAGTAGCGCTGCGCCGCGGCTTCGGCGCCGAACACGCCCTCGCCCCATTCCACGCTGTTGAGGTAGATCTCCAGGATGCGCGGTTTGCTCAGCAAGGCCTCCAGCAGCACCGCCAGCACCAGTTCCTGTCCCTTGCGCAGCAGCGTGCGTTCGCCCGAAAGCAGCAGGTTCTTGGCCAGTTGCTGGGTGATGGTCGAGCCGCCAACGATCTTGGGCTCGCGGGCCGGGCGCTGTGGGTTCTGCGCCGCGCGGCGTTCGGCTTGCTGCGCGCGCCGCTCGTTTTTCTGCCAGGCGCTTTCAATGGCCTCCCAGTCGACGCCGCGGTGGCTGAGGAAACCGGCGTCTTCCGACGCGATCACCGCGCGCTTGAGGTGCGGGCTGATCGCGTCGCCGTCCACCCAGCGCTGCGCCCAGCGCCAGCGTTCCTCGCCGCGCACGCTGTCGCGCGCCAGCCGCCAGGCCTCGGAGCGCTGGAACGCGGTGCTGTGTGGGTCCACCGCGACCATCACCGCGATGCGTCCGAGGAAGAACAGCTGCAGTGCCACTCCGGCCAGCAGCACCCACAACACCCAACGACCGAACGCGCGCATCGTGCCGGGCGCCTCACTGACCGGAGAGCTGCGTCTGCAGCCCGTCGTCGCGCGTGAAGCGGAAGCGCGAGACGACAACGATCTGGTCGGCCTGTCGCCGCATGGCGTCGCTGAAGCTGCCGAAGGACAGGCCACGCACGATCGCCTGCGCGCGGCGGTCCAGCAGGTTGTTGCCGGAGCCCTGCACGACCTCGGTGGCCAGCACCGCGCCGGTGTGGTTGACGGTGATGATCATGGTCAGCTCGCCGTAGAGCTTGCGACCGCCGACCTCGGGGAAATTGCTGGTGCCGCGCTCCTCGATGCGCCGGCGCAGCTCGTCGTAGTAGATCGCGTAGACCGCCTCGCGGGTGGACGGGCTGATGTAGCGCTTCTTGGGGCGGGCGTTCTCTTCGTTGATGCGCTTCTCGATCTCGGCCAGCGCCTTGACCAGGGCCTTGCGGCGCTCCTCGCGCTCGACCGCTTCCGGACTCGGCTGGGTGGACGGCTGATCCGGCGGCGGCAGGCTGGCCAGAGCGCGCTTGACCTGGGCCAGCAGCTTGGTCTGCTGCTCTTTGAGCGCCTCGACCCGGCGCTGGTCGTCTTCGGGCGTGTCGCCCAGGCGCGCGGTGGCCGAGGGCGGCAGCGGCGAGGTGGCCCGCCCGCGGTCGGCTTCACCGCCGCCGGCGAGGTTGCTCTGCGCAATCGCGGCGGCCTTGTCCGGGCGCTGGTCGCTGCGGGCGTTGACCAGGATCACCTCGAGCGGGGAGTCCTGGATGATCCGGTCGAAGCGCTCGGGGTCGACGAAGCGGATGGTGAGCACCGCCGCATGCACCAGCAGCGACACGCCGAGCGCGACCTGCAGGGTGCTGAGGTTTCGCAGGGTCGTCAGAAACGGGCGGCCGGGCTTGCTCACGCGCGGATTATCCGTTGGCCGGGCCCCCAGCCGCACCCTCGGGGTTGTCCGCATGGGGGTCCGCACCCTTGTCCGCGTCCGCCACGTCGATGGCCAGTGCCAGCGGCGCTGCCAGCGGGGTGTCGTCCTCGGCGTCGTCACCCACCGCCTCGGCGGCCGCCGCCGGGTCGGCATCCAGGCGCTCGACCACCGTGCCGCTGACTTCCAGCGTGATGTCGTCGATCGCGCCCAGCCGCACGCGCACCCGCGCGCCGCGCGCCAGCCCGTCGCCGCCGAGCACCGGCAGCACCAGCGGCAAGGTGTCGGCGCGGACCAGCCCATCGCGGATGGCGGTGGCTTCCAGTTCGGTGATGCCCTGCTGGCGCAGGTATTGCAAGGTCCAGTACCGCTCCATGCCGCCCTGGAAGCCGTTGTAGGCGGTGTAGGCGGCGTCGAAGGCGCTGATCACGGAGAACAGGTTCGCGTCCTTGGGCTTGAAGGGCGCGGCGAGTGCGGCGGTCTGGCCGTGGCGGGCGCAGGCAATGATCTGCCACTGGTTGACCAGGTCCACATAGCGGCGCAGCGGCGAGGTGCTCCAGGCGTAGCACTTCACACCGATGCCCGCGTGCGGCTGCGGCTTGGTGCCCATGCGGACTTTCACCCCGGGTGCCAGGCTGGCCTGGCTGCGGTAGATGCCGGGCACGCCGCTGTCGGCCAGCCACTGCCCCCAGGTGCTGTTGGCCAGGATCATGGCTTCCGCCACCATCAGGTCCAGCGGCGCGCCGCGCGAACGCGTGCCGATGCGCACCGTCTCATCGCCGCGCGGGCCGTCCGGGCCCACGCCCTCGAGCCGGAAGGTGTAGTCGGGGCGGGTGAAGGTTTCCGGCTTGCCGCGCGCGACCTCGCGCTGCGCCTTGAGGTGGCGCGCGAGCCGGTGCAGGAAGGCGAGCGACGGCTGCAGCGCCGCCAGCTCGGGCGGGGCGTCGGGCGAGGGCGTGCCGGCGAGCCAGTCGTCGGTGATCACCGCGTCGAGCTTGTCGTGACGCAGGTTGTGGGCCACCGGCACGCGCTCCAGCGCGGTGCGGCTGGCCACCACCGCCAGACTGGCTTCGTCGAGCGTGACGTACAGCGACACGGCCGGGCAGTCGCGGCCGGCTTCCAGCGTGTACGCCGCCACCACCGCGTCCGGCAGCATGGTGATCTTGTGCCCGGGCATGTAGACCGTGGACAGGCGCGCGCGGGCGACCTGGTCGAGCGGGCTGTCGGGTGCGATCGCCAGGCCGGGGGCGGCGATGTGGATGCCCACCGTGACCTGTCCGCTGCCCAGGCCCTGGACCGACAAGGCGTCGTCGATCTCGGTGGTGGCCGAGTCGTCGACCGAGAAGGCCTGCACCGGCGCCACGGGCAGCGTGTCGACCACCGCCGGCGCAGCCAGGGGCGCAAAGCCCGTGCCCTTGGGGAACTGGTCAAACAGGAAGCGCTGCCAGTGGAACTCGTAGGCGCTGGTGATCGCGCCGGCGCGCTGCAGCAGCGCCAGCGGCGCCGTCTGGCTGCGCTTGGCCGCGTCGACCACGGCCTTGTACTCGGGCGCGTTCTTGTCCGGTCGGAAGAGGATCCGGTAGAGCTGTTCGCGCACGGGTTCGGGGCAGCGGCCGTCCACCAGATCGGTCGCCCAGGCGTCGATCTGCGCCTGCAGCTGGGCCTTTTTCTCGATGGCCGCGAGGGCCTGCGCCACGATGTCGGGCGGCGCCTTGCGGAAGCGGCCCTTGCCGGCCCGGCGGAAATAGTGCGGCGCGCCTTGCAGACAGATCAGGGCCGCGGCCTGCTCCACGGCGCCGGCCTGGGCGCTGAAGTAGTCGCGCGCCAGGTCGGCGAAGCCAAACTCCTCGTCGGGCGCAAATTCGTAGGCGAGCGCCAGTTCCATGTCGGCGGCCAGCGCGCCGGCGGCGGCCATGAGCTCGGCGCCGCTGGGTTTCTCGAAACGCAGCAAGGCATTGACCGCCTTGACCTTCACGCGCTTGCCCGAATCGAGTTCGACCTGCAGCGAACTCTCGGCCTCGGACATCAGCCGGCCGGTCAGGAATTTGCCGGCCTCGTCAAACAGGATATGCATGGGCGCGATTGTCCCATGGGGGTGGCGCGCGATCAGCCGCGCAGGAAGCCGAAGACCGCGTCGATGTGGTCGTCGAAGTCGCTCAGCGCGTGGTCGCTGCCCTGCACCTGCCGCAGCGTGCCGCCGGCCGCGAAGGCGTTCATCTCGCGCCAGTCGAGCACCTCGTCGCCGGTGGCCACCACGGCGAGCAGCCGGTCGGGCGTGGGTCGGGGTGCGTGGGCCAGGTCGGTCTCCATGGCGCGCAGCTCGTCCACAAAGCGCGGCTCGAAGAAGAAACGCTCGGCGGGGTCGTGCCAGGCGGTCTGCTCGCCGATGTGGCGAGCGAGGTCGCGGGCCGGGTGGGCCGCCGGGTTGAGCAGCACCGCGCGCCAGCCGCAGCGCGCCGCGACCCAGCGCGCGTAGAAGCCGCCCAGCGACGAGCCGATCACCGCGCTCGTGGCGGCCGGCCAGTGCGCGGTGGCCGCCAGCACGCCCGCCATCGCGTCGGCCGGGGAGGGCGGCAGCGCCGGGGCGAGCCACGCGAGATCCGGGTGGTCGCGCTGGACGCGCGCGGCGACCAGTCGGGCCTTCATCGACCGCGGCGAGGACCGGAAGCCGTGCAGGTAAAGCAGGTGGGTCAGGGGCATGGCGGGATGCTAACGGTCCCCCCGGCCGGCAGCCGTCGGCCCACGCCCGGAGGGCCTGAGCCTTTTGCCCCGACATGCTCTACCCGGTATTCTTGTCACCCGAACAATCGACAACGCAGGAGACCGGTGGTGCAAGAGGTGTTGATCGTCGAGGACGATCCCATGGTGGCGCGGTGCCTGCAGGCGGCCGTGGACGCCGATCCCGATCTGCGGGTCGCGGCCGTGGTGGGTTCCTGCGCGGCGGCCGAGGCCTGGCTGGCCGGCGCGCCGACGCCGCTGGCCGCCGCCCTGGTCGACCTGGGCCTGCCGGATGGCGATGGCGTGTCGGTGATCCGCGCGGTGCGCGAGCGCCACCCGCGCGCCGAGGCGATGGTGATTTCCGTGTTTGGCGACGAGGAGCACATCGTGCGCAGCATCGAGGCCGGGGCTGGCGGCTACCTCCACAAGGACGCCGGTCCGCTGGAGGTCGCGGGCGCGGTGCACGCGCTGCTGGCGGGTGAGGCGCCGATGTCGCCCGGCGTGGCCCGGCGGGTGCTGGAGCGGCTGGCCCGACAGGCCGTCGCCCCGGCCCGCGCCGCCGAGCCGCCGTCGCCTCTGACGCCGCGCGAGCGGGACGTGCTTGATGGCATCGCCGCGGGCTTGTCGTACCGTGAGATCGCGGCGCGCGAGGGCGTCAGCATCCACACCGTGCAGACGCACATCAAGGGCTTGTACGGGAAGCTGGCGGTCCACTCCAAGGTCGAGGCCGTGTTCGAGGCCGAACGGTGCGGCTGGCTGCCGCGCTGAGGGCGCTGAGCGCGGCCGGCCTGGCCGCCGCGGTGGTGCTGGCGGTCTGGGTGTTGATGGCAGCCCTGTCGGGTCCGGCCATCACGGACCCGCGGGCGGCGGGCGTGCAGCGGCTGCAGGTCGCCGAGCGGGTCGACGGCCCCGCGCGCGAGCCGGTGGCGCTGCCCTACCACTGGGACCGGGAACACCCGGGCGAAGCGGGTCGGGCCCAATTCATCTTGCGCTTTTCGACCAGCGCGCCGCCGGCGGAGCCGTGGGGGCTGTACCTGCCGCGCGTGGGCAACGCCTACGCGGTCTGGCTCAACGGCGTGCTGGTGCAGGCGCAGGGCGATGTGCATCGCCCCAACGGTTCCAACCACGGGCAGGTGCCCCGCCTCCTGTCGCTGCCACCGGGCTTGCTGCTGGCGGACAACACGCTGCGGATCGATCTGCGCGCCGATCTGGGGCGCCGCGGCGGCCTGTCGGCGGCCTGGGTGGGACCGATGCCGCTGGTCGAGCCCTTGTACGAGCGGGGCCACCGCTGGCGGGTGACGGGCTCGCAGGCTGTGGTGGGTTTCAGCCTGCTGGTGGCGGCCACCGCGCTGGCGCTCTGGCTGACGCAGGTCGGTGCGCCGGCGGGCGGCGGCGCGCCGCGCCGGGAGCCGCTGTACGCGCTGGCCGCCCTGGCCGAGCTGTGCTGGGCGTTGCGGGTGGGGGATGCGCTGATCGAAGACCCGCCGCTGCCGTGGCCGTGGTGGGGGGTGGTGCCGGTGGTGGCGATGGCCGTCTGGGCCTGGGCCATGGGCACGTTTTGCCTGCATCTGGCGGGCTGGCCGGCGCACCCGGCGGCCCGTGTGTTCCGGCGCGCGCTCCTCGCCCTGCTGCCCTTGTCGCTCCTGGCCGCCTGGGCCGCGCTGGCCTGGGGCGTGCCCGCCGCCCTGACCGCCTGGTACGGCGCGCTCGCTGTGCTGTTCCTCGGCTTTGGCGCGGTGCTGTTCGCGGTGGCCTGGCGCCCGGGCGGGCGCGCGGGCTGGCAGCTGCGGCTGGTGTCGCTGGCGGTGCTGGTGAACGTGGCGGTGGGGCTGCGCGATCTGTACTGGTTGCGGCTCGACCCCGTGCTGGGCGAGGGATCCCTGATGCGCTACAGCTCGGTGCTGTTTGGCGTGGTGCTGGCCCTGATCGTGATCGCCCGTTTCCGGGCCGTGGCTGCCCAGGCGCGCGACCTCATGGCGCACCTCACACAGCGCGTGCGCGACCGGGAAGAGGAACTCGCGCGCAGCTACGCGGCCATGGCCAACCTCGCGCAGGAGCAGGCGCGCGCGGCCGAGCGCACGCGCATCCTGCGCGACATGCACGACGGCGTGGGTGCGCACCTGGCCAGTGCGATCCGCCAGCTGCGCGCGGACGGCGCAGGCGCCCCGTCCCACCTGCTGCAAACCCTGCGCGATTCGCTGGACCAGCTCAAGCTGTCGGTGGACGCTTTGCAGCTGCCGGCCGGCGACGTGCAGGGCCTGCTGGCGGGCCTGCGCCACCGCCTGGAGCCGCGGCTGGTGGATGGCGGGCTCACGTACCGGCATGACGCGGTGGGCCTGCCGCCCTGGCCGGCGCTGGACGCGACGGCCTTGCACGAATTGCAGTACCTGTTGTTCGAGGCCCTGTCGAATGTCTTGCAGCACGCCGCAGCCCGCAGCGTCACGCTGCACGCCCGCGCCTCGGCCACGGGCCTGGTGATCGCGGTGATCGACGACGGCGTGGGTTTCGACGCGACGCGCCCGCCGGGCAAGGGGCTTCGCGCACTGCAGACCCGCGCCCGGGCGATCGGCGCGCGCCTGGTCGTGCGCAGCCACCCCGGCCACACGGCGGTGGAGGTGTGGCTGCCGCCGGCGGCGGGATAATCCGGCCTCATGGCCGTCGTCATCGAAAAACCGTCCCTGCTGCAGCGCCTGGCCCCGATCGTCCGGGGCTTTGACCTGCCGCTGGCCGTCATCGTGCTGGGCATGGCCGCGCTGGGGCTGGTGACGATGTACTCGGTCGGCTTCGATCACGGCGAGCGCTTCTCCCAGCACAGTCGCAACATGCTGATTGCGCTGGCGGTGCTGTTTGTGGTGGCCCAGGTGCCGCCGCAGCGGCTGATGTCGCTGGCGGTGCCGATGTACGTGGTGGGTGTGGTCTTGCTGATCGCGGTGGAGGTCGCCGGGATCGAGCGCAAGGGCTCCCAGCGCTGGCTGGACGTGGGCATCGTGATCCAGCCCAGTGAGCTGCTGAAGATCGCCATGCCGCTGATGCTCGCCTGGTGGTTCCACCGCCGCGAAGGCCAGGTCAAGGCGCTCGATTTCCTCGTGGCGCTCTCGCTGCTGGCGGTGCCGGTCGGGCTGATCATCAAGCAGCCCGACCTCGGCACGGCCCTGCTGGTGCTGGCCTCAGGCCTGTTCGTGATCTTTTTCGCCGGCTTGAGCTGGAAGCTGATCATCCCGCCGGTCGTGCTGGGGGTCATCGGCATCCTCACGCTGATTGCGATGGAGCCGCAGTGGTGCGCCCCCGGGGTGGACTGGAAAGTGCTGCACGAGTACCAGCGCCAGCGCGTCTGCACCCTGCTCGACCCCACCAAGGACCCGCTGGGCAAGGGCTTTCACATCATCCAGGGCATGATCGCCATCGGCTCGGGCGGCGTGTGGGGCAAGGGCTTCATGCAGGGCACGCAAACCCACCTGGAATTCATCCCCGAGCGCACCACCGACTTCATCTACGCCGCGTTCTCCGAAGAGTTCGGGCTGGTGGGCGTGCTGGTGCTGTACGGCGGCTTTCTGGCGCTCATTGGCCGCGGGCTGATGATCGCGCTCGACGGACCCACGCTGTTCACCCGCCTGCTGGCCGGCGCGATCACGATGAACATCTTCGTCTACGCCTTCGTCAACATGGGCATGGTCAGCGGCATCCTGCCGGTGGTGGGCGTGCCGCTGCCCTTCATCAGCTACGGCGGCACCGCCATGGTCACGCTCGGCGTGGGGCTGGGCATCCTGATGTCGGTGGCGCGGTCGCGGCGGCTGATTCCCTCCTGAAAGCTGCCAGCGGCCCAAAACCCCGGCGCTGGCGCGTGCGGCACCGCTCCCTACAATGGGGCGCATGATCGCCCGCGAACCCACCCTTGCCCGACTTGCCACCGCCGAAGCGGCTTTGCTGGAGCCGTTTGGCCTGACCACCGACCACCTGCGACGCGCCCTCGGCGAGATCCTGTCGCACGGCGTGGACGACGCCGACCTCTACTTCCAGACCACCCGCAGCGAGGGCTGGAGCCTGGAGGAAGGCATCGTCAAGACCGGCAGTTTCAGCATTGACCAGGGCGTGGGCGTGCGCGCGGTGAGCGGTGAGAAGACCGCGTTCGCCTACTCCGATGACCTGTCCTGGGATTCGCTGCTGGACGCCGCGCGCACCGTGCGCACCATCAGCGGCCAGGGCCAGTCGCGCCGGGTGCGCCTGCCGGCGACCAAGATCGCCCGCTCGCGCTCGCTGTACGGGGGTGACGACCCGATCGCCACGCTCGACAGCACGGCCAAGGTCGCCCTGCTGGAAGGGGTGGAGCGTCTGGCCAAGGCCAAGGACCCGCGCGTGGTGCAGGTGATGGCGGGGCTGGCCGCGGAGCACGACGTGGTGCTCGTGGCGCGGGCCGACGGCACGCTGGCCGCCGATGTGCGGCCGCTGATCCGGCTGTCGGTCACGGTGATTGCCGAGCAAAACGGCCGGCGCGAAATGGGCAGTTCCGGCGGTGGCGGGCGCTTCGGCCTCGCGCATTTCGACGATGCGGTCGTGCAGTCCTACGTGGATGAGGCGGTGCAGCAGGCCCTCACCAACCTGGAGTCCCGCCCGGCGCCGGCCGGCGAGATGGTGGTCGTGCTCGGCAGCGGCTGGCCCGGCATCCTGCTCCACGAGGCAGTGGGCCACGGCCTGGAAGGCGACTTCAACCGCAAGGGCTCCAGCGCCTTCGCCGGCCGCATCGGCCAGCGCGTGGCCGCGAAGGGCGTGACCGTGCTGGACGACGGCACGATCGCCGACCGGCGTGGCTCGCTCAACGTCGACGACGAGGGCAATGCCTCGCAGCGCAACGTGCTGATCGAAGACGGCATCCTGCGCGGCTACATCCAGGACTCGATGAACGCCCGCCTGATGGGGGTCAAACCCACCGGCAACGGACGCCGCGAGAGCTACGCCCACACGCCCATGCCGCGCATGACCAACACCTACATGCTCGGCGGCGACAAGGCGCCCGAGGAAATCGTGGCCAGCATCAAGAAGGGCCTGTACGCGACGAACTTCGGCGGCGGGCAGGTCGACATCACCAGCGGCAAGTTCGTGTTCTCCGCCAGCCAGGCCTTCTGGGTCGAGAACGGCAAGATCCAGTACCCGGTCAAGGGCGCCACGCTGGTGGGCAACGGCCCGGACGCGCTCACCCGCGTGAGCATGATCGGCAACGACATGCGGCTCGACAGCGGCGTGGGCACCTGCGGGAAAGAGGGCCAGAGCGTGCCGGTCGGCGTGGGGCAGCCCACGCTGCGCATCGACGGCCTGACCGTCGGTGGCACCGCCTGAGGCCGCCGCGCCGTCGCACCCGCGTCAGATCCCCGTCATGCGGCCTGTGCTACATTGCGGCTCTATGCGTTGCCACGGCTTTTTTGGCTTTTACTTTTGGTTCTCTGTCCCCGGCGGACGAGAGGCGAGCCTGTAAGCGCACACCGAATCTCGACAAAACCGCCGGCCCAACGCCCGGCGGTTTTTTTTCGCCCCGACCGCCACCGCTTTTCGCCCACCCTTTTCCGCAACCGCCCTCAGGAGCCCGCGATGTCCGCCCAACCGTCCCACGCCAGCGACACCTGGTACGCCCGTCCCGTCGACAAGACCAGCCAGACCGACGACGAACGCATCCAGGACATCACCGTGCTGCCGCC
>Ga0209278_1000493_pt1 | contig 30379 bp, 32 predicted proteins | sample JI81BgreenDNA_FD_187504 | JGI IMG/M metagenome (GOLD analysis project Ga0209278, IMG submission 187504) | Wastewater effluent complex algal communities from Wisconsin, to seasonally profile nutrient transformation and Carbon sequestration -... | ecosystem: Engineered > WWTP > Effluent > Algae...
TTCGTTGAGCAGCAGGTTCACCTTAAAACGCACAAAGTCTACGGTTTGCTCGGCCAGGTAGTCGCGGAAAGCGGCACCTCCGAGCTGTCTGCTGTATGAATCGGGGTCCTCGCCCTCGGGCAATGGCACCACCGACACCTGCAGGTTGTTTTCGAGCAAGATGTTGATGCCGCGCAACGAGGCCTTGATACCGGCCGCATCGCCATCGTAAATCACCGTTACCTTTTTGGTAAAGCGGTGCAGCAGCCGGGCTTGCTCTTGCGTGAGCGAGGTGCCCGAACTGGCGGCCACGTTTTCAATGCCGGCCTGGTGGAGGCCAATCACATCGGTATACCCTTCCACCAGATAGCAATTTTCTTGCTTCTGGATGGCTTTTTTGGCCTGAAACAAGCCATAAAGGGTTTCGCTCTTTTTGTAAAGGAGCGTTTCGGGCGAGTTGAGGTACTTGGCCTCTTTTTTATCGTTTTTGAGGATACGCCCACCAAAACCGATGACTTTGCCGCTGAGGTTGTAGAACGGAAAAATTACCCGGCCGCGGAAACGGTCCATGAGCTTGTCGCTCTGGGTATGGATGCTGAGTCCCGAAGCTTCGAGCTCAGCATGACTGAACTCACCCGTTAGGGCCATGCGGCTGAGGGCATCGAAGCTGTCGGGCGAATAGCCCAGCCCAAATTTTTCGATGCTTTCGTCGGTAATGCCGCGCTCTTTGAAATAGCTGAGGCCAATGGCCCTGCCATCGTCGGTTTCGGTGAGCTGCAGGTGGAAGTACTGCTGAGCAAAGGCGTGGAGGGCATACTGCCGGTCGCGCTCGCTGAGTTCCTGCTTGTGCTGTTCGCTGAGCTCGCGGGTTTCTTCCTCCACCTCCAGGTTATAGCGCTGCGCCAGCTGGCGGATGGCATCGGGATAGCTGAGGTGCTCGTGCTCCATCAAAAAGCCCACCGAATTGCCCGAAGCACCGCAACCAAAGCATTTGTAAATGCCTTTGGCAGGAGTGACGGTGAAGCTGGGCGACTTTTCGTTGTGGAACGGACAAAGACCGATGTAGTTGCCACCCCGCTTTTTCAAGGTCACAAAATCACCAACCACCTCCTCAATGCGGGCGGTGTCCATCACGCGGTCGATGGTGCTGCGGCTGATCATGGTCGTTTTTAGAGGCAAAAAATGGGGCATTTAGCCCCAAGGTTCAGGGGGTGAAGTTAAGCGCTCCAAGCCGATTTTAAAAACGGCCTTGCGAGATACCTGGGCGCGCCTATGCCAGCGAATGGTTAACTTCGCAGCAGCAATTTTGAACATCTACCATATGAAATTCGGAACCAAGGCCATCCATGCCGGCGTACATGCCGATCCCACCACAGGGGCCATCATGACGCCCATTTATCAAACCTCTACCTATGTGCAGGAATCGCCGGGCAACCACAAGGGTTATGCCTATGCGCGCGGTAAAAATCCAACCCGCACCCAGTTAGAAGCCAACATTGCGGCCTTGGAAAATGCAGCACATGGATTGTGTTTTTCAAGCGGCATGGGTGCCACCGATGCGGTGATAAAATTGCTGCAGCCGGGCGACGAGGTAATTACCGGCGACGACATCTACGGCGGAACCTACCGCATGTTCACCAAAATTTACGAGCCTTTCGGCATCAAATTCCATTTCATCAATTTGTACGATGCTGAAAACGTTCGTCAATACTTGAACCACAAAACCAAGCTCATTTGGGCCGAAACGCCTACCAACCCTACCATGAAGATTGTTGACATTGCTGCCATCGCTGCCATTGCCAAGCAAGCAGGGGTGATGTTCGCGGTCGATAATACCTTCGCCTCTCCTTACCTGCAAAACCCACTCGATTTGGGTGCCGACCTGGTGATGCACTCGGTAACCAAATTCCTGGGTGGCCACAGCGACGTAGTGATGGGTGCCCTTTGCACCAACGATGCTGCCCTGCACGAGCGTTTGGCATTCATACTGAATAGCTGTGGTGCCAATCCCGGTCCGCAAGATTGCTTCCTGGTGCTCCGCGGCATCAAAACCCTGCACCTGCGCATGCGTGCCCATTGCGAAAACGGTCGCGCTGTGGCCGAATACCTGCGCAACCACCCTAAGGTGGGCAAGGTGAACTGGCCCGGATTTACCGACCACCCCGGTCACGATATTGCCAAGAAACAAATGCGCGATTTTGGCGGAATGATATCATTCACCCTGGCCAACGACGATTTTGATGCGGCCATGAAACTCGCTTCCTCTATGCAGGTGTTTTCTCTGGCTGAATCCCTGGGTGGCGTTGAGTCGCTCATCGGTCACCCTGCCAGCATGACCCACGCCAGCATCCCACGCGAACGCCGCCTGGCTGCCGGGGTAGAAGATGGTCTGCTTCGCCTGAGCGTTGGGGTGGAGGATGTAGAAGACCTCATTGCCGACCTCGAGCAAGCGCTTGCGAAAATCTGATTGAAAATACATCCATGAAAAAAGGCCGTTCACATGAGTGAATCGGCCTTTTTTATACCACATAGGTTTAGTTCTATCAAGAAACTTGTTGGTAATTCAAATGTCGTTGCTGCAACTTTAACCAATTGTCAGATTACATAAGCACTAAGCATGACTGTACCAAAAGGGACTTTGGTTTCATCAAGGTGGTGGATTAAACCTTAAAATGTTCAAATCTTCCCATGAGCAACTGTTTCTTTTCACTCGAAATCGGGAACAATTCTCCATCGCTCATCACCACGGTGCCACCATCTTGCTTCAGAATTTTGGAGATGTGGTGCAAATTGATGATGTGACTGCGGTGAATGCGCAAAAAATCGCCCCATTGTTCGAGCTTTTCGTATTCCAACAACTTTTTGGTTACGGTGAGTCTTTGCCCATCTGATAAGTGAATGTGCGTATAGGAACCATCTGCCCGTAAATACATGATCTGGTCGAGTTTTACGAAGAGCAACCCGTCTCCCAATTGCAAACCAATCCGTCTTTCACCCTGTGCCTGGGTGTTTTGCTGCAATGCCTGTAATTGCCCCTTACTGGTGGGCTGAATTTTTTCCAAAGCGCGGGCTATTTGCTCACGACGTACCGGTTTGAGCAAATAGTCAATGGCCGACATTTCGAAAGCTTGTAATGCATATTCGCTGTAGGCAGTTACAAATACGATTTTAAAGTTCACTTGGTCTGCTTCAAAAAAGCTTACCAACTCGAGACCCGAGTAGCCTGGCATTTCAATGTCGAGGAATACCACATCGGGTTGGAGTTGGTTTATTTTTCTGACTGCCTCTGGCAAATCCTTGGCCTCATCTACAATTTCCAGTTCTGGAAAATAGCTTTCAATGATACCTCTTAATGCCAAGCGGGCATTCACTTCGTCGTCAACCAAAAGAACTTTCATACTAATTCAGTTTATAGGGTAGTTGAATCATGACCAGCGTACCAGTAGCTTGTTGCTGCTCATTTTTTTTATCGGTAACGGTTACCTCCACCGGTTCGGGGAGCAATTCGTTGAGAATTTGTAAACGGCTTTGCAAAGACTGGGTGGCAAAGGAGCGGTGATTTCTGCGCTTTTCTGCCATTAACGCCGATTGTTTACGACCTATACCATTGTCTTCGATGGTGATGATGATGCGTTTTAAATCGGCATGCAAGCTGAAATCTATCGATAATCGTTTGGGGCCTGCTTTGTGCAAAAGGCCGTGTTTGATGGCATTTTCTACGTAAGGCTGGATGAGCATCGAAGGCACTTCGGGATTTTCGCGCTTGGTGGCCTCGTCGATGCGTACCTCGTACGACAAGTCATCGCCAAAGCGCCCTGCCTCCAATTGCAGGTACAATTCGAGGGCGCTTATTTCCTCGCTGATTTCGTGCCACTGCCGGTCGCTGAAATTCAGGGTCAAACGCATCAAATCGGAGAACTTACTGAGGTAGTCGGCAGCTTCTTCTTTTTTGTTGGCGTAAATCATGCCCTGAATAGAATTGAGCACATTGTACAGAAAGTGCGGATTCATTTGCGCTTTCATGGCGGTGAGTTGCGAGGTGGCTAAATCCTGGCGCAATTGCCTGTTGCGACTTTTACGTTTATTATAAGCTCGGCTTAACGAGGCCGTTGCCATGGCAATGCCTAGGGCCAGAAAACCAATGAACCACCAGCGCATCCAAAGGGGATAAGCTACTGAAATTTCTTTGTGGTAGGTTTCAGAAAGCATGTCGTTGGCAATCAAGCGCAATTCGAGTTCGTGATTCCCGGGAGGAAGTCCATACAAGGTGAGTTGACCACTAGCGGCTGGGATTGTATTCCAGGTAGAGTCGGTTAAACTGAGTTTGTACTGCAGAAAAACCTGTCCCTCACTTTGAAAATGGATAGGCTCAAAATAAATGCGCAAACTTTTGAAATTGTGGGGCAAGGTAGCGCTTTCAAAACTCCATGGCTTTCCGTCGAGTACGGCTTGCTGCACCTTGAGTTTGGGGGCTCTCCGCTCAACCTGTGGGAGGGCAGGCAAACGCATCAAGCCAACATCGGTAGCCAGGATGAGGTAGCCGTTGCTGATAAGCATGTCGAAAATGAACAAGTTGGTCAACCCCAAAATCTGCCTGTACAATTTGATTTCGCCATTGTTCGGATTGTAGAGGTCGAGGCCCTTTTCCGTTAGGATCCAAACGTGTCCATCATCGGTTTCCACCATTTTTTTGATGAACTGCCCCGATATTTTTCCTTTGGTTTTCAGCGGCTTAATCTTGTCGCGCCCCTCAAAAATCCAGATGCCCTTGTCGATGGTGCCTAGCCAGATGCTGTTATCGGGGCGCTGCAACATATCGTTAACAATCAGTGGTTTGCCATTGGGCCTAGTAATGCTGTAGTTCTCTCCTAAAACAGAATACGCCTGCAAGCCGTCGATAAAGCCTACCAGATAGATGCCCCGAATGCGATCGTAAAAAAGTTTCCTTGCGCGTTGCTGGCGTAACCTGATTTCGGTTCCAAAATGTCTTGGGAATTGAATGTATTTTTTAGCCAGGGGCAATTCCAGCAGCTCTTTGCCGTAGATATTCACTGCCTCACCCGAAGCAAAGGCAATGTTGCCAATTTTGTCGCGGGCAATGCTTCTGCCGTAAAACAAGTCGGTATGCGTTTTATTTTGGCGCATATCGTAAATGCCGTGTGTATAATACAATAGGCCGGTGTTTAAGTCGGCTTCAAGGAATTGCACCTGGTCATACGATTGTCCCTGCACAATGCGCTTGCGCTGGCCAGCCAAACTAAACTCCCAAATACTTCCTTGGTTGGTACCCGCCAAAAACTTTCCCTGCTCAAAAGTTGATAGGGCGGTAAAGCGCTCGTCTTCATTACTCAAGGGCCAAATGATTTCTAATTCGGCAAAAGGGAACAGAAAAATACTGTGGTCGAGCGTACTGATCCAGTGGTTTCCTCGAACATCGGTGGTAATGTCAGAAATGCGTTTGTTCGATAAAAAGCCGGGTTCAAAGGTTTTGTTGGTGCGGTCGTAGGTGTATACCCCCTGGTTTGTGCACCAATGCACCTTGTTATGCCAAATGCGAATGAAGTTGCTATGCACTTTCGGGGGCAAATAGCCAAGCGCTTCAACCGTTAAAAACCTGGGGTTGATTTCATAGGCAGGTTGAGACAAAACCCCCCGGTATGCGACATAAAACAACCCATCAGCAGCAGTTAATTCGGTGTTGGCAAGGGGAAGTGGCAGCTCGAGTAGCGGTTTGAATGCACCCAATTTGTAAACCACAACCTTTCCCACTGTTGCCAAGGCCAAAAATTCACCTGTTATTCGAAAATCAAGGATGTAATTATCGAGCTTATCGGTTGCCAAAAGGCTTTTTAGATTTTTTGTGCGCAGGTCGTATTGGTAAAAATGTGTTCGGCTGGCGAGGTACATAATCGAATCGAAGACCATATAATTCACCAGTAGGCCTGCTTGCTGCAGGACATTTGGCAGCACAAGAGCATGCAAACTGTCGTTTTGGAGATAAAAAATGCGGTTTGAGAAATCTTTACACCACAAAGTGCCATCAGCACTTTCACTTAAATAAGATACGGAGCTGGGCAGGGTAGCGAAAGGGATTTTTTCAAAACGAATCCCATTAAATCGATACAATCCATCGGCAGTGCCCAAGTACAACAGCTCGTTTTTTGCCCCGAGCAAATCGTACACCTGCAAATTGGGCAATCCATCGCGCTGCCCAAATTGCCTTAAGTAGGGATTTCGGGCCGCAGCGGATAGTCCAAACAATAAGAACACAAAGCACAGAGCGGCTCCTCGCATGTGCGAATTTAAGGAGCCGCTCGCTTTGATTAGTTGCTTATTTCACCAAGTACAGCTGCTGTTTTGTGAGCAAGCTTTTACAACATGGAATTAATTACATGCTCCGGGGGTATAAGTTACTCCTGCGCATTCGGCCAGGCAGGCGTTGGAGTACGTTTTGCCATCGGAACCACAAACCGGATTGTAATCGGTGGTACAGATGCATTCTTTGTGGTTGTTACAAGCAGTCAGCAGCAGTACGCTGGTAATGAGGAGGATAAGGGTTTTCATGGTGGTAGATAGAATATTTTACTTACGCTGTTGGCCAGTTACTTATTGTGCTTCTGGCCAGGATTTCGCTTTTTTGTCGACCCATGCCATCAGCCAGTCTGCAAGCCCAACTCGATGCCTATGTGCGGCAATACAACCGGCCCGATTTTATAGCGGCCGATCCCATTGTGGTACCACACGCTTTTAGCAAAAAGCAGGATGTGGAGATAGCCGGACTGTTCGCCGCCATTTTTGCGTGGGGACAACGCACCACCATCATCGCCAAAAGCAGAGAATTGATGGCACGTATGGACAATCGTCCGCATGACTTTGTGCTCCACCACAGCGAAAAGGAGCTGCGTGCGCTCACCGGATTCCAGCACCGCACTTTCAACGATACCGATTTGCTCTACCTCGTGGCCTTTTTGCAGGCGCATTACCGCGTGCACGACAGCCTGGAAGCCGCTTTTTTGGCCCCGCAGGCCAATTTCATTAGCATGGAGCAGTGCCTCACGCATTTCCACCAGCAGGTATTTTGCTTCGATTGGGCTCCCCAGCGCACCCGCAAGCACATTGCCACCCCGGCACGAAACTCGGCATGCAAGCGCTTGAACATGTACCTCCGCTGGATGGTGCGAAAGGATGGGGCAGGTGTAGATTTTGGCCTGTGGGAGCGCATACCCACGGCCGGATTAATCATTCCGCTCGACTTGCACGTGCAACGAGTGGCACGCAAGCTCGGACTGCTGCAGCGCGAGCAAGCTGACTGGCAGGCAGCAGTTGAACTCACCAAAGCCCTCCGGAATTTTGACGCCGCCGACCCGGTGAAGTACGATTTTGCGCTCTTTGGCATGGGACTCGAAGTACGTCGCGGGGCATTGTGGACTTAACTGCCGCGATTGCTTGCCAATCTAAAAACATCTCCTAATTTTCGGCATGGATAACTGCCTGAATTGCAATCACCCGCTCAAGCCGGAAGACAAGTTTTGTGCTCAATGCAGTCAAAAAGTGGGCAATACGCGCTTGCCTTTCTGGGCGGGATTATCAGATTTCTTCATTAACGCCTTTTCTTTTGACTCCAAGGTGTTTTTGTCGCTGCGGCAATTGCTGTTGAAGCCGGGTTTAATCACCCAACAATACAATGCAGGAATGCAGGCCCGATTTGTACCGCCTTTGCGGATGTACCTTACCATCACCCTCATTTTCTTTTTAATTACATCGCTGCTTACCAAATTGGGCGAAAAAGATCCCTGGGAAACTTACAATAAAGAGCAAAGCCAAGGTGAGGGTGCTTTAGAAATTCAAGAGGTTGATTCAACCGATGAAGACATGACCATCAACATTGCCGGAGGGAATTATGATAAATGGGCAGTTTGGATCCGTTCGCACCCCAACATGGCTCCTGAAATAGCTTTGGACAGTCTGGGTCAAAAAGTTACTTCATGGAACAAATTCATTTACGCCCAGATTTACAAGGTGGCGCTGTTCGAGCGGGAGGAGTTCAATGACTATCTCGAGTCTAAAACCCAGCTGCTCATCTTTCTCTTTTTGCCACTCATTGCCTTGGTGCTCAAGTGGGTGTACATCAGGCACCGCATTTTTTACTTCGAACACCTTGTTTTTGCCTTACACCTGCAGTCCGTATTCTTCATCCTACTCACCTTGCAGGTAATATTCGATTACTTTTTGGGAACGGATACCTTGGGCCTTGTAGTGGTGCTGTTTGCCCTATATCTCCTGCTGGCCATGAAACGGGTTTACGATCAAAGCTGGAAGAAAACCAGCCTGAAGTTTATTTTAACCAATACTTTAGGCATCGGTACCCTGCTTGTTTTTGGTGGCTTGATGTTTTTGCTCCTCTTCGTGTTGTTTTAAGCAGTTTGGTGCCGCTGCCGCAAAACGTCGATTACGCCTTCAAGTGAAGTCCCCTTGCCCGCCAGCAACACCAGCAGGTGGTACAGCAAGTCGGCAGCTTCTTGGTGCAGTTTGTTTAAATCGTCGTTTTTGGCTGCAATCACCGTTTCAACGCCTTCTTCGCCCACCTTTTGCGCCATGCGGTCAATACCCGAAGCCAACAGCTTGTTGGTGTAAGAGCCGGCTACTGGATGGGCTTTGCGGCTTTGGATAAGCTCCTGCAGCTGCTCGAGGAAATGGAAGTGCTTTTCCGTTTCTCCAAAACAGCTGCTACTGCCGGTGTGGCAGGTGGGCCCGGCCTGATTCACACGGAACAGCAGGGCGTCGGCATCGCAGTCGGTACGCCAGCTCACCAGCTCAAGGAAATTGCCCGAACTTTCCCCTTTTACCCACAGGCGGTTTTTGCTGCGGCTGAAGAAGCAAATGCGTTTTTGGCGCAGGCTTTGTTCAAAGGCTTCGGCATTCATATAGCCCAGCATGAGCACGCGGCCCGTGCTGTCGTCTTGTATGACAGCGGGCAAAAGGCCCTGGTTGAAGTTAGGGAAAGAAGTCATAAACGGATGGGGATGTTTTGATTTTGGAGGTAAGCTTTAAGTTCTTCGATGGATATTTCTCCGAAGTGAAATACGCTGGCTGCCAAGGCTGCATCTGCTTTGGCTTCATTAAATACTTCAGCAAAGTGCTGCATGTTTCCGGCGCCACCGCTGGCGATCACTGGTACTGGCAATTGGGTGGCGAGCTGCCGTGTGAGCGACAGTTCAAAGCCGTCTTGGGTGCCATCGGCATCCATGCTGGTGAGCAGGATTTCGCCGGCACCGCGGGCAACGCCTTCCTGTGCCCAGTCGAAGGCATCGCGACCGGTGGCCAGCTGCCCGCCTTGCAGGTAAACTTCGTAGCTGCGGTCGTTTTTGCGGGCGTCGATGGCCAGCACCACGCACTGGCTGCCGAAGCGCTTGGCAGCGGCCTCCAGGAGCTCGGGCTGGCTGAAAGAGGCGCTGTTGAGGCTCACTTTGTCGGCACCGGCCTCTAAAAGTGCCTCAATGGTCTGCAGACTGCCTATGCCGCCGCCTACGGTAAAGGGGATGGTCAGTACGCGGGCCACGGCTTCTACCAGCGATAAAAGCGTGCTGCGTTGCTCGGCCGTGGCGCTGATGTCAAGCAGTACCAATTCATCGGCACCGGCTTCGGCATAATGCGCTGCCAGGGCTACCGGATCGCCTGCATCGCGCAAACCTTCAAAGCGCACACCTTTGACGGTGCGGCCGTTTTTGATGTCTAAACAGGGGATGATGCGTTTAGCCAGCATAAGTTCCTTTTTGCAACAATTCAATCCAGCGCATGCGGGGCACCACCTCTTCATACAAGGCCTTGCCAATGATGGCGCCGTAGCAGCCTGCCTCGGCCAGGGCTTGTACATCGCCCGGACCGCGAACGCCGCCGCTGGCAATGATGTGGAGCTGGGGAAAAGCCGCGCACAAATCGGCATATAGCTCGGTGGCCGGGCCGCGCATGGCGCCATCGCGACTCACCTCGGTTACAAATACATCCTGCAAGCCACGCTCGGCCCAATATTCAAGGAAACCCGAAAGGCTGACTTCGCTTTGAGCGGTCCAGGCACGACTCACCAACATGCCCTTGCGTACATCGGCAGCCAGCAGCAGTCGGGCCGGACCGCGGCTTTGCAGAAAGGCTTCCACCAGCTCGGGTTGTTCTAAGGCAAGACTGCCCACGGTAACCTGATAGGCCCCGGCCGAAAGCACCGCTTCCATGTCGTTTAAGCTGCGCACTCCTCCACCAAAATCTATTTGCAGTTGGGTGTTGGTGGCAAGCGATTCAAGCACAGGAAGCTGCTGAACCCTACCTGCTTTGGCGCCATCTAAGTCAACCAAATGCAGGTGTTTAAATCCCATTGCTTCGAGTTTTAATGCAACTTGAAGTGGATCGGCAGAATAGGTGGTTTTTTGGTTGAAGTCGCCTTGGTGCAGGCGCACAACCTGTCCGTTGATGAGGTCGATGGCGGGTATGGGAACAATCATAAGTTAAGGAAATTTTGGAGCAAGCGGCTGCCTTGCGGACCGCTTCGCTCGGGGTGAAACTGCACAGCATAGAAGTTGCCCGAGGCTACGGCACTGCTGTACGAAAAGCCATATTGGGTGCGGGCGATGGCATTTGGACCTTCGGGCAGGTAGTAGCCATGCACGTGGTACATCCATACCGAGGAGGGCAGTCCTGCGAAAAGCGGATGGCCGTTGTGCTGTACCTGATTCCAGCCCATTTGCGGCACCTTGCCTACCGATTCGGGAAAGCGCTTTACTTCGCCTTCCAAAACGCCTAAACAGGCCGTGGGGCCTTCTTCGGAATTACCGGCCAGCAGTTGCATGCCCAAACAGATGCCCAAAACGGGCTGTTGGAGCTCGCGTAGCACCACATCGAGTCCGGTTTGTTGCAGGTGGCTCATGGCTGCTCCGGCTGCGCCTACGCCCGGAAAAATCACCTTGTCGGCTGCCTTCAGCATTTCAGGGTCGGCTGTTAGTTGCGCTTGCACGCCCAACCTTTCGAGGGCCAGCAGCACCGAGCGTACATTGCCGGCGTTGTATTTCACCACTGCAACGTTCATAGGGCGCCTTTGGTAGAGGGGAGTTCATCGGGACGGCTGCTGAAGTCGGTAGCCTGCCGCAAGCAACGCGCAAAGGCCTTGAAGCAGCTTTCGAGCAGGTGGTGGTCGTTGCTGCCTGTAGCGCTCAACTGCAGGTTGCAGGCGGCCGCATCGGAAAATGAGCGGAAGAAGTGCTCCGCCATTTGTGTAGGGAAGATACCGAGCATGCTTTGCTCAAACTTTACATCCCATTGAAGGGCTGGTCGGCCACCGAAGTCGATGCTGGCTTGGGCCAAGGCTTCGTCCATGGGCAGCACAAAGGCATAGCGGTTGATGCCCGTTTTTTTGCCCAGTGCCCGTTTGAAGGCCTCGCCAAGCGCCAAGCCCACGTCTTCGATGCTGTGGTGGGCATCAATCTCCAAATCGCCCTGGCAGCTAACCTCGAGGTCGTAACCCCCGTGCCTACTCAGCTGCTCCAGCATATGGTCGAAAAAGGGGATGCCGGTGTTGAGTCTGCTGAAGCCCTGGCCATCGAGGTTCAGCGCCACGCGGATGTTGGTTTCGCGGGTCTGCCTGATCACTTCAACGCTGCGGGGCAAGGAGCGGAGGTAGCGGTAAATTTCGGGCCAGCGGTTGCTCACCAAAGCGGCTTGATGAGGTGCCGGAACTGACTTGCTTTCTTGCTCAAACCAAATGGCTTTACATCCCAAATTTTGAGCAAGTTGTAAGTCGGTTAAACGGTCGCCAATGACGAAGCTGTTGGCCAAATCGTAGCCCTGCAGGTACGACTGTAGCATGCCGGTTCCGGGTTTGCGCATGATGAGGTGGTGGGGAAGCGACCAGTCGATATCGGCTTCAAAATGCGGGTCGATGTGCACGGCCGCAAAGTGGATGCCTTCGCCGGCCAGGCTGCGGATCAGCAGTGCCTGCAGCTGGTTGAAGACCTCGAGCGGATAGCTTGGTTTTCCCAGGCCATCCTGGTTGCTCACCATCACCAGCTCGTAATCGAGTTCGCGGGCAATGCGGCCTAAACCTTCGAAAAGGCCGGGAATAAACTGGAATTTCTCGAGGCTGTCGACCTGGTAGGTATCGGCAGGTTCGTGCAACAGCACCCCATCGCGGTCGATAAACAGTACTTTTTTCATGATTCAGATTGAAGGGTGGCTAACAAGCGGTTGTTTTCTTGCGGGGTGCCCACGGTGATGCGCAGGCAGCCATTGAGCTGGGGAACACGTGAACGATCGCGTACAATGATTCCGTTTGACAAAAGTTTCTGGTAGGTACTTTCGGCGTCTGCGAAGCGAACGAGCAGGAAATTGGCCTGACTCGGATATACGTGTTTCACTTGAGGCAGGTTTTGCAGGGCTTCGGCCAGCCGATTTCGTTCATCTACCAGCAATCGGGTTTGTTCAGCAAAGCGCTCAGCGGCATGCAAAGCTTCCAAAGCCAAGTGCTGACTCGGTGTTGCCAGGTTATAGGGGGCTTTGATGCGCTGTAACAGCTCCACAATCCGCGGGTGGGCAAAGGCCATGCCCAGGCGGAGTCCGGCCTGGCCCCAGGCTTTCGACAGCGTTTGCAGCACCACCAGCTTGGGGTAGCGTGCCAACAGGGGCGCCACAGAGGCTCCAGGGCCTGCAAAATCGATGTAGGCCTCATCTACCACCACCAAGCCCGGGAAAGCATTTAAGAGCGCCTCTAAGCGGCCTTTTTCAACCTGGTTGCCGGTGGGGTTGTTGGGCGAACACACAAAAAGCAGCTTGCTGGTGGCAGTGGCGCTGCGCAGAATGGCCTCCACATCGGGCTGAAAACCGGCTATCAGCGGAATTTCCTTCACCCGCAGGTTCTGGATTCCCCCAGCAATGGCGTATACGCCGTAGGTGGGCGGACAAACAATCACCTCGTCCTTGCCCGGGCGGCCCACCAAGCGGCACAGTAGGTCGATGGCTTCGTCAGAGCCTTGTCCCGTAAACACCTGCTCAATTCTCAGATTTTTAATTTCCGCCAATTTGTTTCTCAAAGAAAGCTGCATTGGGTCAGGGTAGCGGTTGTAGGCATTTTCGGGAAAGGGGTTTTCGTTGGCATCCAAAAATACCTCGGCCTGACCGCCAAATTCGTGGCGTGCGGTGGCGTAGGGCTGCAGCTCGAGCAGGTGGGGTTGCACCAGCTGGTCAATCAATACGCGGCTCATGCCTGTACCTCCAGTTTTTGGCGACGCAGGGCCATGGCCAGGCGGTGGGCATCGAGTTGTTCGGCAGCGGCCATGGTTTCCACCACAGGCGCCAATTGCTGAACGCCTTCGGCAGAAAGCGCCTGGAAGGTGATTTTTTTCACAAAGCTGTCAATCGACACCCCGCTGAAAGCCCTTGCAAAGCCGTTGGTAGGCAGGGTGTGGTTGGTGCCCGAGGCGTAATCGCCGGCGCTTTCGCAGCTCCAGGGGCCCAGAAATACCGAGCCGGCATTCACCACCAATTCAGCCAGGTGAGTTGCGTTGGCGCAGTTGAGGATGAGGTGCTCGGGTGCATAAGTATTCAGCAGCTCCATGGCTTCGGTTTCGTTGGCCACCAGCACAGCCCGACTGTTTTCCAAGGCTGCAGCGGCCAAATTGCGGCGGGGCAGGACGGCTAGCTGTTGGGCTAGGGCTTGTTCGGTGGCTGTTAGCAAATCGGCACTGGTGCTTATGAGTAGTACCTGCGAATCGCTGCCGTGCTCGGCCTGACTCAGCAGGTCGGCAGCCACCAATTCGGGCTCAGCCGTAGCGTCGGCAAAAACCGCCACTTCCGACGGACCGGCCGGCATGTCGATGGCTGTACCTTGCGCAGCAACCAGCATTTTGGCGGCAGTAACATATTGGTTACCTGGCCCAAATATTTTGTCAACGCGGGTAATGCTTGAAGTTCCGTAAGCCATGGCACCAACGGCCTGAGCACCACCCAAGGCATACACTTCAGTGATGCCGCACAAAGCTGCGGCGTACAAAATGGCAGGGTGCAAGCGGCCTTGGGCGTCGGGGGGACTGCACAAAACCACCTCTTTACATCCAGCCAGCCTGGCGGGAATGCCCAGCATCAGTACAGTCGAAAAAAGCGGAGCTGTGCCTCCCGGAATGTACAAGCCCACGCGCTGTATGGCAACCGACTTCCGCCAACAGCGTACACCCGGCATGGTTTCTACAACGGCTTCCCGCTGCATTTGCGAGGCATGAAAGCGCTCGATGTTCGCGGCTGCTTGTTGCATGGCCTGCTTCAATGAGGCATCGAGGGTACTACCTGCTGCTTCAATCTCGCTGGGGCTGAGTCGGCGAAGTGATTGGCCATCGAAACGCAGGGCAAAGCGCTCCAGGGCAGCATCGCCTTCATCGCGTACGGCATCGAGCAATTGCTGCACCTTGTTTTGCAGGTCGCGTTGGTCGAATACGGGTCTTTGGATAATTTCTGGCCAAATGTTTCTTGGAGGAAGTGTATAAGTCTTCATGCAATCATCTTTTCAATTGGGACTACCAAAATGCCTTCTGCACCGGCCAGCTTAAGTTGTTCAATCACCTCCCAAAACTGGTTTTCTTCAATCACAGAGTGCAGGCTGCTCCAACCGGGCAAGGCAAGGGGCAGCACGGTTGGACTTTTGATGCCTGGCAGCAATGCGATGATGTCGTTAAGCCGCTCGTTAGGGGCATTCAGCAGGATGTATTTGTTGCGACTGGCTTGTTGCACGGCTTTGATGCGGAAGAGCAAGCGTTGCAGCAAAGCTTCTTTTTCGGCACTGAGATGTTGCGGTCGGGCCAGCACAGCTTCGCTTTGCAGTACGGTTTCTACCTCCCGAAGCCCGTTCGTGAGCAGGGTAGATCCGGTGCTAACCAGGTCGCAAATGGCATCTGCCAACCCAATGCCTGGTGCAATTTCTACTGAACCGCTGATTTCATGGATTTCGACATCTACTTGTCGCAAGCGCAAATATTTCCGAAGTAAACCAGGGTAGGAAGTGGCAATGCGCTTGCCCCGCAACGATTCGAGTGAAAGGTACTCCTCGTTTTTGGGAACCGCCAGCGACAAGCGACAACGGCCAAATCCGAGCCTGACAGCTACTTCAAGCGGCAGTTGCTTTTCGTACAGTACGTTTTCGCCTACCATGCCCAGGTCGGCCACGCCATCGGCAACGTATTGGGGAATGTCGTCATCGCGCAGGAAGTACAATTCCAGTGGGAAATTGAGGGCTTCGGTGCGTAGTTTGCCTGCTCCGTTGCTGAAACGGATGCCGCAGGCTTTGAGCAGGCCAAGGCTTTCTTCGCTCAGTCGGCCCGATTTCTGAATCGCTATTTTTAGGTTTTCCATGATCAAAAAGGGGAAAAAAAAAGGGCTTGCCGGATATCCGACAAGCCCTCAGGTATGTGTGCGCTGCGCTTAGCCCTGTACACAAATCACCTGTGCTGCCGGAGGCAGGTGCAGATGATGATGTAAATGGTTAAGGTTGCGGTTCATTGCTGCTGCAAATTAAAGAGGCGCCGCACATTATTGCAAGTTTCAGAAGCCAACCGAGAACATATTTTTTTTCATTATGTGTTAATTGTTTTTGTTTGTAATGTATTTTGGAGCATGAAAAACTTGAAAACAATCGTTTTATGCTGCGCTGCAGTATGCTTGGCGCGCACGCACGCTTGGGCGCAGAACCAGTCGATGGTCATCAAAATGGACAAGGAGAGCAAAAATACCCAAGTGGTGTTTCATGGGCAGCCCGACACTTTAAAAGGGCAATTGAGCCAAATCTCCATGAGAAATGGCAAAATCACCAAATACGTCATCAAAACCGGGCCACTGAAGACCATTGCTTTGTCGGAAGCACAAATTGCCCAAATTAAGGTCCGATATTCGCACAAACGTTGGGTTTTTCCGGTTACGGTTGAGTATCCCGATGGTGAAAAGGGTACCCGGTGGCCAACCTATATTGCGGGAAATGAGTTGTTACTGGGGGTTATCAGCGATCAGGTGACAGAGCAAATGGATGATGAAGTGGCTGCCTCTTTTGAGCTGCAAACCTATTGCTGGAGTTATAAAGGAGAAAGTGTAGCGCTCGATGAGGATTTTTTAGCTAAAAACCTCAGCCGTTGGGAAAGTGAATTGGGAATGAGCCTGGGCTTGGTCCCTACCGACGCCTTCAACCGTGAAAAAATAGTCAAGTTGACGCAGACTATCGAACTGCATTTAGGAAAATGGTCGGGCTGGTAACTATTGCTTGTATTTCTTCAGCGCCAATGGATACCCCTGGAAATGGAAAGTAGTTGGCAAGCCCGAAGTAGGATGGGTGTAAACAACCGCACCTTCTACATACTTGGCTTTTTGTTTCAGTAACTTTTTGAAACCTTCGGCAGTCAGGGGCGCCCTGATGAGGTATTTGCCTGCTCCCTTGATACTGCGTCCCAGGCCATTGGTGGCAATGTTCAGCGAAACGCCATTCAACTCAATCTCACGCACATAGTATTGCTGTCCGCTCAGCGATTGAAGTGTGAATTCAGCATAACCATCGCCATTTTCCTCAAAATAGTGCAAAATCACGGTGCCCAGTAGGCGCATGCTAACGCGGTTGCCCGGAACTTCAAGTACAATGCTGCGCTGGCTGCCATCGGGCAGTACTACCTTGATTTCGCTGCTGTAGCTTCCGGCAGGGGCGCAATCCGACTCGTCATAGGCCAGGCGGTAGCCGCCATCGTCCTCGCGCAACAGCTTCCAGCGCATGCAGTCGCTGCTGTCGGGCAAAATGAGTTGGCTACCCGCCAAATGTCGGTCGCCTGCCATCACCATCACATCGGCCGTTGTAGGCGTGATGTTCACTGCCTGTAAATGCACCTGGCCGAGCAGGCTGCGGTATTGGCTCAATAGCATGTCGGCTTTGGCACGACGGTAATCGCGTAGCCGATCCGGCAACTTACTCAGTCGGGCCATCTGAAAGGCAATCATCTCAAAGTCGGAGGGCTTGTCGACATAATAGGTAGCCGTTTCAATGATGTCGCTCAGTCCACGGTCGTAAGCATAAAAATGATCGCTTATGGCGGCAGTCAGGCTATCGTGCCAATGCATTTGCAGTGCAACATAGTAGTAATTGCGGCCTTCTTTATTACTTCTGCGATACTCGAAGTAATTATTTCTAATCAAATGATTATCAATAGTTAAGCCCATGATTTGTATGCCGCGCCAAGCGGCTGCTTCGGCAGTATCCATCAGGTATTGCCGGAGGTGTGCTTGCATCTCGGCATCGCTCAATTGCGGGTCGTTCATGCGCAGGGTATGCTGCTTCAAGACCTGCTGAATGATTTGGCTGCGGGTATTGTAGTAGGCTTCGCGCAGGGCCTCGGTGCTGTCGCTGCCCGTACCGGTTGCGGTGAGGGTGTGGGGCATCACCGTACGCAGGTAATAGGGGCGAATGCCCGAACTGCGGAGCACCTTATCGGTAGGTGGCGCACAGCCGGCCAGCAGCAGCAACAGCCACAGCCACAAAAGCCATCCCTTTTTTCGCTTGCTATTCACCCTACGCATTGGCCGACGAAACTAAGGGAAATGAAGATTTGACTTTTGACTATATATCCACATTCGTGCAGCAGGGGCCCGATTTTTCCATCTCCCCACCATTTCAGCCCCAATTCCCGTAATTTTGCGCCATGATTTACCAAAACGACCTCATCCTGCGGGCGGCGCGGGGCGAAAAAACCGAAAGAACCCCCGTTTGGATGATGCGCCAGGCTGGACGTATCCTCAAAGAATACCGCGAGGTGCGTGCACAGGCCGGCAGTTTCAAAAACCTGGTCGAAAATCCTGCTTTGGCCGCCGAGGTCACCATTCAGCCCGTTGATTTGCTGGGCGTAGATGCCGCCATCATCTTTTCCGACATCCTGGTGGTGCCCGATGCCATGGGATGCCGTTATGAAATGGAGGAGGCGCGTGGACCGGTATTTCCGCAAACCATCCGCAGCACGGCCGATTTGAGCCTGGTGCATGTGGCCGATCCCTCGGAGCTGCAATACGTCACCGATGCCATCAGGCTCACCGTAAAACAACTGGCGGGTCGCGTTCCGGTGATTGGATTCGCAGGCGCGCCTTTCACCATCTTCGCTTATATGACCGAAGGCAAGGGTAGCAAAACCTTCAGTATTGCCAAGAAACTTTTGTATACGGATCCTGCTTTTAGCCACCGCCTGCTCGAATTGATTACCGAAAGCACCATTGCTTACCTCAAGGCGCAAATCGCCGCAGGTGCCGCCATGCTGCAAATTTTCGACAGCTGGGCCGGTATTTTGAGTCCCGAGCAGTACCGCGAATTCAGTGGACGTTATATCCACCGCATCTGCGAAGCCATCACCGAAGTGCCTGTAACGGTATTTGCCAAGGGAGCCTGGTTCGCCATCGAAGATTTTGCGCAGTATCCCTGCCGCACCATCGGTCTCGATTGGAATACCGACCCACGCTGGGCCCGTGAAGTGGTGGGACCGAACAAAACCCTGCAAGGCAACCTCGATCCCTGCCAGCTTTACGCCACGCCTGAACAAGTAGCCGAAGCCACCCGCAGCATGCTGCAGTCGTTTGCCGGCGGACCGCACATCGCCAACCTTGGCCACGGTGTTTATCCCGACACCCCGGTCGAAAGTGTGAAGGCCTTCATCAACACCGTTAAACAAGGCTAAACGGCCAGAGTAGCACATGGAATGGCAGTGGAAAGGGCTCGATGAGGCCGCCGACCTGGCGCAACAGTTACTTGCAGTAGCCGGTGAGCGCAAAGTATGGTGCTTTGAGGGCAGCATGGGTGCTGGAAAAACCACCCTCATTTCCGCCTTGTGCAAAGCCTTGGGCGCAACCGATGCCATCAGCTCGCCTACCTATGGACTGGTGCATGAATACAAAGGCAGGGGTGGTCAGCGCATTTGCCATTTCGACTTCTATCGCATTCATTCGCAGCAAGAGGCGTTCGACATGGGAGCTGAGGATTATTTCTACAGCGGCGATTATTGTTTCATCGAATGGCCTGAGCGGATACCCGATTTATTGCCCGATCAGGTTTTCAGCCTTAAAATTGATATATTCGAACAATCAACCCGCATCATCCGCATTTTGCCATGAGTACGCAACCCTTGGCCGGCTTCAGTTCGAAGTACAGCCCCACCACGCTTGAAGCACCCATTCGTATTTCGCGCAAAAGCACGCAGCTCGTCATTGGCGTGCCCCGTGAGCGCGGCTACCAGGAAAACCGCGTGTCACTCACCCCTCAGGCAGTCACCCAATTGGTGGGTTTAGGTCATGAGGTGATTGTGGAAAGCAAGGCCGGCGTGGCCAGCTTTTTCAGCGACCAGGCTTATTCAGAAGCCGGTGCCCGCATTGTGTATGATGCTGAAGAGCTGTACAAGGCACATGTGATTGTGAAAGTGGGACCCATTCCTGCCGAAGAGATCAAGTATTTGAGTCCGGGTAAGATTGTATTTAGCGCCATCCACCTGCCCACCATGCAGGAAGACTACCTCAAGGCGCTGCTCGACAAAAAAATCATTGGCATCGCCTACGAATACCTGCGCGACAAAAGCGACAGCCTGCCTATTGTACGATCGATGAGCGAAATTGCCGGCAGTTCGGCCATCCTCATTGCCGCTGAATACATGAGCAACCAGTTCCAAGGCAACGGCAAGTTATTGGGTGGCGTTTCGGGCATTCCACCCAGCAAGGTGGTGATATTAGGAGCCGGAACTGTAGGGGAGTTTGCTGCACGCACTGCCCTCGGTCTGGGCAGCGATGTGCGCATTTTCGACAACAGCATTTCGCGCCTCAAGCGCCTGCAGAACAACCTTGGCCAGCGTGTTTTCACGTCGGTGATCCAGCCCGAGATTTTGGGAGAGGAGCTTCGCACTGCTGATGTAGCCGTAGGAGCCATGCATGCCGAAAAAGGCCGTGCTCCCATGGTGGTGAGCGAAGAAATGGTCCAACGCATGAAACCGGGTGCAGTGATTGTGGATGTAAGCATCGACCAGGGCGGCTGCTTTGAAACCTCAGAAGTGACCAACCACACCAAGCCTGTTTTCAAGAAGTACGATGTGATTCATTATTGCGTGCCCAACATCCCTTCGCGGGTGTCGCAAACCGCATCGGTTTCTTTGAGTAACGTTTTAGGAAATCTGCTCATTGACGCAGGCGAACACGGGGGCGTAGAGAGTTACCTCTGGCTTGAAAAAGGATTACGTGCAGGCATTTACTGCTACAACGGACAGCTCACGAACAAATATCTCAGCGAAAAATTTGGTATCGGATTTACCAACCTCGAGCTCATCGCCGCCGCCCGGATGTAGTGGTGAGTGGAGTAATGCATTTTCGCTGCGGTCGAGGACCAAAATTCATCACCTATTTAATCTGCCACTTTACTCCGCGTTTTTTTGGCCGTCAGTCGGTTGGACTGAGCTGTTTTTCATTGGCGGTCTCCCAAAATAACCCTATCATTATGCCTTCATTAAGGCATTGTAAAGCATGACACCGAGGGGAAAACTCATTGTAATTGGAGGAGCCGTAGACACCGGCAGTTTTACCGAAAAGAACTATAAAAAAGACGCCAGCAACCTCAACTTTTTTGAGGAAGGCATTCTCAAGCGTATACTCACCGAATCGGCTAAAGGGCACGATTCGCGCATCGAAATCATCCCCACCGCTTCGCAAATGCCTGTGGAAGTCGGCAATGAATATGTGAAGGCATTTTCATACCTCGATGCACACAATACAGGGGTACTGTTCATCAGCACCCGAGATGAGGCCAACGATCCGGCCAACATCCAGCGCCTGGCTGATGCCGATGTGGTGGTATTTACCGGTGGTGACCAGTTGCGACTCACTTCTATATTAGGTGGAACCGAGTTTCATCACCTCTTGCTCAAAAAATACCGTGAAACCGACTTTCTGTTGTCGGGAACTTCGGCCGGAGCGGCAGCCTGTTCCAACAACATGATTTACCAGGGCTCAGCCTCTGAGGCCTTGTTAAAGGGCGAGGTGAAAATTACCAGTGGTTTGGGTCTCATCAACGATGTGATCATCGATACCCACTTCGTTCAGCGCGGTCGCATTGGCCGTTTGTTTCAGGCCGTGGTGAGCAATCCCATGGCATTGGGCATAGGCTTGGGCGAAGACACCGGCTTGCTCATTAAAAACGGCGGAGAAATGATTGCCGTAGGTTCGGGATTGGTCATTTTGGTTGATGGTCGCCATGTGCGCGATACCAACATCACCAATGTGCCCTTGGGAGCGCCCATCTCCATCAGCAACCTGGTGGTGCATGTGATGAGTAAAGACGACTATTTCGATTTATCAACCCGACAGCTCACCATTCACAAAGAGCAGCAGTTGGCCGAAAAGGAATAAAGAGGAGGCCCTGGTGGTCCTCCTTTTTTTATGCACCGCTGAGTTCAAGATGCTCGAGCAATGAACTACGCACGCTTTCAAGAACCAATTTGTAGAAAGGCACTTTGCTATTTTCGGAGCGCACCGATTCCAGGGCCCTGTAATAGGCCATACGGTTGTTGACATCACCTTTGAGGTTGGCGATGGTGTAGCCGTTTTGCAGCAAAATGAGGTTCATTACCAAGCGTGAGGTACGCCCATTGCCATCGATGAACGGATGAATGCTTACCAAACGTTCGTGCATTTCTGCAGCAAGCAAAACCGGATGAAGCTGCTTACGGAGAACCGCATACTGATTAAAGAACTCATCCATAAGTGAATCTAGGCGCCAAGGCTCAGGTGGTACATGGCTACTGCCACTGATGCGTACCGGCACTTTTCTGTAAACACCCGCATTGTCTCTGTCGATGTTTCTTAGGATGAGCCCATGCAATTGGAGTAGCACATAGCGATTCAAAGGCGTTTTTTGCTGAACCAATTCTTCGAGCAAGGTGATGGCCTCTGCATGATTAATGGCTTCAAGGTGCTCACGCATGCTTTTACCTCCTATGGTTACGCCCTGACTTACTACCAGAAATGTTTCCTGGAGGGTGAGGGTGTTGCCTTCGATGCGGTTGCTTTCATAGGTGTATGAAGTATGAAAGTGCTCTTGCATGCGTTGAAGCTGCATGGCATTGAGGGGCTTTTTGGCTTGCCAACGCAATTGCAATGCCGTTACTTCCTCTAGTAGGAGTGCAACGGATTCATCTTCATTGTAGGGGTGATAGCTTTCTTTTTTTGCCGTTTGATAAATGACTTCAACGTCAGAAACGATGTTGCTTAAATCATCTTCGTCGGTCAAAAGGTCGTAGATCTGTTGTGCGAGCCATTTGTTTCTCAAATGCTTGTGATCTATCGAAAGTGCTTTGGAAAGCGCAATAAGATGATTTTCGGAAGGTAGGCGCGACCCGTGCTCATATTTGCTGAGCAAGGAAATGTCAATGGAGGTTAGGCCTGATAGTGCCCTCAAGCTCATGTGCTGATTCGCCCTTTCTGTTTTTAAGAGCTCGTTTAGCATATACCCTCCATTTTATTAGACAAATATAGTCAACTAATGTACAAAAATAGTCAAAAAATTTTTCAACAATCATCCACATTATATTTGCAACTTCGCGCTCAATTGAAATCATGGTACAGCCCAAACTCATCATCCACGGAGGTTTTTTCAGTGAATCGCACACCGATGCAGCTACCAAATTGGCAAAGCAGGAGAGCATGAGGCGCATTGCCACATTGGCACATACTTATTTGCTTGAACATTCGGCCCTGGAAACAGTCGTTTATGCTTGTGAGTTATTGGAGAATGATCCGCTATTCAATGCAGGTACGGGTTCACAAATTCAAAGCGACGGCAAGGTGCGGATGAGTGCCAGCATCATGGATGGTGTTACGCGCAAGTTCAGCGGAGTTATTAATATTCAGGATGTGAAAAATCCGATTCGTGTGGCCGAAATGCTGATGGCTTACGACGATAGAGTGCTGGGGGGCGAAGGGGCTACTGCCTTTGCGCGTAGCCGGGGTTTCGAAGCCTTTGATGTTCGCATTCCGCAGCGCATAGAGGAGTGGGAAGCGAAAGTTGCATCTCAAGGTACAGGAACAGTGGGTTGTGTGGCATTAGATGCCAACGGTAGGTTGGCAGCTGCAACCAGTACTGGGGGAAAAGGTTTTGAAATGGTGGGACGCATCAGCGACTCGGCCACGGTTGCCGGCAATTTTGCGAATGCCCATATAGGCATCAGTTGTACAGGCGTTGGAGAGGACATTGTGAGTGCTTCGCTTGCCGCGGCTATTGGTACCCGTGTAACCGATGGCATGAGCATGGAACAAGCGTATGAAAAGAGCTTTGCCGAGTTGTCCGCCTATGATGGATTTGCAGGGGCCATAGCCCTGTCAGTGGAGGGGGAAGTGTATCACCGTGACAGTCACCCAAGCATGGTTTATGCATGGACAGACGGTGATTTAGTCGCCACATTTTAGATATAGATTCATTTAGTTGCACATTTGGGCAAAACGTTCACTTAATTTTGCAGCATAAATGGACATATATATCTTTATATCCGAAAACCAATCACAAACGCCATGGGACATCCACATAAAATTGCCTTTACCCTACTATTTCTGGTCGTAGGTAGTCTGTTTGCATCCTGGATGGGAGTTGCTCGATTTTCTAACCGTTCACACCAGATGACCATTGCAGGTACTTCAAACTTGCACGACTGGACCACCAATGTGGAGGAAATCACACTCATTGCTGAAATGGAATTGGTGAATGGCTTTGTAAGTACCGTGGGTACTGTAACCATGTCAGCCAAAGTAAACAGCATTAAAAGCGACAAGGGAAGCGTAATGGACAACAAAACCAAAGAAGCCCTTAAAGGCGACAAACACCCTAACATCACTTACAAATTACGTCAAGTTGAAATTGCGCAACTCAAAGACAAGATCTCAAAACTCAGCACCGAAGGCACCCTGAGCATCGCCGGGGTAACCAAGCCGGTGAAAATGGATGTGTATGCACGTCAATTGCCCAGCGGAGAAGTAGAAGTTTGGGGATCTAATGCCATCAGCATGAAAGACTATGGCATGCAGGCTCCAACAGCCCTCATGGGCTCAATCAAAACCGGAGATAAGGTGACCGTTAAATACAGCGTCATCCTCAAAAAATAACCACAAACCACCCCAAAAACACACCACATGAAAAAGCATTTCACTTGGATGGGCCTCGCCCTCCTCGCCCTTGCCGCACAACCTGCAGCAGCGCAACAAGCCGAAATCCAGTACTTCAGGCATTACGATCAACGTGGTCTACACATGTTTGAAACTCCCAAACAAGATTCGGTTGAGTACAAAGGACTGGCCGTTCGCGTTGGCGGGCACTTTAGCCAGACTTTCCAGGCCATTGGCCATGAGAACAATGCTAATATGATTCTCAACACCGCAACACCACCACAAAACATCAACGAACTAAAAAGAATAACTCCTGGCTTCAACTTGGCAACTGCTAACCTGAACATCGATGCGCAGTTGGCCGATGGTATCCGCTTGAACCTGGTGACTTACCTTTCATCGCGTCACCACTCCGAAACTTGGGTGAAGGCTGGTTTCATCCAGTTCGATAAGCTGACTTTCCTTAAATCAGCAGCTATCGACAACGCCATGCAATACCTGACCATCCGTGCGGGTCAAATGCAAATGAACTATGGTGATGCCCAATTCCGCCGCTCCGACAACGGTAACGGCATGTACCAGCCTTTCGTTGGTAACGTTATCCTCGATGCTTTTGATACCCAGATTGGTACTGAGATCATCTTCCAGAACAAAGGCTGGTTGGGTGTAGTAGGTATTACTTCAGGTGAAAACAAGGGTGTAATTACTCCCGGACCACAAATTCCTACCGACCCTAACAAAAACTTGTCGCCCGCCTACATCTTAAAAGCTGGTTACGACAAACAGTTGAACGAAGATTTGCGTGTGCGCTTAACCGGTTCTATGTACCACACTGCCAGCTCAGGCCGCAACTACCTCTACGACGGTGACCGTGCTGGTTCACGCTACTACCTAGTTATGGAGAACGTAATTGCAACTGCTGCAAGTCCTCACTACTCTGGCCACTTCATTCCCGGTTTCAACGACAACGTAACTGCCATCATGATTAACCCATTCGTGAAGTGGAAAGGCCTTGAGTTCTTCGGTATCTACGAAACTGCCAGTGGTCGTTCACATGCTGAACTTGCCGATCGCGGTGTGCAACAAATCTCTGGTGAAGTGATCTACCGTTTTGGTCGCAACGAAAGCATCTTCGTAGGCGGTCGTTACAATCAGGTATCGGGCCAACTTGCTGGTGCCGGAACTCCTGAAGTAAGCATGGACCGTGTACAACTTGGTGCTGGTTGGTTCTTGACTCCAAATATTTTGCTCAAAGGTGAATTCATCAGCCAGAATTACAACAACTTTCCTGCTGCTAACCGCTATGCCGGAGGTAAATTCGACGGATTTATGCTCGAAGCCGCAGTAGGTTTCTGAGAAAATTTCATAGCAATAGGTTGAAGGCCGCGTCGTGAGACGCGGCCTTTTTTCGTTTATTTGCGCATGCCTTACAGCTACTTCCTTGTTTACAAACCTTTTGGTGTACTCAGCCAGTTCACCACACCACTGGATGGCAAGCTTGGATTGGGTAGCTTGTACGACTTCCCTAAAGATGTGTATCCGGTGGGTAGATTGGATGAAGATAGCGAAGGACTACTCTTGCTCACCAACGATGGCAGTGCCAACCGCCGATTGCTTGGGCAAGGCATTGAAAAAACCTATTGGGTTCAGGTAGAAGGCAGCATTTCGGAGGCTGACCTCGATCCGCTTCGAAAGGGTCTGACTATCAAAGTAAACAAGGAGCTTTATCACACCCTGCCTGCACGAGCCAAGGTGTTACAAGAAGAGCCTGCTCTTCCCGAACGTTATCCCCCCATCCGGTTCAGGGCAAGCATACCCACCAGTTGGATTGAAGTGGTGTTACGTGAAGGCAAAAACCGCCAGGTGCGCAAGATGACGGCGGCCATTGGCTTCCCTACCTTGCGCCTCGTACGTGTGCGCTTTGGTAAGTTGGAATTGAACAATTTACAGCCAGGAGAAGTACAGGTTCTGCGTGCTTTTTAAATAAAAAAAGCGACCTATTCAGGTCGCTTTGAACATGCTTATTTGTTGCTCATCATTTGTTTACCGGACCGGTCCAGTCCATCATGCCTCCTTTGAGGTTGTATACTTGTTTGAAGCCATTGGTAACCATAAAGTTGCCGGCATTGTTCGAACGAGCTCCTGAGCGGCAATACACCAAGTAGGTCTTATTTGTATCAAGTTTTTTCACACGATTTTGAAAATCGGGGGAGTAGATATCAATGTTGATAGCGCCCGGAATGTAGCCGCCTTTGAATTCATCGCGAGTGCGCACGTCGAGAATCACCACATCCTTGCCTTTCATCTGCTTTTGGAAGGCCGCTTGCTCAATGTTTTGCACTTTGGCAGGTTCTTGTGCGCGAGCCAAGTCTCCGCTCAGCATCAAGCCCAGCAAGGCACCAAAAAACATGCTCATGTATTTGTTACTTGTGATGCCACAGCTTCCGCTGCTGCAACCGATGAATTTCCAGTACAAGAAACCCAGTCCTGTACCACCTGTAATTGCTGCCAATGTGCTAATCATACCAAATGGGGGATTTGTTGTTGAATGATTTGTTTGAGTTGGTGCGCAGGAACCACGCCCGACTGTCGCCAAAGCTGCTTGCCTGCATGGAATAAAATGAGGGTTGGCACACCCGTAATGCGAAATGTCTGACTGGCTTCGGGATTGTGGTCGACATCAATTTTGATAATGCGCACTTTGCCTTCCATAATTTGATTGAGCTCCGATAAGATAGGGGACATCATTTTGCAGGGTCCGCACCATTCAGCCGAAAAATCAACCAAAAGCGGAGTGTCACTATTGACGAGGTCTTGAAAACTTTGCCTACTCATGGCTATTAGTTTTTATAAGGCCAACGCATAATGCCTCCCGAGAGGTTTACCGCTTTGAGGCCCGCGGCCGACATGCTGCTACAAGCCATCGCGCTTCGAGCTCCCGAACGACAATATACGAAATAGGTTTTCGATTTATCGAGTGCAGCGATTTTTTGGCTGAAATCGGCCGAGCTAACATTGATGTTTTTAGCACCTTTGATTTTTTCACCTGCAAATTCACCGGGTGAACGTACATCAATCAAAACAGCATTTTTGTCGGCTTGCATGCGTTCGCGGAACTCGGCGGCCGACAAACTTTCATAGTTTTTGGCGAAGAGACTTTTCAAAAAATTGAACATATTATTTTGTTTGATGCAAATTTCGCCCGTTTACGGAGAATGCTTGGTGACAGAAGTTACAGGATTTAAAAAGCCAGCAATTTCAGCTTCAAAATTTCGATTTGGTTGCGGTGTAGTTTTACTTGCCCCTTGTTCTCCAGGGCCTTTAGCAATCGAGAAATCACAACCCTTGAGCTTCCCAAATCGCGCGCAATTTCTTCGTGCGTGCGGTTAACGAGATTACTGCCAGTGCTTTCTTGCTGTTTTTTTAGGTAAAACACCAGCCGTTCGTCCATGCTCTTAAAAGCCACCTGATCGAGGGCTTCGAGCACTTCTTCGAAGCGCTGCCGGTAAGTTTGCAGCACGAATTGGTACCAAGAGCGGTGGTGCTGCATCAAGTCGTCCATAACTGACAAAGGGATAACCAAAGCGGTAGTGTCCTCATCGGCAATGGCGGTTAAACCGCTTGTTTCTTGGCGGATAGCACAAATCATGCTCATCGCACAGGCTTGTCCGGGTTCGAGGAAATAGAGGAAATAGTCCTGACCTTCCTCATCCTGCCGGTAAATTTTTACCCGACCTTCAAGGATGATCATGGTATTTTTAATGTACTGCCCGCTGTCCATGAGAATGCTGCCGGCTTTAAAATGCTTTTCCTGTGCGTGAGCCGCTATTTTATCAACCACCACTTTTTCAAGCTGTGGGAAAAGGCGTTGTAGTTTTTCCATTGATTTTTAACTCTTGGTCATAAATGAGGTTTCAACTAATTACGAAAAATTGGGTCAATGGGTTATTTAAAATCGCCGTTTATTCCAAATCTGTGGATTTCTTGAAGTATTTAGGACTGCATGAATGCGATTGATAAATGTTGATTCATCCACGGTGAAGTGAATCATGTATGGGAATTTTTGAGGAGGTGAACACCTTACTTGATCATAGCGGATTGCGAAATACGGATTTTTTTTTAGGCTTTCAAATTGCGTATGAAGGGCAGTTTCAAATTCCAAACCTAATCCAATTTGCTGTTCCTCATAATAATGAAATGCTAATCGAATGTCTGAGAGCACTTTGGGGCCAATCAAAAGCTCATAATTCATGCTAGCGACCCTTCAAGTTGAATTGCTTTCGAGCTTCATCCCATGGGATGTAATCTTCGGGTTTTGTTTCTTTTATACGTTCGCGCACTAGTGTTTTATGAACTTCAGGGATATCTTGATCCTCCGCTACTTCAATACCCAATTGTTTGATGAGCTCCATGAAGAAATGAAGCTTTTGCTCAGGCACTTTTAAAGTCACTTCTTTCATGGCATGCAGATAATGTTAAAAAAATACATCTATGCGAATTTAATCAATAAAAAGATTGACAGCTACATTTGTTTGATGGTTTGCTGTTCAACCGAAAAAATCCCATTTTCGCAGCATGCTTTACAACCTGGTTTACTTCCTGTTAATGTTGGCTACTCCTTTGTATTTCAGGAGATTCACCATTAACAAAAAGCGCGCGGAGTGGGATAAAAAGCCCAAAGCCCGACTTTTTGCCGTTAACCACAGCAATTCATTCGTTGATCCTATTCTCATTGCCTTCAATTTGCCCTTCCCAACCTGGTTTTTGGCCCGTGGCGATGCGCTGGCAGGTCCCATCGGTCGTTTTGTGGCCAAGAGCTTTTACATCATGCCGGTATGGCGACAAAGAGAAGGAGCCGGCAACCTCAAGGGTAATTATGACACCTTTGCCCGTTGTATGGATGTGTGGAAAGGCAAGGGTTCGGTGATGATTTTTGCCGAAGGTTTGTGCGAAAACGACTGGCACCTGAAGCCACTTCCTAAAGGTACCGCTCGCTTGGTGTGGCAGGCCTGGGAGCAAGGGTTGGAGCTTGAAATCATACCCACAGGCGTAAACTACGAGCATTTTCATGGTCCGGGCAAGCAAGTAGAGATTCGCTATGGCGCACCCATGGCCTATGCCGATTTGCTTGAAAACACCACCGAAGCCCGTTTTTACAAACAGTTCAACGAGCGTCTTTTCGCCCATATGCAGCCTTTGGTGGTGGAAGCAGCAGATGAAAAATTAGCATTGCAGGCTTTTGCAGAACCTGCTCCAAGAAACGGATTTTCACAAACGATACGGCCCATCGCCAAGCTGCTGCACGCGCCCTATTACCTGCCGCTGCGTAATTTTTTTGAGCGCAAAACAGCAGGTACCGTGCACTTTGATGCGGCCCTGCTGGGCAGTTTGATGCTCAGCTACCCGCTTTTTGTGCTAATCCTGGCCCTTTTGATATCGCTGTTGGGTGGGCCATGTTGGTTAGCCGGTTTTTGGCCGCTTTTGGCTTACTTAGGCCGCTGATTAATCTTTGATTTTGTTCATGCCTAGCAAGCCCACCATCCAATCGGGTAGTGTTTTGTAGGTGCCCCGCTTTTTGAGGTTGAAGTAAATGCCCAGCTTCTTGAATACAGGCACTTTGTGCGTTTCAACCAGCTCAATGAGGGTGCCATCGGGGTCTTCCATGTAAGCAAAACGACCGCCGGCCTCACCCATGTCGAAGGTATTTCCGCTGTCAACGGTAAATTCAACGCCTAAGCCGGTTGCTTTTTGTTGCAGTCCGTCCATGTCAAGGGTGTCGAAACAAAGGTGAATGAAGCCCCTATCGCCCCAACAACGGTTTTCAAAAATCTTGCGACCGGTGCCATCCATGCGCTGGATGAGTTCGATGCGCACATTGCCCAATAGCTTGCTGAAAGCACCATAGGGTTCGTATTGTTTGCGTATTACCACACGGCGCACTTCGGTGGCTTCGGGCAAATCGGCAAAAACACCGGTTTTGTCGAGCACAATTTCGCGGATACCCAACACCTGGGTGTAGAACTTGATGGCAGCATCCATATTGCTAACGCCGATTACCGCACCGCAAACGCCACCGGTCAGACTTTCGTCGGACTTAAACCAGCTTTGTCCTTGAATCACCTGGAACGGATTGCCCCACGGATCAGTAATCCAGAAAGTGCGCTCCCCGGCAGGATCGATGTGAAGCGGTCCCACCGGAAGCCCTTGCTTTTTGAGTTGCTCGTGCAGCGCGGGC